>ULTF01020408.1_pt1 | contig 77407 bp, 86 predicted proteins | sample 1957371 | NCBI WGS metagenome assembly ULTF01 (sample SAMEA4835727, study PRJEB28245) | human gut metagenome | biome: gut microbiome; material: fecal sample | place: Denmark | collected 2008
CATCCAGCTCGTCCAGGTCTAAGTCGATCTCTATCGTGTCATCCGGCTTCTGTTGGGACAAAAGAACAACTGTCTCCACATGCACCGTCATCGGGAACAGATCGACCGGCTGGATCCGCTCCGTACGATAACCATGGGCGGTCAGATAGTCCAGATCTCTGGCAAGCGACTGCGGGCCGCAGGAAATGTAAACGATACGGTTTGGTGACAGCCTGCAGACAGAGGATAAGAATGCTTCATTACTGCCACTGCGCGGCGGATCCATGATGACAACGTCTGCCTTTTCTCCATCCTGTGCCATTTCTACCATATACTCGCCTGCATCGGCGCAGGCAAATTCGATATTTTTACACTGGTTATGCTTTGCATTCTCTCTGGCATCCTTGACAGCTTCTCTGTTCAGCTCGATTCCCAGCACAGAACCTGCCTGTCTGGATGCGATCAGACCGATCGTTCCGATTCCGCAATATGCATCGATCACTTTATCCTTTTTCGTCAGCTTTGCCAGCTTCAACGCTTCCCTGTACAAAATCTCCGTCTGCAAAGGATTCACCTGATAAAATGACTGTGGTGACAGACGAAATCTGACACCGCACAGACTGTCATAGATAAAGCCCGGTCCATACAATATAATATCGCGCTGTCCCAGCACCATGGTCGTTTTCTTGTCATTGACATTCAGCACGATTGTTGTGATCTCCGGGTGCAGCTTTAAGAGTGCCTTTGCAAAATTATTTTTGGATGGCAGGATTGGGGAACGCAGCACAAGGATTACCATGATCTCTCCCGTTGCATGCGAAACACGCACCATGATGTGACGGAGCAATCCTCTGTCCGAATCTTCATCATACGTTTTGATCTTAAAGGATTTTAAAAGCCCGCGGATCGACTGGATGATCGCATCTGCTTTTTCGTTTTCGATCAGACACTGATCAACACGTACCAGCCTGTGTGATTTTTCCTGATATACGCCCGCAATCGGCTCTCCCTTTTCATAGCCCATGACTGCATGTACCTTATGGCGATAATGCAGCGGATCTTCCATACCGATGATCGGACTGACTCTCGCAAATTTGCCAAGCAATGCCTTCAGCTCTTTCTGCTTTCTTTCCAGCTGCTTTTCATAAGGCATATCGATAAACTGGCATCCGCCGCATTTTTTCGCATAAGGGCACCGGCTCTTCTGTACTGTCTTTCTGTTTTCATCCTGCTTATATTTTGCGTGATATTCTTTCTTGTATCTCTCGTTCTTTTCCTGCATAACTGTCCTTTCTATTTCTCACAATGCATCCCCAAACATTGGGATAAAGCTTTCCTTCGCCGTATCTCCCTCTTGTATGAATGCATTTTCCACACCCAGGGAAATTGCATAATCCACAAGCCTGTCATACTCTCTTCTGGTAACCTTACGAGTTAGCTCCGGGTAATTTTCTAATGCCGCTACGGGTGTATACTGATTCATCAGGCTGATATAAATCCTGTCTCCATATGTTTCATGCAAATATTGCACGATCTGCTTTGCTTCTCTGACCTTTCCGGGCAAGAGCAGATGTCTGACAATAACACCCTTCTGTATCTTGCCCTGTGCATCAAATACACATGCACCGGTCTGTCGCACCATTTCCGCTATCGCAGTCTTTACCACATTTGGATAATCTGCCGCATGGGAATAACGCTGTGCTGTTTCCGGCTGTATGTATTTAAAATCCGGCAGATATACGTCGATCAATCCTTCCAGCTTTCGCAGTGATTCCAACGTTTCGTAACCGCTGCAGTTATAGATAAAAGGAAGTGTAAAACCATCTTTCTTTACTTTTTGAACTGCCCAGACGATCTGCGGCAGATAATGATCCGGTGTGACCAGATTGATATTATTCGCCCCCTGCTCCTGTAACCGGTAAAAGAGCTCTGTCAGATGTTCTTTTGAGATCTCCTGCCCCATCTGACCGTTTGAGATCTGAAAGTTCTGGCAGAACACACAATGAAGGGAGCAGCCTGCAAAAAAGACTGCCCCCGATCCTTCTTTTGCTGAAATACAGGGTTCTTCCCACATATGCAAGGCTGCCCGGCTGACCATTAACCGATCGCTGCTCTGGCATACGCCCTTCTGTCTGCTCCGGTCGACCCGGCAGTTGCGCGGGCAAAGCGTACATGACTGAAATGTCCCCACGATTTTCCTCCTCTTTTCGGTGCTAACGCACCTATATGCGAACTCCGTTCGCGGCGTCTGTGTATATTATACATCATCCGGTGTTATTTTAACAGTAGCATATGTTTTCATGCACGCAGGAGATCATATGATCCTCTTTTCTGTCGTAATAATAGACATGATCCGCCAGGACTTCTTTCGGATCCACCTGTGTATGGTTGACTTCTGCAACCATATCATTCAGGTTCGTGTCTTCCGTTCCACTTTCCGGGACAAGTATTACCTCATGAATACTGCTTGGAATCACATACAGATTTTTTCGGATCGTTTCCGCAAAATTCCGGATCACCCCTGGATATGCCATCGTCGCTGCTCCATTCATTTTGATCGGATTGGACATAATATACATTGGAATTTCATTTTCAAATAAATCCTCTTCCATCTGTCTGTCCTTCATCATTTCCCGCACTACATCCTGCATTCTGCGGATCGTTGCAGGCAGAAGCCTCGGTGTATTTTCCAATGCCTGTCTAAACAGCTCTTCTTTCGTGATCTGCCACATTGTCAGATGAGAATTGTGGATCAGTATCGTTGCATGATGAAATGGCATATCCTCCAGCAAATAATAGAATACCATGGAAAGATCCATGTAAGACAAAGAAGGAACCTGTTTTAAAAGCTCCTCATTTTTCTCCCGGTTGACCAGCTTATATACGATATGCTTTTTTGCATTTTCGAACGAAAGAAAAAAAGAAATGTCCATGCTCTTATAGGTCTTGCACCGCTCCAGCTCTTCTATCACTTCCTCCGCCAGAGCACGCAGTGTTTCTCCTTGCAGAAATCTGTCATAATATTCCCGCATATAAACAGTCGGAGAGATATTCACCCCTTTTTCGATCAATGTGATTCCTTCCTCCTGTATTCCATTATTTTTCCATATAGTATGAGACTGTACATTTTTCATTTCTGTACTTACTTTACTTTTGATAAGGGTAACCATTTGATTTGTAAATTCTGTGATTTGCATATTTTCCTCCTGAGATTTGAATGGTAGATGCTATGAATGGCATCCGATGATTACTTTGTTTCTATTACAGAGACGAGATACGCTCTGCGAATCTCGCTCTGATTAGCGGTCGTCAAATGCACCGCATAAATGCGTGCATTTTCCTCGTCGCCATAACAAAAAAAGGCAACGGATTGATCAAATCCATTGCCTTTAAAGCTTGTCTAGTCTTTATAAACAGAATGATTATACACGGGAGAGGTATTCGCCTGTACGTGTATCAATCTTGATAATATCATGCTGATTTACGAATAACGGTACAGATACAGTAGCTCCTGTCTCAACTGTTGCAGGCTTTGTAGCACCTGTAGCAGTATCACCCTTGAAGCCCGGCTCTGTCTCAGTGATCTCAAGCTCAACAAATAAAGGTGGCTCTACTGCAAAGATATTACCATTGTGGGATAACATCTTAACCATTTCATTTTCTTTTACAAACTTCATTGCATCGCCGACTGCATCTTTATTTAATGCGATCTGCTCATAATTTTCTGTATCCATGAAGTTGTATAAATCACCATCTGCGTATAAATACTGCATTTCTTTTCTGTCAATACGTGCCTGAGGGCATTTTTCAGTAGGTCTGAATGTCTTTTCTACGACGCCGCCACTCTTAATGTTTTTCAGCTTTGTACGTACGAAAGCAGCTCCTTTACCCGGTTTAACATGCTGGAATTCAATAATCTGATAGATATTGCCTTCCAGTTCAATGGTAACACCATTTCTGAAATCACCTGCAGAAATCATAATCTATTCCTCCTAAAATTTTCACGTCATAATTCTATACTAGTTTATACTAAAATCTCATATTTTTCAACTACTTTTTTCAACAAATCTAACAAACCAACAAACTCCACAAGCAGATCAGCAATCAATGAATGAAAGAACTCCAAATTATTTTATTTCTGACCGGATCTGTGCTAAAATAGGTTTGCTTCAAAAAACAGCTATTTTCAGGCACAGAGGTATCACATATGTCTCTTATACATAAATCGCAACATATAGAGCGCGCATCTTCCGCTGCTCTTTCCGCTGCCAAAACAGAAATGCTCACGCTGATCTGTCATATCAGTCACACACAGCTTCTACAGCTTTGCCGGACAAACAAACTGGATGCAAAGCAGCTGCAGCTTTGTCAGCAGCTTGCCAGACAGCTGTCCTCCTGCCCGGTCCATGTCTATTACAGACCGCTTTGCAGCACACAGATGCTGACTGCCATGACACTTGGCACGCAGACCGATACCTGGCTTGGCGAAACTGGAAAAAAGGATCTGCTGACCGCTTATCTTGCTGACCAGCTCTGCTGGCTGCTTCTGGAAAACGGCTATCAGAGATGGAGCGAAGCACTTAAGCAGCTGACCGGTCAGGTCATGACCGGTATGCATTTTATCGGAAACGACGATCCAGCAGAGCTTGCCTCTTATCTAAAGCAGCTCACGCAGTCTGAAATCCGGATATTGCCCGGTGGCTGTATGCAGCCCCTGAAAACGGTTTTGTTTCTCGCTGATCTGGCACCGGATAACGCAGCCAATAAAAAATCTGCACCGGCGGGCGCCTGCGCAGACTGCCCGCATCCTTGCGCTTACCGAAAAGGCATCTTATAATACTTCCCGGATCGGCCGGATCAGGATACGCAGGATGCTGTAAATAACCTTTTGCATGCCTGACATTTCCTTCTTCTCATAAAGACTTCCGGTTCGTGACGGTTTACCGGCTTTTTCATAGGTGCTTTTCTCCTGATAGGCAGCTGCCTGATCTCTGAGCTGTTTATTCAGTTCTTTGCTTTTCACAAGCAGCATCAACTCCGTATCCAGATACGTGCTGCGCAGATCCAGATTATACGACCCGACAATACTTGTCTCATCATCGATCAGCACTGTTTTCGTATGCAGCGACTGCCCGGCCATACAGGCATATACGCCTGCTCCCGTCTTAAGAATGCTCTTTCTCTCATTCAGATAATCCGTACAGCCCCATGGATTCGCCCCGCTTTCCACAGCATTTGTTATGATTTCGATCTGTTTTCCTGCCCTGCAAAGCTCTGACAGATCCTGATACATGCCTTTATCACAGATGATATAAGGCGTCTGGATCAGAATAGTTTCTCCCTGTTCCATTTCCTGACAGATCCGCTGATAGACTATCGGTACTTTTTCATCTGCATACAATGGATTGTGCAGGAACTGAATGGAATCTACCCGGATTAGATCCTGCGTTAAAAGCGTTTCGGTTTCTGAAAAAGCTTCCGGATATGCAGTCTGCAGTTCCTTATAATGCTCCCGCAGCAGCGCAAGCCCTTCTTTTGTCTTTTCCGTTTCCTTTTTGCGGAATATTTTCTGATCGGGCTGTACCCAGATTTTCTCAAAATATGCCTTGATGTCCTGCAAGGAATTCCGTTCCTTTTTCTGCATAACATCTGACGCATTTTTTTCTGTCCTCTCCAGCACATACAGATCCCTGTCTATATTATACGTATCCCTGTATGCTCCCAAAAACAGATTATTGCTGTTTCTGCCGCCTAAAATATATGCCGTATCATCCGCGATCAGATACTTATCATGCATTCTGTAATTAAGCTTCCACAGCTTTGTCAGCCGGATCGGATTATAAAATCTGATCTCAATATTGGGGTGCGTGGAAAAAGCGCCGAACAGATCACTTTTTTCAAGCTTCAGCCATGCATTGATGCCATCCACCATCAGCCGGATGCGCACGCCCCGATCCGCAGCCTGCAGCATGGCAGCCATCAGATCCTGACCGCTTTCTCCGTCACTCATATCAAATGTGGTCATGATAAGTTCCCGTTGCGCACTTTCGATCAGAGCCAGTCTGTAAACAAGTGCCTGCGTATTGTCATCCAGACAGCGTACTGATGCGCTCCTGTCTACAGTCTCTTTTGCAGCCTGTTCCGCATACTTTTCCTTCTGTTTTAACACATGTCTTTTAGTTAGCAGTGGGTAACATATCAAACTGCCGATCACATACAACAATATAAAAATAAACAGAAAGATGGGGAGTTTCTTCCCCATCTTCCCAACGCATTTCTGCCACATCTTCCAATTCATCATTCTTACATTCTTTCCGGTGCATCAAAGCCCAAAAGATCAATACAAGTTTCCAGAATTTCCTTTGTCAGCTTCAGAAGTGCAATATAACCAGCTTTCTTATCCGCATCCTCTTCTGTCAGGATCTTTGTCTCATGATAGAAATGATTGAATGCATTTGCCATTTCATAAATATAGGCACAGATTTTATGCGGTGCCAGTTCTTCATAAGCATTTCTGACCATGGCAGGGAATCTGCCGATCACCATCATCAGATCCTTTTCATCCTTGTTGACAGGCACCTTGATGTTTGTTTCTTCCAGACTTCCGCCTGCCTGTTCATACTTATTTAAGATAGATTTGATACGCACGATCGTATACAGGATATAGGGACCTGTATCACCTTCAAAGGAAGTAAATCTGTCGATATCAAAAATATAATCCTTGCTTGCCTGATTGGAAAGATCACCGTATTTGATCGCTGCAAGTGCAACCGTCTTTGCGGTCTGTCTTGCTTCCTGCTCTTCCACTTCATGATTTTCCGTGATCTTTTCAAACATCTTCTCGTTGATCTGACTGATCAGGTTTTCCAGACGCATCACACCGCCTTCACGTGTTTTAAATGCATGACCATCTTTTCCGTTTACGGTACCAAATCCCAAGAATACAAGATCCAGATCATCACGGACGATCTTTGTCTTTCTTGCACAGCGGAATACCTGTTCAAAGTAAAGCGCCTGTCTTTTATCCACAACATAGATAACCTGATCCGGATCGATTTCCTTACGGCGCATCATCAGTGTTGCAAGATCTGTGGTATTGTAAAGAGAAGCACCGTCTGATTTTAAGATCATGCAAGGTGGGATTTCTTTCGTATCCGTCTCCTCTTTGACATCTACCACAAGTGCACCGTCAGACTCATGTGCATAGCCTTCCTTTTTCATATAGTCAACCATGCCCGGGATGATATCATGCACGGTAGATTCGCCGTTCCAGAGATCAAACTGTACATTTAAGTTGTTGTAGTTCTTTTTCAGATCACTGACAGATACGGAAATGATATGATCCCAGAGAGCACGATACCCACGTACGCCGTTTTGCAGCTTTTTCGTTGCTTCCATTGCTTTTTCTTTATAAGCAGGATCTTCCTTGGATCTGCCGCTGGCTGTCGGATAGATTTCTTCCAGTTCAGAGATCGTAAACGGCGCTTCCTTCGGATATTCACCTGTGTAAGCATCATCAAAGTAAACCAGTTCCGGCTTTCTTTCCTGCAGCTCTGTGATGATCAGACCCATCTGCAGTCCCCAGTCACCCATATGAATATCACCGGTCACATTGTGTCCCATATAACGCGCAATACGTTTTACGCTTTCACCGATCACGGCGGAACGCAGATGTCCGACATGGAGCGGTTTTGCCACATTCGGTCCGCCGTAATCGATCACGATCTTTTTGATCTTTTCCGGTTTTTCCAGACCAAACTTGTCTGCTTCTTCCATCTGCTGCAGATAAGAAGCAAGAAACTCCGGTGCGATATCACAGTTCAAAAAGCCCGGCATAACAGCCTCAACCTTGGAAAATACCTTGCTGTCAGCAAGGGCATCCGCTACCGCATTTGCGATCATGATCGGTGCTTTCTTAAACTGCTTTGCCAGTGCCATGGCTCCGTTACACTGCAGTTCACACAGATCCGGCCGGTTGGAAACATTTACCTTTCCATATTCTGCCGGATAACCGGCTTTTTCAAATGCCTGTTTCATTTCTTCCGAAACAATCTCTAAAAATTCTTTCATTTCTATTCCTCCAGTTGTTCCTTTTCTTTTTTCTGCTTTTCTCTTTCCCGCTGTAATTTAGAATATACACAGCCACAATAGTCCTGCCTGTACAGGTTATATTCCTTCGACAATCTGATGGATGTCAGATAGCCGTTTTTCTTCTTAAAATCCGAGAAAAGATACGGAACCTCATATTCCTGCTGCAACTGTAGTCCGATCTCATTTAATTTATCTGCCCGTTTCAGCGGTGAAATGGAAAGCGTTGTTGTAAAAAAATCAAACTGCTTTTCTCTTGCCAGCTTTGCCGTTTCCAAAAGGCGAAGCCTGTAACAGCGGAAGCACCGCTCGCCGCCTTCCGCATAGTCCTCATAGCCACGGACAGTCTCATAAAACCGCTGCGGTTCATAGCTCCCTTCGATCACATTGATCGGATAAATGGTATCCGGCTGTTCATTCAACAATGCTATCAGTCTCTTCTGCTCCTCAACACGTTTGCGGTATTCATCCTGCTCCGATATATTTGGATTATAATAAAAAACAGTGATCGCAAAATATTTTGACAGATAAGTCAGCACATAGCTGCTGCACGGTGCGCAGCAGCTATGTAACAGAAGCCGTTTTCCTTTAATTGATTCCTCTAAGAGCAATTCATCCAAAAGCTTTTGATAATTAATCTTTCCCTGCATCCTTACTCTTTCTCTTTCTCTCTTCCCGCATCAGAACCTTTTGTTCTTCTGTTGACAGCTTAGGTCCTTTTGTCTGTGGCATTTTCCGCTCCTGTACCGGCTTTTCCACATAATTTTTCTTAAACTTCTCCACTGCACTGAATACAGACTGCGACTTTACAGATTCTGCTTCCTTCAGGAGTTTTTCTTCCCGTTGCACAGCTTCTGCTTCATACAGATCATCATAATATTTTTTGCCATCCGGTATGGATTTACAATATGTTGTAATAAATTCTTCCATTGGCATTGGCTTTGCGTAGTAATACCCCTGTACATAACAGCAGCCAAGCTGCTTCAACAGTTCTACCTGTTCCTTTGTCTCAACACCTTCACAAAGAACACGGATTCCCAGTCCTTCCGCCATTTCAATAATCTTTCTGAGGATCAGGATACTGGAGTTTGAAGTAATGGACTCGCTGAAAAACTCACGATCGATCTTAATAACATCAAACGGTACATCCTTGAGCATGTTCAGGGAAGAATATCCACTGCCAAAATCATCCATGGAAAGCTGCACATCCTGCTGTTTCAGGAGATTCATCGTTGTGATCATAGTCTCTCTTTCATCCTGAAATACCGTTTCCGTGATCTCCAGCTCAATATATCCGTTTGGAATCCGATAACGTTTTAAAATCTTCTTGATCTGATCCACATAATTCGGGTTATGCAGAAGCAGCCTGCTCTGGTTGACGGAAATCGGAAAGATTGAAAAACCGGAATCAATCAGAACCCGGAGTCTCTTGCAGACTTCTTCGAGCATATACAGATCCAGTTTTTCCACAAATCCGTTTTTCTCAAAGACCGGAATAAATTCATCCGGGAATATTCTGGTACCATCTGCTTTGATCCAACGCACCAGTGCCTCACCGCCATAAATCCTGTCATGGACAATATCCCATTTCGGTTGGATAAATACCTGAAATTCTTTATTTTTGATCGCCGTTTCCATTTCGGACTCGATCTGATCCACCTTGTACATCTGATTGACGATTTTATCACTGTACATGGCAACCATCGTCTTTTCGTCTCCATTTAAAGACTTCCGTGCAGCATTTGCACGGTCAATGATAATATTTACATCCGTATCATCTTTTCTGACCGGATAAATACCTCTTTTCAGACGGATTGGAAACATAATTGCCAGATCTTCGCGTGCTCTTTCGTTGATTGACTGGATCATATCTTCACACTTGGCTTCAAATTCCTGATCGTTTCTTGCCAGAAGCACAAACTGATCCGCATTCATACGTGTACAGATCTCAATACCATTAAAAAACTTTTCACTTTCTTCCACAACAATCTTCAAAAGTCCGTCCGCTCTCGCATGTCCGTATGCTTCGTTGATGTAACGGAAGTTGGAAATATCAAACCGTACAACAAGAAACGGAATATTGGAATTTTCCCAGATCACTCTCGCTGCAACATCGCGAAAATAATTATCATTCTTGCCGCCCGTAATCGTATCCTCATAGGCAAGCACCGAGATCATATCATTAGAATGCTTTGTCGTGCTCCAGATATACAGGAACATAACAAACATCATAAATATGACCATCAGACAGGTCAACAATGTCCGGAAAATGATTGGCTGTACATCCTCACTGTAAATCGTCTCCGGATACACAACAGCCAGATAAAAATTATTGACAACGTGAATTGCTTCTATTTCCAGATAGTTGTTTATACTGTCCTTATCCACAAAGGATGTTTTCTGATACTGCTTCCTGTGCATGTTTCTTGCAACATCACTGATATTCCCCGCGGCATAACTGTCTCCCGCCCTGCTTCTCAGGTAATTGAAAAATACCTCTACCGGCGATTCTTCTGTCAGTGCATGATTCTTTTCTTTTTTTGCATAAACGGATCCCTTTGCACCGATCAGATACACATCACCCTCTTCTCCTAACGTCTGAAAGGAAGAAGATTGCAGCAGATCTCCGATTTCCTGTACAGCAACCAGTTCTCCGAAATGTGCATAGCCACGGTTGACAGGTACTATATAAAATACGCAGCCTCTGTATCCATCCTCAGTTTCCACATTATCCACGTAAACCTTACTTACACCGTCTTCCAGCTTTTTCCTGATTTCCGCATCTGCCAATAACCTTTTCACACTGCCCGGCTGATATATCGTATTTTCCGCATCAATATAATAGACTTTGGAAAAGATCTCCATAATGGAGTACCTTTCCAGTGTCGAGAATATATTATCATCCGTCATTGCCCTGCCATCTGCCGTCATCAGTGCAGCCGCCTGCTGCACGATTTCCAGTGTATTGGTCGTCTGATCATCAATAAACCTGCTGGCATCACTGATATTATTTCTTGTTTCTGCCGTCTTCATATGCATAAAACATTTCTGCACATCTGCGACATGGGAAAGGCAGACCAGCATACAAATGAACAGTATTACCAATCCCAACAGCAATATGCGAATGACCGGACGATCATTTTTCTTTTTCCTTCTGTTCTGTTTCATGCTTCCCCCAACAAAACAACTGCTTCATTAACCCATTTAGATTTGTGCAATATCGATCAGCGTCAGCTTCTTTGCATCTGTATTTTCCAGACTGGTCAGAAGCGCATTGGCCGTATCCAGACTGGTCAGGCAGTTGACACCTGTTTCAATCGCAGTACGGCGGATCAAAAATCCGTCTCTCGATTTATCACGTCCCTGTGTCGGCGTATCGATGACCAGATCGATCTTATGACCGAGCAACAGATCCATAACGGTAGGTGATTCCTGATGGATCTTATTTACCTTTCTGGCGCTGACACCTGCTTCCTTCAAAGCATTTGCCGTAGAACGTGTTGCGTAGATCGTATAGCCGAGCTTCTCAAACCGGCGTCCGATCTCGATTGCTTCTCCCTTATCCGCATCCTTTACGGTGATGATCATCTGCTTGTATTTCGGCAGATCCACACCTGCTCCGAGGAATGCTTTATAAAGTGCTTCGTTAAATGTCTTTGCAATACCCAGACACTCACCGGTTGATTTCATTTCAGGTCCTAAGGAAATCTCCGCACCACGGATCTTTTCGAAGGAGAATACCGGCATCTTGATCGCAAAATAATCAGCTGCAGGCTGCAGACCCGGTTCATATCCCAGATCTCGGATCTTCTTGCCCATAATGACTTCTGATGCAAGATCTACGATCGGAATACCTGTTACTTTACTGATGTACGGTACTGTTCTGGAAGAACGAGGATTTACTTCAATGACATAAACCTCATCCCCGACAGAAATAAACTGGATGTTGATCAGTCCGATAACGTGCAGTGCTTTAGCCAGTCTGCGGGAATACTCAGCGATCGTCTCTTTTACCTTATCGCTGACTGTCGGTGCAGGATAAACGGAAATACTGTCACCGGAATGGACACCTGTTCTTTCAATGTGCTCCATAATACCCGGGATCAGGATATCTGTACCGTCACATACCGCATCTACTTCCAGCTCTTTACCCATCAGATACTTATCGACAAGGATCGGATGCTCCTGTGTATACTGGTTGATGACTGCCATAAATTCTTCGATCTCAGCATCGGAAATTGCGATCTGCATACCCTGACCGCCCAGCACGTAGGAAGGTCTGACAAGAACAGGATAACCTAATCTGTTGGCAACCGCCTTTGCCTCTTCTGCCGTAAAGACAGTTCCGCCCGCTGCTCTCGGAATACCGGTCTGCTCTAAGATCTCATCAAATAATTCCCTGTCCTCTGCCGCATCGACATCTTCTGCCTTTGTACCAAGGATCGGAACACCCATCTTCATCAGATCTTCCGTCAACTTGATGGCTGTCTGTCCACCGAACTGTACAACTGCGCCGTCCGGCTTTTCGATGTTTACGATATTTTCCACATCTTCTGCCGTCAGTGGCTCAAAATACAGCTTATCAGCGATATCAAAGTCCGTGCTGACTGTTTCCGGGTTGTTATTTACGATGATCGTTTCATAACCGGCTTTGGCAAATGCCCATGTTGCATGTACGGAACAGAAGTCAAATTCGATACCCTGACCGATACGGATTGGACCGGAACCGAGTACCAGCACCTTCTTGCGGGCATTTGTCTCGATTGCTTCATTCTCTCCGCCATATACACTGTAGTAATATGGTGTGGCAGCTTCAAACTCGGCTGCACAGGTATCTACCATCTTATAAGAAGCTACGATACCATTATCATAACGCATCTTCTTGATCTCTTCCACGCTCTTTCCTGTCAGGCGGGAAATAACCGTATCAGGGAATTCAATTCTCTTTGCTTCGCGTAACAGTTCTACTGTCAGAGGACCTTTTTCCAGGGCATCTTCCATTTCAACCAGAATTGCCAGCTTATCGATAAACCAGTGGTCTACCATAGTGATCTCATGGATCTCATCATAGCTGACGCCTTTTCTGAGGGCTTCCGCAATGACATAGATTCTCTGGTCGTCCACGATCTTTAACCGTTCGACCAACTCTTCCTTTGTCAGCTCCGTGAAATCATAGCTGCGCAGACAGTCCACATGCTGCTCTAAGGAACGGAGTGCTTTCATGAGGGCGCCTTCAAAGTTGGTGCAGATACTCATAACCTCACCGGTTGCTTTCATCTGAGTTGTCAGCGTACGTTTTGCCGTAATAAACTTGTCAAACGGAAGTCTCGGTACTTTTACAACACAGTAGTCAAGTGTCGGCTCAAAGCTTGCGTAAGTCTTTCCTGTGATCGCATTCTTGATCTCGTCAAGTGTATAACCGAGTGCGATCTTGGCAGCAACCTTGGCGATCGGATAACCTGTCGCCTTGGAAGCCAGCGCGGAAGAACGGCTCACACGCGGATTTACCTCGATCACGCAATATTCAAAGCTGGTCGGATGCAGTGCAAACTGTACGTTACATCCACCTGTGATCTTTAATTCGTTGATGATATTCAATGCTGAAGTACGCAGCATCTGATATTCCTTATCGGAAAGTGTCTGGGAAGGTGCTACTACGATACTGTCACCTGTATGGACACCGACCGGATCGATATTTTCCATGTTACATACGGTAATACAGTTTCCTGCACTGTCGCGCATAACTTCGTACTCGATTTCTTTCCAGCCGCTGATACATCTTTCTACCAGAACCTGTCCGACACGGGAAAGACGCAGACCGTTTTCCAGAATGCTCTCAAGCTCTGCCAGATTATGTGCGATACCACCGCCGGAACCGCCCAGTGTATAGGCAGGACGCAGTACGACCGGATAGCCGATCTTATTGGCAAAATCCACGCCGTCCTGAATATTTTCTACAAGAAGAGACGGTGCACACGGCTCACCGATACGCTCCATCAGATCTTTAAATTCCTGTCTGCCCTCTGCATTACGAATCGTTTCTGCGGTCGTACCGAGAAGCGTTACACCGTGGCTGTCCAGAAAGCCTGACTCTGCAAGCTCCATACCAAGATTCAGGCCTGCCTGTCCGCCCATGTTCGGCAGTAAGCTGTCCGGCTTTTCCTTTTCAATGATCTGTTTGATCACATCTACCGTCAGTGGCTCAATATATACCTTGTCAGCAATATTTTTATCTGTCATGATCGTCGCCGGATTGGAGTTTACCAGAATAACCTCCACACCTTCCTCTTTCAGGGAGCGACATGCCTGTGTACCGGCATAATCAAATTCTGCTGCCTGTCCGATCACGATCGGGCCGGAGCCGATTACCATAACTTTTTTTACATTGGGATTCTTAGGCATTTGCATTCTCCTCCATCATCGTAATAAATCGGTCAAATAAATAGCCGGAGTCCTGTGGTCCCGGGCAAGCCTCAGGATGGAACTGCACGGTGAATATATTCTTTCCTGTATAGCTGAGTCCTTCACAGGTGCCATCATTGACATTGACAAAGGCAGGTGTTGCAACCTTCGGATCCAGCTTATCCATATCTACCACATAGCCATGGTTCTGAGAGGAAATGTAAACACGTCCGGTAGAAAGATCCTTGACCGGATGATTGCCCCCTCTGTGTCCATATTTCATTTTAAATGTATCCGCTCCCGTTGCAAGTGCCATGAGCTGATGTCCCAGACAGATCGCAAAGATCGGAATATCTGTATCATAAAGCTTTTTAATCTCGGCGATAATGGAAACACATTCCTTCGGATCGCCGGGTCCGTTACTGAGCATAATACCGTCCGGATGATCATTGATGATCTCCTCTGCTGTTGTCAGAGCCGGATATACCGTGACATCACAGCCTCTCTGTGCCAGTGATCTGGCAATATTCTTTTTTGCTCCAAGATCAAGGAGTGCTACCTTCTTGCCCTTTCCGTTCAGCTCATGCACAAGAGAAGGTCTCATTTCCTTTTCTCCCGTATAAACCGCACTGCCTGAGATCGGTCCGTTTTCTTCCAGTGTCTCAGATCCCTTGCAGATATATTTCTGATCACAGGTAACCTTTTCCACTACCTTTCCTGTGGTATAAGCTTTCATCTTTTCTGTCAGTGCTGCCAGATCATAGTGCTCATCTGTTGTAATGCAGCCGTTCATCGTTCCCTTTTCACGTAAGATCTTTGTCAGGGCTCTTGTATCGATCCCTGCGATTCCCGGTACATCGTTTACTTCCAGAAATTCCTGGATCGTGATATTGCTGCGGAAATTACTTGGGATCCGGGATAATTCCCTGACGATAAATCCATCCGGCCACGGCTTATTTGATTCCATATCTTCCGTGCAGATTCCGTAGTTACCGATCAGTGGATAGGTCATGCAAACTGCCTGTCCCGCATAGGACGGATCTGTCAGCACTTCCAGATAGCCTGCCATTGATGTGTTAAATACAATCTCACTAATGATTTCTTTGTCGGCTCCGATATGAGTTCCTTCAAAAACGGTGCCATCTTCCAAGATTAAAAAAGCTTTCATAGTCTCACCTGTTCATCCTTTCGCATAATCGTTTTATTATAGCATACAAATTTTTCGCATTCAACCTCGCTCATGCAATGTTTTTATTTATTTTAGACCTGAACTTGACTTTACGTTCTATTTCCCTATTGTAACTTCTTTCATTCTATTTTAAAATAGGAAACAGAAACCTATTGATCATTATACCATATAACAGGAGATTTCAATGAACGAAAACTTATTACAGGTAAAATCTGAGATCACAAAGGTACTGCGCGGCAAGGAAGACTGTATCGACCAGATCCTGTGCTGTATGCTGGCAGGCGGACATATCCTGCTGGAGGACATTCCGGGTGTCGGAAAAACAACACTTGCCGTTGCCCTCTCCCGTGCCATGTCTCTTCATTATAAAAGAATGCAGTTTACGCCGGATGTCCTGCCGAGTGATATTCTGGGCTTTTCTTTATTAGATACCAAAACCGGTGAATTTGTCTATCGTCCGGGGGCGATCTTTACCAATATCTTTCTGGCGGATGAAATAAACCGTACTTCCCCCAAAACGCAGTCCGCGCTTCTGGAAGTCATGGAGGAAGGCAGTGTCAGCGTGGATGGTGTGACCAGAAAGCTTGATGCACCTTTTTTTGTTATTGCCACACAAAATCCGACCGGTGCTTCCGGAACGCAGAAGCTGCCCGATTCGCAGCTTGACCGTTTCTTTATCCGGCTTTCACTCGGTTATCCGGATCATACTGCTGCCACGGAGATCCTCATGGGACATTCCTCCGGCAATATGGACAGCGTGCAGCCTGTTCTGACCGGTGAAACACTTCTTTGCATGCAGAAACAGGCAGAAGCTGTTTATACAGCCCCTGCGCTGATCGACTATATTGTTACGCTTACCGAAGCCACACGCGTTCACGAATATCTTCTGCAGGGCATCAGCCCCCGCGGCAGTATCGCGCTTTTAAAAATGGCACGCGCTTATGCCTTTTACATGGATCGGGATTATCTCGTACCGGAGGATATCCATGCAGTCTTTTTAAGTGTCTGCAGCCATCGTGTGATCCTGAATACAAAGGCGCGCGCAGCAGGACTTTCTGCCGAAGATGTCCTGTCACAGGTGTTAAAAAGTGTCCGTATCCCGCTGCTTTCCCCTGCCCGCTGATATGAAAGGAATCTGCCATGCTCCGTAAAATACTCTCTGCCGCAGGATTTTTCTTTTTATATCTGATCGTGATCCTGCTGGCAACCTTTTATCAGAAACCGATCTTTCTGTTTCTCCTGATGCTGCTCCTTCTGCTGCCACCGGCTTCTTATCTGGCAGCGCGGTATGCGGTCCTCCATTTGCAGCCGGAGATCACAACTTCCCTCCTGTTCGGACACAGCGGTGATGAGATCACGGTTTCTTTCGTTTTGAAAAATCCGGCTTATCTGCCACTTCCGGACTGTACATTCCACTATACCGTCTCCTCTCCGTTTTATCCGAATGAGGAGAGCTACGAAGTAAATTGTCCGGTTTATGCGCACGACAGCTTTGCATTTTCCATACCACTGACCTTTCGACGGGCAGCCTGCTATCAGATCCGCCTTACACAGATCACGGTCTGGGATTATCTGCATTTTTTTAACTTTCACAAAGAAGTAACTTTGCAAAAAGAACTTTTTATTTTCCCGCCGGAAAACGACAACCTGCAATTTTCTTCTGCGGCATTCGGAGAAGGCTTTGATGAATTTGAAGAAAACGGTGCAAAGGGAAATATTTCTTCCAATGTGACCGACATCCGGGAATACATTCCGGGCGACCGTCTGCAGAAGATCCATTGGAAGCTGAGTGCCAAGATCCATAAGCTGATGGTAAAGGAAAACGAGCAGACTTCTTCCCACCAGTTTATATTACTGCCGGAGCTTTATCTGCCGGATCCGGCGCAGCCTGTGCTGGAGCAGATCTTGTCCAATACACTGACCATGGGCAGATCGTTGCTTGCAGACGGTATTACCTTCTTTTTCCGGTACTATTCGATCACCGCACAGGATTTCATGCAGTTCTGCATTTTAAACGAAGACCAGCTCGAAGAAGCCTTCCGCAGTTGTTTCTATGAATCCACCTACGCGGAAAGCGATCTTGCACTTACTGTCCTGCAAAAGGCGGATATGGTGCATGGCAGCATTTTACACGTGACTGACAAAGGAGTCGAAGATGTTATTTCATAAAAAGGAAAAACAAGAACAGACAGAGCCTGCCTATCCGCACGGATTTTCGATGGATGCCCCTGCGACATCCTGCTCTGGGCGCGCATTTGTCTGTGCCATGAAGGGTCTTTTGATCTTTGCTGCTTCTTATGGTGCGATCGGTGCAGTCATTTCAAGTTTTTCGCTCCCCTGCTATCCGGTAGCGGTTTTTGTCTGTTTTCTGCTTTTTTCCATGCTGCTTGCTTTTCTGCACTACAGCCGTTTTATCTTTAATCTGTTTTATCCGGTTATTTTTCTTGTCTTTTCCTATTCCATTTTTACCTACCGCTATCAGGTAAACAGTGGATATCAGGCATTCATGGCGATCTTACAGGAAGCCTACAGTGATTACTTTGACCTGTCCATTCTGCGTGAAGCAAAGGAATATTATGCGGATCGTACCCTGACGATCACCTTCGCCGCTATTTTCATCGGCTTTTTTCTGATCGTGCTTTTAAATATCTGTATTTCCGAATACATGAATCTGTTCTTTGTATTCCTTCTGACATTCCCGATCTTCCAGCTTGGGATCTACATTGACAAAATGCCGGCTCTTCCGTATTTTGTGCTGCTTCTGTTCTCCTATTTTATGATCTTTCTTCTGAAACAGAGCAGGCATTTCAGGCTGCCCTACCGGGATAAAAAATGGACAGAATTTGCCGCGCAGCAAAAAGGAAAACAGCTCACGTTCCGCTATCATGCAAGTGGCAGATTATTTTTCCAGTTGTCTGTACTGCTGTTTGCCTTTACCTGTCTGGCAGGGCTTTTCTGTATTCCGTTTCTTTCTGCCTCCGGTACAAAAAATACCAGCAGGCTGCGCACCAGCGTAGATACTTCCATGAAGATCCTGACCCAGAGCGGTATCGGCGGTTTCTTCGACCGTTACAGTGCCACAGGCGGTATCAGTGAAGGGAAACTCGGCGGTGTCAGCAATGTCCGCCCGGATTACAAGACAGATCTGACGATCACCTTTGTACCATTCTCCTACGAGACACTTTATCTGCGGGCTTATGTCGGTGAAACCTATACCGGCTCTTCCTGGGAAGCTCCCTCCTTTGACAGACGTATTTTCGAGCGGGCTTTCGGAGAGCATCTGGACGACTACGAGGAATACACTGCCTTTCTGGAAGCACGCAGACTCCAGCACTATACAAACACAACGAAAAACGCCGGTATTTACGGCAAAATGCAGATTGAAAATGTGGATGCCAATCCAAACTGTCTGTATCTGCCTTATTATACGATCAACAGCCTGTCCGTTCCGTATCAGACAACAGACAGCATTGTGCGCGGGCAGCTTGCCAAAGGCTCTGCCATGACACTGTCCTACTATCCGCTCCTGCACAATTACTGGAACATTCCCGCGCAGCCGGATGCCCTGCTAAATGATCTTTCCGGAACAGATACACTTGCTTCTTATATTGAGTATTACGACACCTTCTGCCTGGATCATTATCTGGACTATCCGGACGATCTGCAGGATTATTTCTCTCAGCTCAGGGAAGAGATCGGGCAGGGAGAAACGCTGCCAAGGCAGATCGAGCTCGTTCAGAATTATCTGACAGACAACTACAGCTACAGCATGACGCCCGGCAGCACACCGGTCCGGAAAGATTTTGTTTCCTACTTCCTGCAGGAACAAAAGGAAGGCTATTGTGCCCATTTTGCTTCTGCCGCCACGCTGCTTTTGCGTTCCTATGGCATTCCTGCCAGATATGTGGAGGGCTACGCCGTTTCTGTTTCTGATGTATCGGAAGGTTCTACCCTGCAGAATGAAACTACCTCTGACTGGTTTACCGGCAAAAATCCGATCGGTGATACCGGTGTCGTTTCCGTGAACGTGACAGATGCGGATGCCCACGCCTGGGTAGAAGTCTACCAGAAAGGGATCGGATGGGTCCCGTATGAATTTACACCGGCTTCTTCCGGCTCTGAAGGGGATGACTCCTCTACTCTGTATTCCGACTTCTGGTCACTTTTTGCCGGCATTTTCTCACCGGACCAGACAACCGGGATGCAGCAGAGCGGGCAGACAACCGACGCCTCCCATAACAGTATCACGGCCAGACTGAAAAACAGCTCGTATCTGATGCCTCTCTTTGCCTTTGCTGTGATCATCCTGCTGCTTCTGCTTATTTTCGTGCCAGGCAGACTGCTGTATCTCCACTACACGGCATATCGCAAGTACCAAAAGGGCGATTATAAGCCTCTTCTGCTGTTGCACTACCACAGGATCTGCAGGCTGTTTTCCGGTCAGGGAAAAGAAGCTGCCGGACTCCTCCCGCAGAACATGCTGGATCTGTTGGAAAAATGCTGCTTCTCCCAAAATGGGATCACAAAAAAAGAAGCAGATAAGCTGCTTCTCTTCCTGAAACAATATAAACGAAATCACAGGTAGTCCATCAGGCGTGAAGCCTGTGGATCAGCCGAAATACGATATCACCTTCATTGACCAGCGGATCCTTGTGTGCAAAAAAGACGATCCCATCCGTTGTCGCATGGATCTCGCTGATCACATCTCCCAAGAATGGATCTACGATCTCTCCCATCAACTGGTTATAACGCACTTCTTCACCCGCTTTCACACAGGAACGGAAAATGCCGCCGCACGATGCATCCACATTACTCAGATTTTCCTCATAGATCACATGGGAAATATAACCGCTGTGTCCTTCATACTTGATGATTCCCATCCGCATCAAAAACCGCAGTACAGAAGCAACTGCCTGTCTCGCACTTGTCTCATCGATCTCATCGTTTTTGTTCGTATAAACAGAAAATGCCGCCGTCATTTCATTCTGCCAGTTATAATTTAAAGTCTTTGTATCGATCGGCCTCGGCTTTCTGACTACAACATAGGGCATACCGAACAGATTGGCAAGTGATGCATTCTGATATCCTGTTTCCATCATTCTGACATGCGGCACAAATTCTCCTGTCATATAAAATGATGCAAACTGGATGCCATAAGAATAATCCCGGATCGCACTGAGCACACCCGCAGCGATCCGCTCTGTCGTATCCCCGTAATCCATGCCCGGAAACTTCCGGTTGATATCCGTATTATCTACCGGCCAGAACCGTTTGCCGATATTCATACCGTAATAATTGACACAGGGAATGACCATAATGCCTTTATTGTTATTGATGCAGCCATTATGCTCCAGTTCCCGCAGGGCATGCACAAGCTGGGAACAGATATAAAGCTGCTGTATTTCATTTCCACGGATCGGGCCTAAAATACAGGCTGTTTTTTCTTCCTTTTTTCCAAAATGATAGCCCCGCACCTGTAATTTCTCCCGATAAGGTGCTTCCATGGAATATATGATCTCCTCTACCATCCGTTTCTCTCCTCTGCTAAAACTCTGGCGATCAGTGCGCCCTCATAAACAAGCGGATATTCCCGCAGGGTAAATAAAATACCGCTGCGCTTTGCCTGTACGATCTCAAGCACATCTCCGGATAAGGTGCTGACGATCTTACCGATCATATCACCCGCTGATACCTGCTGTCCGTTTTCCATATCCGGCAGGAAAATACCTGTGGACTGCGCCCGGAAAAAGTCGATCCCATAATCTCTTGTCAGCTTGGCATTTCGAATCTCTCCCACAGGCCCTGACCAGATTCCGATCTCATGCATCAGATTAAAGATGCCTTCCGTGATCTGATCGCCAAAGCTTCTTGTCACACGGTTTCCCAGACCCATTTCCACCAGAAGTGCCGGAACACCGATCGTATTCAGACTGTTTGTGAGTGTCGCCTCATGCGCTGTGGCAGATGCATTGATCCAGATCAGATCCGCATTTAGCAATCTGGAAAAATCGACCAGATCCTTTCCGTGTTCTTCACTGATCCGCACCTGCGGCATTTCCTTTACAAAGGTATCCGAAGCATGGACATCCACACAAATATCGGAGCCCTTGATATCTTCAATGATCCGTGCTGCCAGCTTGTCCATCATCGTGCCCGTTGCTTCCCCCGGGAACATACGGTTCATATCCATATTCAGTTTAGGGATCACACGACTGCCCGAATCCACGCCAAGCGGGTTCAATGCCGGATAAACATCCACAATCCCATTTAAGTTCTCCGGATGCTCCTGTATCCGCCGGATGATCTCATAACAGACGTACTGCCCTTCCAGCTCATCTCCGTGAATTCCGGAAACAATACTGATCCTGCCGATATTCGGATTTCCCGCACCGGGCATCAGTCTCTTCTTTTGTATCCTGAGCGTCTCACCTACTGCAAGCTGGTACGCCACTACTGTTTCAATCATATGCCAGACCTTTCAACCAATAATATATTTCACGGTTTACTGTTTCTTCCGTAATACCGATCGTTTCCGCACTTACCTTCAGTCCCTCCAGCACATACAGTATATTCCTTGCTGCGCCCATGGGATCCTCACAGACAAAATCGCCTTCCTCTACGGCATCTTTGATCAGCTTTTCCACGATCTTGACCGACATGACAAACTCCTTCCGCATCGGATTTTCCTTCCGCGGGATCTCATTGCCAAAGTAAAATTCATAATTTGCACGCTTCAGACTGCCTGTCTTTTTCAGTATTTCTTTTTTCTGCTCCTGTAAAAAGAGTACCAGAATATCCGCACTGGAAGTCACCTTGGAAAGTGCGGGTTCCAGATCATCGTCGGTCTCCTCTTTTTCTTTTTCGAGCACCGCCAGAAAAAGCGCCTTGATGCTGTCAAAATACAGATATAAACCGCCCCGGCTGATCTCACAGGCTTCCACGATATCCTTCATCGTCACTGTCAGATATCCCTTCTGCGAAAAAACCTCCCTTGCTTTTTCTATAATATAATTCCTTTTCTGTACTGACTTTTCGCTCATAGATCTCCCCCCGTATTTTCCAGTGGAACATCCCAGTATTCAATGATGCTCTTTGCCTTCAGAAGCGCTCTGTAAAAAATCTGATGCTCTACCCCTTCTGTCCATAAGTACGCCTTTGTCATTCCGCCCAGTGTGTACTTTGACAAAATACCGCCCAGAATCTCCATTGACATGATATCTGCCTTATCGATCTGCTTAAGCTCATCCTTATAATCGCGGATCCGGTAACGTGAATAGATATAGCGGTAATTCTGATTCATGAATGCGGTCGAACCAAGTTCGTTCAGAAATGCAAGCAACGTTCCATCATATACAGGAAATGCTATTGTCTTTTTATTATCATCCGCTTCATAGCTTTTGGTGACATCTGCGCCGCTTTTATCACGCAGCCATGACAGATATGGCAGGAGCCGCTCCACATCAGGCTTGTACATTGCCACGATTTCTTCTCTCCCCATTTTTTCCATTTCAATACCTCCCAAAAATGACACAACAATCAGTTTTATTTATTTTACCACAAAATTGAAAAAAGTACACCCTGATCCGCAAAGTATGCTATACTGTTTTTACCGTGGTAACATGGAATTTTACAGAAAAGACAGGACAAGTTTATGGCAGAAATTCAAATAAAAAAAGATACGACCATTTATCATAAGGATACCCCCGTCCGTGCAGTCGGTATATTGATCGAAGGGCAGGTTTCCATGAAGCTTGCACATGGTGAGATCACATTAGAAGCCGGCGATGGAATCGGATTTCTGGATCTGTTCCAGCTTTCGCATTCCTGCGACTATGTTGCACTGACTGACGTTGTTGTCGATTCCTATCCGTACCGCAGTGAAGAATCCTTCCGGCAGTTATTCGATCAGGATCCTACCCTTGCACCCACCTTTATCTGGGCTGCTTTAAAACAGTTCTTCCATGTGGAGGAGCTCTATTCCATGACCAAATACCGCTGCAATGCTTTATATACCGCTTTAATGGAATTTTACCGGGATTACACCAGATTCAGCAAACAATATGCACTTCCGACCAAGCATCTGCCCGGTCTTGAAAATGTGCAGCCGCTGGAACTTGGCAATACACCGTATGCCTTTTTATCCCGTTATTATAAGGATATGGAAAACATCTGTCTGAGTGAATCACTTGCACCTCTGTTTGAAAGACGCGGCTTTGTGATCGGTTTTCTGCTGCGTGTCAGCCAGGATCTGCATCTGTATCTGACAAGCTATGAGGAAATGTATGACTATATTTCCGAACTTTCCATCCTTTTGATCAATGAAGACCATCTGGACTTTGTCGATCTGTATACAACGATCCTTGTCACAGCCAGTCACCGCAGGCAGGATATTCTGCCGATCAATGCTGCCATCAGCCGTATGTTCATCCGTGCAAAAGGTGTCAGTTCCATTGACATGGCGCTTTACAAGGACCGGCTTTCCGAATACCAGGAGCTGACAAAAGCCCTGTCCCATATGCAACAGATCAACGAAAACGATCAGGAAGCCCATGAAAAGCTGGTACTTTCCCAGCTGAAAAACGCTGCGCTCCAGATTCTCGGCTATGCACAGATGTCCGAAGAATTTTCCGCAGACTTTATGAAAGATCTGAATGCCTACAAAGCAGTGACCGATAAAAATGCCGCCTCCGATGAACTGAATCAGCTGCGCAGCAGACTCTGCACAGCATTTTACGAGCTGTATACCCAGGCATTTTTTATTTCCCGCACAAAAGACATTCCTGTCATTATGAAAATGTTCTTTTATTTCGGTTTTATTGACGAAGAACTGTGCGGACAGGAAAATGCCATTTATCTCTATGATCTCGGCTCTACCTACGGCAATCGGGAAGGCACGCAGGTCTATCCGTTCTACGATTATCTGGTGCTGATCTTAAACGGTGAAAAACAGCCACACAAAAATGAATTTGACCAGGATTATAATGCCTATCTGCAGACCATGCTGCGTGATAACTCCATCACACAGGCAGAATTTGATACACTTTCTTCTGACCAAAAACAAAAGGTACAGTTTGAGCTGCGGCAGTTACTGCCTGCAGGCGGTAAGGTCACCTATGGCAGACCTGCACTGTTCTGCCCGCTCCTTTCCGAACATGACTTCCTGCGCCCGGCAGAAAACTGCTGCCTGACCTTCCATGCGATCAAAGAAGCTCTGCAGAATGTACTTGCAGTTGATTTCAGTGCCTATTACAGAGATTATATTTACACCTCTCCGCTTCTTGCCACAACGCATGAGGTGCTGCAGCATGAAATCCTGCCTGACATTATCTTAATGCCGAATACCGGTACAAGAGGCATTCTCTGGCAGGAAATTGAAGGACATGACAGGCAGACCCCTGCCAGTATGCTGCTTCCGGCGATCTGTCTGTCCGACATCCATCTGATGATGCTCCGCTTGACCGGTGAATTCCGCTGGGAAATGTGTAAACGTGTACAGGGCGCACGCTGGAACGATGTCACCGACCATTCCTTAACAAGTGAATTTTTTGATTATTTACAGTTTTACAAGAAAAACAGGGATCTTTCCGCTGATGCCAAGGAGAAATGCCATATGCAGCTCCAGAAGGCAAAGAACCGTTTCAAAGATGCCTTCATTTTAGATTATATGGCATGGGTTCTTTATGAATCCGCCGGTTCCCCGCGTCTGAACAAGGTTACGAGACAGATCCTGTCCCGCTACTGCCCATTCCCGAAGGAATACCGTGAGAAGCTGAAAACGAACCCATTATATACCAGCTTATTTGAACGTTATGAAAACAATAAAAAGAAGGAACTGACACGTATGAATAGTGTAGCCTTCCGTGCACAGCGCAACAACCACGGTCAGACACCGGAACCGTTGCTGGCACAGATCGAATATTTAGAGAAGTAAAATAAGAGGAGTTTTATATTATGAAATATGTCTGGTTATTTATCAAAACCGTATTGCGGCTTGTTTTAAAGCCGCTTTCCTTTGTGCCCGCCATTATCGTCATGTACTGTATTTTTAATTTTTCCTCCCAGAGTGGGGTTTCCTCCGCACAGCTCAGCTACAAGGTCACACATAAGCTGGTAGAAACGGTCGATACGATCGCAGATCTGAAACTGACCGATGCACAGATCAATGTCTACACGGACAAATATCATTTTTATGTCCGTAAGCTGGCACACTTCAGTGAATATTTCCTGCTGGCTGTGACAGTCTCCTTCCCGCTTTATGTATATGGCATGCGCGGGATCTGGCTGATGGTGTTTGCAGGCGCCTTTTGTGTGGGCTTCGCCTGTCTCGACGAATACCACCAGTCCTTTATCGCCGGGCGGACGCCGACGAAACGCGATGTCTACATAGACAGCTGTGGTGTCTTTTTAGGAATCATTCTGACGCGGATCGTGGGCTTTATCGGGCGCAAGACAATCTTTGCGCCGCTGGCGAAGAAGAGGTAGAAGCAAACAGGAAACGGCTATAAGCGCAAACAGAAATTCAGATTTCCGATGCTTTTTGTTTCGGGTTTTGCCTAAAACAGGATCAGAAATGCATCGAAAAAGATTAGCCAAGATAGATTCGATGCCTTTTTCATTCAAATAATGAAAAGTGTATCGAATATGGAAGTACATTGAGGTATATATGAATTATATCGATTTCTACATGACCCGATGCCATAACCGACATCGGGATCATGTAGAAGGATCTACCGTTCTTCGCGGAAATAATTATTTCCAAGTGCTTCCGGCATATTACTGTTTCGTCTGTTGCGGATAGAACTGAGGACCAGTACAACCGCTGTGATCAGGAACGGAAGCATATCGTAAAACGCGATCGGGAACGGAAATACCGACTGCGGAATGTAATACTTCAGGATACGCAGGGCACCAAATACAAAGGATCCCCAGATTGCAAGAGTCGGTCTCCAGGAAGCGAAGATAACAAGTGCTACCGCGATCCAGCCAAGTCCGCCTACATTATCACTGATCCATACACCACCATTGATGATCATAGAACAATATGCCCCACCGATACCGCAGATCGCACCACCGGCTACAATATTGATATATTTCCATTTCGTCACCTGAATACCCGCTGCATCCGCTGCTGCAGGGTTCTGTCCGATCGCCTGTACATTCAGACCTGTTTTTGTCTTACCAAGATAAATACCGCAAAGAATCGCGATCAGGATACCAAGATAAACAAACGGATTATAAGAGAATAAGAGCGGTCCCACAACCGGAATATCGGAAAGCCCCGGAATATGGATGCTCCGCATCGCAGCTGTAATATGCTCCGGTAATTTCAAAGTACCGTCCGGTGATTTTGCGATCATCATAACACCGATGAAGTTGGCAAGTCCGATACCGAAGATCGTCAATGTCAGACCCGTTACGTTCTGATTTGCCATAAACGTAACCGTCAACAATGCATAGATCAATGCGCTGAGTGCGCCTGCCAGAGCAGATGCCAAAATAGCAATGACAAAGCTGTCTGTCTGATAGCCTGCCATAAAGCCTGCGCAGGCACCGATCGACATCATGCCTTCCACACCCAGATTCAGATGTCCTGTTTTTTCGGAAAGGATTTCTCCTACCGTACCATATAATAAAGGAGTTCCGGCAAGTACTGCCGCTACCAAGAATTTAATTACCATATCCATTATTTGTCTCCTCCTTTACTTCTGCCTACAAATTTATAACGTACAAAGAATTCACAGCCCAAAATAAAGAATAAAATAATTCCCTGCAGTACATCCGCACAATCTGTGGAAAGTCCGAACGATGACTGTACAACACTACTTCCCTTCTCCAGTACTGCAAACAGGAAGGAAACGATCAGTATCACAAAAGGATTCAGCTGTGACAGCCATGCAACGATGATCGCTGTAAATCCGACACCGCCTGCCACATTCATAGTCAGTGTGACATCGGAACCGCTTGCCTGGATCATACCGCCCAGTCCACAGATCGCACCACTTAAAAACATCGTCTTTAAAATGATCTTTTTGACATTCATACCGGCATATCTTGCTGTATCCTGGCTGACACCGACAACACCGATCTCATAGCCGGACTTGCTGAACTTCAGGTATACAAACACCACTACAACGAGGATCAGTGCCACGATCCAGCCACACTGGATGCCTGCCACCTTATCCAGCGCCGCATTGGCATCAAATCTCTGGATCTTGGAGAAACCGTTTGCCGCAGGATCTCTCCATGGACCATCCTGCAGATAGGATACAAAATACATGGCAATGTAATTCAGCATCAGTGTAAACAAGGTTTCGTTTGTATTGAATTTTACTTTAAAGAACGCAGGGATCAGTCCCCAGAGACCGCCGCCCACAATACCTGCCACTGCCATCACCAGAAGCAGTACAACGTGATTCCAGTTACTGCAGTAAAGAGCGAAGAAGGAAGCACAGGTTGCCCCGAAAATCAACTGTCCTTCTGCACCGATGTTCCAGAAACGCATCTTAAAAGCAAGCGTCACACCGAGGGAGCAGATCAGAAGCGGGATCATGATCTTAACTGTCGCCTGTACAGCCATGGCACTTCTGAATGCACCGGTAATGATCGTGCCATAGATCACAAATGGATTATAGCCGATACACAGGATAAAAATACCTCCTGCCACAAGTGATAATAAAATAGCGAGCAGACGTAAAATAAGGATCTGTCTGTTTCCCATCTCCGCACGTTTGACCGTACGCAGAAGCGGTTCTTTTGTCTGTTTATTCATTTGTCTGCCCTCCTTTCGTCGTTTCTTCCACAGCATCTTCTGTATCGCCAGTCATCAGCATACCGATCTGTTCCTTGGTCGCTGTTCTGGCATCTAAGATACCTGTGATCTTACCGTGGCACAGTACCATGATCCGGTCGGAAAGCTCCAGAAGCACATCCAGATCTTCTCCGATATACATGACTGCCACATTTTTCTTCTTCTGTTCATTCAAAAGATCATAGATCACATAAGAAGAATTGATATCAAGCCCACGCACCGGGTAAGCCGTGATCAGCAGATTCGGTTCTGATTCGATCTCACGTCCCAGAAGAACCTTCTGTACGTTACCTCCACTCATCATACGCACAGGCGTTTCAATACTTGGCGTTACAATACTCAGCTTCTCAACCAGCTTTGCTGCAAGCTCCTTTGCCGGTTTCCTTCTGACAAACGGTCCTTTGCCTGCTTTATAGCTCTTGAGCAGCATATTATCTGTCATGCCCATCGTGGAAACAAGTCCCATACCAAGACGATCCTCCGGTACAAAGCTCATACTGATACCCAGATTGATAATTTCGGAAGGTGTCTTGCCGAGCAGATTTGTCTTTTTATAAAGGATCGCTCCTTCTTTTGCCGGCATCAGACCTGCAATCGTCTCGCAAAGCTCTTTCTGGCCACTGCCTGCCACACCTGCCACACCGAGGATCTCACCTTTTTTGATCTCAAAGGAAATATCATCCAGCCCCTTTGAGCCATCCGGCTTGTCGACCGAAAGATCTACGACCTTTAAGATCGTATCTACATGTTCAGGCTCCGGTCTGTCGATTTCCAGACTGACTTTTCTGCCGACCATTAACTCTGTCAGCGTCTGTTTATTACTTTTGGCTGTTTCTACCGTTTCAATACTCTTTCCTTTTCGCAGGATCGTCACACGATCGCTGATCTCCAGCACTTCCTGCAGCTTATGCGTGATAATGATGATTGCACAGCCCTTCTCCTTCATCTTCCGGAGAATATCAAAAAGCCGTTCCGTTTCCTGCGGTGTCAGAACCGCTGTCGGCTCATCCAGAATCAAAATATCCGCACCTTTATATAAAACCTTTACGATCTCTACTGTCTGCTTCTCGCTGACACTCATTTCGTAGACACGTTTTTCCGGTTCAATTTCCAATCCAAATTTATCACAGATTTCCTTGATCTTCTGGCTCAGTTCCTTATCTGTGAGTCTCTTTCCCTTTGTTCCGATCACAATATTGTCCATTGCGCGGAACGACTCCACCAACTTAAAGTGCTGATGGATCATACCGATTCCGAGATGCATCGCATCTACCGGCGAATTGATTGCCACGGTCTGTCCGTTTACCAATATTTCCCCGCTGTCCGGATGATAAATACCGGAAAGCATATTCATCAGAGTTGTCTTTCCTGATCCGTTTTCTCCAAGCAGTGCCAGGATCTCACCCTTTTTTACCTTCAGATCGATCTGATCGTTTGCAACCACACTACCGAAGGTCTTCGTTATTTTTTTACATTCGATTGCATAATCTGCCATACTCAACCTCTTTGTACCTTGTCTGTTTTCTTCCCTATAAAATTCAAGGGGGACCGCCATTCGAGAGATCCCCCTTGATTTAATTGACTTATACAGTCAAACATGTTTTATTTTACAACTACGTTCTTGAAGTACCAGTTCATATTGCCTGTGATATCAGCATCAGACATATGCTCGCCTTCTGTACCTACTGTAGAGCCGTCGTTTGTTTCGATCACACCGTCGAATACATCCCAGTCACCGGATTCGATCTTAGCTGTAGCTTCGTCGATTGCTTCCTGTGTACCCTCTGCTGCGAAATCAGCAAGTGGTGCAATGTTTACAAGACCGTCGCTCATACCGCCGAAGTAGTTAGATCCATCCCATGTACCGTTGATCACTGATTCAACAGCCTGTGTATAGTATGCTGACCAGTCCCACATAACAGATGTGAGAGCTGCCTTTGGTGCATCTTTGGACATATCTGAGTTGTAGCCAACACCAAATACGCCTGCCTGTTCAGCTGCAAGCTGTGGGTTCGGTGTATCACAGTGCTGTGCGATCACATCACATCCTGCATCGATCAGAGCCTGTGCAGCCTGTGTCTCACCTTCCGGATCATACCAGCTGTTTGTAACCTTTACATATACTTCACAATCAGGATTTACAGAATAAGCGCCCATTGCAAATGCATTGATACCACCTGTACACTCAGAGTTTTCCTGACCCATTGCGGATACATAACCAAGCTTGTTTGTTGTTGTCTTCATACCTGCTGCAATACCTGCAAGGTATCTTGCCTGATAGATTCTGCCAAAGTAGTTATTAAAGTTTGTACCGTTTGATTTATAACCTGTTGCATGAGAGAAAATAACATCCGGATATTCTGCAGCAAGCTGTTCACATGTATCCATGTAACCCCAGCTTGTAGCGAAGATGATGTTGCATCCTTCTTCAACACATTCCAGCATTGCGTTCTCGATTGCTGTTGTATCACCGTCATCTACGTTAAGCTTGCGAACGATCTGATCATCAGACAGACCTAATGTCTGCTGCATACCTACGATACCCTGATCATGTGCATAAGAGTAACCGCTTCCTGTTGCAGGATCACCAATGTGGATCACACCAACCTTGATATCCTCTTTTGCGATAGCCGGCATAACACCTGCTTTGTCAGCTGCATCTGCTGTCTCATCAGTTGCTTCGTCTGTAGCTGCGTCCGTTGCCGCATCTGTAGCTTCATCACTTGCTGCATCTGTTGTCTCTTCTGTCTGAGCTGCATTGTCAGCTGCATCATTGCTCGCACCGCAAGCACATAAAGAAGCAACCATAGCAACAGAAAGAAGAATGCTTAATAATTTTTTCTTCATAATGTCCTCCTCTTTAGACCTTTCATGAAATTTTAAACTACAAAGGTTACTTTATATTATTTTTTTGCAAATTTCAACACCCATTTTCAAATTATGTGCAATGTTCCCGCGTATTTATGCACACAATCCGGCAAAGTACTCTATTCCCAGGCAAGTTCCGGCTTCTTATCGCGGAACATCAGGTCTTTAACCGCATCCTTTGCAGGCTTGTTTTCAAATAAGATCTCATTGACCTCTTCAATGATCGGCATATCGATCTTATATTTCCGTGAAAGCTCTCTGGCTGCCTTTGCGGAATAAACCCCTTCTACAACCATCTTAACCTCAGCCATGGCTTCTTCCATCGTCTTGCCCTGTCCCATTAAGATCCCCGCTCTTCTGTTGCGGGAATGCATAGAAGCACAGGTCACGATCAGATCGCCGATTCCGGAAAGTCCCGTAAATGTCTCTGGCTTACCGCCCATAGCGACACCCAGGCGCGAAATTTCCGCAATTCCTCTGGTGATCAGGGCTGCTTTTGTATTATCTCCACAGCCGAGTCCATCTGCGATACCTGCTGCCAGTGCCACAACATTTTTCAGCGCCGCACCGACCTCGATTCCCAGAATATCAGGACTTGTATACACGCGGAAATATGCATTGTTCATAAAAATATTCTGGATATATTCCGCTGTCTGCTTTGTCTTTGCACCGACTACACAGGTCGTCGGCATATCCTTTCCGACTTCTTCCGCATGGGAAGGTCCGGACAATACGGCAACATCCGCCTGCGGGATCTCCTGCTCGATGATCTGGGATAAGGTCATCAGCGTATGTTCTTCAATTCCCTTTGCTACATTGACAATGATCTGCCCTTCTGCCACAAACACGCGCATGGACTTTGCCGTACTTCTTGTAAAGGAAGAAGGGACAGCCAGTACAAGCAGATCCTTTCCTTCGATCGCTTTCTTTAAATCGGTTGTAAACTCCATGCTTTCCGGCAGTTTCACACCCGGCAGCTTATCGACATGCTCATGCTTTTCCTGCAGCATTTTTACTTCCGCTTCTATAATAGACCACACGATCACATCATGTCCGTTGTTTGCAAGCAGTCTGGAAAGTGCTGTTCCCCAGCTTCCTGCGCCGATCACACCAATTTTCGCCATTTTTTAGTCCTCCTTGTTAGCCTTAAACAGATACGTCTTTCGTTCTGTTCCCGCAAATAATCTCTTGATATTTTCTTTATGTCTGACAAATGCCATGATCATCAGGAATATACCGACCGCATACATTTCCAGAAGTGCAGGCTGGCTCATGCCAAAATATCCCTTCTGTCCTAAAATGATCAGCTCTGTGATAAATCCGATATAGACAGCCAGTGAACCGACCGAAACATAATGTGTTGTAAAAAACAAAATACAGAAGACCGGTATTGCCACGATGAGGAACGGCCAGTGAAATGCCAGGATCAGCCCTGCTGTCGCCGCAATTCCTTTTCCGCCCTTAAACTGCAGATAAAACGGGAAATTATGTCCCAGAATAGCACCGGCTGCCGCATAGAGTGATAACAGCGGCAATATATCCGGATATGTGTGTTTAAAAAGCAATCTGACAAGTTCTACTGCAAAAAAGCATTTAAAAACATCTCCTAAAAATACGATCAGTCCCGCTTTTTTCCCAAGCACACGTAATGCATTTGTTGTGCCTGCATTTCCACTTCCATGCTCCCTGATATCAATATGGTTCATCTTTCCATAAATAAATGCCGTCTGGAACAGACCGAACACATAACCGATCGCCAGACAAATAACTCGTTCCATTTTCCTGCCCTCGCTTGTTTATCCTGATTATCTCTTTTATTGATCCTTCTCTTTCCGCTCCCGGATAATGAAATGCAGCGGTGTTCCTTTAAAGCCAAAGGTATCTCTGATCTTATTTTCGATATATCTTGTATAAGAGAAGTGCATCAGCTGCTTGTCGTTAACAAATATCACAAAGGTCGGCGGTTTTACAGCAACCTGTGTGATATAGTACAGTCTGAGGCGCTTGCCCTTGTCGCTCGGTGGCTGCTGGAGTGCAACTGCTTCTGCCATGATCTCATTGAGCACGCCTGTTGCAACACGCATGGACTGGTTCTGCTCTACCATGTCGATCAGCTCATACAGCTTTCCGATACGCTGTCCTGTCTTTGCTGAGATAAAGGTGATCTCCGCATATGGCATAAATGACAGAATCTGTCTGACCTTCTCTGTAAAGCGGTAGATCGTCTTATCGTCCTTTTCCAGTGCATCCCATTTATTGACAGCAATGATAATGCCCTTTCCGCGTTCGTGTGCAATTCCTGCAATCTTGGCATCCTGCTCCGTCACACCTTCCAGTGCATCGATCAGAAGGATCACAATATCCGCACGTTCCACAGCAGAAACCGTACGCACGATCATATACTGCTCCAGTTCCTCTTTGATCTTATTTTTGCGGCGAAGTCCCGCTGTATCGATAAAAATATATTCTTTTCCGTTATAGGTCACTTCTGCATCGACTGCATCTCTTGTCGTACCGGCGATATCGGATACGATCAGTCTGTTTTCCCCAAGCAGCTTATTGATCAGGGAGCTCTTTCCAACATTCGGTTTTCCGACGATTGCAATACGCGGTCTTTCATCCTCTACATCTTCAGCTGTATCATCCGCAAAATGCGATACAACCTCATCCAGCACTTCACCGATGCCCTGTCTGTTTGCCGCTGAGATCGCCATTGGTTCTCCGATGCCCAGATTGTAAAATTCATACACATCGAGCATCATCTTTTCATAGCTGTCTACCTTATTGACAACCAGAATGATCGGCTTCTTTGACCGTCTGAGCATGTCTGCCACCTTGGCATCCGCATCTACCAGTCCCTGTTTGACATCTACCATAAATAAAATAACATCTGCCGTATCGATCGCGATCTGTGCCTGCTCACGCATCTGTGAAAGGATGATATCCTTGCTGTCCGGCTCAATACCGCCTGTATCGATCAGTGTAAAGCTGTAATTCAGCCATGTCACATCTGCATAGATACGGTCTCTTGTAATACCCGGCGTATCCTTTACAATAGAAATACGGGAACCCGCAAGGGCATTGAACAGGGTTGATTTTCCGACATTCGGACGCCCAACCACCGCAACGATCGGTTTTCTTTTTCTATTTTCCATATGCTCTCCTTTATACGATAAACTGCTTTCTGATGCGGATCTTCTTTACGCTGCTCCACTTTGACTTGGAGGAGCCATTCACACCACACTCTGACATAATAGGTTTTATTTTTTTCCATATTGATTTATATTACAATATTCAGATTAAGTTGTAAAGTGGTCAGCCCCTGTCCGGCAGACCACGCCCTGTATTTTAGCTTGTCTTTCCCTGTTATGTATGCTATAAATAAGAATGGATTTTAACTGCACATATCTTAGGAGGAAATCATGCCAAACTTAGTCGAACTCGAATCCGCAATGCCGGTTGCTCCGCTGAAGCTTTTAGCACTTGACAGCTGTAAGGAGCTCGGTGACCGTGTCAACGAATATCTTGTGGATTTTCGCAAAAATGTACATAATGATATCAAACAAGATCCCGCATTCCGCGGTTATTCTGAAGAAAATTATCTGATCAAGGCTGCCTGCCCACGTTTTGGAAGCGGTGAAGGCAAGGGCGTCTTATCCGAATCTGTCAGAGGTAAGGATGTCTTTTTAATGGTCGATGTATGTAACCATAGTCTGACCTATACAGTCAATGGTTGTGAAAACCACAAATCTCCGGATGACCACTACCAAGATTTAAAGAGAATGATCGCTGCTATCGCAGGAAAAGCACACAGGATCAATGTTATCATGCCTTTCTTATATGAAGGCAGACAGCATAAAAGAAGCGGCCGTGAATCGCTTGACTGCGCTTATGCACTCAAAGAGCTGAGTGAAATGGGTGTTTCCAACTTCATTACGTTTGATGCCCACGATCCGCGTGTCCAGAATGCGACACCACTGAAGGGCTTCGATAATTTTACACCACCGTACCAGTTCATCCGTTCTCTGCTCCGTTACGAGAAGGATCTGATCATCGATAAGGATCATATGATCGTGATCAGCCCGGATGAAGGTGCTCTTGACAGAGCAGTCTACTTCTCTTCCGTACTCGGTGTTGATACGGGTATGTTTTACAAGCGTCGTGATTACTCCAAGGTCGTAAACGGCAAAAATCCGATTGTAGCACATGAATTTTTAGGAGATAATATCGAAGGAAAGGATGTTATCATCATTGATGACATGATCGCATCCGGCGGTAGTATGATCGACACAGCCAAGCAGTTAAAGGCAATGAAAGCAAAGCGTGTATTTGTCTGCTGTACTTTCGGTCTTTTCACGGAAGGGCTTGCAGCCTTTGATGAGGCTTATGCAAACGGTGTGTTTGACCGCGTTGTCTGCACCAACCTGACGTATCTTCCACCGGAAATTTTAGAGCGTGACTATTTTGTCACGGCAGATATGAGCAAGTTCCTTGCCAGCATTGTTGATTTTATGAATCATGATATTTCCATGGGAAATGTACTGACACCGACAGAGAAGATCCATGAGGTGCTTGCGAAGTACAATGCCCGGGAGGATGTGCTGATCTAGGTTTTAAGTTTGTAATATGGAATCCCCGCGGTGGCAGACAGACGCAATCACGTTTAACTCCCCTGCGATTTGCTCGAAGCACATATTGCACGCGCTCCGCAAATCTCAGTCGTCTACACTATCGATTGCTTACTGGCCGTCATCGCGGGGATTTTTACATTTTAATGCTGTAGAATAGATCTGCATATCAGTGAAAAATTATAAAAACGGCTCCTGCATGACAAGAAATGCGATGAGCTGTGTATGCGTCTTTCTACTTGGCTAAGTACTGACAAGATATATGGTGCCACGACAAGGATGTCGTGGCAGCGAACCTGAGACATGGATGTCGAATGTTCGCGTGCCATATAGATTGACAGTACGTGCCCTAGTAGAAAAGCATATGCAGCGTGCATACCTGTCATGCAGGAGCCGTTTTCTTTCATACTTACATAAATTTCTATACCATTACTCTATACCATGTTAATGCGTATTATCCGTATACGCCGGGAAGTCGATGCTGACCTTGAACAGATCCCCGTCCAGATAGATCTCAAACTCTCCGCCCTGCGCTTTCACAAGATTCTTCGCAATAGAAAGCCCCAGTCCGCTTCCTTCCGTGCTGCGGCTGACATCCCCTCTGATGAAACGCTCCGTCAGCTCATCCGCCGCAATATTCAATGGCTGTGCGGAAATATTCTTGACCGTTATCTCAATTCTGTTTTCATTCGCTGCACCTGCGTCATAAGTTTCATTTGTATTTCTGCTTTCCCTTTTACCGGTCTGACACATATCATCTGCAGCATAACAGTGTTTCATGGCTGTGGTACGTCTGACATCACAATACACTCTCGTTCCCTGCATCGCATATTTATAAATATTCCCAAACAGGTTATTGAGGACACGCCATGTTCTGTCGGAATCTGCCCAGATCAGGTAAGGCTTCTCCCCTTCCTTCGGTTCAACATCTGCCACGATCTGCAATCCCTTTTCTTTCCATTTGTCCTCATATTCTCCGATTGCCTGTGTAAACAGCTCGGAAACATTGAGCTGCCCCATCTTCAGTGTAATATTACCGGAGCTGATCTTGCTTGCTTCTACCAGATCCAGTGTCAGTCTTTTCAGACGCTGTGATTTTTCATCCAGTATCCTGATATATTCCTGTGCCTTTTCATTTTGGATATCTTCCCGTTTTAAAAGATCCACATAGTTGATAATGGAGGTCAGCGGCGTTTTGATATCGTGTGATACATTCGTGATCAGATCTGCTTTCAGTCTTTCATCCTTCATACTGATCGTCACAGCGTTTTGTACAGCATTTCCGATCTGGTTGACCGCCTCTGCCATTACCTTGTTTTCGCCGTACATTTTCTCTGTATCGATCTGGTATGCAAGATCACCCTCAGAGATCCTTGTGATACCTTCCACGATTTTCTCCCGTGTCCGGTTGCTGTAATAAATATAAAGCCCATACAGTATGATAACGATTAGATCAAGGAAAATGGCTATGCCGATCACACCGACACCGGCAAAAAACAGGTTTACCAGAAACAGTCCCAAAAGTCCGCCATACACCGGTACAAAGCTGCGGACGGCAAGTGACCGGTGGTTGAACACAGACCTGATACCTCTGCAGATCACATGGATACACTTTTTACATACTACCTTCACAATATGCAGAATTTTGTAACAGATACTGTTCTTCCAGAACGTCCCTGCCTTGATCCTTCTGACCAGAGATCCTGTGTAGGCAAGCAGCAGCAAATATAACAGGAAGAATGTCAGGAGCAGAATACCGCAAAATATCTTTGCCCCGATCTGCCCGCTGTAGGTGTCATATCCACTGCCACTCAGACTTGCCGCAATCTCCAAGCCAACAGCGCCAATCAAAACAGCACTGCCGATCGCAATGGCCGCTGCCAGCTCTGTATACCAGGTGTCAAAATAACGCAGCTGCTCTTTTTCCCGTTTTGGCTGCATAATGATAAATGCAAGATAGCCTGCAAGTGCAAACAATGCCAGTACCCCTGCGATTACAAGCAGCATCAAAAAGCCCATCAGAGGCAGTTTGTTTTTCAGCATCGTATAGCTTTTTGCTGCCTGTGCATAAGTATCATGCCCATTCCATTTGCCAAGCAGCTTTGAATTTGTTCCCTGATCTGCCTGTGTGCGCACGCAGATATACAGCTTACCGCCTTCCGGAAAACTGTAACGATAGGAATGGAGCAGGCTCTTATACGGCACTTCATTCCCTGCTTTTACCCCATCACATACAAGCTCATCCGTCTCATAGTCATAGCACATATAGACGCCACATTCCTGCATGGCAGTGATAAGTGCATCTGTATCCTTACTGCGGTCCAGATTCGTATACTGTACCTTACCGGATGGATCCACCATCAGATATTTTAAATTCATATCTTCTTTGAGCACCTGTTTATAATTGTTGTAAATCGCATAGTTTGTTGCAAGATCACATGCTGCCTGCTGCACAGCACGCACAACGTTGTCATATGTCATTCCTTCCGGAAGTGTCAGATCATACAGACTGTCTATATTGACCGGTTTGTATTCTTCGACAAGTCTTTCCATTGTCTGTTCTGTGGTATCATCCTGTGCTTCTTCTACCGCATCAGATAATGCCACTTCATCTGTTGTGTAAGCAGTGTCTGTTTCTGTCCTGTATTCGCCTTCTGACATCTCATCCACTGTCTCTGCTACGATCATATAGGAAGCAGTCTCTTCGTTTTCTGCCGTTGTTTCCATACTTTCCTCCGGCATGCTTTCCGTAGAACCGTATGACTCATAGCTGAAGCTATCCTCACTATTCCACCAGGCGATCAGATCCCCTGTTTTGTAAATGAGTTTTGGCAGCTCCACCTTCGGCTTGACAGTTCTTTTCCTGTTGTCATAGGCAAATATATCGATTTCCTTATCAGAATCGTATTTTCCGTTCTTTTCCATCTGCGAACTGACAGCCATATATTCAGAAAGCTGAGACAGATCTACATGCAGAAAATCATAAAATGTACTCGTCTGCTCAAAATTTTCTTCGTCTGTAAACAGATCCAGCGTATAATAGCTGCCCTGTCTGTTTACCACATTCATGGAATATCCCAGAAATGCCAGTACAAAAGCCATTCCCATGGCACATATCAGGGAAATCGCACCGGCGATCAGCCGCTTACTTTTTTTTAACCAATTCTTCATTCTTATTTTCCTACCTCGTTTTACAGAATTCCTTCTGCGATTCCTTTTTATCTGTTACTTTTCAATCTTATAGCCTACGCCCCATACAACCTTCAGATAACGCGGCTCCTTTGGATTGATCTCTATTTTTTCACGAATATGACGGATATGTACCGCTACCGTATTTTCCGCGCCATAAGCTTCCTCATTCCAGATGTTTTCATAAATCTGCTGCGTTGAGAACACTCTGCCCGGATTCTGCACTAAAAGAAGCAGGATCTGATATTCGATCGGTGTCAGCCTGACCTGTTCTCCGTCCACTGTGACGATCTTTGCTTCATCATCGATCTCCAGAGAACCGACTACATAATTCTTTTTCGTGCCTGCACAGCTTCCCAGCATCGTATATCTTCTCAGGCTGGATTTCACACGTGCCACGAGCTCCAGTGGATTGAACGGCTTTGTGATATAATCATCCGCACCCACATTCAGTCCCAATATTTTATCTACATCCTCCGATTTCGCCGACAATACTAAAATCGGGATGGCGGAAAATGTGCGGATCTTGATCATTGCATGGATTCCATCCATCTCAGGCATCATAATATCGATGAGCAGAAGCTGGATATCTTCCTTTTGTAACACCTCGATTGCTTCTCTTCCGTTATATGCTTTAAAAATCTGATAACCCTCCTGTGACAGATAGATACTGATCGCCTCCACGATCTCCTTATCATCGTCACATACCAGAATATTTGCCATTTCTTTCACCTCCTGAAAGTATTATATAAAAAGAATCTTAATACCCGGGTAGGAAAAGTATTAAGATTCCATTAAGAAACCACGATATACAATGCCCTATTTATGCGGGTTTGCAAACTTTTGTTACTAATTTGTTACTAATAGCCAATTATAAATAAGAAGATACTACACTTTTTAATCAGCAATCATTTTTGCTCTTGTGTTCTTCCCACACTTGCCATCTACCTTAATTTTTACAGATTGCTGATATGCACAGATGGCAGCATCTGTAATGGTACCTGCATCACCGTCGATAGCAACCGCTTTGTATTTCTTACCATTATACACGAATTCTCTATCAAATCCAGCTTCTCTCAGTTCCCACTGAACCCATCTGACATCCTCGCCTTTGCAGCCCTTTTTGATGGTACGTGTCGGCTGCTTGTATGGATTCTTACCTTTCCATGTGGCTTCTCCGGCAAGATTCTCTTTATAGATATAATCGATCCAGTTGAAGGTCAGACCATATACCCATTTGGTTGCGGACACCTTGGTTTTGACACAGCCATAATCAATGCCTTTTTCCTCAACGCACATTGGTACACCATTCTCAATACCAATATACACACCAACATGTCCCTGTTTCCAAAGAACTGTACCAACGGCAAAATCTTTAATTTTTGCGATAGGAAGTCTTGTATACGCCTGCGCGTAAAGCTGAGAACTACCGAGCACATGATTAGTATACCACGAAATCAGCCCTGAGCAATCGCAGCATACCTTTCCGATCAGCTTCTTTTGTCTGATCTTTGTCTGATAGCTGTACGTAAAGACAGCTTTGTAGGCATTTTTGAGGTACTCATAAAAAGCCTGTGTCAACACTCCGTTTGCGCCCTTTGCTCCATATACATAAGGTGTACCAAGTTTTGATTTTGCGAAATCCGCAAGTCCCTGTCCTGTTAATTTTCCCGTGTATCTTCTTCTCCTTTTTGATCAATCTTATTTTTCAGCACCGCAATATACTTTGCGATCCACGCCGGTACCGGAGCACCCATGCGCCCCACATTCTCAATAATAGATAGACATTCGTTTAGAATGTACCAGCAGGCAGACAGCAATGTGAATATCGCGACATTTGGTACATCGTATCCAAGATATACTCCTGCGGTATTGATCAGACAGTCGATCAGCATACACATGGCCACAACAAATATGTACCCAAATTTCTTATAGATTCCAAGCATTCCTTTTTTGCTTGACCATCCATAATTAAGATCTCCCGGATGATCCAGAGCTTCTTTCGCGGATGCCAGGTAACCTGTCACATAATCAATGATCATGCATGCCACAAAGATCATAAGTACCGGGAAGAGGATCCCCATCTTTGCCATGATCCATGCAAAAAAACCTGTAATAAGCGACTGAATTGTTACAACTACTTCTCTCTGCGTGATTTTCTCCTTCCTATGCTTCCATCAAGCCGTCTACATATGTCTCGAATTCTTCATAATCAGCATCACAGGCTGCCTTATTCGCTTTGTAGACTTCTTTGTTCTGGATATACTTGTTGACACTCATAGATCCGTCCTCATTGATGGATGCATTCATGGTCATTGCCACTGTCTCAACTCCATCCACTGTAACTGTACTTCTGCCATTTGCACTGATTGTCTTTGTTTTTACTAACGTGCTCTTGTCCTCTCTTTCTTTTTTGATATTTATTTATGCCTGCAGCTTGGCAAGTTCAAACTGCAGGTTATAAATCATTTGCTGCTGCATTTTTATCATCTGATGCAGTTCCTGTATTGCTTTTACCTCATAGCCCTGCAGATAAAAGGTATCTACAGATTTTATATTGATAGAGCCATCTTCATTATAACCACCGCCACCATCAGACAAGTACGGATCAACCATTTCAATTTCATCTGCAATAAATCCTATATTCTGATGTCGATTATTTTTGTATCCAACCCAGTCAAAAGATCTAAGTCTTATCTTATCAATAATTGGGAGCGCACTCACATTACAGTCCGAAATGTTACATTTCAACCGCTGATCTGACATGCCATCGACAACCTTATGCGTTCCGTATGTGATACCTGTACCGCTCTGGCATTTGACAACTAATGCACCGGATGCATTGACACCGAAATTGGAGACTCTTTGTTTATCTGTGCTCACAGTACCAATACAACATCGATTGCTGGTACCATCCAATGTTTTGAAAGTTACATATCCACTTGTTGCAAAATTAGGAGCAGAAAATGTTACTCCATCAAATATAGACCATCCTTTACCACTTGCGCAGTACATTGCCCATCTTTTATATGTAAAATCATATGTTATCAAACTACCATCATTTGCATATATTCCTCCATTAGGATAAATCTTACCCGTAACAGTTACATTACCAGTAAGTGTACTTCCACCGCTTACAATTAGAGATCCAGCATTCAATGTGCCTGTAGTCGATAATCCACCATTAAATGTAGCATCATGTTCTGTAAATATCGACATAACATCAAGATATGGTGCAGCAGCCATTATCGTTATTTTCATTGCATCATAATAGTGCTCTTTACCGTCACAGGCTCCGATTGTTCTGTCATCATAATACATTTTAAGTGCACTTTTTACCTTGATATCACCAAATACGCTGAGTCCATTGGCGGCAGTGTATGTAATACCGCCATTACCGATACTCATAGTGCCTTTATTTGTCAGATTGCCAGCTGTATCTACAACAAAATTACCGGAACCGATATTCAGACTTCCACTGGTAATAGCACCAAGATTCGCTGATATTGCTGATAATGAAGCAACAGATAATTTATCAGCCGTAATTGCATTTGATGCTATTTTATTTGCTGTAACGGCATTTGCTGCTATCTTGTCGGCTGTAATTGCACCTGCAACAATCTTATCCGATGTAATGCAGTCTGCATGAAGATTATCTGCCGTAATCGTTTTGGATGCTATCTGCGTTGCAGTTATGGTTCCTGCGGCTATTTGTCCAGCTGTAATAGCATTAGCTGCTATTTTATTGGTTGTAACGGCATTTGCTGCTATCTTGTCGGCTGTGATAGCTCCTGCTGCAATCTTCCCGGCGGTAATTGCACTGGCAGCAATCTTATCTGCGGTAATTGCATTTGCCGCGATAGCACTGGCACCATATTCTGTAGCCATCCACTTGGATCCATTCCAGTAATACATCCGATATCCATCATCTGTATCAAACCAGTTATCATTGACCTTATAGGTTCCACCTGTAGGCTGAGAAGTCTGATAATAAGCTGTATTTTTCCCATTTGCAATAGCGACTGCATTATCCGCTTTTGTGCCTGCAGAAGCTGCTGCAGAGCTTGCACTATCTGCTGTGCTCTGTGCTGTATCTGCCTTTTTTGAAGCAGCTGTTGCTGTGGTACTTGCACTGTCAGCTGTCTTTTTTGCCGCTGTAGCATTTGTATTGGCAATCCCCGCATCAGCAAGAGCTTTGTTTACGCCGCTGTCGGTGCTTGTGATCCATGATGTCATGTCACTACCAAGTTTGCTCATATCCACCGCGCCACTTGCTATCTGCTGACCGTTGATCGTACCTACCGTCAGGTTGGCACAATTAAGGTTGGTTACCTCGATCTTAGACGCATCAATAGTACCTGCAGACAGCTTATTTGCTGTAAGGCTCACGATCTTTGCATCTGTTATGGATCCATCTGCAATCTGTGCGGTCTCAATGGCTCCGGTAGCGATCATTGCCGTCTTGATGCTACCTGCTTCTATATTAGTGAGCTGCAGGTTGGCATAGTGCGCATCGAGGTATGATACTGTAATCTTTTCTGCATCCAGCTTATCAATCTTTGCTTCCTGCGCGGTCAGCTTGGTTACAAAGGCTTCATTGATCAGTACCAGATCCGCATAATATCTTTCCATTGCTTTGGTGAGTGGTCCCGAAGTATCTTTCGTAGATTCACTTGCAGATGAGCCGACGCTGACAATCTCCGTCTTGATACCACCATCATAATCATGCGACATTTGCATGATCGGGCATTTATATGTCTGGCCGGAATCTACCACATTTACGATATCTCCCAGCTCCGGGAGCACATCCCCCGAAAAACTGACAGTCATAGGACGATAAACCAGCCCGCCGATCTTGGCATATATGCTATCAAGCAATGCCTGTGTCATAAATGGATTGTTGATGCTGATACCCGTCGAGCCGGTACCGGATGTGTATGTCACATCCTCACTGCCGCTGTCCGTCTGCGTCGTGACGGTACACTTGATCATGTTCAATGTATAATCATCGGTCATTCCATAGGTAATACCGCCCATATAAATATGCGCCGGCGAATAATCACACTGCGTATACCACCGAAATTCCAGATTACCCTCATCGTTTATGATCGCATTCGCGCCATGCAGTGCCGCGATATAGCCGATAACTTCCCGGTATGTATAACCGGGCAGCATTGTAATCGTAATATCTTCCAAAGCAGATACAAACGGTACGCCGGTCAGACGCGCGATCTCTGCCATATACTCGCTGGTCTTATGTGCGCCGGTAAGGGCTGTGGAATAGAGCATATTGAATTTATAATACATCATCCGGTCATATCCCTTGTACCGATACTGCCCGTCATTGATCTCCGGGTGCTCAAAGGTAAATAAGCCCAGCTTTTTATATTCAATGGAAGAACCTACCATAATGCCCAGATTGATGGCATATTCTTTGGCAGGATCCAGCTCCGAAGTCAACACAATATCTACAGTCTGTGCACAGGTCGCCCCAATGACCGGACTGGATGTATCAGCATTGATCTGTCCGCTGTACTTGATAGAGATAATACCCTCTGTAATATCTCCTACCTTTGCATGGTAAAATGCATGACCGCTATTCGATTTTGCCCGAAATGCTGTAGTTGCCTGTTTCGTGTTTTATCCCTCAATCATAAATTCAAGTGCTGTCAGTTCCTCTAATGATAACGCATCACATTGCATCAGATCATCTTCTGTGATCGTATGCAGCTTGATCTCATTCTCGATTGACAACAGCTCATTGATCTCTTTTATCTCTTCCTGTGTCAGATCTGCCGCCTGCTTATCTTTCATAATCTCTGATCGCTTCTCGTCATATGCTGCATATACCTCTTCCATTGCCTTGCGGTTCTTGATCAGTGCATAGCCTACCTTTACAGGCAGCTTCACACCGTCCTGCTGCATCTTGTTGATCAGATTTAGTCTCGCAATAACTTCTGCATTTTTCATGTTATCTCTTCTCCTTTACTTACTGTTGAATCGTTGAAACGCTGACACTATCATAGGTCTGCTGTTTCTTATTTACGTCATAGTTCCTGATGCTATAGGTCGGATCACCGAAATAGGCTTCTATGGTTTTATCTTTCCCATTTACATCCACATAAGAGACCGTTGTAAATGGGGTTGATGCATCACTTACCACCGAATCAATCAAATCAGCTTCTGCCTGTGTCAGATTTTCCCATTGGATCTCCAATTTTGTTATGATTGCCTTGATTGTTCCGGTCATATGCCCGGTTGTATCTCTTCCAGTGTTACCTGACCATATTTTATTTTTGGAAAGCGAAACGCCGCCTTCCTTCGGATTAGGCATCTGCTTCCCGTTAAACTTCAAATTGTAATAATGTGCCGTGTATACCTCCTATATCCTGATCGGTATCTGCCCGGTTGTGTCAATCATTTCGTTGATCCGGTCAATCACAATCTGTGTGGTCTGCTTACCATCCATAATAAGCCGCAGGGCAAGGTTGATAGCCTGCTGATTCCCGCCGGATCCAAGAGCAGCAACCACTGCACGGTATACACCTTCAGATACAGATGCCACAATCTGATCATTATTAACGACTGCTGTCCTGCTGCCGATCCGTCCAACAAGTTCGGGGCCTGCTTCTCTTGCCATAAACATTTCAGCCGATTTCGGAAGACCGCCGGTTGCATAGCGGGTAACTGGGAGCCAGCGATTATTACTAAATACGCCACCACTGGCAGCCATTTTATAATTAGTCCATTGTCCTTTTTTATTTCGATACTGCCACCATTTACCATGTAAATATATTGAAACAGTTCTTGGCTTTCCATCTTCAATGATTCTTACCTGCTTCCCAGCAGCAGTTTCAGAATTATTAGGTGTAATAGCTTGGTTGGTAGTGCCATCTGTATTTGTTGTGGTAACTGATACCTGAATTCCCTGCAAACCGTCCTGTATCTTTTGTCTCATGGATTTGATCGAATTAGGATCAGCACCAATCTTACTTTTTACAGTACCGATTTTTCTAATAATTTTACTGTTAATACTCTTTTTGTTACCTTTCCAGTAATTTTTCTCGTTATTTAGTATGCCCCCAATTTTTGAGCCCACGGTACCAATTTTATTTACTACGTTATTCTTTAAAGTCCCCCAGTCAAATCCATTATCTACAGCACCGGCAACAGCAGCTTTTGCGCCTTTCAGTTTTTCAACAGCCGTTGCTTTCCAAGAGTTTACCTTATCTGCTGCTGTATCGAATTTCGCACCAACATCGGCTTTAATTTCTCCAAACTTTGATTTTGCTGTATTCCATTTTGATATAAATGATTCTTTTGTTTCATCTATACTGAGTTTTACACCATTTACAAAATCACCAACAGATGATTTGATATCTCCCCACCATAATTTCAGTGCCGACTTGGCTTCTTCTTTGTCAAAGTTCTTACCAATATAATCTGACCACTTAATATCCGTAGGTGCATCTAAGAATGTTTCCGAAATCCATTTACCGACTTCCCATCCCCCAATAGCTGCTGAAACACACAAGCCTAATGGTCCTGCAATCTTAGCAGCTACCGGTGCAAATTTTCCTGCTGCACTTGCAGCAGTTCCTACTGCACTACTGATGCTATTTGTAATAGTAGTTCCCACGCCTGCAAGGGCATCTGTTGTGAATCCACTTCCTAAAGCAGATATAACTTTACCAGCTGCAGCAGTAAACAGCTTTGCCACCGCCTGCTTTGCAATGGCAGCTCCAATCAGAGTTGCCACTATCGCTCCGATTGCCTTCATATTATCACTGTCTTCTGTGATTCCCTTAAAAACACCTTTCAGAGTATCCAGCACCGCTTTGGCGACTTTGCTCCAATCTACTGTTTTCAAAAATGTTGCAATGCTTCCCGCCAGATTTCCGATAGCTGTACCGATCGTATCCCCAAGAGCTTCAAAATCTGTCGTTTTCAGGGCATTATTTATCGCCGTAGCAATACCTGCTGCCATAGCCTTAACATCTACCGTTTTAATGAAGCTATGGGCTGTCGCAATGATCGTAGACAAGCTGTTACCTATTGTGCTTCCTACAGCATCCCATGAGGTTGTAGACACGGCTGTATTGATTGTATTTGCAATTCCTACACCCCATGCTTTCGCACCAAACAGAGCCGTACCCCAGTCTATCTTTGTGATTGCACCATTGATCAGATCACCGACCGAAGCTCCAAGGTTTGTGAAATCAAAATGTGTAGCAAAATTCGTTGATGTACCGAAAAATGCATTGATACCGTCACATATCGTACCGCCAAGCCCAGCCCATGAGGTCGTAGCAATCGCTGAATTTAAAGTGCCGGCAATAAATGTACCAACCTGTGCCCAGTTTACGGTCTTAAGAAACGTATCGAGCCCCAGCACACCTGTATTGATGGCTTCTCCGATTGTTTTACCGATAGATGTATCCAGCCCGGATACAGACAATGCACCGTTGATAAATGTAGCAATACAGGCTGCTATCTTTACGGCCGTCTGCTGTACCTGGTCCCATTTAATAGAATCAAGCCCATCCTTGATCTTGCCACCTACAATTTCGCCGAGCTCCGTAAAATCGCTGTCCCGCCATGCCTGCTTGATCATTTCGACCATCTTTGAGACATCTGCCGTATCAGCCACATCTGTTGTGATGCCACCACCACCGCCGGAAGATGCGCTGTCCGAATTATCAGACTGCTTATTGATCTCATCGAAGCTATACAGTTCTTTATTCGCTTTTTTGGTGGCATCCGCCAGATCCTTTGTAGCATCCGCCTGATCTTTGATAGCACCGGCAGAAGTCTTTACATTATGGCCAAGCAAAGTATTAAAGAATGTCGCAAGGTATCCTGTTACCTTTACCAGTGCTCCCATAAAAGTATTGAGAATAGGCATGATCGTCTGATAGATCGGATAAAAAGCCGTCTGCAGATTGCCTTTGATTGCTGAAAGGCTGTTCATGAACTGCTTATTTGTCTTGAGCATGGATCCCATATAATCTCTGAGACCACGCAGAGCTGTCCGCATCATCTGATATACCAGTACGGTTTTTGCCAGTCCCAGCATACGCTTCTGCATCTTCGTAACTGAGCTTGCCAGTCCATTGGTAGACTTATTTGTACTCTTCGCATGATCACGTAACTTCCGGAATGCGTTTGCACCAATAGTGCCCAGCTTTTTCAGCCCATTCATAGCTGTCTTTGCACCGGATGATATCGTCTTAAATGCTTTTGCAGCGTTGGATTTCATGCTCTTAAACAGCTTCTGGGATCCTTCCACACTGTTTTTCTGCTGGACTTCCTCGAGTTTCCTTTCAAGAGTTTCCAGCTTATCCTTTGCTTCGCCGATACGGTCAAGATTTGCCAGCTTCTGCGCCTGCAATCCATCTGTAGACTGGTACTGCTGTGTACCTTTCAGATTACCTGTAAGCGATCCTGACTTATCCTGTGCCTTTACCATAGCATCGTAGAGCTTCTGATATTCCTTTGTGCTCTGTGCTGCTTCAATACCAAGTGTTTCAGCTCGCTTCGGATCGATATCCATGAAAGAATCGATATGCTCTTTTTCTATCTTCTGAAGCTGTTTTGCATAGGATTCTGCCGCTCCATCCGCTTTTTTGATCTGTCTCTGGATGCTCTTCCACTCAGCGGTTTCTTTTGGCTTTGTATGTTCCAAAGTCTTCTGCTTACGTTCATACTCCGAGATCCGGTTCTTTGTCTTTGTGATCTCATCTGTCAGCTTCTTCTGCTGGCTCTGCATGGACTTAATGCCCTTGATATATGAACTTGTATCTGTTCCGAATTTAATTCTTACTTCTGCCGTGCTCTCAACTGCTCCGTCAACTTCTTTGCCATACTATCTGTCTGAATATCAAACAGCTTCGGATTGTTTTGGATAAATTCTTTTTCCCATTTATCCAGTTTCTTGCCCTTATTTCGTTTGTCTCTGATCGATACTACCGTTACAAACAGATCATCCTGTATCTCATTAAAATATCCCATAAACGTCCAATAATGCAGATAGGCTTCTGCCCGGATCTCTTTACCGGCTACTTTATTGACAGAGGAAAAAATCATCTGCTCGTCCTTATTCCAGTCATAAGTAGGCTTGCCCTGGGGCTCATCTACATCATCCTGTCCGCAGTTCATGAACCACACCGCCTGCAAATAGGCTTCTTCCATATCAATGTCAGATTCTAATACGTCAGAAGCACAGCCAAAGTCTGCATATAACATATAGATGGTTACTACCATTTTTTCCATGTCTGTCAGTTCATCATCTGCCTGTGCTTCTATTACTGCAAGGACATCCCGGTAGTCTGATCGGATCGGATAATCTTTTCCGTTTACCGTCAGACTTTCCGGGAGCTGTCCTATCATTTTGTTCCTTTCTTCTTATGATCCTGTGGAACATACTTCTTCAATTTATTTTCATCGTATTCCGCGTTGAACATTTCATAGATAACCGGTGCGATCGTGTTGATAAATCTCACGATAAAGAATTCTCCGTCACAAGTAGACAGGCAGTGCTGCGCTCCGAATACAGTTTCAGAAACCGGATATCCAAAGGCAGCATCTACCTCGTTTCTCAGCTCTGCATCCAGCTTTTCAATCGTGTCAAAAAGCTCATCATCTGACATCTCTTCCGAAGTCTGTACTTTTGCAATGGTCTCTCCGACTTTATCTCCCAGCTTTTCCAGTCTGGCGATCAGGTTAAAATCAGACTTGGCGATCTCAATAACGCCTCTTGTATTTCCATGTTCATCTGTGATCGTGATCTGTTCGGTATTGGTGTTAATTTGTAACTGTCTCATGTTATTATCCTTTCTGTGAGGGGCGCATCAGAAAGGTCTGCGTCCCTCTATACTAACAAATAATGGTTGATAGCTTCTTAGCCTGCGGTATACTCAGATACCGCATAAGTTGTAAGATCCAGATTGACTCTCTTACGATTGCCGTTGTAGTGAATTTCAAATGGAATATTAACACCATCCATAGATCCACCCAATGACTTCGGAACTATAATGGCATCTTCCTGATATGCCCATATGAGGGTTTTGTCTTCATCTACCAAAAAATCTACAACTGTAGTTTTCAGATCATCACCTGTAGCTCTTACATTGATTTTTTCCGTGAGAGCGGTTGTAAGAGTCTCATCATATCTGCCGTAATACGTATCAACAGATGACTGCGGTTCATATCCCGACACATCAGTAGACTGCTCATTAAGGATGTTCTTTACCGTCCTTACTTCCGGATTCATCTCGATATTGAAATCTTCAAGATCCTTACCAAGACGATAGTTCGCTTCTGTTCCTGATCCAAAATTGGCATCAATAAGATGTCCTAAAAACTGACGTTTAATTTTTCCCGTGTTTAATCTCCTTTTTTTGAATATTTGATAGCTATGGTTAACTGGTATATACTATTATCTCCATCCGTCTTTCCAAGATAGAATGGAGTAGTAACCTCAATTTTTTCTACTGTTCCCTCAATGACAGGGTAGTCTTTGGCTTTGTCCTTTTCCCGGATCCATTCTGTCAATGCTTCCAAAAATGCAACATTGTCAATCCTGTCGGAATTCGTCTGGCTGTCAAGCCGGGCAGCAAGCTGATAATGATCTGTATATGTCACATTGCCAAGGATATCTTTCTTTTTATTCTGTACCGGCTCCTTTACAAGCGCATAGCTGGCTGCAGTGCCCTTGATTATGTCAGTATCTATACCGGACATATTGCCATATTCGGAATTAAAGGATAAAAGCCATTTTATTATTGCCTGCGATACTGTCATTTGATTAGCTTGTCAGCTCCTTTCTGTACTTCTATGTCTATGGCTCTGTTAATGGCGTCCATGCCGCCATTCTGCAGATACCTCTCTACCCAGAATGCACCTCTTTGCGGATCTCCATCTTTATGTTCTTCTCCTTCTTTGGGTGCACCTTGGAAATTGTATTCTGGATGATAATAGAGCCTACGTGCATAAGGTGTATCATATACAAGATCTGTACCTTCCGTGTAAACAGAATCTTGCAACGCTCCAGTTCTAAACGGAATATACTTGTCTTCCTCTACACCGCTTTTTGTAAGATCGATTGCTTTGAATATGCAAGTATCTTCCAGTTCCTTTGGAAATTCCTGTGAAAAAAGATTCAGATCATTTTTCTTTTTCCCATTGACCGTAATTGATACAGATACTCCCATTACTTTGCCACCACCTTAATATTGGGCAGGAAGTTGGCGTTTCGGTTATCTGATACCGCCGATATGGTCCCAACATACTGGAAATCATCTTTTAATGCAGACAATTTGTATGCCTTGCTGGTCTCTTTATCTGATACACCAAGCACAACAACATCAAGCCCCTTTGCAGACAGGGTAAAATGCCCTGTTTTATCTTCCAGCTTTGCAAATTCTATAGGATCCACATAGCCCTGATCTCCATCCCGGAAATCAATGGTGATAGATTCTACCTTGCTGATGGCCTGCTCAGTTCCCTGAGTGGCCACTTCGGTTTTGTTGTGCCGCCACATGACGTTATGCACTACGCTCCGCTGCCACTTATCTTCTCCATCTACCGTGTAATGATTATATACGGTCATTACATCCCTACAGATCATAACGCACCTGCCAATCCGGTACCGGAAAGACCACGGATCACAAGAGACTGCAGTTCACATTCTTTTTCAGACTGTGTCACTACCTTATAGGATTCACTATAGCCGTCGTTGCTTACCGCTGTAACGCCTGTCCCTATCGCGCTGTTCTCATGTCCGTACATGGCTTCTGCAAGCTCTGCACAGGTCATTTCAATCTGTGCTTTGACATTCTTTTGGAAACCTGTAGCTGTCTCATCGTCGTACTCACACATAAACTTCTGCACTCTGGTATGCGTAAGAGCATCCATCTTCATGCTGGCTTTTCGGGCAATCCGATCAAAACTATCCTGTGGAATTTTATGAAAAAGGGAGCTATACAACTCCCATGTGATATAAGTCATACTGCTCCCTCTCTTTCTACTGCTCAGGCTTGTCTTTCAACTTCTTCTCAAGAGCTGCATTCCTCTTTTTCAACTCTTTGATCTCTTTCTCAAAAGCTGCATTCTGCTCTCTCAATAAATCAACCTCTGCCTTTTCGTCCTTGGTTGTTCCCATTCCTACCTTTCTCATGCCAGGCACCTCCTTACGCTTTGTGGCTTAAATAGATACCTGCCACTTTGTTCTTGTATACATCCACAAGACCATATTTGCGGTATTTAATGATGTCAGCATCAGCATCCGGATTGGCATCCGCCGGAATAATATTGGATACGATATGCTTATCATGCTTGATGATTGCAGGCTTGTGGATAATCATAAAGTTGATTTCCTTAGCTTCAGCAGTCACCTTCTCATAATAAGATGACATAGATCCTGATGATGCGCTGGAACCATCTACAGGTGTGTATACACCACCATCCTCTGTATAATATGTTTTGCCGGATACCGGAGCAACGTCTTTTGTCTTCTCGTACTTTGCAGTACCCTTGCGGTAGTGACCTGCTTCCTCTCCTGCAGATTTACCATCCAAAAGATCAATAGATGTATAGAATCTTCCCTGTGGCACAGGCTTTTTAACTGTAAATGCTGCAAGAATCTCTTTTGATTTGTAAGAATCCATCATCACAAGAGCATTCAGCAGATTTGAAGTAGCATACAAAATTCTGCCCTCTTCCGGTACCTCATCATTATCCATTGTGTTCTTCGCTTCTAATAACTCTGCAAGGAATGCTTCCGCTGTAGAAATAGTCTTTGCTTCGCCCTTGGAAATACCTGCAATTCCTGCCAGTGTAGCAAAGGTAAATGCATCTGCTTCCGGTGCAACCTTAGTACGCATCAGTTCCGCACCTGCCATACCAAAAGCAAGGTTATATGTTTCCTGATTGTCCATAACATCTACGGACAATTTGGCGCCTCGATCGTAATTATATTCTGTCGATTTCCATGTGAAATCTACTGTTCCCTGTGTATAACCACTGTTGCGGTCATAATCTCCAAGCCCTGTAACTGAAATCTGTGGATATACAATCTCTCTTGCGTTTGCACCGGCTTTTGCCATTGCCGGATCGCCTGTCAGATCACTTGTTACAGATTCTTTCTGATATACCTCATCAAGCAGAGGTACATAATTTTTTGCTAAAGCAATAGTGTTTGGCGTGTTCTAATCCTCCTTATTTTGTCTCCTGCACAGGTGGCAGTCCCATCGCTGCTCTCATAGCAGCTTCATCTGCATCAACATTGCTGCCACCTCTTACCTGTCCGATTATGTTTCCTGTTCCTACCGGATTTGGCTCCGGCTCTCCGAAGAGCATCTTGCTATCTTCTTTTTCGGTCAGTGCCTTCAGTGCTGCAGCAATATCCTCTTTCTGATTCTTAGATGCTTTCAGTGTATCCACATCAAGCAAAGCAGTAATTGCCTTGGCATTCTTGCCTTTTGCCGCTGTGATACTTTCTTTGACCAGATCATCAAAATCACGATCTGCAATCTTCGCATCATAGTCCTTCTGGATGTTCTCTTTCTCAGTTTCAAGATCTTTGATTCTCTGATTCAGACCGGATACATCAACGTCCTTGAATCCATCCAGCTTCGTCTGAAGGTCTTTCATGGCAGTATCATTTGCCTTGATCGTTTCATTGGCTGCGTCCAGCTTTTCTTTCTGCTTGTTGTAGTCGGCTACCGGCTTATAGTTTTCCGCTACAGCAGAATTCAGACCTTCTTCTTTGTCTTTCGGAACCTCGATTCCCAGTTCCTGCAAGATAGTTAAAATGTTCTTCATGTTGTCTCTCCTTAAATAATTTATTTACCGGACTTTCTCCGGTAGGGATAGTAGCACGGGCAGGATTTGAACCTGCGATCTTAAGCTCACGACGCTCACGAGATGACCAGCCTTCTCCACCGTGCGATAGATAATAAAAAGGAGCCAACCTGTACTTTTCGTACAAGTCAGCTCCTATTAGCTCTTGCCAGATACCAATTTATCTGACGGCAATATTCTTTTTCACTTCGTACACTACCAGTGTACCGTCTTTCGCCTTTTTCACTTCCGCATTGTTTCCTCGTAAGCAGATCCGGCGAATGGCTTCTATAATCTGTTTATCGGTCATACGTTCGACCTCCTTAATCTATTATAACTCACAGGAAAATCAATGGCAACTATATTTTTTACAGTCCTGGCACAACTTCCTTTATTCCCTTCACAGCATTATACATACGCTGCATAATGGAATTCTCTTGCAGATACTCCAAGCCTTTTAAAGTGATCCTTATATCATCTGCATTCACAGTAAGCTCACCATTTATGTTTTCATATATTTCTACGCCTTTTATATAGCCAACATCACTCATCATCTCAATATATCTGCACCATCGTTCTTTGGAAACCTCCAGCTTTTTATGATCGACCTGTGAGATATCAAATTCCGGATAGTCCATTGCCTTTTCCAGTGCAGATAGAATTTTATATACTGCTTTGAAATTATCCATAATATTTTCCTTCCAAATTATACACCTATTGCTTTTTTAATAAATGCATCACTTAGTTTTATATCATAATTCTCAAAATAATAAATCTGTGACGATTCCCATGCATATTCCCCATCCGAATACCCCTCAATTTCCATATCCGTATATTGTTTTTTGACAGAATCATATACATATCCAGATGATACACTATCCACATCAAATGACCGCAGATACTTCAGGACTTTATCTTTTTCACTGCACTCCTGTATCTGGGCTCCGTCTTTCATTACATGAGCACATTTCTTTTCATCAAATACAATATTATTGGTTATCTCTTTCATTTTTGTGCTCCTTTCTTGGATAGAACGTGATCATTTCTCCATCATTTTTATATGCACTACTTCCTACGTGTATTGTACCATTTTTATGCAAGTATAGCAATTTGTTTGGAGCTTGAACTTCAACACTTAAAGCATTTGCAAGTCTTTGCGCAAAGCAATTACCTTTTTCGTCTGCCAGCCCTGTCATACATGATAATAATCGTATCTTTTCCCCCTTGTAGTCCGATCTGCCCTTGATTATTTTTGCAATAATATCATCATTTACCTTTCTCCCAAAGAATTCCATAATCTCCGGAGATCCATGTCCCACAACGTCATAATATCCACTTTCCTTTTGGATGTTCCATTTTCTATATGCTTTTCCAAGATTTCCATTATCAAAGACTGGTAAATCAAGGTCTTTACCTCTTTTTATTATTTCCTTTTGTTCCAGTTTGCCAAGTTTACTCTGCGCTGATACTATTTCATCTGCATACACTGCATTTTCTCTTGATGCAGTGACAAATTTTTCATAAGTCCTTGTATTTCTCAACTCGCTGGTATTGCAATCATATCTGAGCCGCTCTGTATGTGGTCTGATCCCACATAAGTCGCAAAACTCATTATACTCTCTTCTCTTTGCGCTGATCTTTGCGTCTGTCTCTGTGGTATCAATTCCCAGCTTCTTACAGGCTTCCTTTTCCCGTTTTAATGCCCTGATCCCGCGCTCCATCTGCCGCATCTTCTGTGTCTGCGCATAATAGTCGAGGGTTTTTCCATTGTATGTGACTAATGGCATCGGCTGCATATGGGCAGGAAGATCTTTTACTCCCTCAAACCATATATGCACATTATGTCGGCAATTATATCCATTAAGTCCCAGCGGATCATTCTCCTTAGAGCCGTCCAAACTGTATCCGGTCTTTTCCCACAGATCCTCTATCTTCTGTCCTATACGCTTCTCTTCTTTTTCATAATTGCCAGGTTTCCAACTATATACCTTCCCCTGCCACTGCTCATGATTTGCATGTCCTGTTCCTTTATTTCTTGCGCCCTCATGCTCTGGAATATATACCAGCCCTTCTCCACTCCTCATAATATTTTCAGCTTCTATCTTCTGGCTGATCTGATGGCAACCTGTTCTGATCGCCATGCGTGCGGCTGTATCTATCTGCATACTGTATCCACTGGCATAGTCAACCGATCTTAATCCACTCTGCGCAAGCTCTTTTACTGCATCTCTTGTCGCCTGCTCCCTTGTAAAAGTCCCGGAGCATACCTTGATCGTCGCCTTGTCCATCTCACGCCTGTACAGATTTTCAATGCTCTCAAAACCGCTCTTGGCTTTGAATCCTGTAGTCTGTGTCAGATTCTTCATGCTCTGCTCTGTCTGCCTGCCATATGCATCAATGAGCTGCTGCAAATAGGAATTATCCTCTAAGGTCTTATTGGCAGCTTTCCAAATAGCCAGATCATTAACCCATGCCATGTTACCGGCTCCTGCAATCAGCTCATCACCTGCAAGCATTGCCTGCTTGGTTATATCGTTGATAAGTTCCCTTACATCCTTTTTGTATTCCAAGGTATTCTTGGCTACCGCTTTACGGTATTGCGGATCTGCATTTAATATCTTCATGGCTTCTGATCGGATCCGTGCCGGGCTATATCCAAGACGGTGCATACTCATAGCCTGCAGTTCAGCAGTCCGCGTATATGTCATGGTCTTTCCGATTCTCCGCGCAACGTCAACTATTACCTCATGTTCGAGGTATTGAAACAATGGTGCTATCGTATCCTCTATGATCTGCAGCTGTTCATCTGTAAGCGTGCGCTACCTCCTTAATCTTCTTCCGGCTCCTGTGGCTCTTCCTGCTTAGGCAACATTGCTGTAGCTTCTTCTTCGGTCAGATTGTACGCATCCATCAGATACCATACAGTAAGCTGCGGGATATCAAAGGACAAAGCATCATTTCTCTTTCTTTCCAGCTCAGATTCTTTATCCGTGATATAGGAATCATCAAAATCAATCAAAATCTCCTGATCCAGATTAAAGTGCTTCCCTTGAAATGTATTTGCAAACCACATAACGGCTTTGCAGATGTCCTGAATATACCGTGTCGCTTCTTGTCGCTGCCGGTTAAGCTCCTGCATCTGATCCTGCCTTTCTCCTATATATTCCGTTGCTGTTGTGATCTGCCCATTCTCAAAGCTGTATTTCTTGGTGCCATAGCCGAATGACAGAGACAGCAGTGACAAAGCCAATTCAAACGCTTTGGTAATCTGCTCAATCCTGATCTCTGGATTGTACTCCTGAATCATGCCTTTTTCTTCTGGCAGTTTTTCTCCGGTAAAGACAAACAGTTTCTTCTGTTCAGGTGTCAGCTTCGGCTTACCATTACTGTCAAACTCACAAAGCAATTCGTTGATAAGAATAATCTTCTCGGCCTTGTCCAAATCGGAAAAGAGAACGTTATAACACAAATCCACGATCTTAAGCGCTGGGATTGCATCCCACAGTTTGGGCAATCCGTACCCTTCCATGTCGTCCAAATTGTTTACCTCCGCATTGCGCATCACTGCGAAAGGCTTTACCTCTCCCAGCTGCACAATCGTTTCCTGATCTGTTAACTCATTACCCTTATCATCAAATACGTGTGTCTCGGCAGTGTATAATCCATTATCCCCCAACGTAAACAGCACAAGCGTGGTCTGCTTCTTTCCCTTGCTCAATCCGGATCCGGAAAAGGCTGCTTCTATTACGATATCATTTTCCACAGTCAACGGCATAAACGCGTCTGCCTCCACATAATTCAGCTTGATGTTACCACCCTGCACAGAGCCGTTGTCCATGAAAGTGGCATTATCCAGGCGGATATAGCACGCCGTTGTGCCATCCGCGGAGGTCTTTTCCAGTTGTTTGCGGTACTGTGTGTTGAATTTGCTTCCATCCAGCACGCCTGCCACATATTCAGCCTGTTCCCCATCTCCGGCATTGATTTCCAACACTTCACACAGGTTAGCATCATCAGAGCAGCACCGCTTACCGAAATTCAGCCTATTCAATTCATACGGGATCCCGTTCAAGGTTTTCCTCTTGTGGAAGTCCACGATCACTCTGTTCGCATACCAGTCGTCACACGACTGTATGACAGTCATTGCCTTGTCGTTTACTGTGTATCCTTTGCCTACTAAAAAATTCTTAACGCATCCTTCCGTGTTCTTCTCCTTATCTCTTTAAATCAATATATTCGACGAAATCCAGCCACGTATAACAAAAGCTGTCCCATCGGTCATTGCAGTTGCCTATGTTCTTATCTTCCGGTACATCCGGATGATCTTCATCCCATCTCAGAGATGCTATAGCCTTTCTTGTCTGTGTGCATCTCTTATTGATCTTCAGCCTACCGCTGTTAAATAGCATATCTACAGTCTTTGGTCGTTCTGATATCTCATTCTTACGACACCCTTTAATGTTCTGATATGGCAATCCTGCTTCCTTGGCAGCACTCCGCAGGCTGTTGATCATAGTCGGGCTTGCGCTATCTGGGAACACCCAGTCCACGCGGCCATATTTTTCTATGCTCATACGATAAAACTCTACAAATTTATCACAGATCTTCTTACTGTCTATGTCTTCTGACAGTGGAAGCCCATCCTCTTCCAATGCTTTAAAGTCCCTGTATCTGTTCTGATATCCTGTGAGATTGTAGGTTGTCATGGATCCCATACCGCCGAAGTCAATTCCCATTACAATTTTGAAGAACGGAACCTTGAGTTTTCCATTATCATCAAATATATCTTTATCGTCAAACAGATACGGCGTATCATCCTCTGCAAAGTACCGGAAGATAATGCCGGAAGCAAGCACCCACAAACCGGAGATAAAACGATCGTAGAACACGCCCTTATACATCCGCTCATATCGTTCAATGATCTTTGCTGCAAGGCTTGGATTGTCCCGCATAGTGAAATGCACCCGGATCATATTCTTCTCAGTGATCTTATCTATCCATTCCAGCTTTATGTAGTGGTCAGGACCTTCCGGGTTGCAGTTAAACCAATACTTGGAACCGTCTACAGAGCATCGTCCTGTTGCCTGATTTACGAATGATTCCGGCATCAGTGCAACTTCATCAAAGAATACGCCGGCAAGTGTGATACCCTGTATCAGATCTTGTGATCCTTCATCCTTACCACCGAACAGGTAAAAAGTGTTCTCCTTGTCCCTCATGCGGATAATAATATAGTTCTCCGATCGATGTTCCTCTACCTGATAACCACGGGACATAAGCATAAGTTTGAGCTGTCCGATCACATTACGACGCAGGGACTGGATTGTCTTGCCACATACAGCGAAGTTCTGACCGTTAAAGTTTTCCATTGCCCACATAACGAACGATAAAGACATAACCGTTGTTTTCCCTGATCGGATAGAACCATCACAGATGATCCCGTCTTTGTCCGCATATGGGCTTCCGGGCATCCACCACTCAAGGACTACCTTCTGCTTATGACTGAACCTCGTAAACTGGAATAGTGCTTTACGTTTCGACGCTATCATCCTCCTTAAATGTGTCTTTCACATCAGACTGCAGTGCTTCCATAAATCCATCTGATTCATATTCTGCAGTATCTCCGCCCTCTTTCTCGGCTTTTCTGCGATCAAGCTCTGCCTGATATTTCTTACTATCCATATCCACTGACACTGCATACAACTCCTTGATATTCTTCAATGCATTTGTAACCTGTGACAGCCCCAGCCTGTCTATCGGTCCCTGTACTGCCCGAACATTCTCAGTCTCTTCTATGACTTCCTTGGTTGGTTTCCCGATTGCCGTATTGTCTTTATACTCAACTTTTTTTACTTTCTTCTTATCCCTCACCACATACTGCTCAAGTTCTTCCAGTGCCTGCTCTGCCTTATCTGTAGCCATATCAGCTATTTGCAAAAGCCGCAATATGCGATCTGCATCTTTATCAGCTGATTTTTCTAGGGCTTTTTGTAGGATGCTTTTCTTATATTCCTTTCTTTTCTCGCTCCATTCATGTTGCATGGAGTATTTTTCGACGGTTCCAATAGCAATATTGTGCTTAGTTGCCAGTTCTTCCAACGTACAAGGTTTTTTTCTGATGTCGGTGACATACTCATGCTCTATTTTCACCCATGAGACCGATTCCGAACGTTCGCTTTTCTTCTTTTTAGTACATTCCGAACGCTCGTTATCCCAATTATGAGTACTCTTCCACCGTCTTACCGTTCCAGGAGGTACATCCAGTTTAGCCGCAATTTCTACCAGCTTCATGCCCGCCTTATACATCTCATATGCTTTATCACTTAATGGATTCTTCTTTGCTGCCGTGCTACCTCCTTTCTTAACAATAAAAAAGCCTTACAACTTATTCATAATATCCTGCCATTTTAAAACCATATTTCTTCATATAGTTTTTCAACTCTTTTAATGGAATCTCCTGTGCATTATGTGATGCAGAAGGCGAAAAACCTTCAATAAATCTAACCGTACCTTTTTTAGAATCCGTTCGTTTTATAAAGATATTTGAATCTTCATTTGCATACCGTTGTCCTGATCTTATTTCATTTCCGATCCCACTACTGGCACCACGCCCACCAAAAAACTGTAGATTCATATTTACCATTGAGCCACCTCCGCTTCATGAAACTTTTCACTAAACTGTTTGATATGTACAATATTTCCTTTGCATTCTTCCGGTACATTTCCATAAAATATAATCTGTGTAGGTTTCAGCCTTTCCACCATTTCCATATATCCGGAAAGAAATAACTTTTTTCTCTCGACGCTGTTCTGCGTACCCACGGATGATACAGCTACTGCGCCGCCGACCGGTTCTCCATCAAAACACCACTCAAACGATTCCTGATCACTCCAACAGATAGTTGGTATTACGTCTATACCATGCGTCTGCATATATGCACCTACCCAGTGTTTCCGATAATGGTTGTAAATCTGTAATGCTTTTGGAAAGTCTGTATACATGCTGTAATCAGGAGACATCACATATCTGAATCTGTGTAACATTGGAATATACTGATCCATATTTGTCCATAACCTATTAAACTGGTAATCATCCAAAAAGAAATGTACTCCCTTATGTTCCGGATCTTTACACCCTTTTGCATAGTTGAATCCAATAAAATCGCACATTTCTATTTGTGTAGGCTGTATCTGCGGTATCCCATAATCTCCAACACCAACAAACTGCATTCTGTTATAGTTCTCATAGTTCCTTTGATTCTTATACGTGCTCATTCTCCAAAATAAAAAGAGCCAGCTACAAATGTAACTGACTCCACTTAGTCCTTCGCATGCCCCTATTGGCATACGGTCATATTTGATTGTATTTTACCACATTCAAGCGCACCCTGCAAACGTCTTTTCTTAGCCTTTAGTGCCAGCTCTTCTCTGTGATCTGCCCAATATTGTTTACCGTACTCTGATCGTCTTTTTTTGAAATCAGGATCCGATCTCTTCTCCTTGGCTGCTGCAAGGATCCTTTCTCGGTTCTTCTGATAATATCTTTTCCGGTAAGCCCTCTCGGCTTCCGATGTTAAATAATGTTCTTTCATGGCTTCTCCTTTAATCAAACAATGGCTTTTCGATGTAAATTCCAGCGCCGTCTATCAGCTCACGCCACAGATCCATGATCCCTTTCTCCCTGCCAGCTTTTGTGACATCATTCATCTGTTTCTGTACTTTGTTTTTGAGATTGGTCAGTTTCCGCCGTCCGAATCCATCATCCATCAGCACACAAAAGCCATATGTCATATATCTGGTTGAAAGATCATTGATCTTATTATTGCACCGGATCTGCTCTTTGATAGCTTTCTGTGCTACTTTAGACCGGAAGTGTGGGAAATCTTTCTCTGTATATTCCTCATATTCTACACACCAGCCTGCATAATCATCCAGTCTGTCATGAATCTGATCTATTGGCTTGTCATGCCACTGATCCTCGTATTTATGTATCTGCTCACAGAATTCTGCAAGTTTCTTCTGGCTGTATCTGTAATCTTTCCACAGCACATAGCAGAACAACGTGACAAGTCCTGTAAATGGGCTCCTTTCTGCTGACTGCTGCAGCCGCTTTGTCTGATGCATGAGCTGCGCTATATCCTGTGGGTTATCGTATCTTGCTGGCATCTAATATCTCCTTTCAAACCTGTCCATGTAATGATCCCTGTATGTTCTCTCCATTGGCATAGGATAGCCATCCGGCAGCGCATTGATGATCTTTCTTGCAGCATTATTGGCTGCTCTCTGCATAGATACATATACATTATTCTGACAGGTTTTAAGTTCTTCCATGTTTTTATCGATTGATTTATTAAGCTCCGCCCTAAACTGTGGCGTTAATGGCTTGTAAAATGTTTCGCTCATAGTTGATCCTCCACATGTTATGCATTCTTAGGCAAACCGTAGCTGTCCGGTCTGTTCAGCTCTGATCTGCATATTCGGTGTGCGTTCTGCCACACATAATTCCGGTAGATTTGCTCTCACCAGTGCTGCAGGAATTGGTGGACATACTGCATTTCCACATCTGCGCACCTGCTCGCTTCTCGGATAAGTCTTTCCAGTATAATCGTGGTCGATTATGTAATCATCTGGAAATCCTTGGCATCCGTACAACTCTCTTGGTTCCAGCATCCGAAGTCCGATATCTACGATCTGATAATCCGCACCCTCGATAGTTACCAGTCCGAATCTATCCTTGGTCGTAACTGTATCAAGTGGTTTCTCTATATCCTGTCCTGTGGCATCTCCATAATACTTAAGCAGAAATGCTCTAACCTCTCCGAAATGTCCGGCTGACGTTGTAATCGTGTGCAGCGGCTCTCTTTCATCCTGACCTATTCCAGTTTTATAGAATTTACTCAGAAATGATGTAACAAGTCCGTATCGATTTGAACCATCTACGGTCATGATTGGATCTTCTATCGTCTGTCCTCTCACTTCTCCCTGAGCAGTTTCGGAATGGTACTGGATCAGTGTAGGACTTATTAAACAATGCTCATTCTTACTTACAATCGTGGTAAGAGGTTCTCTCACATCCTTGCTCCTGTCTACCGTAAATCCAGTCTGTCCGATCTGCACCATATACGGCTCTACAATTCCGTACCCATGCTTTCCTGTAATAGTTGGCATCGGTTCCCGGATATCATTAGGTCTGCGTTCTCCGCCATGATTGCACTGAATAATAAACGGTTCCGGGTTATCCAGTACAAATTTCTTTAATCCTCTTGCTATCCTTTCCATAGTCTTAGGTGCCAACGGTCTGACAGCCCGGATGCCATACTTCTCTTTTATTTCCTTGGATGTATCAAAAATGCTTGGACACGGAAGTGAAAAATCCAACTGCGTATATGCTCCTACATACGGTTTCAGCAATCCAGCTTTAACTGCTTCGCTGTCCGCTGGTGCGTGTGTCGGATCCGGCCATACAATAGGCTGACCATCACAACGAGCGATCATAAAAAATCTTTTTCGCATGGTTGGTGCTCCATAATCCGCCGCAACCAATTCTTCAAACTGCACTTCGTATCCAAGGTCGGTAAGTTGCTGAACAAACCTCTCAAATGTTTTACCCTGTTTGTTCTTGATTGGATGGTGTCCCCTATTTAATGGTCCCCAAGTTTTGAATTCCTCTACATTTTCAAGCATGATTACCCTTGGTCGAACAAGTCCAGCCCATCTACACGCTACCCATGCCAAACCGCGAATAAACTTGTCCTTGGGTTTGCCGCCTTTTGCCTTGCTGAAATGTTTGCAATCCGGTGAAAACCAGGCAAGCCCAACCGGATTCCCTTTGCATGCTTCTACCGGATCTACCTGCCACACATCTTCACAGTAGTGCTTGGTGTTCGGATGATTCGCTTTGTGCATCTTAATGGCTTCTGGGTCGTGATTGATTGCAATATCTACGCTGTACCCTGTCGCCATTTCTATTCCAGTGGAAGCTCCGCCACCACCGGCAAAGTTATCTACAATCAGTTCTCCGTTTATCATGGCAGCACCTCCAGATCTTCCAAAGGAACATAATGCTTCATATTATTTGCATAATAGACAACAGCACATTTTACAGTTTCTTTTGCTCTCTTCGATACATAAAACGCTTCGGGAATAACTCCGACACCTACATCGCACTCATCCTGATAAACTGCATCAAGATAACCCTTGACAACAATATCCTTGTATCCAACAATTACACCAATAAAATTCTTATCAACATGTTTGAAATAGGTTTTCTCAATATATTCAACATTCTTTTCAACAGTGCCATCATTGCTTCCATCTGCAAGATTATTGTCCATTGCATCAGCAGTTAATGTTTTCTTGTCGAGATACAGCCATCTTCTATCTTGAAATGACTTATAAAAGCCTTTGCATTTTACTTTGACAAATAAATTCATATTCATGGCAGCACCTCCGGCATAAAATCAAACAGCGTAGGTTCATCAATCTCATTTTCTGCCGCCTGCAGATACCCGACACCATCTCGGAAGTAATCCGGATTCAGTTCACAGCCGATTCCATATCTTTTCATTTTGACTGCTGTCATAGGTACTGTCATAAGTCCGCCAAACGGATCATAGACCGTATCGCCCTCATTGCTGTATCTGTTGATAATCCGCTCCACGATATCCAACTGCAACGGGCATACATGCATCTGTGCTCGTCTACGACTCTGTGTAGTGTTCAACGTCCGCATACGGTTGATATCATCCCATACTTCCATCTGATTCCATGATCCCGGAGCTACAACCATGAAGGTTGCTGGCAGCTTACCTTCCTTATCCAGCTCCTTTGCCAGTTGTACGTGTTCTTCATAGCTGTATACATGTTCACGGCTGTATTCGCTGTAGATTCTTTGCAGGTTATCAACGGAAACACCCTGCAGTTCTTCTTTGGAAATAAGCCTGTTGCCGGATGATCTCCAATAGCCATGTGCATCAATCTGCCACTGGGCACGTGTATAATCTTCCTTTGACTTCTTAACCGGAATATCTGCATATGCTGTGGATCTATCCGATGGCAGTTTACGGAACAATAATACATATTCCGGACAACCTACACCCATCTTGGAACCATCCTTGCACTGCTCTGACCATCCTAAACGATAAGTCTGATTATTCTCTCTTACCACATCCGTCACAACTGTGATCATTCCAAAATACTGAAATCCATGTTTCATGTAATGTTCAATACATTGTGCATGAAACGGTTCGATCGTTGGCATTCCCGTCCCTGTTGTATTGCCAAATAGCACTCTGTCCTTTACATGGATGGCTGCCACGCGTCCGGGTCTTAAAATTCTCAAAAGCTCCGGCGTCAGATAATCCATCTGCTCAAAAAATCGCTCTGTATCCTCATTGTGTCCAAAGTCGTTATAATTGGCACTGTATTCGTAATGATTGCCGAATGGGATTGAGGTATGTATCAGATCCACGCTGTTGCTTTCCATCTCTCTTGTCTCTTCTACACAATCTCCATACACGGCCGTATAATGATTTCCTCTTACCGTTCTTTCTTCTCTGGTACCTTCCACGCCCATCTTCCTTTCCATACGTTCTAACTTATTCACAGAATTAAGTCCATATTGCTTTACGATTTTGATCATCTTTGCAACCATTTTGTCGTGATTTTTCCACTTCTCCAGTAATGCATTCTTGATCTGACGCTCATTTTCCATGTAGATAATGTCGATCACAACCGGCTCTTTCTGCAGAAACCGATAACACCTGTGAACTGCCTGTATAAAATCATTAAACTCAAAATCAATACCGAGAAAGATCTCCCGGTGGCAAAATTTCTGAAAATTACAGCCTGATCCGGATAATGATTTTTTGGTGGCAAATAATCGGCTCTTGCCATTGGAGAAATCAATCACACGCTTCTCACGTTCCTCATAATCCATAGATCCGTAAATATCCACAACGTCAGGCAATGCTTTCTTGATTGCATGCCGTTCATTCTCAAGATCGTGCCACAGAATAAAATGATCTTCCGGGGATTGATCCACAATCCTCTTCATTTCTTCCACCCTCACAGCTATGCTCTCACGCTTAACCGCTGCTGCTTCTTTCAGACCTTCTGCTGCTTCCTGGAATAACTGCATCTGGCCGTCCCGATCTGCAGTGTCACCATAATGCACTGGAAGCTCGTGCCATCTTACTTCAAGCGGCGGTAGATCATATCCATCATCTGAATATGACGGATTGAGATCTGAAGGCTTTGTAGCAAACAATGCCCAACTGCTTACCCACATCCAGAATTCTTCTTCCATGTTAGGATACAGTGTCAGATTATTTGCCTTAGTGCTGTCACGCTGAAAAAATCTTGTAAGGGACTGTCCGGTGTCCATTGCCTCAAGATACCCTGCATAATGGATCAGCTCTTTATATCTATTGGGCGAAGGTGTTGCAGTTGCTACCAGCTTGTAAGGTACGTTTTTAAACTTGTCAAGGAACGTCTGATATGTTTTAGATCCGAACGATCTGAGTACAGATGCTTCATCAAGAGAAGTTGCTTGAAAGTAATCTGGCCGGATATCTCCATCGCGAACACGTTCATAGTTGGTCAATACAATCTGACTTTTGCTTTTCTCCACTTCTTCCATTGTCCGGCAGTATTCAGGCTTTTCATATCCCAGCACTTCCATTGCATCATGTGTAAATTCCTGTTTTACTCCAAGTGGTAATACAATCAGTGCTCTACCGCCAGTATGCTCTGCTGCCAAATGGCAAAACTCCATCTCCTGTACTGTCTTACCCAGACCAAATGATTCAAACAAGGCTCTTTTACCGCCTCTGAGTGCCCACATCACAGCATCCCTTTGATGCGGTTTTAATGCTTTATTTACTTTTGCCGGATCTACGGAAAAACCGCTTTCCGTAGCCAGCTCAATTTTGGTTTCTAAAAACTCTCTGTATGTCATTTTCTGAAAGGAACCCGGCGCGCCTTTTATCCGGATAGGTTCCGGCTCCTTTCTTTTTTACATCATTTCTTCAAGTGGCAATTCAAGCTGTACCGCCGGAACGTCTTCCCACGGAACACCTATATAATCAAGCACTCTGCCCCATCCGTACTTCTCTCCCGTTTCCGGATCAGTGCAGCATTTATACATATAAAATTCCCACTCTTTTTCATTTCTTTCGCGCAGCTTATCAAATCTGTGTGGTCGTTCTTCCATATGAATTCCAAAACCGCACATGCTACAGCCTGTCCTCTGTGCTCCTGTCGTTCTGAGATTGCCCTGATCATCTTTCTCAATCTTTTCATAGATTTCAGGTATAATGCTCTCGACTGGTTCATATGGAATAATTTCACCAGCTCCGTTTCTGCTATATGGCTGTTCATAATACAATTTTTCAAAAATCTCTAAATGTTTGTGATACCATACATCCATTTCCTGCGCCAATCTGAGAATATCGTTTCTGAGGTATGGGGCAAAAGGTGCTGATCGCATAACCGTCTTTCCATAGTAATTACAGCCATGATCTGTAAGTGCTTCTTCTCTCTGACCGCCTTCAGATGCCATCATACCCAGAAAAGGATAGCTTTCATGTTCTTTTGCCCAATCATCACAGGGCTTTTCTTTAAGCCAATAACAGCAGTCATTTGATACCTTAAAGTTAGGCTTCTGATAATACACACCCTCATTCTCATTTTCATAACCGCCAAATATCTTTAACCATTTCTGTGGTAATTTCATCCGACTGTTTTTCTGAAAATGCCCCAGTTCTCCGCATTCGCCTGTGATAATAGCATGTCGCACAGTCTTATTCTTTTCCGTAGGATTCTGCAAAAGTGCTATTTTCCCAGCTATTCTTTTACTAATCACAGGGAAACCAACCTCATTAAGCACCTGCACCTTAGTCTTGTACGATTTTAATATAGTAATACCCAGTGCCTTATGTACTCTCTGTATGCTTTTATCTTCCAGTGCTGACACAGAGATTGCAGGAACATCTATCCCTATCGATTTCAGAAAGACATATAATGTGATGCTATCAAGACCGCCTACACTTACATGTGCCTGTTTTCCTCTCAGATCCATCTGTGTCATAAATTCTCTTGCCCGGAGCTCTGATCGCTTCTTTTTTAACTCATATGGTTGTTTCTGCATTGCTACCATTCTTGCTCTGGCATCACTTTTTTGTTTCTTCCATTGCTCAAGTCCTTCATCCGGTGCGGGAAGTTCCTCTTCATCTTCTAAAAGATCAAAAATATTCTGCATTACTCAGTCCCTTTCATAAGCATATCTTCCTTGATAAGATCATAAATAATATCTAAATATGTCCTATTATCTCTATATCTACAATTTGCATTTTTGTGGATTCTCGGATCTTCATTTTCCCAATTCATAACATCGAAATGCACATCGCTAACAAAAAGCATTTTCACGCCCCTTGCAACGCAAAGATAATAGCAACCATTCTTACCATATTCGCCCTTGCACTTCTTAAACCCGAATTTTTCAAACTCTTTTGCTTCAACTTTCGGAATCAGCATTCTCATCACTCCAATCAATAGCTTGTCCGCAGGTTTCGCAATATGTTACTTTTTTTATTATTTGTACTGCGATAGAATTAGCCTCAGTCAAATAGTAATTACATACAGGGCATACATAAACTTCTTTTTTAATTCCCCATAATGAACCTACCGCCTTATTTGGTTTCATCGGAATCTGCTTTTTCAAAGCCCATTTGCATCTTCTAATAAGGGATTTCATTACTACACAATCTGGAAATCCATTATCATCATTTGCAAAACCTTTCTCTGCGCCATTGATGCTGATAGCGTTTAGCATAATGTCGCACCTTTCAATAGCTTCTGTTATTGACATTTCATTTTTGTTATCTTCCATACCTTCACACTCCTTCCGGCTTCTCACACCGCTCAAACTCGATTACCCAGACCCACGGGTTTGCCTGCCAACCGTAGCGATCAATGTCTTTTTTGGGGATTATACTGTTCCAAAGTTTTTCCCATTCTTTCAATGCGATCTCCATATCTCCGCAATGAACGGCTGCAGAAGAAAGTCCCTCATTGCGAATGCCGTCAGCACTAATCTCCCATAACCGCTCCACCCTCACATTCGTAACCTCAAGCCAGATACGTGCAGCTTCTTTCGGCATGTGGATGGATGGGTGCCACTTCGCGTCTCCACTTATTTCATCTGTTGCCCGATACATGTAGCAACCACAAGTTTTATCCAAAACGCTTTTCTTTGGCTCTTTGGGGCAATTTCCTCTTTCGTCTCCATCACAGTTCCAACATTCAAAACGCTCCCATGTTTCCCGAATGTACAGGATATCTCCAGGCTGATATGGCGGTTTGAAGAATTTCTCTCCATACCCATCTGCAAATGTACCTCTACACGATATGCACCCTTTAGGTGTAAAAGCGGTATACCCCCATACTGCATTGTTAGGAATAAAGCCTTTTACAATTCTTCTCGTACAGCTCTTTCTCCCGTCCAGAATCGCCCGAACCATCTCTGTATTGAATAAAATCGGTTTAATTGGCATCCGTTACACCTATCTTTCTCCGCGTCTCTGCCCGGTGTTTTGCATCATACTTGTTATGGCATTTCTGACATAACGCTCTAAGATTGCTATAATCGCAATTTTCCGGTGTATGGTCTAAATGCGCTATTGTCAGAACGACTTTTGAGCCGTTTTCGCGGATAGAATAATTCTCAATTCCGCAAAATTCGCATTTATTGTCTGCTCGCTCAAGAATGTCTTTTCGGATATCCTTCCAATTTGCCGGATATCTTTTCTTATTTTCTGGCTTAATCGGCATCCGATCCACCTACTTTCTCAAAATAGAACTTAATCGGTTCTCTGTTTTCCTGCACCATGCCATATCTGACTGCAATATTGTATGTACACACATCTCTTTTCAGCCTGTCCGGTATCTTCTGTAACTGCTTGCGGAATGTTTCAAGATCCATTGTTGCTTTATATCGATTGCAGGATCCGCAGGACGGCATCAGATTGCTTATGTCGTGTACGTCAATCCCGGTAAATTCTTCTGCGTACTCATAATGTTTTAGGCAATGCAAATGGTCTACATTGAAACCTTTCTCCGGTATATAGCATCCACAATATGCGCAATGACCGTTGTATTTTGCATATACCTGTTTTCTTACTGATTTAGGAATTGACTTTCTCATCTATTCCACCTGCCTTTACAATTTCGATTGCCTTGCCATAAGCAATTAGCTGACCTAATTCTTTCGGTTTATCTTTTATGATGTTATCAAGGATTCTGTTTACAGGGACTTGACTTTTCAATTCTTCCAACTGCTTCGCAACCTTATCTACATCATAGGCTGTTGGTTGCTCCATAACTGTTGATAATGTTTCTCTCGCTCTCATATCAACAGGAATATGATTTTTTGTGTATAAATAACTTAAATCTTTGATTAAAGCATCAGCATCAATCAATCTCATTGTCATCACTCCAATCCAATAACTGCCCACACTTCCAACAATGCCCTCTTTTAATTACATTGACTGCATAATCTGTTGTGGCATGACACGCTGGGCACTCCACATTCGCATTATCATTATCATCTACAGGCGATATATGATATGCCCTCTTCGGTATCTGTTTTTCTCTCGCCGCACGGCACTCTTCCATGCTTCCGATTTCTCTGTACTTCTGTACTTCTTCAAGTGCCTGTATTGCCGTTTTCACAGCTTCTTTATGATCGCCATATGTGCCTTGTGCATAATTCAGATTGCAATTATCGCAATCATGGTCACATATTTTCTTGTAATATACTGATTTTACAGTTTCGTTGCATTTCAGATATGCTTCAAGTGCTTCTTTAGCTCTACTCTCTACCGATTCCATCTATTACCTCCTAACATCTATGTTATCGCCATCTGATACCGTAGCAGCTTCATACACTGCATAGATCTGCATCCAGTCTCCCAAGGTCATTGTAACCAGTATGTCAGCACGATTCTTTTTGTGAAAAACAGCCGTCAATTCACTCTTACCATCAGAATCACGCTTTGCCTGTTCCATCCAATCGTAAAGCCGCATTGTTTCCTGATGCTTGGCTTCTACATGGATTCCAGGAAGACCGACCACATCTGACGCATCACCTGTATTTCCGCAATACTGCGCTGTTCTCCTTGCGCCTGCATATCCCATTTTGCGAAACAGATCAGCAAGCTCCCGCTCAAACCTCGCGCCCTTTTGCTTTGCATTTATTTTTCCCATTCTGCACCTCAATTCCCAAGCAGTTGCTTTTCCAGCTCCTCATAGTCGTATGTACGCTGGTCAGCAAAGTTATTAAAGCTGTTTTTCTTTGTGTTCTTTGCTTTCTTCCCCGGATCATAATTGGCATCCAGATAGTCCACATATCCACTGTTAAAGAACGTGCTACCATTTTGTGGTTTTCTCCATGTCTCATTATCTAAGTCCGCCTTGTACCGGTCGATAGCTCTTTGAAGTTCATCAAATCCGATATCAAGTAAATGCATCTTATTAGCCTTTGAGACCTGCGCTTTTCCCCTCTTACAGGGATACAACTTCCATAATCGCTCGAACAGTGCATCTGCGTCAGCAGATTTGCACAAAATATTTTTATTTATAACAGATACAGGTACAGTAACAGGTACAGTATCAGGGTTATTTTGCTTTTGTTTGCTTTCATTTGCTTTCGTTTGCTTTTCAGAAAAAGCATTTGCTTTTTTTTGCTTTTCGTTGCTTTCGTTTGCTTTCGGTCTGCCGCCCTGTTTTCCGGCATCACTCCGCTTTTTTATCTTGTCAGCATAAGCGGCTCCATCACGATCAAGCCGTGATCTGATAAAAGAAAATGCCATTTGTGTTGTGCCATCCATTACCGGCGGATCATAGCCTGCGACATATGTAAGGATGGCCGTAAAAAGCAAACCTCTCTGCTCCATCGTGAGCAAAGCTATATGCTCCAGATACTCGGTATAGAGCACAAAGCTGCATTTACTATCCACTATGCACCGCCCCTTCATGTACTCTTAAAAACTCCAGTACCGGATTCAAATTATCAAGGATCGTCCGCGCTCTCGCCCTTTCTCTGACATGATACATACGGACATATTCATAATCCTTTTCAGTCGGTCTGAAATAGCCATTTCCATCATCTGTAGACAGGATCACGTGCGTCTCTCGCTCTTTTTGGATAGCAAGCCTTACCTTACGATCCGTCATATGCGTGAGTGATGATAGATAGCTTCTGCTAACTGCATTCTCATGACCATAAGGAATGATATCCAATATCTTCATGATCACTCCTTTCCGGCTGCACACTGGCAGCCTTCTGTGTGATATAAAATGCACATGAACGGTTTCTTTTTGCTCCCGGCATTAGTGTCGGGAACAAGGTGTTACAACCCTTTATAAATATGATTTTCCAAATATCTTTATAAAATCTTCTCTTGATCCATATGTTTCTTCCCATGCCATCTGACCAGCTCTTTTATATCTGAGATCTACATCCCGGTTCTGATGGGGACCATTGATACCTTCATGATGTTCATAACATAAGGGAAGGATCATATTATATTTGATTGACATCTGACGATTGCGACCAAAGAAGATCTCATGCTTATGTGGTCTTGGTCTGCCACAGATCATGCAGTAGTTCAGACTATTTACTACAATGCTTTTTCTCTTATCTGCCATGATTGCTTCATCCTTTCCAGTTCATCAGGTGTCATAGTCTCGATACCATGCTCTTTTGCTTCTGCCACTGTTCCATCAATAAGGTAGGACATTTCTTTTGTGTCATATGTATGACTGCCACGGTAGATCTTATAGAAATTGACCTCTTTCCCGTTCTCTTCTTTCATACCTATCCATCTTGCATGAACAGCTTCCTGCTCTTCCATGTACTCAATCGGGGCATTTGTCTTATAGACAAGCTCTGATTGATCATCCAGACGTTCCGGCTGACCATACTGGCATATCATTAAATTCTTTGCTTTTGCCTTTGATATGGTCATTGCATCAGCTATCTTTCCTACAAGTACATGGAAGTAAGCATTGGCATCCAGACTTCTCTTTTCCGTCCATTTAACAGCCTTGATTCGTAATTTGGGTAAATCCTTAAGGCGGTCATATTCTGCCTTTATTTGCGCCGCACAGCTTGTACGAAAAGAGATTGTAAGCTCTCCTGTCTCCCAATCAGTTGACAGTCCGGCAATCTTACCACTAATTTCCATCTGCACCACCATAATCATCTACAAGATCACCATATTTCTGCCGCAAAGCATTCAACATGAATCCTGCATCCTTTTCCGTTAGTGTTTTCCACGTTTTTCCGTTCTGCTCAACCCATGCATCCATATTAAGTCCCAGTTTTTTACCAAGATCTTTCAAGGTTTTTATTTGGGCTTCCGATGCTTTTTTAGACTGCTCCGGTACTACATTGGAAAATGGCTTCATTTCCTCTTTCAGCCACAGATCAAACCCAAGACCGGTATGAATAGCCACGCACTTAACAAATGATCTGCACATACTGTTCCACACCCTTTGCTGTGACATGGAATTGTCTTTGACCGGATTTGATCCGTTCATAACAGGGGACTGCATTTCGTATACCTGATCATCAATAAAAACTCTGATACGTGTTTCATAGCATCGATTCTCATTGCCCTTGCTATCTTTAAAAGTCACATCCGCCATTCTGAGGCTTGTTCCTGTTTTTTCATCCGGAATAGGAAGCCAGTATACTTTCTTTGCTCCGTATTCATGTAACAGATCCACGCATTTTGCCCAGTTCAGATAGAGCGCACCGTCTCTTTCCTCACAAAACGGTTTCACATCGACTTTCCGTAATTCTTCATATGATTTAAGCATCTTAACCTCCTGTGCTTATCCGCATATTTGAGATGCAGTTATCGCAATACCAGTTGCCGCCGATATATACTGCCGTATCCTGCACTATATGATCACCGCATTCCTCACAGATTGGATAACCGCTTTTTTCTTCTTCCAGCTCCTGGTAGTAATTCTCCGCATCAGCAACCGGATCATCTGTCCACGACATCACTCTTTTTCCTCATTCGGCATACCTAAGAGGCTACGAAGATTGACTCTGTTATAATATGTCTCATTCTCGACATAATCCTGTACCAGACCTAATCTGATCTTTGCTTCCACTAACTTCTCATATTCTTCTTTTGTGATTGTTACTGCGCTTGTTTCCATATATCCTCCTTAAATTCCATCTGCCCCCACGGGTCCATCCGAAGGGCTTTGCGTATTTGTTCGTCTCTCTGCTGCTTCTGATCCTGGCAATCACATTTCTCTCCCGGATCCAGTGCAGCTCCACAATAGTTACAAGTTCTAAAAAACATTGGCTTTTTCCTCATAGCATGCTATAATGCATACAAAGATTTTTTCTTGTGTGGGCGATCTTGGCGGCTTCCTTGATCGTCCATTTTTCATTTGCAGTCCATTTCATAGATCCAGCACGAAATACCAAAGATCACAGCAGCAATAATTGCTACGATCATCGGGACTTCGGATTGTTCGTCCAGTGCTCCGGCTATGGTAAGGTAGGATGCAATGATAACCACCATTTCCACAGCATTTCGTACCTTCTTAAAGATCAGCTTCTTTCTTCTCATGCCGTTATACCCAGGAACATATTCAGCTTGTCCCGAAAAACATAATAGGTATAATTCTGCTGTCCGGCTCCCGGCTTTACCACAGCACCCAGATCCCAGTTACCGGCTTTCATCTGTCGTCTTAAAAATTCCGCTGCACAGCCAATCTCTGCTGCTGCATCTTCCACAGACACTCTCTTTTTTTCTGCCATACATTCTCTCCTTTCTCTCCATGCCCTCCACGCGATGCACAGCCTCGGGGAAAGCTGTGCCGCCGCTCTATATTAGGGGGATAATCGGCGGTGCGTATGCACCGCGTGCAAGGCATGGAACATTTTATTCTGTTGTGCTATAATCTCCTTATCATCAATGAAAAGGAGCATCTATTATGCCTAACTTTGACCTTACTATTACAATTTCAGCGATTGTAGCGGTTTCCGCTGTTATATCTCCAATACTCACAGCTATCATCAATAATCACTATCAGCTCAAACTCAAAAAGATTGAACTAAAGCAAAAAGAATACGAGCAGACCATTCTATATAAGCGAAATATACTTGAGAACTATATCCGCTATCTGAATAGCGTATATCAATATCCAAACAACGAATCTTTATCAAACTATGCTCAGTACTATTCGCTCGCCTATGTATATCTCCCAGAGAATACACGGAAGAAGATATCTGATATTAACCATCGTCTTGGTCAATCCGCTCGTGCTAATATCGTTAATGAAATAGATGAAATCATCTCAGATATAAGCGATATACTGCAAAAACTGTAAATGCCACACAAATTACTATTACATAGATTGCGTAGCCAACAAGAATATCCGGCTTTATCTTATTCATAATGAATATGCATATCAGAGATACAATCCATACAATGGCTATGATCATGTTTTTCATCTCCCTTCTGTTTTAATAAATAATCTAATGTGCTATAATCGCTAAAAAAGAAAGGACGATTATAAATGCGAACCATTATTCATAGACAACCTGTTACCAATGACACTCTTGATAAAATCTGCGACAGATATATCTCTCTTGGCTGGAAAGAACATGATGTTATATCTGATTCCCCAAACCAAGTCTCTGCAGTAGAATTTATTTGGACGGGTAACAGTCACCCTCAATGGCCCTCTCTTTCTGATCTCGTTTGATTTTCCATTGCAATATACAGAGGCAAGTAGTCCTTTTCATGCCTTTTGGCTCCATACAAGGGAATCATCTGCCCGCTTTGCACTGCAGATAAGAAATCACTCTCATTTTCAAAAACGTATATTTGCTTACATCCATCAGGTATTAAAATTCCCAATGTCTTTGAAATATTTTTCTGTGGCTCTTCCATTTACTCATCTCCCTTCCGTTGTGTTTTTAATTTAAAAACCTTGAATTTTTATTCAGAATATGTTAATATTTTCTTACCCAAATCGGGCATGAAAGGAAATATCAATATGATAAAAAAACTGGATTGCCCCGTTCCTTAAACTGAAGGTCGCAACAGTGGTACCAACGCACTATAAACTGGTTAAATGCAGCAATCAGCATGACTATAAAAAAGAAGAATGAAACACGGGCTGATTACAATTACAGCTTAAGAGGTTGCAGGTTCCTTAAATCTGTACATATAGCCATGCCGGATACTCCTTCTTTTTCCGTCAGCTAATGGGCATTTAAAAATTGCTGAACCAAAACTGCGTAAGTGGCGGAGCTTTTCAAGAAACATTTGGCTATGTCTTGTGTGGCGTAAGCCTGCAAAAAGTTCAAGGTTAAAAAATTTGGCTGAAGACTGGTAGAGACATAGCCTCTATCAGTTTTTTGTTTGGTTTGGTAAACGTGGACTCCTTTTGATAAATCTATCAACCTTAACCCCTAGAGCATTGCAGATACTTGCATACTCTCCGACTTCACATTTTCTTTTTCCTTGCAAAATTAAGCATAATTGAACTTCTGGTACACCAGACTTTTCAGCTATTGCTTTTTGCTTTAATCCAGATTTATCAATGAAATCTTTTAATTCCATGAAATCTAAAACCATTTTATTGTTCTCACCTCTTTTTCCATGTTTTTTGGAGTAATTAAACTATATTCCAGTTTTTATGGATTGTCAATAACAAATTTTAATTTTTTTGAAATTTTATTTTACAATTCCAAAATTTCGTAATATAATGAAATCAATCCAAAAAGAGAGGAAAAAGCCATGAATGAATATCTCGTATCTCAATTAAAAAAAGGTCGCTTAAACAAAGGTTTAAAACAAAGTGATGTATTCCAGAAAACTGGCATTAAGAATACTACCTTAAGCAATTATGAGAATGGTGTAACAGAGCCTGACATGGATACGTTCTTAGCATTGTGCGAATTATATGAATTAGATTTCGTATCTTTAATGGAAGAGGCATATGGAATAAAAGTACCCGGAAAAAACTTCCATATTAAGCCATCTGAAATAGAATTGCTAAATAAATATAATCATCTTGATGAGCACGGCAAAGAAATGGTGGACTTCACACTTACTAAGGAATGGGAGCGTTCTACTGCTGAAGCTAAAAACAATACAATTATTTCATTATCAGCTCCCGTTTCTAAAGAAGATCTCAATGCTGCACATGGGATGTCTGATGCTTCTCCAGAGGATCAGAAACATGATAATGACATTATGGATAGCGAAGACTTTTAGTCCTCTTTATAGGACATTATTTTAGTACAATTACGATGAGGTGATCTTATTGACCTTTAATTGAAAAACTTAACGCAACAAAAAAGTTATGAAATAG
>ULTF01058448.1_pt1 | contig 69752 bp, 66 predicted proteins | sample 1957371 | NCBI WGS metagenome assembly ULTF01 (sample SAMEA4835727, study PRJEB28245) | human gut metagenome | biome: gut microbiome; material: fecal sample | place: Denmark | collected 2008
TTCCTCACAGCCATCGCTACTACGCTCGGAGTTACCAGCTGTAGCATGTAAAAAAAGATGTTTTTAAATTCTGATTCGACATAGCAAAGCCCCCGGTGCATCACACATCGGGGGCTTTTTTTACTTTTTTACCTTTAAAAGCCTTTTTCCTTAAAAACTCCTTAAACTTTGCTTCTCTCTGCAATATTTTTAGTAACTTTGCACCCAAAAGTTAGTATAGAATATGAAAATAGGAATTATCGTTGCGATGGACAAGGAGTTCGCGCAACTCAAAACATTATTGACCGAATCGCAGGTTGAGAGAAAAAACTATAAGGACTTCGTTATCGGAAAGATAGGCAATAACGAGGTGGTGATGCAGCAATGCGGCATCGGTAAGGTGAACAGTACCATAGGTGCCGTGGAAATGATTGACAACTATCACCCTGACCTCGTCATCTCTTCAGGCGTGGCTGGAGGCGCTGATATCAACCTCAACGTGACTGAGGTGGTGGTGGCAACCAACTGCGTTTACCACGATGCCTACTGCGGCGAGGAATGCGAATTCGGACAGATTCTAGGCATGCCTGCTTTCTTCAAAACACCTAAGGAATATGTGGAGAAGGCACTCGCCATCAACAACCTGCCGGGCAACAGGCACCCGAAGATCCACGCCGGACAGATTGTGAGCGGCGAATGGTTTGTAGACAGCAAGGAGAAGATGCGCTCTATCCTGGAACACTTCCCTCAGGCGATGGCGGTGGATATGGAGAGCTGCTCTATCGCCCAGACCTGCCACATCTACAAGACGCCTTTCATCTCCTTCCGCATCATCAGCGATGTACCGCTGAAAGATACCAAGGCACAGCAGTATTTCGACTTCTGGGCTAAAATGGCTGAAGGCTCTTTCAATGTTACCAAGGCTTTCCTCGAAAGTCTGTAAACTGTAAATTATTAATTATCAAGATGAATAAGATTCCAAGTTTTACAATCAATCACAATAAGCTGCTCCGCGGCATCTACGTGAGCCGTAAGGACGAAGTAGGCGGAGAAGTCATCACAACATTTGATATCCGCATGAAGGTGCCTAACCAGGAGCCTTGTCTGCACAACGGTGCCATCCATACCATCGAACACCTGGCTGCCACCTATCTGCGCAACGACGAGGAGTGGAAGGACCGCATCATCTACTGGGGACCGATGGGATGCCTCACGGGCAACTATCTCCTTATCAAGGGCGACCTGGAGAGCAAGGACATCGTGGAACTGATGAAGCGCACCTTTAAGTTTATCGCCGATTTCGAGGGTGAGATTCCGGGACAGGCGGCAAAGGACTGCGGCAACTACCTGCTCCACGACCTGCCTATGGCGAAATATGAAGCCAGAAAATATCTGGATGAGGTACTCAGCTGCATCAGGGAAGAAAACCTCATCTACCCTACACAGGATTAGAAACAAAAAATATGGCAAGCTTACCACTTAAGCTTGCCATATTTTTCTTTATACCAAAGTTGCCAGCCATTGACCAGATTCTGCCATACTACATAGGCACCCGGTGCTACGGCAGCAAGAGGATTCAGGAAGGTGAGGGTGAGCCAGATGCCCACTACCGTATTCTTCTGTCCCAACGCCTGACCGGCACTGATACTCGCACCGAAATGCCTGCCTACCGCCTTGCCGATGGCAAACTGGAGGAGACATACCAGCAGCGGTACAAAGAGCAGCAGAAGCATCGTTACGCCCGATACCTCGGCATGGAGCATGTTGCGAACCGTTTCGCCCATCAGTATCGTGAGGTTGAAACACCACATATAAAAGCCTAAATCCTTTACATTCTTCACCTTATCCACCCATTTTGGCAGGAACCTGCGGCTCAGCAAGGCAAGCAGCAGAGGCACCACCAGCACGGTAGTGACATTGCGGAACACCATCGCACTCATCATGAGGAACGATACGTCTGCCCCTTTCTCTACCATCGGGAAAAGACTCGGAATGATGACCATCGTAAAAATGTTGGCGATGACCGTATAGGTGGTCAGCGAACCGATACTGCCGCCCAACTTCTCCGTAACCACAGCCACGGCGGCTGCCGTAGGACAGATGAAGCAGATGAAGGCACCCTCGAGAATCAGTTTGGTGCTGTAATCGGAGCCGAACTCAAAGATAAACACCACCATCATCAATGACAGCGAGGTACGGATGAGCTGGAGGATGAAATGCCACGCCTTAGGCTTCATCTCCTTGATTTCTATCTTACAGAAAGTAACATAGAGCAGGGAGAACAGCACTACCGGCATCAGACTTACCAACCTCGGACCACAATAATCGCCAATGGGCACCAGGAAGGGCACATTGGCGAATATCAGGTAGCCCAATGCTCCCATAACCAGGGAGCAGGGCAATGAAAACTTTCTAAAAAATCTCCACAAAAACATTTCTGCTTAGTCTTTGTTGCTGCGCTTGCGCTTCAGGTGATCGAGCTCAATCTTGCGCATACGCATGTTCTTTGGAGTTACCTCTACGTACTCGTCCTCACGGATATACTCCAGGCACTCCTCAAGACTCATCACGGTCTTAGGAATGACGCGAGCCTTATCGTCAGAACCGGAAGCACGTACGTTGGTAAGCTGCTTAGCCTTGGTTACGTTGACTACCAGGTCGTTGTCGTGAACATGCTCACCTACAACCTCGCCTCCGTAAACCTCCTCACCCGGGTCGATGAAGAACTTACCACGATCCTGCAGCTTATCGATAGCGTAAGCAAAGGCAGTACCGGTTTCGAGCGCAATCATGCTACCGTTAGAACGGCGGCTGATTTCACCCTTGTATGGCTGATACTCCTTGAAGCGGTGAGCCATGATAGCCTCGCCCTGAGAAGCGGTAAGCACGTTGGTACGCAGACCGATGATACCACGTGAAGGGATATCGAACTCGATGTCTACACGCTCGCCCATGTTCAGCATAGAGGTCATATCACCCTTGCGGCGGGTTACCATATCAATCATCTTAGAAGCAAACTCCTCTGGTACGTTGATGGTCAACTCCTCTACAGGCTCGCACTTCACACCGTCAATCTCCTTATAGATAACCTGAGGCTGACCTACCTGGAGCTCATAGCCCTCGCGGCGCATGGTCTCGATGAGTACAGAGAGATGGAGCACACCACGGCCTGATACAATCCACTTATCGGTAGAATCCTCGTAAGGCTGTACGCGGAGAGCGAGGTTCTTCTCGAGCTCCTTGTTCAAGCGCTCCTGGATGTGGCGTGATGTACAGAACTTGCCTTCCTTACCGAAGAATGGTGAATCGTTGATGGTGAAGAGCATGCTCATGGTAGGCTCATCGACAGCGATTGGAGGCAGTGGCTCAGGATTCTCGAAATCGCAGATGGTATCACCAATCTCGAACTTCTCCAAGCCGATAACGGCACAGATATCGCCTGAATCTACATGATCGGTCTTCTTGTGGCCCATACCCTCGAAGGTGTGGAGCTCCTTGATCTTGGTCTTCTCCTGGGTTCCGTCGCGGTGGCAGATGGTAACATTCATGCCGTCCTTCAATGTACCGCGGTGTACACGACCTACGGCGATACGACCAGTATAAGAGCTGTAATCGAGTGATGTGATAAGGAGCTGTGGAGTACCCTCGAGCTGCTTAGGAGCTGGGATAACCTCAATAATCTTATCGAGCAGATAATCGATATTGTCTGTTGGATGATTATAGTCCTCGCCCATCCAGCCGTTCTTGGCAGAACCGTAAACTACAGAGAAGTCGAGCTGCTCTTCTGTAGCATCGAGGTCGCACATCAGGTCGAATACCATCTCGTACACCTCTTCAGGGCGACAGTTAGGCTTATCTACCTTATTAACAACGACGATAGGCTTCAGTCCGAGCTGCAATGCCTTCTGGAGCACGAAACGGGTCTGAGGCATCGGACCCTCGAAAGCATCGACGAGGAGGAGGCATCCGTCTGCCATGTTGAGCACGCGCTCAACCTCACCACCGAAGTCAGAGTGTCCAGGAGTATCGAGGATATTAATCTTAGTACCTTTCCAATTGATAGATACATTCTTTGAGAGAATGGTGATACCACGCTCGCGCTCCAAGTCGTTGGAATCGAGCACTTCGCCGCTGTTATCCTGGCCGTCGCGGAACAGCTTACCGGCGAGCATCATCTTGTCGACCAATGTAGTCTTACCATGGTCAACGTGTGCAATAACTGCAATGTTTCTAATGTCTTGCATTTTAATTTTTACCTTAAATACTTAAATTTGGGTGCAAAATTACAAAAAAATCCCGAAATGTTTGCATAATTCGGCAAAAAGTTGTACCTTTGCACCGCATTTTTAATGAAACCACCGTGAGGAAGGTCATCAGATGCATAAAATTAAACATATTCATATTTTATTAAATTAAGTTTTTACAGCTATGTATTTAGACAAAGCAAAAAAAGAAGAGATCTTTAGCAAGTACGGAAAGTCTAACTCTGATACTGGTTCAGCTGAGAGCCAGATAGCATTGTTCTCATACCGTATTGCTCATTTGACGGAACATGTTAAGAAGAACCGTAAAGATTATACTACAACACGTGCGTTGACACAGCTTGTAGGAAAGCGTCGTGCATTGCTCGATTACTTGTATGATCGCGACATCAATCGCTATCGTGCTATCATCAAGGCCCTCGGTCTTCGTAAGTAATCAGCTTAGGCAGACACATTGCTTAACAGAACAGAATCCCATCGTTCGCAAGAGCGGTGGGATTTTTCTTGCATAAAAAAAAGAGCAGGAATAAAGATAAGAAACAGGAAACGGGCTGGGAGCGAAAAACTCCTAGCCCGTTTTTGCATACTTACTAAATTTAAATTACCTGAGTATCTCCTTCAGCGGTTTCATCACGAATTCACGCTCCTCCATCAACGGATGAGGAACCTTGAAATCGGGCTCATCTATCACCAAGTCATCTATCATCAGGATATCAATGTCGATGATGCGGTCATGGTATTCGCTATCCACCGACTTCATGGTACGCCCCATTTCGCGCTCTATGCGCTGCGTAGCCTCCAGCACCTGGCGCGGGGCCATCGTGGTGAGAACCAGCACACAGGCATTGATATAGTCGTTGGGAGATGAATAGCCCCAAGGCTTGGTTTCGTAAAGAGCAGACTGGCGCTCTACCACACCAATCTGCTCTCCTATCTTTTCTATTACCTCGTGAATGTTGCGCTTTCGGTTGCCCAAATTCGTACCGAGACTTAAATATACCTGATACATACTTATTCACACTCTCATAAAATTGTGGATAACTAAGCTAAAACCTAGAATATCAACAACTTCTATGTGTATAAAAACTGTTTATACCACTGTTTAATCTGGAAGCATCAACAATGAATCACCATAGCAGCCAAACATATAGCCATTCTTCACAGCCATCTTGTATGCCTCGTAAACCAACTCGTAACCGCCAAAGGCTGCAGTACTCATCATCAGGGTTGACTCCGGATGATAGAAATTGACTACGGCACAGTCAGCAAGACCAAAATCGTATGGAGGGAAGATGAACTTGTTGGTCCATCCATCGAAAGCCTTCATCATACCATCGGTGCCTACAGCCGTTTCTGTTGCCTTCATCACACTGGTACCGATAGCGCAGACGCGATGGCCGGCAAGTTTGGTCTTGTTAACCAGATCACATGCCTCCTGGCTGATTATCATCTGCTCTGAATCCATCTTGTGCTTGGTAAGGTCCTCCACCTCAATATCGTGGAAGTTGCCCAGACCGCAATGCAGGGTGATATAAGCCTCGTTGATACCGTTAATCTCCATACGCTTCATCAGCTCGCGTGAGAAGTGAAGACCGGTAGCAGGTGCAGTAACAGCACCCTCTACCTCAGCGAAAACACATTGAAAATCGTCCATATCATCTTCTGTAGCGTGATGATCCTCACGTGCATCGATAACGTAGCGAGGAAGCGGAGCCTCGCCCAGAGCGAAGAGCGAACGCTTGAAGACATCATGATTGCCATCCTCATCATAGAGGAAACGGAGGGTACGTCCACGGCTGGTGGTATTGTCGATAACCTCGGCAACCATCTCGTTGACATCATCGAAGAAAAGCTTGTTGCCGATACGGATCTTGCGGGCAGGCTCTACCAATACGTCCCAAAGGCGCATCTCAGGATTGAGCTCACGGAGCAGGAACACCTCAATCTTGGCATCGGTCTTCTCCTTGGTACCATAAAGACGGGCTGGGAAAACCTTGGTATTGTTGAAGATGAAGGTATCGCCCTCTTCGAAGTAATTCACGATATCCTTGAACTGCAGGAATACTGGATTGCCATCGGCATCAACCATATCCTTGCCGTTCTCATCTTTCTTGTACATCTCGATGGTTTCTGACTTCTTGTGGAGAACCATGAGTCGGGACTCATCGCGGCGAGTAATCTCGAATGTACGTTCACCACTAGCCGTTTTTACCACGTGCTTTGCCTTATGTGGATAAAGTGCCACCTGATCTTTTGGCAACTTAAAGTTAAATTGTGATAGCTTCATGTTATATTTTTTATTACTTGGATGGCTGAAGGCTGTCTTCGAGAGGCTGCTCATCAAGCCATTCCTGGAAATGATCAAAACTGATGCAGTTTTCTACTGCGAAACTTCCTGCCTTGGTACGGCGGAGGGCGGTAAGGTAGGCGCCACTATCGAGAGCCCTTCCGATATCACGGGCGAGGGAGCGGATGTAAGTGCCTTTGCCGCAAACCACACGGATGCTGGCGGTCTTCTCCTCATCGTTATAATCGGTGAGTTCTATCTCGTCTACACGCACGGTCTTCGGCTTGAGCTGAACCTCTTCGCCTGCCCGGCGCAAGGCATAAGAGCGGTCGCCATTCACCTTTACGGCGCTGTAGGTAGGCGGAACCTGCTGAATCTCGCCCACAAACTGCTTAAGCGTTTCCTCCACCAGCTGGCGGGTGATATGCTTCGTAGGATAGGTGTGATTCACGCTGTGTTCCTTATCGTAGCTGGCGGTAGTAGCACCGAGCTGCAGGGTAGCTGTATACTCCTTAGTATGGGTCTGCAGCTGTTCTATCTGCTTGGTACATTTACCGGTGCAGAGCACCAGCACGCCAGTGGCAAGGGGATCGAGCGTACCGGCATGTCCTATCTTCACCTTAAAACCGAGCTTCTTGCTGAGGAGATAGCGAACATGTGCCAGGGCTCCGAAACTCGACATGCGATAAGGCTTGTCGATGGCAATAATTTCTCCTTTTCTGAAATCCATAGTGTATGTTTAGTCAACCATCTGCATATCTACACCGCAAAGGCCGCAGATGATAATGATAAGTCCTACTACGATACGGTACCAGCCGAAAGCTGCAAAACCGTACTTGGTGACATAATTGATGAAAAACTTGATGGCGAGAATGGCAACGATGAATGCCACCACTGAGCCTAATATCAATGTGAACAGGTTGTTACCCTGGGTGAGCAATGAGCCGCCGCCATGGCTGATGAGCTTATAAACCTCGAGACAGGTGGCGCCAAACATGGTTGGCACTGCCAGGAAGAATGAGAACTCGGCTGCTGCCTTGCGGGTAAGACGCTGGGACATACCACCCACGATGGTTGACATGGAGCGCGATACACCAGGAATCATCGCTATACACTGGATGAAACCGATAATCAGGGCACGCTTGTAAGTAAGCTTGGTCTGTTCGCTGCCTTTATTGAATATCTTATCGCAGAAGAGCATGAAAATACCGCCGATGACAAGCATCCAGCCCACCAGTTGTACATTGCCAAGATTTGACTCGATGAAATCATTGAAGGCAAGACCCAATACCACGGCAGGCACGGTACCTACAAGCAGTCGGGCATAGAAATCGAACATCGCCTTCCAATAGGTCTTCTCACCGGTCTTCACAGCCTCTGGATAGAAGAATCTCTTCCAATACAGACAGATGACAGAAAGGATGGCGCCAAACTGGATGATGACAGTAAAGGCGTTGACAAACTTATCCTGGATATCTACACCCAGCAAATTTTCTACTATAATCATGTGGCCCGTACTGGATACAGGCAAGAACTCAGTCAGTCCCTCTACGATAGAGATAATGATAGTCTGAATAAAATCCATCTAATAATAATATGTATATTAATTATAAATTATTCATTGTCTTTCGGTTTGTGAATCACCGCATAGATGATTGAAAGGAAACCTATCAATGTTACAGTTGGTGCTACAACGATGCGACGGGTACTGAAAATATCAGTATCGAAGGTATGCTCGTTAGAACCGGCGCCACTCATCAGCAGAAAACCGATGATGATAATCGCCATTCCGATGCCTAACAAGATAAAGTTCATCTTGTCGAATGCTAAATTCTTCTTATCCATTATTTTTTATGTTTAATGTGTAATGTTTAATGTTTAATAAAGCAAGAGAATTCTTCACTCTTCCCTTATATTTTATACAAGTCTCCCGCCTTCATCTTCAGGAACTTATTGACTGAGATGCAGGCGCAGAAGGCGGTGATGATGATACCGAAGAGGAAGACGGAGCCGCCGGTGATGGCAAGTTCCTGCCAGCCCAAAACATTCATCAGTTCCGGTTCGTGGAGCGACCATGCATAGAGACAACCGCCCAGAAAACCATCTGCCAGCAGGGCTGAAACAACGCCCACAAGCACAGCCTTGCGCAAGAACGGACGGCGGATAAAGCCCCAGGATGCACCTACCAACTTCATCGTATGGATGGAGAAACGGCGGGCATAGATGCCCAGACGCACCGTATTGTTAATCAGCGAGAACGAGATGAAGGTGAGCAGGGCTGCTACAATCAGTAATCCGATACTGATCTTTGCCAACGAATTGTTCACCTGTTCTATCAGGTCGTGCTGATAAGTAACCTCGGTAACACGCGGATATGCCTTCAGTTCCTTGGCAATCCACTTCAATGAATCATTGTTCGCGTAATCTGCCTTCGTCGTAATCTCTATGGAAGGCTGGAAAGGGTTGACACCGGCAAACTCGCTCGGGTCGGCACCCAAATCGCGGGTAGCTTCTTTCAGTGCCTCTTCCTTGGTGATATAAGTCAGCGTATTGACATAAGGTCTTGCATTCAGGCGTTTACACATCTGCAATCCCTCCGGGTTAGTCATATCCTGTTCGAGCATTACCTGTACCACGAGATTCTCCTTCACATAGGAAGATAGATTACGTCCCATGAGGACAGAGAAGATAACTAATCCCAACAAAATGAGCACCATAGCGGTACTGATACACAAAGTAATGACCTGCAATCCACGATGATTGCTAGGCTTATATTGTTTCTTTCTCATTTTTAAAAATCTTTACTAACTTAAAACCAAAAGGGCACAATGACCCAAATTGTCTGCAAAGATACGCATAAACGAAGAAATTACAAAATAAAATAGCATTTATTTACATTTATTCAATTAATTAATCGAACCACAGGCAAAAGTTAAGTTCAATTGAAAAAGGAAAAGGGCCAACCTCACGGCCAGCCCTTCACATACTAAGTAAAATTCAAATAGGTATGACTTGAATTTACTAATTTACAAATACAATATTAGGGATGAAAAAATCCCAACATCTACACAATCTTTACATCTTAGTGATGACACCCTTCTTTGAACTCTCCAGGAACTGGATGATGTTCTGAATCTCCGGTCCATCTGGCACCTGATCCTTGATCTGGTTAATGGCATCGAAGAGGGATGTCTGACCATGGAATACCAGTCGGTAGGCATTAGCAATATGCTTGCGAACCTTCTCGGTAAGCTCAGCTGCTTCCATGATGATGGTGTTAGGACCTGCATACTTCACAGGCTTTCCACCGGCAATGATATAAGGAGGAATATCCCTAGAGAAGGCAGTACCTGCCTGAATCATCGCCAAGTCGCCTACTCTAGTCTTGGCGTTCTCTACTACAGATGTTGAGTAGATGACACCGTTACCAATCACACAGTCGCCCGCAATCTTGGTACCATAACCGAATACGCAACCGTTGCCGATTACGGTATCGTGAGAGACATGGGCACCTTCCATCAGGAAGTTGTTGTTGCCCAGAACGGTCTTGCCGCCCTTATGGGTACCACGGTTGATAACCACGTTCTCACGGATGGTATTGTTATCGCCGATGACTACCTCACTCTCCTCACCTGTAAAGTGGAAGTCCTGTGGGAGCGCAGCGATAACGGCTGCCTGGAACACCTTATTATTATTACCCATGCGAGTACCGTTCATGATGCTCACGAATGGATAGATGGTACAGTTGTCGCCGATGACCACATCGTCCTCAATATAGGCGAATGGATATATCTTGCAGTTGTCTCCAATCTTAGCCTTTGGAGAAACCTCTGCCTTTGGACTTATTATACTAGCCATAACTATAAACTATTAATTATTAACTATAAACTACTTAGCTCCTCCACCCAATGCATAGTAGAGATTTACTACTGCCTGCATCTTGTAGAAGTCATCAGCTACCTTAGAAAGCTGTACGTTGAGGAGTGAAGACTGTGCCTGGATGATTTCAAGGTAAGAGCTGCCTGCAATACCCATCAATTCCTTGGTAGATTCTACATTCTTCTCGAGTACTTCTATTCGCTTCTGCTCTATCTTGCTCTTCTCATCAGAGTAGTTGTAGAGAACAAGCGCATTGCTCACCTCGCTACCAGCCTTCAGCAAGGTATTCTGCCAGGTGTTGTAAGCCTGCTCATACTGCATCTTAGCCACCTTTAAACCGGCAATGATACGGCCGTTCTGGAAAATTGGCTGGGTAAGAGAACCTACAGCTGAGAGCAACCACTTACCTGGGTTCACGATGCCCATACCACCTGAATTGGTGAAGGCACCTGTACCGGAAATGGTGATAGATGGATAGAACTTGCTGCGGGCGGTCTCTACACCATAGAAGCACTGGGCAAGATTCATCTCGGCTGCGTGGACATCAGCACGGTTGTTGAGCAACTGGATGCCTACACCGGTTGAGAAATTAGATGGAAGACTCTGGTTATCCAACTTGCCACGGGCGATGCTATGTGCCTGGTCGCCGATGAGCAGACTCAGAGAGTTCTCTGTCTCACGAATCTGGCGCAACAGATCGGTCTTCTGGGTCAACACAGAATAGTAGTTAGACTCAGCTGACTGGATGGCTGGTGTACGGTAACCCAATCTGAGATCGTGCATCTTCTGCATAGTCTCCCAAGTATCCTTGGTCAATCCTTCCATATTGTTAACCAACTCCACCTGCTTGTCGAGCATCAACAGAGTATAATACATGTTGGCGATGTTGGCGATGAGGTTGGTCTTGACAGATACCTGATAATCCTGCAACTGGAGCAGCGCCATCTGGGCACTGCGCTTCTGAGAGAGCAGGTTGCCGAAGAGGTCTACCATCCAGCTGGCTGTAACAGGCATCGTGTAAGTCTTGGTGGCAGCCTGACCATCCCAGGAAGCGATGGTTCCCTGAGGAGTGAAAGCCAGAGAAGGCACGAATGCCAACTTGGCACACTTCAGCTGCTCTTCTGCTATCTTCACGTTCAAAGCCGCATTGAGGAGGTTGACATTGTTGTTCAATCCCTTCTCAATGATTGACTGGAGCTGAGGATCGGTAAAGACACTGCGCCAAGGGATATTGGCGAAGGTAGTAGTATCCTTTACAGCCAATGTATCTGTATCAGAAGCTACATCGCGAACGATACCGCTGGTCTTCACATCCGGACGCTCATACTTTCCGTAGAGTGTCTTGCAGCTGCTCAGGGAGAGCGCTGCGAGACCCAATATGATGATATTTAAATTCTTTTTCATTGTTTCCTTTGAAGTTACATTGCGTTATTACTTCTTCTCGATACCCTTCATTTCGTGAGCGGCGTTGGCATACTGCTCCAATTCGGCAGCTACCTCCTCGTTCATCTCGTCCTCGAACTTCATTGGGGTCAACTTCTCCTGCAACCACTGGAAGACTGCAAAGAGAGCAGGAACCACGAAGATCTGACAGATAGTACCGATCAACATACCACCTACGGCGGCAGCACCCAAGGTCTGGTTACCATTCTTACCTACACCTGATGCGAACATCAGAGGCAACAGACCGATAACCATCGCCAGAGAGGTCATCAGGATAGGACGGAGACGGGCACCGGCACCCAGGATAGCTGAGTACTTGATAGCCATACCCGTACGACGACGCTCGAGGGCAAACTGTACGATAAGGATGGCGTTCTTAGCCAACAGACCAATCAACATAATCAACGAAATCTGCATGTAGATATCGTTAGAGTGACCGAAGAGGTTGGTGAAGATGAACGCACCTGCCAAACCGAATGGGATAGACAGCACTACAGACAATGGCAAGATGTAACTCTCGTACTGGGCACTCAAGATCAGGTAAACGAATACGATACAGAGTGCAAAGATCAAACCTGTAGAGTTGCTGGACTCAGCCTCAGAACGGGTCAAGCCAGAGTACTCATAGCCGTAACCCTCTGGCAATGTCTCCTTGGCAACCTCAGCAATCGCCTTCATACCGTCACCGGTAGAGTAACCGCTGTTAGGAGTTACAGATACATCCATAGAGGTAAACAGGTTGAATCGGGTGATGTTAGCAGGACCATAAATCTTCTTCAAGTTCACGAACTCGCTTACAGGAGACATGGTGCCATCAGCACAACGCACATAAATCTTGCTCAGATCGTCTGGACGCATACGACTCTCAGGACCAGCCTGAATCATCACACGGTAGAGCTTACCATAAGCATTGAAGTTAGATGCGTAGAGACCACCGAGGTAACCCTGCATGACAGACAATACTGTTGATGGAGAGATACCAGCCTGCTTGGTCTTGGCAACATCTACATCTACCATATACTGAGGATAGTTAGGGTTATACTGAGTCTGAGCGGTCTGAATCTCAGGGCGCTTGTTCAACTCAGCCAGGAACTTCTTCACATTATCAAAGAACTTGTTCAAGTCGCCACCAGTCTTATCCTGCATGGTCATGGTAATACCATTCTGCATAGAGAAACCGGAAATCATAGGTGGAGCAAAGGCAAGAACCTGTGCATCCTTGATCGTAGCAGTCTGCTTGTAGATCATACCCAATACAGAAGTATATTCCATTGGGTTGACAAACAGCGCCTCGATACCGCCACCTGTACAAGCCTCCTTGATACGGTGGAAGAATCCACCCGGACGCTCCTCGAATGGCTTCAGCTTCACGATGATGGTACCCTGGTTAGAACCGGCACCACCGATAAAGCTATAACCCATGATGGCATTACGGGTTGCGATGGCTGGGTTGCTAGCCAGCATCTTATCTACCTGCTTAACGACCTCGGCTGTGCGTTCCTGAGAAGTACCAGGAGCTGTAGAGATACAAGCGAAGATAGTACCGGTATCCTCATCAGGCACCAGACCCGTCTTGGTAGTACCCATCAGGGCAACCAGACCTACGATGCTGACAGCCACGAGGCTACCAGCGATGACGCCATGATTGATAACCCACTTGACACCACCCTTATACTTATTGGTAATCTTATCAAACTGATAGTTGAATCCAGCGTGGAAACGGTCTACGAAAGACATCTTCTTCTCGTGACCCTCCTCGTGTGGCTTCAGCAATACGGCACAGAGCGCAGGAGACAAAGTCAACGCGTTGATAGCCGAAATAACGATAGATACCGCCATGGTTACACCGAACTCACGGTAGAAGTAACCGGAAGTACCACCGATGAATGATACAGGAACGAACACGGCAGACATCACCAATGTAATAGAGATGATGGCGCTTGAAATTTCGTTCATCGCATCGATAGATGCAGTAAGAGCACTCTTGTAACCCTGGTCGAGCTTGGCGTGAACCGCCTCGACCACCACAATGGCATCATCGACCACAATCGCAATAGCCAGCAGCAGGGCTGACAGCGTAAGCAGGTTGATGGAGAATCCGAAGATCCAAAGGAAGAGGAACGTACCGACCAGAGCCACAGGCACGGCAATCATAGGAATCAGCGTAGAACGGAAGTCCTGCAAGAAGATATACACTACGATAAACACCAGTACCAGGGTGATGATCAAGGTGAAGATAACCTCCTCGATAGATGCGAACAAGAACTCAGTAACATCCATCAGGATGACATTCTTCAACCCAGGAGGATAACTCTTCTCCAGTTCATCAAGCGATTTTTTTACGTCGCTAGCAATCTGGGTAGCGTTGGAACCGGCAATCTGCTGAACCATACCCAGCACGGCAGGCTGACCATCATTGAGCAGGTTTACATTATACTGCAAACCACCCAACTCAACCTTGGCAATTTCGCCCAAACGGAGCGTCTGACCGGAAGTATTGCTCTTGATAAGGATGTTCTCATACTCCATTGGAGTCTTCAAACGCCCCTTGTAACGCAAGGTATATTCATACTGCATATCAGAGCTCTCACCAAAGCTACCAGGGGCAGCCTCGATATTCTGCTCTGCCAAAGCCTGAGAAACATCAGAAGGAACCAGTCCGAACTCCTTCATCTTCTCTGGCTTCAACCAGATACGCATAGAGTAGTTACGGGTAGAAGGGCTCTGCACATCACCCACACCACTGATACGCTTCAACTGAGGAATGACGTTAATCAGGGCATAGTTGGTAACAAACTGGTCGTCGTAACGGCCATCGTCTGTAGTCAGAGCGAACATGATAACGTTGGAACTCTGACGCTTGGTTACAGTGACACCCACCCTGGTAACCTCGGCAGGCAGCAGAGACTGCGCCTGAGACACACGGTTCTGTACGTTGACCGCAGCCATATCTGGGTCGGAACCCTGCTTGAAGTAAACGGTAATCTGAGCAAAACCAGAGTTAGACGCAGAAGAGGTCATATAAGTCATGTTCTCCACACCGTTGATATTCTCCTCCAGCGGAGCAACGACAGAGTTCAACACCGTCTGGGCATCTGCACCCGTATAGGTAGCAGTTACCGTGATGGTAGGCGGCGCGATATTCGGATACTGCTCGATAGGCAGCGATACCAAGCCGATAATACCCAGCAAGACGAAGAAGATGGAAACCACCGTCGAAAGTACCGGGCGCTTTATAAAGTTTGTAAATGACATAATTTACTATTTTTCTTTATACCTTATTATATATTACTTCTTTCCGCCCATAGCAGTAGCGAAGGCATGAGCGTTATCCTGAGACTCAGCCAACTTGGCAGCCTCAGCAACCTTCTGATTGTAGCGCTCCAGAGTGATAGGCTTGATCTGCTGACCATCGGTCAACTTGGTAATACCCTTCAAAACAATACGATCGCCTACATGAAGACCTGCAGTTACGATATAGTTCTTGCCATCATCCTGTGGATTGACCTTGATCTCAGAATACTTCACCTTGTTATCCTTGGTTACGATATAAACGAAGATCTTATCCTGAACCTGAGAGCAAGCCTCCTGAGGGATAACGATAGCACTGTTATGATCGTTAGGAACCACGATAGAACCTGCACCACCACTCTTCAGCAACTTCTCTGGGTTAGCGAAGTGAGCGATGAGAGAGACAGAACCGGAAGTAGCATCGATGACACCACTCATCTTAACCACCTTACCCGGGTGATTATAGATAGAACCGTCTGCCAACAGCAACTTGACAGCTGGGAACGCTGCGATGGCTGCCTGAACGCTACCATTGGTCTTAGACATGCTCAAGATCTGAGACTCAGAGAGTGAGAAGAATACCTCCATAGTGCTGATATTGGAAACGGTAGTAAGAGCCTGACCAGAAGCACTTACCAAAGCACCCACCTTGAAAGGAAGACTACCTACTACACCAGCAGAAGGACTGGTAACGGTACACCAAGCCAACTGCTCGCGGGCTGAAGCCAATGCTGCCTCTGCCTGAGCTACCTGAGCCTTAGCTGTTGCATAGCTGTTAGCTGCTGTAGAGAGTTCAAATTCACCGATAATCTTGTTATCATACAATTTCTTATTGTTCTGATAGGTCAACTTGGCTGTATTAGCCTGTGCCTTAGCTGTATTTACAGCGGCAGCTGCAGAACGGACAGCAGCCTGATAGGTCTCGCTATCAATAGAGAACAAAGCCTGACCTGCTGATACAGTTTGTCCCTCGTGTACAAAAACCTTAGTGATAAAACCAGAAACCTTAGGACGTACCTCTACATCCTGGATACCCTTGATGGTAGCAGGATAGGTAGTCTGCAATGCGGCGCTGGAAGTACCGATAGTAGCCACAGCGAACTCATCGTCGCTGAAGTCAGGCAGACCGCCCTTCTTACTTCCACCACATGATGTCAACGCAGCAAGAACACAAACTGCTGCAACAAACAAAACGCTTTTAATTTTCATACCTATTTTATATTATAATTTATTATTTAATCTTTTATCTTCTCTTATTCAAAAGTTCTTTCCGTCCTCTAACGAAAACTTTCATGCGCCTTTAAGTTTTAAAAGCGTTGCAAAAGTACTAATAATAAATGAATAACGGCTCGCAAGGAGCCGTTATTTAACAAAAATTATTCTCTATTTTGAGTTTTCTGCATTTACCAATCCCATCTCCTGAGCCTTCTTCATCAGAAGCTCCATCAACGGTTCACGCTCATTAGCCACCTTATTGTCCAATACAGCATCCTTGAGATACTGCTTCAGGGTGCCTACCTCACGGCAAGGTGTAAGATGGAATATCTCCATAATCTCATTACCATCGATGCATGGCTGGAGAAGTCGCTTGTAATCACGTTCCTGCAAATCAACCAGTTTCTCGCGCACCATCTTGAAATTATCCAGAAAGCGCTGCTTGCGCACCTGGTTCTTGCTGGTGATATCAGCCTCGCAGAGCGTCATCAGGTCGTTGATGTCATCGCCGGCATCATTCAGCAGGCGGCGTACGGCACTGTCGGTAACCTCCTCATCAGCAATCACAATCGGACGCATGTGGAGTTCTACCAGTTTCTGCACATACTTCATCTTCGCATCCATCGGAAGTTTCATACGGCGGAAGATACCAGGAATCATCTTTGCACCTATTATATTATGACTGTGAAATGTCCAGCCGATATTGTTGTCCCAGCGCTTGCTCTTCGGTTTACCGATGTCGTGGAAGAGAGCAGCCCAGCGGAGCCAGAGGTTATCTGAATGCTTACACACATTCTCGAGCACCTCCATCGTATGGTCGTAATTATTCTTATGTGCCCTGCCGTTACGGGTTTCCACCTTGTCCATCGCAACCAGTTCTGGCAGAATGAGATCGAGCAGACCTGTATCTTTCAGGTAATAGAAACCGCTGCTTGGGTGCTTGGAGAGCATAATCTTGTTCATCTCGTCGCAGATTCGCTCAGCACTGATAATCTTCAGGCGCTCGGCATTACGGGAGAGCGCATCATAGGTCTCCTCCTCTATCTGGAAATTGAGTTGGGTAGCAAAACGCACGCAACGCATCATACGCAGCGGGTCATCAGAAAAAGTGATATCCGGGTCGAGCGGAGTGGCAATAATGCCATCTTCCATATCGTAGACACCATCAAAAGGATCTACGAGTTCTCCAAAACGGTCTTTGTTCAGGCAGATAGCCATCGCATTGATGGTAAAGTCGCGGCGATTCTGGTCATCCTCCAGCGTTCCATCTTCCACAATAGGCTTTCTGGAATCGCGATGATAGCTCTCCTTACGGGCGCCAACAAACTCCACTTCTGTATCCTGATATTTCACTTGTGCTGTTCCGAAATTACGGAACACAGAGAGATGCGCCTTTCTCCCGAGCATCTTCTTCAAGGCAGAAGCTACCTCTATACCGCTACCAACCACAACGACATCAATATCATTGGAAGGTCGCTCCAGGAAGAGGTCACGCACATATCCACCTACTACATAACACTCCACAGACAGCCCATCTGCTGCCTCTGAAATCTTATGAAATATATCCTTATCCAGTATCTGTGCCAGTTCGGCATTGGTCAAATTTCTCATACTCTTTTTACTTTCGGGGTGCAAAGTTACTGTATTTTAAGCGAAAAACAAAATAATTATTTGGCTATTTCATAATAAATGCGTAAATTTGCACCGAATTTCGAAATTATTATGGCAGATTTATTGAAAACAGAACAGCAGTTTAAGGATGTCATGAGTGAATGCAGGACATTATTTGAGAAGAAGCTTCATGATTATGGAGCCTCTTGGAGAATCTTGCGCCCTTCTTCTCTGACAGACCAGCTCTATATCAAGGCGAAGCGCATCCGCTCGCTCGAAATCAAGAAAGAATCTCTGGTTGGCGAAGGTATCCGTCCGGAGTTCATTGCCCTTATCAATTATGGTATCATAGGACTCATCCAGCTAGAAAAGCCTTTCGTGGATGAGGTGGATATGACACCCGAAGAGGCTATGAAACTATACGACCTCCATGCAAAGGAGGCACTGGAACTGATGCTCAAGAAGAACCATGACTATGATGAAGCATGGCGCTCGATGAGAGTCAGCAGTTATACAGACTTCATCCTGACCAAGATTCAGCGCGTAAAGGAAATTGAAGACATCGCAGGCGCTACCCTCGTTTCTGAAGGTATTGATGCCAACTATATGGACATCATCAACTATGCCGTCTTCGGTGCCATCAAAATGAGCGAGAAGTAAAAATATAAAATGATGAAGAATAAGGCAACTCACATATTAACAAAGATAGCGGTCAATATCGGGCGACTGCTGATGGCAATAACCTTCATTTTCTCAGGATTTGTGAAGGGAATTGACCCATTAGGCACGCAATACAAGATAACCGACTATCTGGAGGCGCTGCACATCGACTGGATGTTCCCTTCATGGAGCACCCTGGTGATGTCGGTATTACTAGCCACTGCAGAGTTTGCCATCGGTATCTTCCTCCTCTTCGCCATCCGACGGAGACTGATGAGCAAGATCACCCTTGCCGTGATGAGCGTGATGACGCTGATTACCCTGTGGATCGTTATCGCAGACCCAGTAAAGGATTGCGGATGCTTCGGTGATGCCGTAGTGCTCACCAATATGGAGACATTCATCAAGAACATCATCCTCCTGATATTCGCCGTCCTGCTTTGGAGAAAGCCGCTGGAGATGCAGAGACTTATCTCGAGACAGACCCAGTGGATTGCCATCAACTACACCTTCCTCTTCTCCATCGTGATGAGTATCTGGAGTCTGTGGTATCTTCCGCAATTCGACTTCCGTCCTTATCATATAGGTGTCAACATCGCCAAGGGCATGGAGATACCGAAAGGAGCCAAGCAACCCAAGTTTGATACCACCTTCATCCTGGAGAAGAACGGAGAGCGGAAGGAGTTTACGATAGACAACTATCCCGACTCTACCTGGACCTTCATCGACAGCAAGACGGTTCAGACCGAAGAAGGTTACGTACCTCCAATCCACGACTTCAGCATAGCTGATGCCAAGACGGGAGAAGACATTACCCAGGAAGTGATTCACGATAAAGGCTACACCTTCCTCCTGGTTTCGCCACATCTTGAATTTGCCGATGACAGCAACTTCGGCAATATCGATGAGATTTACGAATATGCCAACGACCATGACTACCGTTTTCTCTGCCTCACGGCAAGTACGGAGAAAGCCATCAAGCACTGGCAGGACATAACAGGAGCGGAATATCCCTTCTATGTCACAGACGAGACTACGCTGAAGACGGTAATCCGCAGCAACCCAGGTCTTCTTTTGCTGAAGAACGGAACCATCATCCAGAAATGGAGCCACAACGATTTGCCTGACATGGCAGAGATTGGTGACAAGCCACTGGAGAAGACCGAGATAGGCAAGATGCCGGAAGTAAGTGCCACCAAGAAGATAGCCGGCATCATCTCCTGGTTCATCATTCCACTGGTACTCCTCACCATTGCCGACCGGCTCTGGGCTTGGGGCGCCTGGATCAGAAAGAAAGAGAATTCGAACAGAATATTATCAACTTTTAAAAAGAAAAGAAAAATGAGAAAGAAAATTGTAGCAGGTAACTGGAAAATGAACATGAACCTGCAGGACGGTGTTGCTCTCGCCAAGGAGATCAACGAGGCATTGGTAGCAGACAAACCAAACTGCGACGTAGTAATCTGTACTCCATTCATCCACTTGGCTTCAGTAGCTCAGGTTTTGGATTCAGAGATTGTAGGTCTTGGTGCAGAGAACTGCGCAGACAAGGCTAAGGGTGCTTTCACTGGTGAGGTTTCAGCAGAGATGGTAAAGAGCACAGGTGCTCAGTATGTTATCCTCGGCCACTCAGAGCGTCGTCAGTACTATGGCGAGACAGCAGAGATCTTGAAGGAGAAGGTAGAGTTGGCTTTGGCTAACGGTTTGAAGGTTATCTTCTGCTGCGGTGAGACTCTCGAGGAGCGTGAGGCTGAGAAGCAGAACGAGGTAGTAAAGGCTGAGTTGGAAGGTTCAGTATTCCACTTGAGCGCTGACGCTTGGAAGAACATCATCCTTGCTTACGAGCCAATCTGGGCTATCGGTACAGGTAAGACTGCTACTTCTGACCAGGCTGAAGAGATGTTGGCATACATCCGCTCTATCGTAGCAGAGAAGTATGGCAACGAGGCTGCTGAGGAGACTTCAATCCTCTACGGTGGTAGCTGCAAGGCTAGCAACGCTCCTGAGCTCTTCGCTAAGCCAAACATCGACGGTGGTTTGATCGGTGGTGCTTCTTTGAAGGCTGCTGACTTCAAGGGTATCATCGACGCTTGGAAGAAGTAATCTCATAAGGATATTACATTTCCCGAAGGGATGCCTTCTCGTGAAGCGCATCCCTTCATTCTTCATTACACCTTATTATATATAGAGATCCAAAAATAAGGTGCTGTTTTAAAACAAGATGACAAAAAAATAAAAGGAATAGTCATGAAACAATTCGTCACATTATTGATTATGATCCTCTGCTCAACATTCACAGCTAATGCGCAGAACTACCTGGACCATCTCAAAAAGAAGGAACCGGGAAAGGGTGTTGTAACCGTGAACCAAAGTAAGGCGATTGATGAACTGGTAAACGGCAAACAAGTGATTCCACAAGACGACAAGACTAAGACTACCCCACAGAAAAAAGAAAAAGAGCCTGAAACTCAGCACAAGCAGGGTCCTGATTCCCTGAAAAAGGCTGAGCCACAGCATCGTGAGGCAACCCGAGAGAATGCCCACGTGAACAATGCCCAAAAGGCAGAGAACAAAAACGAAGAAAAAGAGACACCTGTAGTGGATATGCGCAAGAAAGTGATGCGCAAAAGCTATAAGGTTACAGGATATAGAGTACAGGCTTTTGCTGGCGGCAATTCACGTAACGACCGTCTGAAAGCAGAACGGACAGGCAACCAGCTAAAAGTTCATTTCCCTGAACAGCCGGTTTATGTTCATTTCTACTCACCAAGATGGATTTGCCGAATGGGCAACTTCCGCAGCTTAGCTGAAGCCCAGAAGATACTCGCCAAGGTTCGCTCCCTGGGATACAGACAGGCATGCCTTGTAAAGGGACTGATTACGGTACAGTACTAGTTAACAGTTTACAGCATTGATGCCGTAGGTCTAACTATAAACTATTAATTGTAAATTATTGACTATTTATTAAGAATTATAAAATAAATAAGATGAATACAGAAACAGAATTTCGCGAGGGATTGGACGAACTCGCAGAACACTATACTGAAGTATTAAAGCTCTTGGGAGAAGACCCTGAACGTGAAGGACTTGTAAAAACGCCGATGCGAGTAGCCAAGGCTATGCAGATACTGACTCGTGGCTATACACAGGATGCACACAAGGTATTGACCGATGCCCTCTTCGAAGAGAAATACAACCAGATGGTCATCGTGAAAGATATTGATTTCTTCTCGATGTGCGAGCACCACATGCTTCCTTTCTATGGCAAGGTGCATGTAGCTTATATCCCAAACGGAAAGATTACCGGTCTGAGCAAGATAGCCCGTGTGGTTGATATCTATAGCCACCGTCTCCAGGTACAGGAGCGTCTTACCCAGCAGATTAAAGACTGCATTCAGGAAACATTGAATCCTCAGGGTGTGATGGTTGTGATAGAAGCCAAGCACATGTGCATGCAAATGCGAGGTGTAGAGAAACAGAATTCTATTACCACCACCAGCGACTACAGCGGAGTTTTCAATTCACTGAACACCCGCCAGGAGTTTATGAGTCTGCTGAGAGGAGAAACGAAGAGAATTTAAATATAATGATTAGTTATTAGTTATTAGTGATAATCGTTAGAGTCCATAAGTAATCACTAATCACTACTAAATAATCAATACTAAATAATCAATAAACACAATGTTAAGGTTTATATCATGGAATGTAAATGGCCTGCGCGCTTGCGTAGGCAAGGACTTCGAGAACCAGTTTAAGGAACTCGATGCCGACTTCTTCTGCCTGCAGGAAACAAAGATGCAGGAGGGACAGCTCGACCTTCTGTTTGAGGGCTACGAGAGTTATTGGAACTACGCTGAGAAAAAAGGATACTCTGGTACAGCCATTTATACCAAGCACAAGCCTTTGAGCGTAAGCTATGGCATGGGCATAGAGGAACATGATCATGAAGGCAGAATCATCACGCTGGAATATGACCAGTTCTATCTCGTTACCTGCTACACCCCAAATTCTCAGACAGAACTCAAGCGCCTGGATTATCGCATGACTTGGGAAGACGATTTCCGCAAGTTTCTGAAATCTCTTGATGCCAAGAAACCAGTCGTCATCTGCGGCGATCTGAATGTAGCACACGAAGAGATAGATATCAAAAATCCTAAGACCAACCGCCGCAATGCCGGTTTCACCGATGAGGAGCGCGAAAAGATGACCGTTCTTCTGAATGATGGCTTCACCGACAGCTTCCGTTATCTCCACCCTGATGAGGTTACCTATTCGTGGTGGTCATACCGTTTCAAGGCCCGCGAGAAGAATGCTGGTTGGCGTATCGACTACTTCCTAGTATCCGACCGTATCAAGGAACAGATTACAGAAGCTAAAATTCATACTGAAATCATGGGCAGCGACCATTGTCCGGTAGAAGTAGATTTAACGTTCTAATCCTACCTTTCATCCAACATCAATAAGAATAATCAGAAGAGGGTGTGTCACAAGTTTATGATTCACCCTCTTCTTGTCGTTGGTAAATATAGGTCATAAAAAAAGGGGATGCACCTTCCTCACGGAAGCCATCCCCATATTGGTCATATCAACATAAAATTTTAATTTATATAAGAGAGATTTTCTTCTAATTCAATGAAGTAACAAAACTAGATAGTTGCTTATTTCTGATTACATGAACTGCTTCAACTCAGAGAGATTTCTCTTCTCAGAAGAACCGTCCTTATAAGTTACCATGAAGTAATCGTGAACAGACTTGCCATTCTTGAACTGAACGACAGCTACACCGCCTTCACGGAGCTGGAGTGTGAAGTAGCCTTCGCGCTTGCCATTAACATACTTGCCATGCCACTTCTCCTTACCATTCTTATAATAGGTAGTAACCTCACCATTAAAGATAGTATTGCGATCGTTACCGAGGTCGATAAAACTATAACCACCTTCAGCACGGAGATTACCGTTCATGTAGAAGTCCTGGAAAACGTCCTTCTTGTTAAGGCCTGAACCAGTAGTCATCAGCAGTCTGTAATAACTAGCCTGATCTGCACTGGTTACATTGCTCATATTTTCAGCATAGAAAATAGTGTCAGCTACAACTGTTGCATTCTCTACGTGCTTACGACCGAAAGCTGCTATGGTCATCAAAGCCATCAATGAGAATAATATCATTCGTTTCATATCGTTTATTTTTAGGATGTTATTGTAATTGTCTTTGTTTCTTTTTCTGGTGCAAAGATACAACGATTTCCGAAAAATTCATAATTCCTTAACGCTATTTTATCTTATTTTTTGAGCAAGTAATACTTTTTGATTTTGAACGCACACAAGCTTACAATTTGCAATTTCATAACCTAAAATTTCGCATATTACACGAAGATATACCTTACAAAACGCTATTTTCATGGAGTCAAGTTTACAAAATGTAACTGAATTGACATACATCAAGAAGATGAAAGCACAAGTTTTTTGGCATTTTGAGAAACTTTTTCAGGATATTTCTCGCCTATCTTCTTTTATTTTTGTATTTTTGCACGAAAATATATAATATAAGGTACGCGCATGAGAAAAATTCTTTATTTCATGATCGCCCTCACCGTCCTCAGCTTTGCATCATGCAAGGATACCGAAGGCTCTATCGGCGACCCTATCATATCCCACGGACAAGACCGTGACACAGATATCATTACAGGCGATGATTATGTTTATCATCTGCCTGTCATCTTCCATGTCTTCTACAGTAACACCACGCAATACATCGAATATACCCGCCTCAAGGAGATTCTCTCCAATGTGAACGAACTTTACCAGGGCGATGTCTACAACTATCAGATGGATACCATCCCGAGCGAGAACCTGCATATCCTGTTCGAACTGGCTGAGAAGAATGAGAGCGGCAAGAGACTCAGTACACCGGGTGTGGAATATATCAAGGTTTCAGAATCGGAGTTCGACTGCGAGAGTTTCATGAAGGACAAGAAGTATGTACAGTACTGCTGGGACCAGAACAACTACATCAATGTGATGGTATATGCCTTCAAGAAGACCGATGAAAACAGCACAACGCTGGGCATCAGTCATCTGCCTTACCAGGTAGGCGGCTATCCACAGATAGATGGTTTAAGCAATGGCAAGAACTATCCGCTGAGCAAACCGGGCAAATTTCCGTATTGCGTTTCGCTCAATTCAATCTATGTGGGAAGAGATAATGAAGGAACTCGGTATACAATACACAAGAATCACAAGGAAGAGATCGAATACAAAACAACCGATCCGAATGCCACGCTGGCGCACGAACTGGGACATTATCTGGGGCTCTTCCACTGTTTCTCTGAGAAAACCGTGAAAGGCAAATCAGAGGCTGCCGATGATGATGACGACTCAGACTATTGCGATGATACACCAAGCTACAACCGAATAGCATACAGCAAATGGCTGACAGAATATGTCAGTAATGCAAAAGCGATCAATCCAGATACAGTTTTCATCATGCGAGAGCTTGCCAAACGCACCAACAGCAAAGATGGGGAATGGCAGTCAGACAACATGATGGACTACAACATCTGTTACAGCATGCGATTCACCCCAGAACAGGCAAACCGCATCCGCCAGGTTCTGTATTATTCGCCCCTAATACCGGGTCCGAAGAAGATTCGTCCAAGAACCCGTGCATGGGATGAGATGCCGGAAACAGAAGATGACCTCCCTATCCGATATGCCAAGGAGAAGGCTGTCTGCATCAAGGACATTCGGATGCTGAAGGCTGAGAAATAGAAAAAACTAGAAGAGTATAAAAAAAAAGAGACAAGAAGAAAATGAAATATACAATCAAGGCACCACGCCAACTCAATGCAAGTATCAACTTGCCAGCTTCCAAGAGTATCAGCAACCGTGCATTGGTAATCAATGCCATGGCGGGATGCAAGTTGCAGCCCCACAACCTGAGCGATTGCGATGATACAGAAGTCATCATTGCGGCACTGCGCGATATGCCTGATGTCATCAACATCAAGGCTGCCGGTACTGCCATGCGCTTTATGACCGCTTATCTTTCTGCTACACCGGGCGAGCATACCATTACAGGTACCGAGCGCATGCAGAACCGGCCTATTGCTATCCTGGTAGATGCCCTGCGCTATCTCGGAGCTGATATACAGTATGAAAAGAAAGAAGGCTATCCTCCACTCCACATCGTAGGTAAGCCACTGGAAGGCGGACATCTCGAAGTGGTGGGAAACATCAGTTCGCAGTATATCTCGGCGCTGCTGATGATTGGTCCTATCCTGAAAAACGGTCTGGAACTGAAACTGACGGGCGAGATAGCATCACGTCCTTACATCGACCTCACGCTGTGGACGATGCAGAACTTCGGAGCCAGTGCCGAATGGACCGATGTGGATACCATCACCGTAAAGCCACAACCTTACAGCTGCGTAGCCGACTACACCATCGAGAATGACTGGAGCGCTTCTTCTTACTGGTATGAAATGATGGCGCTGAACGGAAACCCTGATTCTGAGGTAAGACTCGAAGGCTTGTTCGACAATTCCAAACAGGGCGATTCTGTCGTGAAATACATCTTCAGTCTGCTGGGCGTGAAATCAGAATTTGAGAACCGTGATGTTCTTTCTCCTGTCAAGCTGAAAGTCCAGCGCTGTCTCTTGCCTCGTTTCGACTACGATTTCAGCGGTTCTCCAGACCTAGCACAGACCATCGTTGTAGCCTGCTGTGCCCTGGGCGTAAAGTTTAAGTTCACCGGCCTTGCCAGTCTCAAGATCAAGGAGACCGACCGCATTGAGGCATTGAAGAAGGAGCTGAAGAAGGTGGGTTACGTGATTTATGACGAGAACGATAACACGCTGATTTGGGATGGCGAGACCTGCGAGCCTAGTTTCGAGCCTATCGACACCTACGAGGATCATCGCATGGCACTTGCCTTCGCCCCTCTTGCCTTCAAGTTCCCTCAGATTGAAATCAACAATCCTGAGGTGGTGAGCAAATCTTATCCTCATTATTGGGAAGACCTGGAGAAAGTTGGGTTTGAGATAGTTAACAGTTAATTGTTGATAGTTAATTGTTGATAGTTAATTGTTCAACAGCTTTACTAATCATAAAGTTCAAAGTTCAATATTCAAAGTTCAAAGTAAATGTTGTACCTGATTTTGGCCCTGGTGGCACTAGGATTGATTTCCGCAATCTTCGGCATCATCTCTCATCGCAAGGGAGAGGATGAAGAGCCTTTGCAGGAAGGAGTTTCGTGCAATACCTGCAACGGAGAGAACTCCAAATGCGAACAGGAATGCATGATGGAAGCCGCCACCAAGGAAATAGAATACTACGATGACGAAGAACTCGACCGGTTTGCAGGAAGAGCTGCCGACAACTATACCGATGAGGAGGTAGAGGAATTCTCGGAAGTGCTCTATACGATGCAGCCGGAAGAGGTGGCGGGATGGAACCGAAGTCTGATACTGAGAGGCATCAACCTGCCTAACCAGATAAAGGACGAAGTCATCAGTTTTTTAAGTTAAACATGCAATGCGCAAAGTTCAAAGTTTAAAGTAAAGACATGGATATACTGCAATATACATTTTTTCAGAACGCGCTGATTGGCGCCCTACTGGCAAGCATCCTGTGCGGCTTTGTAGGCACCTACATCGTCACCCGCCGGCTGGTCTTCATCAGCGGTGGCATTACGCATGCCTCTTTTGGCGGCATCGGTATCGGCGTATTTGCAGGCATCAACCCTATACTCTCTGCCATGGTATTCGCCATTTTGAGTGCCTTCGGCGTGCAATGGGTATCACGGAAGAAAGATGTGCGCAAAGACTCTGCCATCGCCATGTTCTGGACCCTTGGCATGAGCGTGGGCATCATCTGCTGCTTCCTTACTCCGGGATTCATGCCAGATCTGCCCTCTTTCCTCTTCGGAAGTATACTTGCCATCGACAGCACAGACCTCTGGCTTCTGGCAGGTCTTACCCTGTTTGTAGCATTGCTGTTCACCTTTCTGTTGCGTCCTATCCAGACCATCGCATTCGACAGCACCTTTGCAAGATCGCAACATCTGCCGGTTACAGCGATAGAATATATGATGATGACGCTCATCGCCATGACCATCGTGGCAACCATCAAGATGGTGGGCATCGTACTTGCCATTAGTCTGCTCACCATACCACAGATGACAGCCAACCTCTTCACCTACAGCTACAAACGCATGATAGGAGCCAGCATCGTGATAGGCTGCATCGACTGCATCGTAGGCCTCTATGCCAGTTATCTGCTCAATGTGCCATCAGGTGCAACCATCATCTTCGTCAGCATCATCCTGTTTGCAGCAGCAAGGATACTGGCAGCCAGAAAGCACTAAGGCTTTCACACGCTCTGAAAGAAAAATTTTAAATAAAGAAGAAACTTATGTTGAAGCATTTCCCATTCAGAAACTTCTTGCCAGCTATGGTTATCCTTGCCTTTGCAATGACCATGGCAGGATGCTCTACGCAGAAGAATACGGCGAAGAGCAGATGGTGGCATGCCTTCAACGCCCGATACAACACCTATTATAATGGTACCGTAGCCTATATCGAAGGCTCGCTCGAAAAGGAAAACGGAAATAAGGACAATTACTCTGAAATGATTCCTTATTATACGGTTGGCAACAAGAACAGCCGCGAACTGGGCAAGTCGAACTACGACCGCGCCATCGAGAAATGTGAGAAAGCCATTCACCAGCATAGCATCAAGCGCCGCCCGGTATGGGACAAGAAACGCCGCAAGACAGCCAAAGACCTGGAATGGCTGCAGCGCCGTGAATATAATCCGTTCCTCTGGAAGGCATGGATGCTGATGGGGCGTTCCCAGTTTTTTGAAGGCGATTTCCAGTCGGCAGCAGCTACATTCGCCTATATGAGCCGCCTCTACGCCACCCAACCCGGCATTTACGGCAAGGCACGTGCCTGGCTCGCCAAGAGTTATCTCGAATCGGGATGGATATACGATGCCGAAGATGTAATCCGTAATATCGAGCGCGATTCCATCCACTGGCGTGCCCAGAAGGAATGGGACAAGACCTATGCCCTCTACTATCTGAAGACCGGACGCTATCAGGAGGCCGTTCCGTATCTCCGCAAAGCCATCGGCTATGAGATGCGACGCAAGCAGAAAGCCCGCCTCTGGTATCTGATGGGACAGGTAGAAGCACTACAGGGACATACCCAGAATGCCTACCGTGCCTTCAAGCATGTCATCCGTCTCAATCCGCCTTACGAACTGGAGTTCAATGCCCGCATCTCCATGACCGAGGTACTGGCAACCAACAACTCCCGGAAGATGGTATCTAAATTGAAGCGAATGGCAGCGAGCGACAAGAACCAGGAATATCTCGATCAGGTTTATTATGCCATCGGCAACATACATCTCAACCAGGGCGATACCCTTCAGGCTATTGCTGCATACGAAAAGGGTGCTGCAAAATCAAGCCGAAACGGAGTAGAGAAAGGTGTATTGCTGCTGCATCTGGGCAATGTATACTGGCAATGCCACCGTTATGGCGATGCCAAGCGATGCTATGATGCTGCCATCGGACTCCTGGACCAGGACCGCAAAGACTACAAACAGCTCTCCGACCGTTCGAAGGTTCTCGATGAACTGGTGCCTTATACCGACGCCATCCATTTGCAGGACTCCCTGCAATCGCTTGCCCGCATGAGCGAAACAGAACGGAATGTCGCCATTGACAAGGTGATAGATGCCCTGAAAAAGCAGGAAAAGGAAGAAAAGAGAAGACTTGCCGACCAGGAATTGGCAGAACAGCAGGGCAACTCTGACTTCGGAAGAAACAACGGCAATGGTTATAACAGCAGAAATAACAGGAATCAGGGAAACAGCAATGCCTCATCCGGCTTCGGAAACGGAGCCATGGGCAACGGCGGTTTCGGCAACACCAATACCTGGTATTTCTACTCCCAATCTGCCGTAGCCCAAGGCAAACAGCAGTTTGAACGCCTCTGGGGTAAGAGAAAGAACATAGACAACTGGCAGCGGAGCAACCAGACCGTAGTAGCCGATGCCAAAGGTGTAGAAGAAATGACTGATGAACAGCGCGATTCACTCCTCAACGAGGCACAGAAAAAAGACCTTGAGAAGGAGAAAGAGAAGAACCTGAGTGCAGAAGAAGATCCGCATCAGCGTGCCTACTATCTCGCTCAGATTCCGCTCACCGAAGAGAAGATGGCAGAAAGCAATCAGATTCTGGACGACGGACTGCTGCATGCCGGCATCATTCTGAAAGACAAACTCAATGATCTGGACGAAAGCGAACGCATGCTGCAGCGACTGGTAAAGAAGAACGCAGCATACGAACATCTCGATGATGCCTACTATCACCTCTACCTGCTCTACAACATCAGGAAGCAGCCAGCCATCGCCAGCCGCTATCTCGACCTGTTGAAAGCGAATTATCCGGAGAGCCAATGGACCGCCCTACTCACCTCTCCTTATTATGAAGAAGATGCGAAGATGGGCATTCATCTCGAAGATTCGCTCTATGCTGCCACCTACGACGCCTTCAAGGCTAACCTATATAATAAGGTGGTACACAACAGGGCTATCTCTGACAAGCGCTATCCTGAAGGAGCCAACCGCGACAAGTTCCTCTTTATCGGCGGACTCACCCAGCTCCACGAGGGTAATATCCAGGCATGTCTCGATGATATGCAGCAGGTGGTAGAGAAATATCCGAACAGCCGACTCAGCGAAATGGCGGGAATGATTCTCAACGGAGTGAAAGCCGGCAGACAGCTCAAGGGCGGCACATTCGACCTGAGCAATGTATGGTCGCGCCGCAACGCCGTACTCAATGATGACGTCAAATCCAAAGCAAAAGTATTCAGCATTGAGCGCAACGAGCCGTTCGTCTTCATGCTCGCCTACGTTCCTGATTCTGTGAACGAGAACCAGTTGCTCTTCGAGATGGCGAAATATAATTTCACCTCCTATCTCGTGCGTAATTTCGACCTCGTCATTGACGAGCAGAATGATCTGCACCGCATGCAGGTAAAGGGCTTCCGCAATTACGACGAAGCACGCCAGTATGCCAACGACATCTACCAGCATCAGGCCATCACCCAGCTTCTCTCAAAGGGAGCCCGAGGCATCGTAATCAGCGAACCAAACCTCCTGCTGCTGGGCACCAGTCTGAGCTACGACGACTATACCCTCTTCTATACCCAGCATCTGGCACCGCTGAAAATCAGCAAGGACCCACTGCTTGAAGAACCGGAGGAAATCATCCAGCAGGAAAAGACTGATGATTCTGAAGAAAATGAAGAAGAAACCGGAACTGCCGAAAGCGGAACAACCGGAACCCAGGGAACCGATGCGGATATTAAGGAAGAAAAAGCGCCAAAGACAGCTTACGACAACGACGACAGTCTGGATTTGGACAGCGAAGAATATGATTTAGATGGATTTTAGTGGAATGCCGAAGAAATCATGGAAGATACCTTCGTATGGCTCTGGAACAACCGAAGCACGCTGGAAGAGGCAGACAGCGTAAAGCCGCTCTGAGCCGCAAGGGCTACTGAGGTATGGGCACAGCACAGGCTCAGACATATCATGAATGAACTGAAAATATGTCTCATACGGGTTTGGTTTAAAACTGCTTTTAGTTATTTCTACAAAGAACAGAAGAAGGTAACCAGGAAGGGTACAGAAAAGTCGACACAGAAACCATGGAAGATGGAAACGATGATGAAACTCTCGCCCGAATATCGGGTGATGATTGGCAACGTTGTATCCATGGTCGTAGCTCCACCTACACTGATAGGTGCCAGTTTGCCGAAGTATTTTGCCAGCAGCGGAGCACACAACAGGGTGAGAATCTCGCGGCAGATGTTGGCAAGAAGGGCGATGGTTCCCAGTTCGGCGCCCCGGTATTCGGTGATGAAGATACTCGAAAGAGAGTAATATCCGAATCCTGAACCTATAGCCAGACAATCGGTAAACTGGCGGTGGCTCAAGATGAGAGATACGGCGGCACAACCTGCCAGCGTACCCAGAATGGTCATCACAGGGAGCATCATCAGACGGGGATTCACCTTCTTGAAACTCTTCAGCACAGAGGTATCGCAACCGATGCTGATACCTACGCAGAACATCAGGCAGCAGAGTGCATAATAGCTCACGTCGCTATCCAGAAGACCTGCCGGAATCACATCACACAAGCCTACGATGATACCCAGAACAAAGAAGCTTACGATAATCAAACTGCCTTTCATGCCTTGCCTCCTTTCCCGGTTTCAGCGTGAGCCGACGATTTAGCCTGCTTTGCTGTAACATACTTCCACAATGCCCAAGCAAAGAGCGCACTACCCAGACAGCCTCCCAAGGTCAGGGCTATCGCCTCAAGTCCCAGGGTCTGAAGACCGCTGATGATACGAGGGTTAGAACCTACCTCGATACCGAGCAGGAACAGGAGTACCCATATCAGCGCCGTGATGATACGGCCGATAAAACTCATTTTCTTGTTGCGGAGCAGATAGCCGGTACCTATTCCGCATAGCATAATCATTACTATCTTGAGCATTGTTTCTTGTTTTTCTTCTTTTTATTGTTCGTTTTTATGAATTACCTTACCATAAAAAACGGATTCCCGATCGTATTATTGCTTAATAGACAAACTTTTTAAGTAATTGCGTCTGATCATAATGCTTATGTTTAGTTATACAAATAAGTTTTAATTAACCTATGTTTTTAGGTTTTGTCACAAGGTAATACAAACGTTCTCATAAAAAGTACCAAAGAATCTTCATCATTAACTCTCTTTAACACGAAGTCGTGCTCCTCATTCCATTTTTCTTTGTACTTTAGCACCCCGAAAAGAAAAAGGATATAAAATATGAGCAACGGACTATTACTTTGGATAGACGACGAGATAGAACTTCTCAAGGCACACATCATCTTTCTGGAAAAGAAAGGATACGAGGTGCAGACGGTAAGCAACGGCCCTGATGCCATTGAACTTTGCCGCCAGCAAACCTTCGACCTCATCCTGCTCGATGAAATGATGCCGGGACTCAGCGGACTGGAAACCCTGCTACGCATCAAGGACATCCAGCCTTCCACACCGGTAGTGATGTGCACCAAGAGCGAAGAAGAAAACATTATGGACCAGGCAATCGGTTCAAAGATAGCCGACTATCTGATCAAACCCGTAAACCCGAACCAGATTCTGCTCTCGCTCAAGAAGAACATCCACCGCAAAGACATCGTGGCGGAGGTGACGCAGAACGGATACCAGCAGGACTACCAGCAGATAGCCATGCAGATGATGGAATGCAGAAGTGCGGAAGACTGGATGGAGATTTACAGGCGACTGGTAAGCTGGGAACTGAAGCTGAGCGATACGGCAAGTCCGATGGCAGAGATGCTGGGCATGCAGAAGGAAGAGGCTAACCAGGGTTTCGCCAAATACATAGCCAAGAACTATCTTGACTGGGTGAGTCCCGACAACAGAGACCGCCATCTGATGAGTCCCGACATCTTCAAGCGCAAGATATTCCCGCTGCTCGATGAGGGCAAGAAGGTTTTTCTGATTGTGATAGATAACTTCCGCTATGACCAGTGGCGCATGCTGGCTGAAGACATCGGCGACCAGTTCGACATCGACGAGCAGCTCTACATGAGCATCCTTCCTACCGCCACGCAATATGCGCGCAACGCCATCTTCAGCGGCCTGATGCCGAACAAGATAGCCGAAATGTTCCCTGACCTCTGGGTAGATGAGGACGAGGAGGAAGGCAAGAACCTCAACGAGGCGCCGCTGATACAGACCCAGATAGAGCGATTCAGAAAGCACTATACCTTCAGTTATCACAAAGTGAACGATTCGCAGGGTGCCGACCGCTTTCTGGAGCATTACAACGAATGCCGGAACAACGACCTGAACGTGCTGGTGATTAACTTCATCGACATGCTCTCTCACGCGCGTACCGAATCTAAGATGGTGCGCGAGCTTGCCAACAACGAGAGTGCCTACCGCAGTATCACGCAGAGCTGGCTCCGCCATTCAGTTCTCTCCGAGCTCTTCAAGCTCCTTTCGCAGAGCGATTATCAGGTAGTGCTCACCACCGACCACGGCAGCATCAGGGCATCGAAACCAATCAAGATTGTAGGCGACCGCAATACGAACACCAACCTGCGCTACAAGCTGGGCAAGAATCTGGCTTACCAGAGCAAGGAAGTTTTCACCATCAAGGAGCCTCAGCGTGCCCAATTGCCGGCACCTAACCTGAGTACCTCGTATGTATTTGCCACGGGCGACAGTTTCTTCGCCTATCCAAATAATTACAACTATTATGTGCAATACTACAAGGATACCTTCCAGCACGGCGGCATCTCGATGGAGGAAATGCTCATACCGCTCATCACGCTGACACCTAGAAAAAGGTAATGATTGTCAGTTAACAGTTAATAGTTGATAGTTAACAGTTTATAGAAAACATATATGAAGATAAAAATTGACTCATTAGACACGATCCATGAAGCAGCCAAGGAATTTCTGCAGAACATGGGCGACGGCAAGGTCTTTGCCTTCTATGGCAAGATGGGAGCCGGAAAGACAACATTTGTAAAAGCCATTTGCGAAGAACTGGGCGTAGAAGATGTCATCACATCTCCTACCTTCGCCCTCGTAAACGAATATACAGCGGGCGACGGCTCACCTGTCTACCACTTCGATTTCTACCGCATCAAGAAACTCGATGAGGTTTACGATATGGGCTACGAAGATTATTTCTACAGCGGCAACCTCTGTTTCCTGGAGTGGCCGGAACTGATAGAAGACCTGCTGCCGGAAGACTGCACCAAAGTGACTATCACCGTCGAAGAAGACGGAACAAGAAGCGTAGAATGGTAAGTCACCGACAGCCCCGAAAATGCGTCCCGACGTAGACTTTACTACGTCCCGACGCAGTTCTCATTACGTCCCGACGTAGCAAAGTCTGCGTCGAGACGTATTTTTATCCCCCTCGTGGCGCAGTTTGAAAGGCAGGAAAAAGAACAAAAAAAGCATCTGGCTGAGAATATGTTTTCTCAAGCCAGATGCTTTTATCATTTCCTATCCGGGCTGATTACAGGAGAGCCTGGAACTTCTCGGTGAGGGTTGCCTTAGAGGCTGCGCCAACAAACTTATCTACCAGCTGGCCACCCTTGAAGAAGAGGATGGTAGGGATATTACGAACACCAAACTCCATAGCGATGTCGTCGTTCTCCTCTACATCACACTTGCCTACTACCAACTTGCCGTCAAACTCCTCAGCAAGTTCTGATACGATAGGAGCAATCTGGCGGCAAGGACCGCACCATGTTGCCCACAAATCTACTACCAATGGCAGTTCGCCATTCTTGTAGCTCTCGAAATTCTCGGTTGTAATTGTTACTTCCATTTTTCTATACTTTTATATATTAAAACTAAAATTATCTCTAATTGATCTGATAGCTCATCTTAGGATGCTGCTCGATATACTGGATGAGGGCATGGCCCACACCCACCGTATGCTCACGGGCACGCATCAGCAGATAGGTATTGCTGTCAACATCATGTATCTGGAAAAAGAGCTGCGCCTTGCCCTCGTCATTCTCCAGAATAGTCTGCAGGTCGCTGACCATCGTTTCATCTATCGCATCGCTCTCCACATTGATGGTAAAGCGGTCGATGCGGTTCTCCTTGACCGTCTGCAGATACTCTACATTGCCTATCTGGAAATCGAGATAGTTGGCATTGCCGTAACGGGAAACGCACTTGGCGGTAATGTAGATGGTGCTGCCTTCAACCATGATGCCGCGCCACTTGCCCCAGTCCTCGCCAAAGAGAGCCAGCTCGCCTGAACCCTCAAAGTCTTCAAGCGTAACAAAACCGCACGGCTTGCCCGTCTTGGTAAACTTCGACTTCACACCCGTGATGATGCCGCCCAGCACCACATCCTCCTTCTTTGCCAGTTCCTGCTTGTCGCCCAGTTCGGAACAATGGGTATTGCAGAGAGAATTGAGGATGATGCTGTACTCATCGAGCGGATGGGCAGAAAGATAGATGCCCACAAGCTCGCGCTCACGGTTCAGACGTTCGATGGTGCTCCAGCTCTCAGCATCAGGAATAGGCGGCGTAGCTATCTCTATCGCCTCGGTACCGCCAAAGAGTGAGTTGGCAGCCTCGTGCTGTTCCTGCTGGAAGAGCTGACCATAGCGCACCAGCGTATCGAGGAAGGTTTCGCCCTTGTTGTTCTTGCCGAAGAACTGCTCGCGACGGATGCCGAAGCTGTCGAAACCGCCACTCAGCGCCAAGGTTTCGAAAGCCTTGCGGTTCACGCTGGAGTAATCTACACGCTCGGCAAAATCGAAGATGCTCTTATAAGGTCCGTTCTTCAGTCGCTCTGCCACGATGGCATCGGCTGCCGGAGCACCCATACCCTTGATGGCTGAAAGACCGAAACGTATCTCTCCATGCTCGTTCACACCGAACACGCGGTAACTCTCGTTCACATCCGGACCCAAGGTCTTGATGCCCATCGACTGGCACTCCTCCATCAGCTTGGTGATTTCGGTAATCTGTGCAAAGCGTCGGGTCATCAGCGCCGCCATATATTCGGCAGGATAGTGCGCCTTGAGATAGGCAGTCTGGTAGGCTACCCACGAATAACAGGTGGCATGAGACTTGTTAAAGGCGTAGGAAGCAAATTTCTCCCAGTCGCCCCATATCTTCTCCAGCACCTTCGGGTCGTGGCCGTTCTCCTGTCCCTGCTTGATGAACTTAGGCTTCATCGCATCTACGATAGCCTTTTTCTTCTTACCCATCGCCTTACGCAGCGCATCAGACTCACCTCGGGTGAAGCTCGCCAACTGACGGGAAAGAAGCATCACCTGCTCCTGATAGACCGTGATGCCGTAGGTATCCTTCAGATACTTCTCCATACACGGGATATCGTAGGTAATCTCCTGCTTGCCGTTCTTGCGGGCAATGAAATCAGGGATGTAATCCATAGGTCCCGGACGGTAGAGGGCATTCATGGCGATGAGGTCCTCGAACACCGTAGGCTTCAGCTCACGGAGATACTTCTGCATACCCGGCGACTCGAACTGGAAGGTTCCGATGGTCTGACCGCGCTGATAGAGCTGATAGGTCAGCTCGTCATCGATAGGGATGGTATCGAGGTCAACGACATCGCCCGTAGTCTGCTTGACAACCTTGCATGCCTCCTTCATCTCGGAGAGGGTCTTCAAGCCCAGGAAGTCCATCTTAATCAGACCGGTGGTCTCGATGACATGGCCGTCGTACTGCGTTACCGCCGTCTTCAGTCCCGGGAAATCAGGGTCATCAGCAGTAGATACAGGCACCCAGTTGCTGATAGGGTCGCGGCAGATGATGAATCCGCAGGCATGGATACCCGTGCCTCGGATGGTTCCCTCGAGCATCTTGGCATACTTGATGGTATTGCTCTCGCGCGGATCGTTGGAGAACTCTGCCTCGCGCAGCTCTGGGGTATATTTGATGGCATTGGTCAGGTTCATCTTGGCACCGTCAGGCAAACGGTCTGGGATAGCCTTGCAGAGTGCATTCGCCTTATCCAACGGCAACTTCTCTACACGCGCCACGTCCTTGATGGAGTTCTTCGTGGCCATGGAACCGTAGGTAATGATATGGGCACAGTTCTCATGACCGTACTTATCCATTACCCATCTCAGCACCTTGCCTCGGCCGTCATCATCAAAGTCGGTATCAATATCCGGAAGGTTCACACGGTCTGGATTCAGGAAACGCTCAAACAGGAGGTCGTACTTCAATGGGTCAATCTTGGTAATGCCCAAGCAGTAAGCCACCACCGACCCTGCCGCAGATCCACGTCCCGGGCCCACCATCACGCCGAGTTCCTCGCGCGCCGCCCTGATGAAGTCTGACACAATGAGGAAGTAGCCCGGGAAACCCATGGTCTTCATCACGTGGAGCTCGAAGTTTACATGCTCGTCTACATTCTCGGGCAGCGGGTCGCCATAAAGCTTTTTAGCTCCCTCGTAGGCAAGGTGGCGCAGATATTCTGCCTCAAACTTGATACGGTATATCTTATCGTAACCACCCAATCGGTCGATTACCTTCTGACCTTCCTCTGGTGGCAGCGAGTTCTTGCCGTTCTCATCAGAGGTAAACTCCTTGTAGAGGTCTTCTTCTGATACCTTCTGTCGCAACTGCTCCTCGGTACCGAAACTCTCCGGAATCGGGAAGAAAGGCATGATAGGACCATGGTCGATGCTGTAAATCTCCACCTTATCCAATACTTCGAGGGTATTGGAAAGCGCTTCGGGGATATCCGAGAACACCTCGTTCATCTCCTGGCGGGTCTTGAACCATTCCTGCTTGGAATAGCGCATACGGTTAGGGTCGTCGAGATCCTTGCCGGTAGCGATACAGAGCAGATGGTCGTGAGCCTCGGCAGTCTCCTTATCCTCGAAGTGGCAGTCGTTGGTGCACACCAGTTTGATGTTAAACTCCCTTGCCATCTTGATAAGTTCCTTGTTGGCACGCTGCTGCAACTCGTAAGCCTCGCGGTTGGCAAGCAGACTTGGATCATCGGGCACTTTATGTCGCTGGAGCTCGAGATAGTAATCATCACCAAAGAGGTTGTGGTACCACTGGCAAGCCTCGCGGGCTCCTTCCAGGTCACCATGCAGAATCTTGGATGGCACCTCGCCTGCAATACATGCCGAACAGACGATGAGGTCTTCATGATACTTCTCCAGATCGGCACGGTCGGTTCGTGGGCGCATGTAGTAACCATCCACCCACGAATTGCTCACCAGCTTGATGAGGTTCTTGTATCCATTATAATTCTTGGCAAGTACAATGAGGTGATAACCGCTCATATCGCCCTTATCCTTCTCTCGGTCGGCTTTGGTTCGGCGTGCCACATACATCTCGCAGCCTATGATAGGCTTGAAAGGTTCGAGTCCCTCCTTCTTGCGGTCTTTATTAATCTTGCCGCAATAGTCGGTGAGTTCCTTGATGCCGAACATCACACCGTGGTCGGTTACCGCCATACCCTTCATGCCGTCCTTGATGGCCTTATCTACCAGATGCGGTATCTTCGACTGGCCGTCGAGGATGGAGTATTGGGTGTGTACATGCAAATGAACAAAATCTTCCATTATCTGTTTAAAATTCGAATTTTGACAACAAAGTTACGGCGAAATATTGAAAAAGCCAAAAGAAATATGCGAAAATATTGAAAAAGGTAAAAGAAACCCACAAAAAATTTGCAAAAGTGATAAAAATGACGTACCTTTGCACCAATAAAAACTTAATCCTACCATATGGGACAGAAAATAAAGAAATTAAAGAAGATAAGATTGCACCGCGAAGGTACCGATCAGCTGGTTACCGGAGCGATAGCGTTAGTAGCCATTGCGGCTATATTGTGGACAACCTTAGACAACAAGATTCCGTTCTGGGCTTTTGTTGTTGTGTTCGGTACGGTATATGGTATCGTGCTCAACTTCTACCGTTGCCCTATCAGATACCTCAACGTAGAGGATACTTCGAAACTGGTAGTAGCACCAGCCGACGGAAAGATTGTGGTGATAGAAGAGGTGGAGAATGCTCCCTACTTCGGTGACCGCCGCCTGATGATTTCCATCTTCATGAGCCTCTGGAATGTTCATGCCAACTGGTTCCCGGTAGACGGAAAGGTGAAATTCGTGAAGCATGTGGACGGCAACTACCACAAGGCATGGCTGCCTAAGGCTAGCGAGGAAAACGAGCATGCCGACGTGATGATTACCACACCTGAGGGAGTGGATGTACTCTGCCGACAGATTGCCGGTGCAGTGGCACGCCGCATCGTAACCTATGCCAAGGAAGGGGAAGAATGCTTCATCGACGAGCACCTGGGATTCATCAAGCTGGGTTCACGCGTGGATGTCTACCTGCCTGTAGGTACAGAAGTATGCGTAAAGATGGGACAGTCAACTACTGGCGACCAGACCATCATCGCCAAATTGAAATAACATATTGACAGATAGAGGGCAAGCCGGAACATACTTCCGGCTTTCACTCTATCATAATATACTGTAAAGAAATGAGTATCAAGAAACAAATTCCAAACACGATAACCTGCTGCAACCTGGTTTCGGGCTGCATCGCAACATCGTTTGCCTTCGGCGGGAACCCAAAGATGGCATTGTTATGGATTATCATCGGAGCCGTATTCGACTTCTTTGACGGCATGAGCGCCCGCCTGCTGCACGTTTCATCGCCAATAGGCAAGGAGCTGGATTCGCTGGCAGATGACGTAACCTTCGGTGTGGCTCCTGCCACCATCGTATTCTCACAACTCTTTGTGATGGAATATCCGGGTTTTCTGGAGCCTTTGCGCCCATGGCTGCCTTACGCAGCCTTCATCATCGCAGCCTTCTCGGCATTGCGACTGGCTAAGTTTAATCTTGATGAGCGCCAGACTACCTCTTTCATCGGTGTTCCTACACCAGCCAACGCCCTGTTCTGGGGTTCGCTGATTGTGTTCAATCCAAGCTGGCTCGAAGGATATTCATGGTCGGTATTCATCATTCTGGCTCTGATTCTCATCACCAGCTATCTGCTGGTTTGCGAGATGCCTCTTTTCGCCTTGAAGTTCAAACAGTGGGGTTTCAAGGGCAATGAGGTAAAATATGGCTTTGCCGCGCTCACCCTCATCATCCTCGCTACTTCGGTAGCACTCGATGGTCTGACCGGTTTCCTCACCGGCTGGTGGCTTGTCATCGTGGCATACGTCATCATCTCGGCGATTATTTATCTGAAGAAGACGAAATAGAAGAAATCCCCTTTATTGGGATATTTAGGTATTTATGTAGATTATTAATTGAAAAATGCGGCTAGATGTGAATCCAGTCGCATTTGTTTTTTCTTCCTGTTGAGAGAAGTTTAGTTGTGTACGAGCGTACCAATCTCCTCACCATCCATCACCTTCTTGAGGTTACCTACAACATCCATATTGAACACGTAGATAGGAAGGTTGTTTTCCTTACACATGGTGGTAGCAGTCAAATCCATGACCTTCAAGCCCTTGGTATAAATCTCATCATAGGTAATGTCCTTGAACTTGGTAGCTGTAGGATCCTTCTCTGGGTCGGCGGTATAGATGCCGTCTACACGGGTACCCTTGAGCATCACGTCAGCCTCGATTTCGATACCGCGGAGAGAAGAACCGGTATCGGTAGTGAAGTATGGACTGCCTGTACCTGCAGAGAAGATGCAGATATAGCCTGCCTCCATTGCCTCAATCGCCTTCCACTTGGTGTAGAATTCGCCGATAGGCTCCATGCGGATGGCAGTAAGCACCTTGTTCTTAACGCCCAAGGCTCCGAGTGCGCTGCTCAATGCCAGGGAATTGATAACGGTAGCACACATACCCATCTGGTCGCCCTTGACACGGTCGAAACCCTTCTGGCTTCCACTCAAACCGCGGAAGATGTTACCACCACCAATCACAATGCCTATCTGAACGCCCATCTCATGGACCTCCTTTATCTGCTTAGCATAATCACTCAGGCGCTCTGGGTCGATGCCGAAGCTCTGCTTGCCCATCAGACTCTCGCCGCTCAATTTCAAAAGAATTCTTTTAAACTTTGCCATTTTATTTTAATTTACAATTTACAGTTAACAGTTTATAGAGCGTAGCCTCCTATAAACCATTAACTATTAACTATTAACTATAAACTATTAACCAGGAACTTGATTTCTCCGAACGCATACGAGCGTATTACTCCCTTCTTGTCATGAAGGATGAGATGACCATCGTCCTCCACCTCTACGAAGGCGCCCTCGAACTTACCGTCCTTATCCTCATACCAGTGATAGCCCTTGCGACGGTAGAGAGAAAGATGATAGATGCCCGACACATCCATATAGTCGGCACGACGCAGAAGTTCGTAGTATTTGCAGAAAGCCTCAATCACCTTCTGCAGCACCTCTTCCCTATCCACCTCATGGCCCAGAATCTGAGCCAGAGATACAGGGTTGGGCGCATCGCTGTGGAACTCAGTCTGATTGACATCAATGCCGATACCGAAGATGCAGCGCTTGATGCCCTTGGAGTCGATGGCAGTCTCTATCAGCGTGCCACTGATTTTCTTGTCATACCAGTACACATCATTCGGCCATTTCAGCGTAATGCCGTCCGTATAGGAATCAAGAGCGTCCTTCACGGCGAGCGCACCAGCCTCGGAAAGGAGGAACTGCTGGCGCAAAGGCACCCACTTAGGACACATCATCATACTGAAGAGGAGGTTCTTGCCCGGCTCACTCTCCCAGGTATGCACGCCCTGTCCCCTGCCCGATGTCTGATAATCAGCAATGGCAATGGTCAGCGCATCTTCATCGTAAGTATCCAAATTCTTCAGGAAGGTATTCGTGGAATCCACTTCCTTTAATCGTATAATCTTCTTTTCCATGTCTATATAATAATGTATAGCGAATCACAACGGGTTATCCAATCAGCAACGGGTTGAAGGCATCCACAAGATGCTCGATGCGTTTCACCTGATGGCCTACCCCTACCACGGTAACAATATCAAAGCGAAGTTCTTTTTCCACCTTCTGTTCCTTGACGTAAGTATTGGCGGCTATTGCCAGATTACGCATCTTCCTGGCATCTACGGCTTCCTCGGGCTGCTGGTATTCTTCACCCGAACGGGTCTTGACCTCTACCACAACCAGCGTCTTACCATCCGGCGAAACGGCAAGGATATCCAGATCCCGCTTGCCGGCTTTCCAGTCTCTGTCGATGACGACATAGCCTTCATTCTCGAGATAGAGCGTAGCCTCGTCTTCTCCCCATTTGCCTAATTCATTATGCTCTGCCATAGCCTATTTTCTTTATTTTGCACCAAAAGATGCTTTTACCTTGCAAAAATAACAAAAAAAGTCCACACTTCAAACTTTTTTATGTAATTTTGCACGAAAAACAATGGAAGATATCAAGAATAAAGACGAAGCATACATGCGCCGTGCCCTGATGGAGGCTCAGGCGGCATTCGATGAAGACGAGATTCCGGTAGGCGCCATCATCGTTTGTAAGGACCGGATCATATCGCGAGCCCACAATCTTACGGAGATGCTGACCGATGTTACGGCTCATGCCGAAATGCAGGCCATCACTTCGGGAGCCAACATGCTGGGAGGAAAATACCTGAAAGACTGTACCCTCTACGTTACGGTAGAACCCTGCGTGATGTGCGCCGGAGCGCTGGGATGGGCACAGATCAGCCGCGTGGTATATGGTGCCAGCGACGAGAAAAGGGGGTATACAAAATATGCGCCCGATGCACTGCATCCTAAGACGACAGTTACATCGGGCGTATTGGAAGATGAGTGCCGCGCACTCATGCAGGATTTCTTTCAGAGAAAGAGATAATTACTTAACAAGCACTACAAGATACTTGCTGGTGCTCCAGAAAATCTGTGGATTGGTGATGCGGAGCGTATACTGCTTGTTGGCATCACGTACCAATGCATAAGAGCTGGATGGGTGGGTAGTGAGCAACTTAGCCGACTTTGACATCAACTTGATTTCAGAAATGTTGCGGATATCAACCTTGGTGAAATAACTCTTGTTGAAATTACCGGTCATTACCTTACCACCTTCCATGATATGCTGCTCCTTCAACTCCTTCTTGGTACCGAATACGTACCAGGCAGTGTTGAGCTGCTTGTCCTGTGCATTGATTGTCTCTGTCTTCTGGCTGCTTTCAGTAGTAAGACGAGAGGTCTTGGTATTCAGATTGTTGATAGTCTCGTCGAGCGCTGCAATATGAATATCCTTCTTATCTAACTCCTCGCGAAGCGCCTGGAGTTCCTTATCCTTTTGTGCAATCTGCTCCTGAAGGTTTGCGATGGTCTTCTTCAACTGGTCAGCCTGCAAAGAGCTGTTAGCCATCTGCTTCTGCAGTTTAGCCAGGAGTTCGCGGTTCTGCTGCATACGGGTAGCGATGAACTGAACATCCTCCTTGAGCTGCTGTCTCTTGCTGGCACCCTCACCGTTCTTCAGGAGAGTTACTCTGTGCTCAGCCTCACTGATCTGGTTCAGACCATCCTGGATTTCATTCAATGTACCCATCATATCGTTAATTTCGCTATCCTTCTGAGCGATGATACTGTTTAGCGAATCATTCTGCTGATTTGCCAAATCCTGGGTGTTGTTCTTGCCGTTGTTGCAACTGGTCAAGCAAAAAGCAGCTAAACATGCCGCAAATAATAGCTTTTTCATAATCATTTTTCTTTTTAATGTTTGATTTAAAAAATTATCTTTTCGCGTAAAACGCGTCGCTTCCTATACTTTATTCATTACTTTCTTCATCCCTGCGAGCCCCGTTTTTCTTCTGCCGGCGCTCTTCACGCTTCTTTTCCTTCATCTCCTCCTTGAGCTGTTTGGGATCTTTTCCTGCCAATACAATGACAAATTCGCCCCTTGGTTCTGTCTCCTCAAAATGAGCGATGACCTCGGCAAGCGTACCCCTCACACTCTCCTCGTGGAGTTTGGATATTTCACGACAACAGCTCACCTGTCTGTCATCCCCGAAAACCTCGGCAAACTGCTGCAAGGTTTTCACCACACGATAAGGCGACTCATAGAAAATCATGGTGCGCACCTCATCCTTCAATGATTCAAGATAGGTCTGTCTGCCCTTTTTCTGCGGAATGAATCCTTCGAAGCAGAAACGGTCACATGGCAACCCCGAAGAAACGATGGCCGGTATGCATGCCGTAGGTCCAGGCAAAGTCTGCACCGTGATACCTGCCTTGGCTGCCTCGCGGGCGAGGTAAAAACCAGGATCGCTGATACCCGGTGTTCCGGCATCGCTGATCAAGGCAATGGTTTCGCCACCCTTCAGTCGCTCTACGATGGCAGAAGATGTGCCATGTTCGTTAAACTTATGGTGAGCCACTAATCGATTTCTGATATCGAAATGCTTCAGCAGGACACTCGATGTTCGAGTGTCCTCAGCGAGTACCAAATCCGCTTCTTTCAGTATGCGAATGGCTCGCATTGTCATGTCCTCCATGTTACCAACTGGAGTCGGAACGATGTATAATGTGCCCATACTGACCGCAAATGTAGTTAATTAATCTTTCATAGCAAAAAAAAAACGCGTTTCTTTGCATTTTTTAAAACCTTATTATTAATTTTGCCCCCGAAATGACAGAAAATCTAATTGGGGAGGCGCACCGTCCCGGAAGAATTGAAGTGGTGTGCGGATCGATGTTCTCCGGAAAAACAGAGGAATTGATCCGAAGAATGAAGCGTGCGAAGTTCGCCAAGCAGAAGGTGGAAATCTTTAAGCCGGCGCTTGACACTCGTTACTCCGAGGAAGATGTAGTGAGCCATGATCAGAACTCTATCCGGTCTACTCCTATTGAGTCCTCTGGATCGATACTGCTATTGGCTTCTGATATCGACGTGGTGGGTATCGATGAAGCCCAGTTCCTGGACAATGGACTCGTGGAGGTATGCAACGAACTCGCCAACCGTGGCGTGAGAGTCATCGTGGCAGGACTGGATATGGACTTCAAGGGAGTTCCCTTCGGTCCGATTCCTGCTCTCTGTGCCATCGCCGACGAGGTGACCAAGGTTCATGCCATCTGCGTAAAGTGCGGATCGGTCGCCTATGTGAGCCACCGGTTGATCAATAACGACAAACGGGTGCTTCTGGGCGAGAAAGATGAATACGAGCCGCTCTGCAGAGAATGCTACCAGAAGGCGATTCTTAATGAAAAATTATAACAAAAGGAACAGTTATGGGAAAGGAGATTACATTTGATAAATTTATAAGATGGGCGGGTGTTACCCTCATCGTACTGGCCGTGCTCTACATGACCAATTATCTGAGCAGCGTACTGCTGCCATTCTTCATTGCATGGTTTTTCGCTTACCTGCTCTATCCGGTCGTGAAGTTTATCGAAAACAAACTCCACATCAGAATACGTGCGCTGTCTATCCTCATCGCCATGGGAACGGCTATCGCTGTTATAGGAGGCGTGCTGTGGCTCATCATCCCTCCGATGATTGACCAGTTTGACAAACTCGGTGAGGTGTTGACACGATGGCTGCATCAGACGACTCATACCAACAACCTGACGGCGCTGATCAAAGACTGGCTGCAGGCCAACCAGGAACAGATAGAGCTTTTTCTGAAAAGCAAGGACTTCAGCGATGCCATCAAGACCACCATGCCTAAGGTCTTCTCGGTAGTCAGCCAGACGGCCACGGTACTGATGAGTATCGTGGCATCGATGATTACCTTATTATATATGTTCTTCATCCTGCTCGATTATGAGACGCTGACAGCCAACTGGGTGAGAATCTTCCCTAAGAAGAACCGTCCGTTCTGGAGTGCGCTGATGAAGGATGTGGAGCGCGAGCTCAACAACTATATCCGTGGTCAGGGACTGGTAGCGCTCTGTATGGGCATCATGTTCTGCATCGGTTTTACCATCATCGGTTTCCCGATGGCGATAGGTCTGGGTATTCTCATCGGCATCATGGACCTGGTTCCGTATCTCCATACCTTCGCCCTCATCCCTACGGCATTCCTTGCCATGCTGAAGGCTGCCGACACAGGTCAGAACTTCTGGCTGGTATTCGGTCTGGCAGTTCTGGTGTTCTGTGTGGTGCAGGTCATCACCGACATGGTAGTTACCCCGAAGATCATGGGTAAGGCGATGGGATTGAATCCAGCCATTCTCCTCTTGAGTCTCTCGGTTTGGGGTGCACTTCTGGGCTTCCTGGGATTGATTGTAGCCCTTCCGCTCACAACGCTCATCATAGCCTACTGGCAGCGGTATGTAACGAAGGAGAAGCCGCAATATCATGAAGAAACGGGCGAAAATGTCCCGATTTCAGATAAAAATGAAGAAAATCAGTAAAAATATGGCAAAATATTTGGTTATTTCAGATTTTTGCCGTACCTTTGCACTCGCTTTTGAAACATAAAGCAGAAGATTGACTCGCTAGCTCAGCTGGTAGAGCACAACACTTTTAATGTTGGGGTCATGGGTTCGAGCCCCATGCGAGTCACACCAATATATTATTGAAGTTTATCTATAATAGAGACTTTGATATGCAGTTGATTGAAAATCAGGTAGTTACGAGAATTTAACTATAATAGTTTATTCCGTTCTATCTGTTTTTTTTGCATTAAAGGCAAATAAAACGCTGAAAGTTTGACTTATGAGTTTGACATTTAGTTTGCCTTTTTCTGCTTATCTCATTTAAGAACCATAAAATTATATCGTTTATGGTACAAATTACAATTAAAAACGTATCTTTTAAGGTACACAAAGCAACACAAAGTGTTAACGTATTCGTTTATAACCCTAACTTTGCAAAGGGTGATACAGGTAGTAAAACCGAGCGTAAAGCCCTCAAATTCTTCTGGGGTACAAATTACCGTCTGCAAACTGACGTGGCTTTCTGGAATGCAGAAACAAGCCGTTTCCTAACTGTATTTAAGAAAGTGCCTGTTGTTACCGCTCCAGAAGACAACAAACAGTTAGATGAACTTGCAAGACAGTTCAAGACAGTTCTGGAAGCCGTACCGTGTTACACTCCAGAAGATTTCTTTAATGCCTACAAAGCTAGCTTAAACGTTGAGGCTGCAAGCGTTCAAACGGTTCTGGGATATGCCATTTATTACCGTGATTTATGGAAGTCTGGGAAAATGCGAGAAAAGGGAAGCCGTAATTACACCAACTACGATAAACTTATTCATAAGTTACAGGGAACAGTAAAGGGCGTTAAAATGCCGTGGGCAAATGGTGTTATCAAATTTGCTAATATGCCTATTGCCAACGTTGACGATGAAGTATTTAAAGAGTTCTGCAAGTTTGTTAGAGATAATTTTCCTAATGACTATTGGAACAACGTTAAACGCTTTAGGGCTGTAGTTTACCATTATCAGCAGAAAGAAAATGATAACCCTAGCTTTAAGTTTGGTTTCCGCTTGTCTGCTTACCTTCCAGAATGCCAGAAGAAGAAAGACAAGACAGGCAAACGTACCTTAACACAAAAGGAATTTAACGAGCTGAAAGCGTTTGACGTTGACCTCATTCATCCGAAAATGAAACATGAGGATAAACAACTTTGTATTGATATGCTTCTGTTGCAGTATTACTTGGCATCTCGCCCTGTTGATATTCTGCAAATGAGAATAGAAGATATAAAGCTAGATAGCGATACAGGGCTTTATGCGTGGTTCTATTGTCCAGAAAAGAAAAAAAACTACGATACAGACTCCAGAAATACGCCTGTTTGGTTAGCCAAAGAACCTTTGGCAATCATCCAGAAGTACAAAGGAACTCGCAAATCTGGGTATTTGTTGCCGTTTAGCTGCAACGTTAACGTAAGAACAGACATTAACAAACGATTGTTAGACTTGTCTAAAGCTAGAGAAAAGGTAAACCGATTCTTTAAGTCTGTATGTGCAAATCTGGGGTGGTCTGATATAAACGTAACAACGTACACTATGAGACGTACAATAATAACCAATATGGCTATTATTAACCCTAACAAAGAAGAAGTTTCTGCAATCGCTAAAACGTCAGTTCATAACATACAGGAAGTTTACACTGACAAACGACAAATAACCAGAAACATAAGATTGGATAATTATTATATGTAGTTTAAAACAATCTGGGGCAAACCTAACAAAGGTTTCTCCAGATTCTAATTTAAAACAAAAGATATGAAACAGAAGAAGATACTTATTTTTAATAGACATAAGAAATTGGTTCTTGTGGCTTGTTCCATTAATGAGGCTGCAAGATACGCCAACGTACCCCCTAGCAACGTTTCTGCTGCCTGTAAAGGCGTTCTTATTAGTGTTGGTAACTACTATTACCGTTACCTAAAAGAAAACGTCTTTACAGGCTTAGAATACGTTCTGGGAGATATGACAGTTCAAGAATACGACCGCACCATAGGACATTTGCGCCCTGTTTACAAAGATTCCAGAATGAACCGTAAAGGGTGGAAGTACAACAAAGCAAATTTGCACGTTGAAAGCGAGATCATAAAACACTGCAAATATAAGGTTTCCGTTTGTTCTTCTTCTGGGGTGGAATATGCTAGCTATGAGTTTGAGGCATACAAAAACAACTTTGCAAACGTTCTGGGAACTGTAAAGGCACTTAATAACAAGAAGATTCTGGAAGAGTTTAAAGAAGCTATGAAAGCGATGAAAACAATATACTGCAAAGATTCTGGAATGCCAGAAAGCGAGTTTTCATCCTGTTGTGACGATGAGATAACAATTTAATAAAGTTGTGTGAAAAATTCACCTAACTAGTTGTTAACCTCAAAAATAAAAGCCTCAGCAAATACTTTGTGGTATCTGTTGAGGCTTCTTTGTACCCTGTTACTTGTCTGGGGGTTTTACTAAAAAATCAGTAAAAGCCCTAATCCCTTTTTATTTGTCTGGGTGATTGATTGGAAGCCCTTTTGCATCCAGATAGGTTAAAAGGATTCCTATTGCATCCGCTTCATCATCCGCTTTTTCTGATTCCAGATTATAACCTAAATGAGTTACACGATTAATCATTCTTTGCTTGTCCTCGCTTCTCTCATACTTTGTGCGCATTCTAGGTATCATAAAATGCTTTACCATAAGGGGATTTATGAAACAAACCTCTGGAAGCCCATTTCTTTCGTTTCTATCCTCTAACACACCGTGCAATTTTGCGAGTACATAAAACGCCTTATCTTTCGTTCTGGAATGCTCTCTAAAAATATCTTCTGCTACTATCTGGGTGACTCCGTGCTTATCTATCACCTTTTGCGCCCACTTGCTATAATCATAACAACGTCTTGTTTGTCTAAAACGCTCTGTGCCGTGCTCTATGATTTTGCCGTTCTTATATACTGCGTACCCTGTTTTTGTCGCTCCGTCTATTGCTAATATTATGTTATCCTTTTGCGCCTTTTTAGTACTGTTTACCATTGTACTTTATATCTTTTGTATTCCTTTTATAATATATTTGTTAGACAAATATATATTATAAAGGGCTTTTATCCGTAAAATCTAGATTTAACTGATTTTCAGTTACTTATCATTTTCTGTATATTGAAAGTATTTTCTACTTAACTGTCTGTAGTGTTGAAAATTCTTTCAATACTAATTTAAGTTTGTGTAGAAAGAATTTTCACGTTATGTTGAAAGACTTTTCTACATAAGCCCCCAATCTGATAATTGTGGGTAGTTGTCTAATAAATCGTCTAAGTCTTTTTTTATCTTTTTACTATTTGGTACGTATCTGGATTTATCTCTGCCCTTTCTTATTTCTCCTGTGCCATTATCCAGACTTTTACCTTTCGTGCCGTTATCCAGACTTTTATCTTTTGTAGTAATAGCCTCTTTATTAATGCGTATTATAAGCCCTTTATCTAAAAGCGACTGTATTGCATTATATACAGTTCTTTTTGTTACCCCCATTATTTCAGCCAAACCGTCATACGATATTGACGTTTCCTTTTTCTTTTCGCTTTTCTGAAACGTAAATACTGCCATATTATATACATCTATCATAATTCGCAATATGGTGGATTCGTTATCGTTTAATTTGTACTTTTTTAAAACTACAGGAAGGCATACATTTGTTTTTGTCCAACTTGCATCATCATTAAATATTGCGTCTTTATTACTTATTACCATTTAACACACTGTTTACTTTCTCTACATTGATAGTAATAACCCATTTCTTTGGTCTTACTTTATCAACTGCAAGATAGCCAAAATCGTGAAGTCTTTTTGTATAGTTCAACACGTTTGTAGTACTTGTACCATATAACAAAGCTATATCAGACATTGAAACACGATTAATCACACTACCGTATTTCTCAATTAAAAATGAAACAAAAGCTAAATGTTGCTTTCTTACTTTGATTCCAATATTCATATTATTATTCTTTTTAAATTAGTTACTATATCTCTCCCCCCTTTTTACGTTAGAATAGTAAAATAAAGATAGAAAAAGTTTATTATCTCAATAACTTTTTGTATCTTTGCCCCTGTAAACTAAAAATATTTGAGATATGGCAATAATAGGCTTTATTATATTTATTCTGGTGGTTATCGGTGTTTGTTCAAACCCTTATGGGAATGGTGGGGGAACTCACGACCATTCAAACGAAACAGAATAACCCTAATACCACACGATTCAATATAATAGGTTTATCCCCCTGTTTGGCAATCTGGAAGCCTCAGCAAATACAGGGTGATAAATCTACCTAAATTATTGTGCCCTTTGTTCTCGCCAGATTTGGCGAAAACCCCCATAAACAAAGGGATTCTATGAGTTTTAGGCTAGCAGACAGAAATATATTAAATGCAATACTTTTGTACACGTATTTAATTATATATCAACAACTTACGTATTTTTAGCGTTAGTAATCAGCCCATAAAAAACGAGACTCAAAAATCAGCCCTTAATATATACGTGCCATCCGCACCAAAAGAGACCCCCATACCGTTTTTTTTGCTTTTATATGTAATAAGGAAACCGACTCAAATTTTGGGATGGTTCTGCATTAACCGACTCAAATTTTGGGATGGTTCTGCATTAACCGACTCAAATTTTGGGATGGTTCTGCATTAACCGACTCAAATTTTGGGATGGTTCTGCATTAACCGACTCAAATATTTGTTTGCCCTGTTTGCTTTTTGATTCTGGTAAAAGGCAAACACACCTTATTATAATGGGATTCCAGAAATTAACTTTTTTTATCTGGAAGCCTCAACAAAAAGTTTGCCTTTTATGATTCGTTATCGAACTTTTTGCCTACCTTTGCACCTACAAAATAACAACGTTCTTTGAATGAGTTTGATAGAAAAGTTTGCCTTTTTAATCGGGTGATTTTGTAAATCTCTGATTATCAGTCAACAACGATATTTTTGTGTGCTCCCCATGCGAGTCACAGATCTTCAAGAAAAAGGCTTTCCATTACGGAAAGCCTTTTTTTGTTATATCCTATTACCGGATACTGCAGAAATTCCTTTTTAAAACATTTCAGCCTTAGCCTCTACCCTCTTCTCAACATCATCCGGAAGCTGAGGGAAGAAATCATAGCCGGTGATACGCTCCACTTCATCCACTGAATTTACGAATTCCGTCTTCTTTCTGCCTTTCTGCGACTGGTTACGGCAGATAAAGCCGATGGCTTGCGGATTCTTGCCCGTATGAAGAACCACCTTGAAGAAGGCATCAGGCACTACCACCTTGTTCTTACCCAACTTGCGATGCTCCTTATTCAGAAATATCGGTCCGCAGACAATATAAACCTTACCATACTGCTTCGCCCAGTTGCGGCACTGCTGCTCTATCGTGTTCCATACCCCCGCATTCAGACTGTGGTTCTGCGGACACATATTGGTCATCAGGAAACATTCATCCATCGCCTGCTGACTCCATTTGTTGTCGCCTGCCGGGCACATGTGTCCCCTGTCGAAACCCGTATTGAAATAATCTGCCTTCGTACCCTTAGGTGATGGCATATCCATATCATCCTCAAAATCGCCACGCTTCAGTTTTCCCGATGCATGGGCACGGGTCAAAGTCCATGCCACCCAGTTAGGCTGTCGGGTACCATGGTTATAAGATACGGTATAGGCGAATCGGCGCTTGATGGTTCCAGAAGCCTTGCTATTCGCAGCCTTCTTCTGAACCACCGGAATCTCCAGTCCCGGAGCATCCGCCTGAGCAACCGGCAATTCATACGAAGACAACATAAAGGATGAAAGCAAGGCGATAAATCCCGCCATCATCCACATCTTGATTTTTCTACTTTTTCTTTCCATAATTCCTAATCCTGTATTTTTATTCTTTCATTCTTGAGTCTTTGATGTCTCAAAAGAGCATCACAAAAGTAGTGCTTTCTATCATTTCTGCCAAGATTATCCGACAAAAAAGCAATATCTTGCAGATATTCTCCTACTTTTTAACTGCTTTTAACAAAAACAGATGCAAGTTTTCGGCAATTCGGGAGTTTATTAATAGAAATAGTGCGGGAAAACCTGCTTGAAAAAACAGGGTTTAGAAATCCTTGCAAATACTGTTCGACAAATAAATAAAAGAAATAAACATCAGCAGAAAAAAAATGAAAAAGATTACATTATTCTCTATTCTGGCAGCCTTCGTGGCAGCCTTGTCTTTCACATCATGCAACACAGATAGCGACAACGGCTACAGCCCATTGAGCAAGGAAGCACAGAAAAATTTTCAAATGGCAATGTCAGTAGGTTCTTACGACGACATGGTCGTTCTCTTCGAAAAGAAGAACGATGCCAATGTCAAGAACCAGATCGACTCTGTGCCTTCATCTGTACGCATCAGCATGACCGGTGATAGCACTATGAGCATCGCAAACTTCCCTATTGCTGCAATCGCAGAGCACATCTCTAATAAGGATTTGTCTAAAGCCATCGCAAAGGAGGCTCCAAGAACCATCACCTGCAAGTATAACGTGATGCCAAAAAGCACTTCAGAAGTGGCATATTACATCGCATGTCCTAACGTTATCGAGCTGAATTTGGCTTATGGCGCAGACAACAAGAGCCACAAGGTGCAGCTGGTATTCATTCCTAACCAGAACTATTACGGCTATTGCACCCTCAAGGATCCAAGAAAGCTGGGCTTCCAGTTCGCTCTCTATCAGATTTGGGTGGATGGTGCACTGACTGGCTATATCAAGAATTCCATTTCTAACTATAGCACAGTTGCCTTCGCTGTTCGCAATATATGGAAGAAGACAGGCAAATAAGAACAAGCAAGAAAACGAAAACTCTATCCCGAGAGAGAGACATCTCTCACAAGATACAGAATACTCTAAAAGAAATATATATGTTAATACTCTCTTAAAAATTAAACAAAAAAAGAAAACTATTAGAGGCGCAGTCTTCGTGAGAAGGTTGCGCCTTGTTGCATATATACAAAGAATGCTTTTGGTTGTACTCCTACCGAATGGCGGGAGAAAATGGCTGAAGATCATTCGTATTGAATAAAAAAGTACTGATTTTATTCAATACGATGGATAAAATGAATAAAAAACGACAAGGGTCTATATGCCACGATGAACCATCTGTTTTAAAATTCTATAGCGCAAAGTTACGGTTTTATTTTCATATCTGCAAGAGATTTCTGGGAAAAGTTGCTGAAAAAGTTAGAGAATGGTGAGTGTTGAATGTTGAATGTTGAGTGTTGACTGAAAGAAATATGACGACAAAGAAAAAGGGCGCATCCGGATTGGATGCGCCCTAACTTGTTAAATAAATTCGGAGGGATTCTGCTCTTGAAAAACCCTCTTAATGGAAGAGAATCAGGAAGCATCCAGGAGGTACTGGAGCTTCGTGGCATCAAAACACGGACAGGCTTTCTGAACGCCAGGCAAATCGCGATGCCCCAGGATGGTACGGATGCCCGGAAAACGGTGGTGAAGATCCAGGATAAGATGCTTCATCGCCTCCTTCTGCTTAGGAGTGCGGGTGTCGCTGATGCAGCCCGATGGCGAAAGACCACCCTCGTAACAGATGCCTATGCTGTGCGCATTGTAACCGAGGGCATGAGAGCCCATACGCTCTACCGGGCGACAGGCATGAACCACTCCATCCAGCGTGATGTAGAAATGGTAGCCGATGTCAGTCCAGCCGTTGTTATGCACATGGTCGTAGCGCAGCATCTTCATCGTATAACGGTGATCGCAGCGGCTACCGCTGCAATGCACCACTATCATATCGATATCTCTCATAGGCATCCTTCTAAAGTCCACCTGCCGAAACGCCCAACGCCCCGAGGAGAGCTGTCAGTACGGTTACTGCAAACTTGAGAATCTCATTCCATTTCTGCTTGTTCTTTTCTGTCATAATCTATTCTGTTTTAAAAGGTTAATTATTCTAATCCGTCTCCTGTGTCACCGTTGCCAGCGCTACCCGTGCCGCCGGTCTGCTCGCCTGAGGTGTTGCCACCCGTGGTATCGCCGCCTGAAGAAGCATTGTCCTTGGCAGGCTTTTTCTTAGCCTCCTCGATGTCGAGGGTCTTGGCACCCTCCTTCTCAGCCTTGAGGGCAGCCTTCTGTACGGCACGTGATGCAACCTGCTCAAACTCCATACCTACGAAGATGTTGGCAAGATCGCTGCCCGGGATAAACTGGATGTTCACACCCTTGATGTTGATGTCGCTCTTAAATTCAGCTGCGGTTGCCGCACCCTCACTGGTAAGCTGGAGGCGGAACTTGCCCAACTCGCCGAAATCAATCTGGTTGCCTCGCTGCAACTCGATGACCATGTTCTCCTGCAAACTGATCAGAACGGCTGTTACATCCGCATAGGATACAGTGGTCTGCATAGAGATCAACTTCGCAAACTTCTTGAGCGAAATAGACTCGTTCATCTGAGCACGTGCGTAGAACTTAGGAACTCCTGCTTTGTCGCCAAATTTTGACGCAAGCTTTACTAAACTGTAATTAATTGCCATAATACATAAAATTTTAAAATTGTGAATAATCATGTTGTGCACCGGTCTCTTCCCGAATGCTGATACAAAGATACAACATCGGCGGAGCCCCACTTGTCCACTTTGGTACGATAAGTACCAGTTGTGCACTATTTGGCTCAATTATGTATACTTTTGCATGCAAGCGTATGCAGCAGAATACTGATATGGTTCAGTCAGCTACCCCAGATGGTTCTGTCAGCGAGTCAAGACGTCTCGATAAATCGACGGATACGACTCCGTTAGCCTACGTTGTCGAATCCTTAACCCGACGCAGTCGAATCCTTAACCTTGTCCAGCCGTCTGCGTAACCCAGTGCAGCCATATCCTTAACCCGACGCAACCGCTTCAGTTGGTAAACGGAAGTACATCATTTTTTTACCTCATTTGGATGGGCAATGACTACCAGGGAGAATTAGCCTTTCTGAGGGTACCATGAGGGCCAATAATAGGTACCATCAGGGCCAATTATGTATTTTCTGATATGCCCAAATGACTACCAGGGAGAATCTTAAAAATACAATACACTGAATATCAGACAGTTAGGCGCAGATTTTTCTTCTCTATACTATACCAAGTATATTATATATATACATTTACATCAATTACACTATACGTAATACGGGAGGAAAAAGATTTTTTTTTCAACAAATCAGCTATTAAAATGCATTTTTTCTCTTCAAAAAATTGCATAAGTCTGAAATAAACATTACTTTTGCAACATAAAAAATATAAAGCTTATGAATTATTCCCAACGTATGTACAGCAAGACCGAGCTGGGTCTGCCCTACTTTCCCGACACAACCGACGGGGCGACAGCGCGCCGTCATATCATGGTATGGATTAAGCGTTGCGAAGCCGGGGGCATAAAGAAAGACCGCCAGGCGTTTCTTTCTACGCCTGGCGGTCTTGATATTTCACAGAATAAGAACTTAGTTTTTCTTCCAAAGCTTGGTCATATCCTCCAGTGTCTTACCCTTGGTCTCAGGAACGAGCTTCCATACAAAGATGGCAGCGAGGATACAGATAACACCATACAGGCCATAGGTGAACCAATAGCCCAGGCTGTTAGCCATCGGAACGAAAGAGGTAGAAACAATCCAGTTGAAAATCCACTGGAAGGCTACGGCAATCGCTACGGCAGCACCACGAATGGTATTAGGGAATACCTCGGCAATAAGTACCCAGCAGATTGGTCCCCAAGAGAACATGAATGATGCTGAATAAACCATGATGGATACCATGCACAACAACTGCAGATTAGGATTACCGAAGGTGATGGCTACACCGATGGCACCCAATGCCATGCCCAGAGAACCGGTAATGAGCAAAGGCTTACGTCCCAACTTCTCTACCGTAAAGATGGCTACACAGGTGAAACCGAGGTTCACGATACCATTGAATACGGTCAATACCATCGGATTGTCAAAGCCCATAGCCTCATAGATACGAGGAGCATAATAGAGCACGGCATTGATACCTACAGCCTGCTGGAATACAGAAAGCATCACACCTACGAAGATACAGAGCACACCGTAAGTAAGCAGTTTCTCCTTCTTCTCAGTAACCGTATTCTTGATGTCATCCAAAATCTTCTTAGCCTCCTCAGCACCATTGATGCGAGCCAGGATACGCTCAGCCTTCGCATCCTGACCAACCATGGCAAGATAACGGGGAGTCTCAGGAACAAAGCAGATAAGCAGAGCAAACAAACCCGCAGGAACCATCTCAGAACCAAACATATAGCGCCATCCGGTTTCAATAGCCCAGGCAGCCTCGCCACCATTCAGAATCTGGTTCATACCATTGCCCACACTCTGGATAGCAGGAGCAATATGATCGCCAAGAATGAAGAAGTTGACGAAATAAACCACCAGCTGACCGAAGATGATGGCAAACTGGTTCCAGCTGACCAACATACCACGGATGTTACTAGGCGCAATCTCACCGATATACATCGGACATACAGCAGATGCCAGACCCACACCGATACCGCCAATCACACGATAGAGGTTGAACACGATGAGAAGCGTAAGATTAGCTTCGCCCTTTGGCAACACCAAAGACTCAGGACACATAGATCCCCATGCAGAGATGAAGAACATCACACCCGCAAAGATCAGCGAACGCTTACGGCCCCAGTTAGAAGCCATCACACCCGAAAGCGCCGAACCGATGATACAACCAATCAGAGCACTGGAAGAAGTGAATCCATGCCAGAAATCGGTATAAGTGAAATCCTCAGCACCCATGAAGAATGCCTGCAAACCCTTCTCGGCTCCCGAGATTACCGCGGTATCATAACCGAAAAGCAAGCCGCCCAAAACGGCTACCATCACAATTGAAATAAGATAGGCTCTAGAGCCTGTTTGTTTTTGTTCCATTATTTTTTTAGGTTTAAATTTTAATCACTTTTCTGTAGAATAGCGTAGCATTTACCGGCAGGAAATCTTCTTTTTTCATGCCAAAAATCAATCTCCACCTAATAATATACGTTTTTTCTTTATAAATATTACGTTCAACATGCGGTTTTCCCCTATTTTTTTTGTAAATTTGCACCAAAATAAGAAGAAACATAGAATTTAGGTAATATGAACATAGCAGATTTTCTACATCAGCAGGGCGATAAGCGAGGCTTTTCGTTCGAGATTTTACCTCCGCTGAAAGGTAACGGAACAGCAGCACTCTTCCGTACCATCGATGCGCTGAGCGAGTTTGGTCCTCGCTTTATCAACATCACTACGCACCATAGCGAGTATGTATACAAGGAACTGGAAAACGGTCTCCTCACTCGCCAGCGTGTGCGCCGCCGCCCGGGCACCGTGGCCATCGCAGGCGCTATACAGAATAAGTACGACATACCTGTCATCCCTCATATTATCTGCAGCGGTGCTACGAAGGAAGACATCGAGTACGAACTGCTCGACCTCCAGTTTCTGGGCATCAGCAACATTCTCGTTCTGCGAGGAGACAAGGCGAAAGAAGACCGGCAGTTTACACCAACCGAGAACGGTCATACCCATGCCACCGACCTCCTGAAGCAGGTGAATCAGTTTAACGATGGTTTCTTCTTTGACGGCACACCCATCAAGCACCCGGGCGACAAGTTCTGCTGCGGTGTAGCCTGCTATCCGGAGAAACATGAAGAGGCGCCAAACCTCGAAATGGATATGCAGCATCTGCTGGAGAAACAACAGTTGGGCGCAGCGTATGCCGTTACCCAGCTCTTCTACGACAACGAGAAGTTCTATGCTTTCGTTGAAAAGGCTCGGCAGATAGGCGTAACCATTCCTATCATTCCTGCCATCAAGCCTTTCGCCAAGTTGAGCCAGCTCACAGTAGTGCCGAAAACCTTCCACTGCGATATTCCTGAAGAACTCGCACAGGAGGTATTGAAATGTAAAACTGACGAAGATGCCAAGCAGCTCGGTATCGAGTGGACTACCGCTCAGGTGCAAGATCTCTTCGAACATGGTTACAAAAATGTTCACTTCTTCACCGTATCGGCTGTAGACAGCGTCAAGCAAATAGCAAAAATACTGTTTTAAATGCAAAGAAATGAAGTTATAGGTCAGCAAGAAGTATGGAACCGTCTCATGGAGATGGTTCAGGAGAACCGTTTGCCCCATGCGCTGATGTTCTGCGGCCCGCAGGGTTGCGGCAAACTGGCGATGGCACTGGCTTTTGCCAGCTATCTTCTGGGCGATTCACCGATGCTCAGGAAATGGGAACATCCGGATCTCCACTTCACCTTTCCTACCATCAAGACCGCCAATATGGGCAGCGAACACAAACCGGTGAGCCTCGACTTCATCAAGGAATGGAGAGAGCTGCTGCTTTCTAAAGGTCCCTACATCCAGATTAGCGACTGGATGCTGAAGATGGGCAAGACGGATGCCGACTATAACAAACAGGCTATCATCACTGCCGAAGAAACCGATGCCATCTCTCACGAACTGATGATGATGTCGAGTCAGGGCGGATATAAGATAAGTCTGATATGGCTCCCGGAACGTATGAACATACAGAGTGCCAACAAGATACTGAAACTGCTGGAGGAGCCGCCACGCCAGACGGTGTTCCTGCTGGTAAGCGAGAATCCGGAACTGCTGCTCGAAACCATCAGAAGCCGTACGCAGCGTATCGACTTCAAGAAGATAGAAACCGCTGAGATGGAAAAAGCGCTGACGGAACGGAGAGCGCTGGAGCCAGACATGGCACACCGCATAGCCCGTATCGCCAACGGCAACTGGAACCTCGCACTCGAAGAACTGGATGCAGGAAACGAAAACCGGCAGCATCTCGACATGTTCATTATGCTGATGCGACTGGCTTACATGCGCAAGATTGGTGACCTCAAGAAGTGGACCGATGTGATAGCAACCTTCGGAAGAGAAAAGCAGAAACGCATGCTCGACTACTTCATGCACATGCTCAGAGAAAGTTTCATGTACAACTTCCGGAATCCAGAACTGAGCTACATGACGCAGGATGAGGAGAACTTTGCCAAGAACTTTGCCCGCTTCATCAACGAGGCAAACATCATTGACATCTCCAACCTCTTCGAAGACAGCAAGCGCATGATTTCGCAAAATGCCAATGCCAAAATCGTTTTCTTCGATATGGCGCTCAAAATCATCGTACTCCTGCTAAGGAAGTGAAGAGTGAAGAATTCAAATGAATAACGGGGCAGATGCCTGGTCATTATTCATTGTACATTATAAATTAGACATTATAAATTAGACGATCGTGGATTACAAAAATATGAAATTCAGGATGTGTAACGGCTGCGACCGTGGTCTGTGCGCTAAGGGCGTAGGAAGACAGAACAGACAGCTCAACACATACGACTGGCTTGCCGATGTACCCGGCAATGCTGAAAGTACTGACCTCGTGGAGGTACAGTTCAAGAATACCCGTAAGGGATATTACCACAATGTGAATAACCTCGACCTGAAGAAGGGCGATATAGTGGCGGTAGAGGCTAACCCGGGTCACGACATCGGTGTGGTTACGCTGACCGGAAGACTGGTAAAACTTCAGATTAAGAAGGCAAACCTCAAGTCGCAGGATGATATCAAGCGTATCTACCGTATCGCCAAACAGGTGGATCTTGACAAATGCAAGGAGGCTAAGAGCCGTGAACACGGCACCATGATCCAGAGCCGCCAGATAGCCAAAGATCTCGGACTGAAGATGAAAATAGGTGATGTAGAATATCAGGGAGACGGCAACAAGGCTATCTTCTATTACATCGCTGACGAACGTGTGGACTTCCGCCAGCTCATCAAGGTTCTTGCCGATACCTTCCATGTGCGCATTGAGATGAAACAGATCGGTGCGAGACAGGAAGCAGGCCGCATCGGTGGAACGGGTCCTTGCGGCAGAGAACTCTGCTGCGCTACCTGGATGAAGAACTTCATCAGCGTTAGCACCAATGCAGCACGCTACCAGGACATCTCTCTGAATCCTCAGAAACTTGCCGGTATGTGCGCCAAACTGAAGTGCTGTCTCAACTACGAGGTAGACAGCTATGTAGAGGCTAGCAGAAAGTTGCCTCCTAAGGATGCCGTACTGCAGACTGCCGACGGTGATTTCCATCAGTTCAAGGTGGATATCCTGGCAGGTCTTATCACCTACTCTTCTGACAAGAACCTTGCTTCCAACCTCGAAACCATCAGCATCGAGCGTGCCAAGGCTATCATCGAAATGAACCGTCAGGGCGAGAAGCCATTGAGTCTGCTGGAAGACGGTAAGGCAAAACCTGTAGCCAAGCCAACCGACCTGCTTGCCGAAGCTGATTTGAGCCGCTTTGACAAGGCTAAGAAAAAGAAGAAGAAGAAGAACAATAAGAACAAGGGACCTCGCCAGCAGGAGGGAGACAACAAGTCGCAGAAGAACGAGAACCGCGCGCAGAATGGCGACAACAAACCTCAGAAGAATGAAGGCAAGTCAAACAACCAGCGCCGCGACAACCGTAATCAGGGCAATCATCCTAAGGGTGACAACCGCCAGCCAAGAAACGACAGACGACCTAACAAGGGAAACAAACCACAGAGTGGAAACAAGCCGCAAGGTAACAACACCCCTCAGAATGGCAACGCCCCACAAGGCAATAACGCCCCACAAAAATAAAGAATAGGAGCTAGAAAAAGATGAAAAAGACTGTTTATTTCATCGTTTTGACAGCGATTGTTCACATTCTCTCTGCCTGCAGCGGTTCGACCGTATACGATGAGTATGCCCATACACCGATTGCAGGATGGGAGAAGAACGACACCCTATCATTCGAAGTATCACCTCTACTCGAGCCCGGGCATTACAAACAAAGCCTAGGACTTCGCATTACAGGTGCCTACCCGTTCATGGGACTTACGCTCATCGTAGAACAGACGGTTTATCACCGAAACAGAAAGATACCTGGCGAATGCAAGATAGATACGGTCAACTGCCAGCTGATTGACAACAACGGCGTGAGCAAAGGACAGGGTATCAGCTACTATCAGTATAACTTCCCTATCAACATCTATCAGATGCATCAGGGCGATTCCATACACGTAGCCATCAGACATGATATGAAAAGAGAAATCCTGCCCGGTGTGAGTGACATCGGCATCAAGATTTCAAAGATACAATAAAAAAAGAGTGAACAGATTCATCAACAATCTGTTCACTCTTTTTTTTAACTTCTCACTAAGTTCCTTCCCGCATCAATTCTCAAGAAGATGAAAAGAAGGATGGTGAATCCCCATAACGAACTGCCACCATAACTGAAGAACGGCAGCGGAATACCGATAACCGGTGTTAAACCCAACACCATTCCCACATTAATAAACAGATGGAAGAGGAATACCGACAGGACACAATAGCCGTAGATACGCCCGAATTTATAAGGTTGCCGCTCAGCCAGATGCATCAACCGCAATATCAAAGCCAGGAAAAGCAGCAGCACGCCTGCCGAACCGAGGAAACCTTCCTCCTCGCCTACCGTACAGAAGATAAAGTCTGTATCCTGCTCAGGCACGAACTTCAGTTTGGTCTGCGTTCCATTGAGGAAACCTTTGCCCTGAAGTCCGCCGGAACCAATGGCAATCTCACTCTGATGCACGTTATATCCCGCACCTGCCAAATCTTCATCCAGTCCCAGCAGTACGTTGATACGCACTCTCTGATGAGGTTCCATCACATGATTCAACACATAATCGGCAGAATAGAAGAAAGCGATACTTCCCAACGAAAAGATTGAGATGAGGAAGTAATTCCGGAACCGGGTTCTCAGTCCCTGATAAACCAGGAATCCGATGAGCATAGCACACAGGAAGAGTTGGATCCACACAATGTCGAACGGAATGACATAGGTAGAAAAGAGCACGAAGAGCAGCGTAATGCCTACCGAATAGGCAAGGATCATCAGTGCCTGTTTCCTATCGCCCGTATAGGAGTTCACCATGCCAGCCGTAAAAATCTGCACCAGCAGAAGCACTACAAACTTACCCACAGAAGTATAGGTATCCCACATCATCACGTTCTCATACTTCACACCCACTACGAAGTAAGCCACCATCGACACGCCGGTAAAGAGAATGGCACCCGGCATTCCTTCGCGGTAAAGCATGAGAAAGAATGAAAGATAAACCAGGGCAGAACCCGTTTCGCGCTGACCTACAATACAGAGCATCGGCAGAACGATAATGCCTACGGCTGCCATGAAATGCTTCAGGTTCTGCATACTGAAACCATAGCTTGACATAAACTTGGCTACCGCCAGAGCCGTAGCAAACTTACCAAACTCAGCCGGTTGCAGTCGGAGCGGTCCCAACACCAGCCAGGAGTGGGAACCCTTGATGCTATGCGGATTGAATATCGTAGCAAAGAGCAAGAGTATCAGGACGCCATAGATGACATACGAGAAGGTATCGTAAAACCGGTCATCAAGCAGCAGGATTACCAATCCCAGTGCTATGGATGTGCCAATCCATATAATCTGCATACCCGAGCGGGCACCCAGACTGAATATCTCGTTGTCACCATAGTTATAGCTGGCTCCACAGACGCTCACCCATCCGAAGATGAGGAGTACCAGATAAATACCTATCGTCCACCAGTCAAGTGAAGCAAGCACACTAGGTTGTTTATTATCGATCATAATCTATAAACTATTAACTGAAAACTATCTACTGCTTAATCCGTAGGCGATTCTACGGGCCTGCATCTCTGCAGCCCTATGCTCAGAATCAGGAGATAACTTACCCTTGAGATACTGTTCCATCATCAGACCACCGATAGGCACACCATAGTCAGCACCCCAACCACCATTCTCTACATACACGGCAATGGCAATCTTCGGGTTGTTCATCGGAGCAAAGCCCATGAATACAGAGTGGTCATGGCCACGGTTCTGTGCCGTACCCGTCTTGCCGCAAGGTTCGAAATCGTAGCGGCCGAGCATCTTACAGGTTCCCTTCAGCGCCGAACTTCTCATACCGGCTACCACATAGTCGTAAGCCCGGCGGGAAGCCTTGGTATAATGGCGTCGGGTATAGAGCGTATCAAGCGGTTCGCCCTTTACCTTTCTCACTACATGAGGCACATAATAGTATCCCCTGTTGGCAATGGTAGCACCCAGGTTAGCTATCTGCAACGGCGTGAGGTTAACCTCACCCTGACCGATAGAAATACTGATTACCGTCAGTCCGTTCCATGAACCATTATAAGCCTTATCATAGAACTGTGCATTCGGAATCAGACCGCGTTTCTCGCCAGGCAAGTCGATGCCCAACTTATATCCGAATCCCATGCTCACCATATAATCTTTCCATACGGTCATCGCATTCTGTACGCTGCCATACTTCTTGCGGTTACCTATCATATAGTAAAGACCCCAACAGAAGTAACCGTTACAAGAGGTACTGATGGCATCAACCAGCGCAATAGGCGACGGGTGACCATGACAGCCCACATGCAGACCCTTATAAGAGAAACCATGATTACATGGGAATGCTGTTCCCGGTGTGATGATACCTTCAGTAAGATAGGTCAGCGCCTGGCTGGTCTTAAAGGTAGAACCCGGAGGATACTGACCCTGAATACTACGGTTCAGGAGCGGTTTCCAAGGATTATGCGAGAGCCACTTGTGCATCTTACCGCGGTTTCTACCCACCAGACGTCTTGGATCGTAAGAAGGAGAAGAAACCATAGCCAGCACATCGCCCGTTCTAGGATCGATGGCAACGATACTGCCGATTTTACCCTGGAGCAGACGTTCGCCCAAGGCTTGCAACTTGACATCCAATCCCAGCGTCAAGTCCTTTCCTGCCACAGGCTTCCGGTCGAGTTTACCATTCTGATAGCTACCCTGTATTCTTCCGTGGGCATCTCTCAGCATGATCTTCACACCCTTCTCACCACGCAGCTGCTTCTCATAAAACTTCTCGATACCCAGTTTTCCGATATAGTCACCAGCCTGATAGTAGTCATCATCTTCAATATCGCTTTGCGACACCTCACCCACATCACCCAGCACATGGGCAGCATAAGGATAGGTATATTCTCTGACGGTACGTTTCTGGACATAGAAACCGGGGAATCGGAACATCTTCTCCTGGAACACACTGAAATCCCGGTCGCTCAACTGTCCCATAAAAAGCTGCTGGGTATAGCGCGAATAGCCCGGATTTTTAGAGCGGTCCTTGATATCGTTCATTCGCTTGATAAAAAACTCTTTCGTGATACCCAGCGAATTACAGAAATCCATCGTATCAAGCCTGCCGCTCTCCTCGTTCATGACCACCATCAGGTCGTAAGACGGCTGATTATATACCAGCAGCTTACCATTACGGTCGTAAATGGCACCACGGGCGGGAAACTCAATATGCTTCAAGAAGGCATTACTGTCGGCATTCTTCTTGTAGTCGTCGCTCATAATCTGAAGCGTAAACAGACGAATCATGTAAATGACCACAATAGCTGTGGCCACTCCACCGATAACGAATCTACGTTTTTCAAGATTGTAATCCAACATACCTTATTATATATAGCAAACTAAAAATCGTGTTCTTTTCTCTCCCATCACTTATCCGGAATCTTACTTTCTGAAACTTTCTGTCGCCATCACCAATATATAAGTGATAACCGTACTTCCGCCTATACATTCCAACCAGTGAACCCAATTAAAGAAATTGAATGTTTCAAGTGTAAAGAACAATAGATTATAAACGAGAATGATGAAGAATACGTACCAGCAATATGCACCTACGCCGATAGAACGCATGGACGGTTCCAGATCGTCGGCGCTGTCACGCGGTACGAAAAGTTCAAACAAATAAGGTTGTAGCAGTCCTACGGCAGTCATCGAAGCTGCTGCAACACCTGGCGTATTGGCAAATACGTCCACACAAAGCCCCATCATAAAGCACCACAATAACACCGCCCATTTAGGATGGTTGCGGCGGAAATGCAGTACCATAATGATATACAGCAAGGGGGTGGCACAATTAAATAGATGAATATGATTAAACACCAATCCCTGTACCAGCACGAGCACCACAAAGGTAGCTAGTCTTTTCACTAAATCTATACTCATTGCTTTTTATATCCTCTTACTATACGTCATTATTGATTATTGTCTCCATTTGTTTCGATGCTATCCTGTGCTGCACGCATAATCTCCAATCGCTCTTTCATGGCGGCATCATCAATTACACATACATCACGCAGACGGGCAAAATCGGTAGAGAGGCGAAGTTGTACGCGATACGACAGGCCATCGGCGGAGTTGAACACGTGCAATATCCTGCCTACTCTCACTCCAGGAGGGAATACAGCAGAATAGCCACTCGTTACCACATAGTCACCCAATTTAAAGTGAGCATGACGTGGCACCTCTTCCAGATAGGCAAGGTCAGACACACCACCCTTCCAGCGCAGATAGCCAAAATAGCCTCTATTCTGAATCATACAACTGATGTTCGACTTCGTGTTCAATACCGGAATCACGATAGCGTAATGTTCTGCCACCAGATACACGATACCCACAACACCCGTACCGCTGATTACACCCATATCCTTGTGGATGCCATCCGCGCTACCCTTGTCAATTGTCATCAGGTTGCCGGGTTTATCGACACTATTCGCCACTACCTTAGCCGGAATCAGACGATAGTTTCTCAGCAATGCAAACTGGTCACGATGGTAGATGCTGCTATCCTTGGTCACGCTCACGAGACTGTCAGAAAGTTTCTGCACCTCCTGTTCGAGATACGCATTGCGCTGTGTCAGTTCCTGATTCACCTTGGTAAGCGAGAAGAATGTTTCCACATTCGCATCCCATTCATACAACTTACCCGTTACGGCATTAGCCGAGGAGAACCAGGCACTGCCCTGATAGCTGTTATACTGAAACAACAGCACCATACTCACCACCTCAAGAATCAGGAAGACAAACCAATGGTTGTATTTCGCTAAAAACTCTAAAAGGTTGCGCATACTTTATTCTTACTATTAGAATAAGTTCTGATTATCTCATCAAGAATGAGAAACGGTCTACATTCTTCAACGCAATACCAGCACCCTTGGCAACACTGTGCAATGGATCTTCTGCAATGTGGAATGGGATATTGATCTTATCCTGCAAACGCTTGTCGAGACCGCGGAGCAAAGCACCACCACCAGAGAGCCAGATACCATTCTTCACGATATCGGCATAGAGCTCAGGAGGTGTGTTCTCCAATGCTGAGAGCACAGCGTTCTCAATCTTTGCCACGGTCTTATCTAGACAGTGAGCAATCTCCTGGTAGCATACAGGCACCTCCATAGGCAACGCTGTAATACGGTTAGGACCATGTACGATGAAGTCCTCTGGAGCCTCATCACCCAGATCGGTCAGAGCTGAACCCACATGAATCTTGATACGCTCAGCCATACGCTCAGAAACCTTCACGTTGTGCTGACGGCTCATATATTCCTGGATATCGGCAGTAAGGTCGTCACCGGCTGTACGGATTGAGTTGTTCGATACGATACCACCCAATGAGATGACAGCGATTTCGGTAGAACCACCACCTATATCAACAATCATATTACCCTCTGGAGCCTCAACATCGATACCGATACCGATAGCGGCTGCCATTGGCTCAAAAATCAAATATACATCACGTCCGTCGGCATGCTCGGCAGAGTCGCGCACAGCACGAAGCTCAACCTCGGTAGAACCAGAAGGTACACCGATAACCATACGGAGTGAAGGAGAGAAGAGACGGCTACCAGTATGAACCATCTTAATCAATCCACGCATCATCTGCTCACAGGCAGTAAAGTCGGCAATCACACCATCACGCAATGGTCTGATAGTACGGATATTATCATGAGTCTTCTCGTACATCATCTTAGCCTTCTCGCCCACAGCAATCATCTTGTCGGTGCGGCGGTCAAGGGCTACAACAGAAGGTTCATCCACTACAATCTTATCATCACTGATAATGATGGTATTGGCTGTACCCAAGTCCATTGCGATTTCCTGAATAAATGAAAAAAATCCCATTTCGTTTCTAAAATCTATATTATTTTAAGCTTAAAATTTTCTTTTTATTTAAGGAGTTAAGGAGTTAAAGGAGCATAGAAGCCACGGCAACAGTCTGTCATATACCGGGGAGGAATCCCCGCAGACACTTGTCCTGACTTCTTCCACTTCTTAACTCCTTAACTACTTTATTTTTCCGAGAGTTTACTTAGCAAACCATGCATGGATTGCAGTATCGTAGTGAGAGCTTACACCGAATGCACGCTCTGCAAACATCTTGCGGTCTTCGATATCAGTCTCAACACCCTTCTTCTTCAGGATATCGAGCAATACGCCGTATTCAGTCTTGCTAGGAACGATCACCACGTCCTTGAAGTTTTTGGCACCTGCACGAATCAAAGAGATACCGCCAATATCGATTTTCTCGATGATATCAGCATCGCTAGCACCGCTAGCTACAGTCTGCTCGAAAGGATACAAGTCTACGATGACGAGATCAATAGAAGGGATTTCGTATTCCTTCATCTGCTCCTGGTCACCCTCGTTGTCACGGCGAGCCAAGATACCTCCAAATATTTTAGGATGAAGAGTCTTTACGCGACCACCCAAGATAGATGGATAGGTAGTGACCTCCTCAACTTTCTCGCATTCATAACCCAAAGATTCGATAAACTTCTGGGTACCACCAGTACTCAGGAATTTTACACCCTCTTCATTCAACTTGGCGAGCAATTCGTCCAAGCCATCCTTGTGGAAGACAGACACCAACGCTGTCTTGATTTTCTTTGTTTCAGCCATTGAACTTATAAATTATAATTTATGATGGTGCAAAGGTACGAAGATTATTTTGATTACACAACATTTCCCCCCATAAAATAGCATTATTTAAAGGATATTTAAAAGATAATTGAGAGAAATCAAGAAATAAGCAATCTGAGCGAATTCTAATCCTATCATTTCTTCGCGTACTGAACTTTCGCCAGTAAGCCCCACATGTCCTGAAAGGAACCTGGGCCTTCAGCCCGTACTCAAACCGCCTTCTTCTGTCATTCTGTCCGGAAATATATCTTACTTCTATCTTTTATCTACCCAAAACAAGACAGATTGTCAGTAAACCATTGATTTTCAACGAATAGGCATAAGTTTCGCTAAAGGATGGGAGGAACGCACCGGGAGGTTTCCGAAGAGGAGATTCCGGAGCTCATCCGAATAACACAAATAAGAATATATAATATAAGAAAGGAGATATTAATATGACATTCGACAAATTTACAATCAAGGCGCAGGAGGCGGTACAGGAAGCCGTAAACATTGCGCAGCGAAATGGTCAGCAAACCATCGAACCGGTGCATCTGCTTAGCGGTATTCTTGAAAAGGCTACCGATGTGACCAACTACATCTTCCAGAAGTTGGGCATGAACGGACAGCAAATCGCCATGCTCTTGCGTCAGGAGATGCAACATCTGCCTCGTGTTCAGGGCGGCGGTCAGCCGTACCTCAGCAACGAGACTAACCAGATACTGATGAATGCCGAGGATACCGCCAAGAAAATGGGCGACGAGTTCGTTAGCGTAGAACCTATCCTGTTGGCTATCGTACAGGGCAATTCTACTGCTGCACGTATTCTGAAGGATGCTGGTGCAAATGCCAAAGATATGCTCGCTGCCATCCAGGCACTGAGACAGGGACAGAACGTAAAATCACAAAGCGCTGATGATAACTATCAGAGTTTGGAGAAATATGCGAAAAACCTTGTAGAACAGGCTAGAAGCGGCAAGCTGGACCCAGTTATCGGACGTGATGAGGAAATAAGAAGAGTACTCCAGATTCTGTCACGAAGAACCAAGAACAACCCTATTCTGATAGGTGAGCCTGGTACAGGTAAGACCGCTATCGTAGAAGGTCTTGCCGAGCGTATCGTACGTGGCGATGTACCGGAGAATCTGAAAAACAAGCAACTCTATTCTCTCGATATGGGTGCACTGGTAGCCGGTGCCAAATATAAGGGTGAGTTCGAGGAGCGTCTGAAGAGCGTCA
>ULTF01004735.1_pt1 | contig 69341 bp, 54 predicted proteins | sample 1957371 | NCBI WGS metagenome assembly ULTF01 (sample SAMEA4835727, study PRJEB28245) | human gut metagenome | biome: gut microbiome; material: fecal sample | place: Denmark | collected 2008
ATGAGGCGTTCGGTACTCTTCGTACTGGATGATGCCGATGAAGCAGGCTATTTTTATCACGATCTCACTCAGATGATGGGGCAGGAGAAGGTCTTCTTCTTTCCTTCCAGCTATCGGCGTGCCGTGAAATACGGGCAGCGTGATGCAGCGAACGAAATCCTACGTACAGAGGTGCTAGCGCGCCTCTCTTCGGGAGGACATTTCCCGGTAGTCACTTATCCCGATGCACTGGCAGAACTCGTTGTGGCTAAGCAGAATCTGGATGAACGGATTCTGAAACTGACTGTAGGCCAGCAGATTGCTCAGACCGATGTGGTTCATACCTTGCGCGATTTCGAACTCAAAGAAACCGATTATGTTTATGAACCGGGCCAGTTTGCCGTGCGTGGAAGCATCCTCGATGTCTATTCCTACAGCTGCGAATATCCGTTCCGTATCGACTTCTTCGGCGATGAGATTGACACCATCCGTACCTTTGATGTTGAGACCCAGCTCTCGCAGGCAAAGCGCACAGAGATAGAAATCGTGCCCGAACTCGCCCATATCGAGAGCAACAAGCAGTGTTTCCTCAATTTCCTCTCCGAAAGTACGCCAGTCGTTGCGAAAGACCTTTCTTTCGTTTGCGACCGCATTGGTCAGATCTATACCGAAGGCTTCTCATCGCAGAGCCTTACCGAGCAGCTGGAGGGAGCTACTGAGGTAGAGGCTGAGCGCATCAGACATGACATGAAGACCGAGCTCAACCTCGTTTCTCCGCTCGATTTCAAGAAGGCAGTAGCGGCTCATCTCCGTATCGAGTTCGGCAAGGTCGCTCCGTCAGAGAGTTCGACTGTGATACCTTTTAATATCGCTCCACAGCCTCTTTTCCATAAGAATTTCAATTTGCTTTGTCAAACTCTGGAGGATTTCCTGCTCCAGGGTTACACCTTATATATATTGGCAGATAGCCAGAAGCAGCAACAGCGCCTGAAGGATATCTTTGAAAGCGAAGAGCTGAAGCGCTACGCCATCCGTTTTACACCGGTAGACAAGACGCTTCATGAAGGCTTTACTGACCATGACAAGAAGTGCTGTTTCTTTACCGATCATCAGATTTTTGACCGTTTTCATAAATATAACCTGCGCTCAGATAAAGCGAGAGCCGGCAAGATGGCACTCACCATGAAGGAACTGCAGGAGATGGAGGTGGGAGATTTTATCGTGCATGTAGACTTCGGTATCGGCAAGTTTGGCGGTCTGGTTAGGGTTCCTACGGGCAACAGCTATCAGGAAATGATCCGAATCGTCTATACGAACAATGACAAGGTGGATGTTTCTATCCACTCGCTTTATAAAATCAGCAAATATCGCCGCAGCGATACCGGTACTCCGCCTCGCCTGTCTACACTGGGTACAGGTGCCTGGGATAAACTCAAGGACAAAGCTAAGAAGCGAATCAAGGACATTGCGCGCGACCTGATCAAACTCTATGCCCAGCGCCGACGGGAGAAGGGATTCGCCTTCAGTGCCGACAATTATCTGCAGCATACGCTGGAGGCTTCCTTCCTGTATGAAGATACGCCAGACCAGAATAAGGCTACTCAGGAGGTGAAGAAGGATATGGAGAGTGGCAGACCGATGGACCGTCTGGTTTGTGGCGATGTGGGCTTCGGCAAGACTGAGGTTGCCATTCGTGCAGCCTTCAAGGCAGCGTGCGACAGCAAGCAGGTTGCGGTGCTGGTGCCTACTACCGTTCTGGCTTTCCAGCACTATCAGACTTTCAAAAAGCGTCTGGAAGGCATGCCTGTAAGGGTAGACTATCTCAGTAGAGCCCGTACAACAAAGGAAATCAGAGAGGTGCTTGACGCCCTGAAAGAGGGTAAGATTGATATCCTCATAGGTACGCATAAGCTGATATCAAAGACCGTGAAATGGCATGACCTGGGACTGCTCGTCATCGATGAAGAGCAGAAGTTCGGTGTGTCTACCAAAGAGAAACTCCGTCAGCTCAAGGTAAATGTCGATACACTCACGATGAGTGCCACTCCGATTCCGCGAACCCTCCAGTTCTCTCTGATGGGCGCCCGGGATATGAGTATCATGCGCACTCCGCCACCTAACCGTTATCCGATTCATACCGAACTGGTAACGTTTAGTAGTGAAGTTATCTGCGATGCCATCAATTTCGAGATGAGCCGAAACGGACAGGTTTATTTCGTATGCGACAGAATATCCAAGCTTCCGGAGCTCAAGATGCTCATAGAGAAGCATATTCCAGACTGTAGGGTAGCAATCGGTCACGGACAGATGAAGCCTGAGGATTTGGAGAAAATCATCATGGGCTTTATCAATTACGATTATGATGTACTGCTTTCTACCACTATTGTAGAGAACGGTATCGACATTTCCAATGCCAATACGATTATCGTGAGCGATGCTCATCACTTCGGATTGAGTGACCTGCATCAGATGCGTGGACGCGTAGGAAGAAGCAACAAGAAGGCTTTCTGCTATCTGATGGCGCCACCTAAGAGTGCACTTACTCCTGAGGCGCGTCGCCGTCTGGAGGCTCTGGAGACGTTCAGCGAACTGGGTAGCGGCTTCAATCTCGCCATGCAGGACCTGGATATCCGCGGTGCGGGTAATCTGCTGGGCTCTGAGCAGAGCGGTTTTATGGAAGATCTGGGTTATGAAACCTACCAGAAGATTCTCTCTCAGGCTGTCACAGAGTTGAAGAACGAGGAGTTCTGTGATCTTTATCAGGAGAAGATGGATGAAGGTGCCCAGCTTACGGGTGATGATTTCGTTGACGATTGTGGCATAGAGAGCAATCTGGAGATGTATTTCCCTCAGACTTATGTGCCGGGTGACAGTGAGCGCATGCTCCTTTATCGTGAACTGGACCGTCTGGAGAGTGATGAGGAAGTAGAGGCTTACCGCAAGCGTATGATAGACCGTTTTGGTCCTGTGCCTCATGAAGCAGACGAACTGATGCATGTGGTAGGTTTGCGTAGGGTAGGCAAGAAGCTAGGTTGCGAGAAGATTATTCTCAAGCAGGGCTATATGCAGATGCAGTTTGTGAGCAATGTAAACAGTCCGTTCTACAGAAGTCAGATGTTTAACCGCATACTCGCTTACGTTACCAGTCATATTCAAGATTGTGTTCTGAAGGAAAAATTCAACAAGCGAATGCTTCGCATCAATGATGTGAAGACTGTAGGGCAGGCTGTAAATCTGTTGAATCAGATATCGCAGATAGATTTAGGTAATGAAAAGAAATAATCTGTGTCTACAGTCTATGGGTAAAATCCTCTATCAATTGTGGAAGTAGACAATAAAATAGACTATTGATTTATACTGAAAGGTTATAAATCAGACAACGTTACATGATGATATGTCAACTTTACATGATAATATGTTTCAGTTTAGTGTATAAAAAAACATTGGAATCTCAATATCCCTATTGAACTCCAATGTTTTATTTTTTTGTATAAGTAAAAGATGATGATAAGCGTTTCACAACGCATTTTGAATTTTCTGTTGCAAAGATACTATTTTCCATTATAATATAGGGTGTAATATTTGATATTTTATGGGGTAATATTTGATTAAGTTTATAAAAATGACACTGAAAATACACTTATTCAACAAATAATACCTGTAGAATGAACTATTTTATTGCATAAAAATAAAAAAATAGTGGAAAAACACATAAAAAAGTTCTTTATTTCATTTTTTTATTTGTACCTTTGTTCAGGCATACAACAATTTTAAACATATATATAAATATGAGACAGAAAAAGTACATCTTAAGCGAGCAGGAACTTCCTACTCAGTGGTACAACATTCAGGCAGATATGCCTAACAAGCCATTGCCACCGTTGAACCCTCAGACACACCAGCCAATGAATGCTGATGATTTGTCACATGTATTTAATAAAGAGTGCTCAAAGCAGGAACTTGATACAGAGCACGCTTGGATTGATATTCCGGAAGATGTGCTGGAGAAGTACACCTTCTACCGTTCAACCCCTCTTGTACGTGCTTACGCCCTTGAGGAGGCACTCGGTACTCCGGCGCATATCTATTTCAAGAATGAGAGTATCAATCCGTTAGGCTCTCATAAAATCAATTCAGCCATTCCTCAGTGCTACTACTGTAAGCAGGAGGGTGATACCAATGTCACTACAGAGACAGGTGCAGGTCAGTGGGGTGCAGCCCTCTCTTATGCAGCAAAACTCTACGGCCTGGAGGCAGCAGTTTATCAGGTAAAGATTACCATGCAACAGAAACCATACCGTTCCAGCATCATGCGTACGTTTGGAGCCACTGTAGAGGGTTCTCCTTCCATGAGTACACGCGCAGGTAAGAACATTATCACTCGTGAGCCTCATCATCCTGGTTCGCTCGGTACTGCTATCAGTGAGGCTGTTGAGCTGGCTACAACCACACCAGGCTGTAAGTATACGCTGGGTTCTGTGCTCAATCATGTGGCACTTCACCAGACCATTATCGGTCTAGAGGCAGAGAAGCAGATGGCGATGGCAGGTGAGTATCCTGATCAGGTGATTGCTTGTTTCGGTGGTGGTAGTAACTTTGGTGGTATTGCCTTCCCATTCCTCCGTCACAACTTCACAGGCGAGCGCCATACTGAGTTTATAGCAGCAGAGCCGGAGAGCTGTCCTAAGCTGACTCGCGGTAAGTTCGAGTATGATTTCGGTGATGAGGCAGGTTACACTCCATTGCTGCCAATGTTTACTCTGGGTCATGATTTCAAGCCTGCCAACATTCATGCAGGTGGTCTCCGTTATCATGGTGCTGGTATGATTATCTCCCAACTTCTGAAGGATGGTTATCTGCATGGTGTAGATATCCCTCAGCTGGAGTCATTCAAGTCAGGTATGCTCTTCGCTCAGACCGAGGGTATCATTCCTGCTCCAGAGAGCTGTCATGCGATTGCAGCCACTATACGTGAGGCGCTGAAGGCTAAGGAAGAGGGCAAGGAGAAGGTTATCCTGTTCTGTCTCTCAGGTCATGGTCTTATCGATATGCCGTCTTACGATAGCTTTATCAATGGCGATTTGCACGATTATTCTGTGAGTGATGAAGAAATCCAGCAGTTCCTCAAAGATGTGCCAAAGGTTGACTAAATTATAGTTAACAGTATATAGCAAACAGTTGACAATTATTCTTTGAGATATATTGAAATAACAATATCACATTATAAAAGAAGCCAGGCTGCGAAAAGCAACCTGGCTTTTTATTTAGAGATTCTATTTTCTTTTATTTAGAAATTCTATTCTCAGTGCGAGACTTCTATCTTTCATTAGAAGTTCAACCACTCTTCGATAGCCTTAGCGATGACATCGAAGCTTGTGGTAGGCTCGAAGCGGGCTACAACCTGACCCTTCTTGTTAACGAGGAACTTGGTGAAGTTCCACTTGATATCGGCACTCTCCTTGTAGTTAGGATCAGCCTCGCTCAACATCTTGTCGAGAACAGGGTAGAGAGGGTGGCTCTCGTCCCAACCAGCAAAGCCCTTACATTCTTTCAGAAATTTGAAGAGAGGGGCAGCATCGTCTCCGTTTACCTTGATCTTCTTGTAGCGCTGGAACTCTGTGCCGTATGTAAGCTTGCAGAACTGATGAATGCTTTCATCTGTACCAGGGGCTTGCTGACCAAACTGGTTGCAAGGAAAATCAAGTATTTCGAAACCTTGAGAATGATAGGTCTCATAAAGTTTCTCCAGTTCCTCATACTGAGGGGTGAAACCACACTTTGTAGCGGTGTTAACGATGAGCAGCACTTCGTTGGCATACTCCTTGAGGGAAACATCCTTTCCCTTTCTGTCTTTAACAGAAAATTCGTAAACAGTTCTCATTTTTTTTATCTTTATGTATGTGTTATCTATATTTCCGATCTCAACTTATATAATCTAGAGTGCAAAGATACTACTTTTCTCTTAGAATACTTCAAGAGTTTTTTTAAAAATTCTAAAAATCGAACAAAATCATAGATGAAGGAATAAGCGTAATATATATAATGTAGATAGATATTGTATATCTGGGTAAACAGATACCATATAGCTGAGTATATAGATATCGGTTAGACTATAGAATATAGAAGAATGAAATATGTAGACGATATAACTACACAATATCAGTATGAAACAGTATAAAAAATGCAGGATTTTCACAAACCCTGCATTCTTTTTTTCTTTACCTCTTTTTCCTCAAAAAACAAAGAAAAAGAGGTTTACGATTAATCTATCATTTAACTTTTCTAAGAACTTGTTGCAAAGATACTACATTTTCTTGTAACACCAAACTTTTTCTCAGTTTTTTTTCAGTAAAAAGGGAAAATTAATCAAATACCCCCCCCATTTTTATACTTTTTTGCAATATTCGGTCAAAAAACAAAGCAAAACGGCTCAATTTTATGACTATTCTGCTTTTTTCCTTGTTTGAACGTTTTGCTGTGTACGATAACGAAGAAGGCTGTGCCCGGCAACAACTGAAGATATGTCCTGTAATATGTGTTACTTTTTGTTAATACAGATAAAAGCAGCCATCAGTAATGATGACTGCTTTTATCTGTAATTATGCGGGCTATCCCTGCGTTCTGTTTCGGTATTCAGTAGGCACGATACCCGTTTCTTTCTTGAATACCTTCGAGAAATACTTAGGGTCGGTGAAACCTACTGCGAAGGCGATGCTGCTCAGTGTATCGTCTGTCTTGCGCAACATCTCGCATGCCTTCTTGATACGTATATGGCGAACGAAGTCTACCGGTGTCATTCCGGTTGTTGCTTTCACCTTATTATATAGTACGCTTCGGCTCATACCGATTTCGTTCGAGATGTCATCAATCTTGAGTTCCGGGTTGCCTGCATTTTCAACAACAAACCTGAAGATACGCATCATGGTTCTGTCTTGAATCTGTGCCGCCATAAATGCCAGCTCGCTGTTTGGGTCAACCGCTTCGTTCTCGGCACTAGTTTCAGCCTGGTTAAGAGCAGGCAGAGGAGCTGCTGCAGGCAGTATTCTCAGGGCTGCTATGGCATCTTTATCGCCAGTTTCCTTCAGTTTTCTGATGACATCCATCTGAATGTTGCGGCGCTGGGTGAGGATAGCCTCTATTCGGCCGAGCAGATAAGGGGTAGAGAATGGCTTGGTGATATAGGCATCAACACCTTCATCCAAGCCTCGCTGCTGGTCTTCTACGCTTGCCTTGGCCGAGAGAATCATCACTGGGATGTTGTTGAGGGTGGTATCCTGCTTAATCTCGTGAATCATCGACAAACCATCCATCACAGGCATGGTAACGTCTGTAAGGATAAAGTCGGGCGTCTCCTTGCGCGCCATTACCAAGCCAGCCTTTCCGTTCTCTGCGAGCAGCACGTTATAGGTAGGCGAGAGGATACTGTAGAGGAACTTGCGCAGGTCGGCATTGTCTTCAACTACCAGTACCGTCTGGTCTTTGTGTTCCGCTTCTTCTTGTGCTTCTTTCTGTTCCTTGCCCATTTCTTCCAGTCGTTCTGCCTCTTCATCCTTTTCTTCTTTCTGTTTGTTTACTTCTTCCAGATAGTCGGATGCATTGCGGTCGTCAATCTGTCCGTTCTCTTTCTCCCTTTCTGCCAGGTCGTAATCTTCCTCGCTCAGACCGCTGTTCGTATGGAAGTCTGCCTTGTTGCCATATCTCTGAACCTTGTCCAGCATTACCAGCATCTCGTTGGCATTGTCTGCCACCATTTTCAGCAGTTCCTTGCCCTTTCGGGTGATACCCGGTTCGGTATCCAAAACGGTTTTTACCGGGGCTCCGATGAGCGTTAGAGGGGTTCTCAGACGGTTGGCTGCATCGTTGTAGAACTCGTTCTTCATCACGCTCATCTCGTGGGTTACGTTCTCGTGCTGGCGCTGGTTGTAGGTATAGAAGATTGCGCCTACGATACCGAAGAGCAGAAGCAGCATCAGAAATTTGCCCCAGATGCTCTCCCAGAAGGTAGGGCGCACTTCGATAGGCAGTTCTGCCACATACTTGCTCCATACACCGTGAGAGTTGGTGGCTCTCACCTTGAGTACGTAATCGCCATGACTGATACGGTTGAAGCCGATGGTATTGCTGCTTCCGTTTGATATCCACACGCCTGGAGCTGTAAAACCATCTATGCGATAGAGATATCTGGTCTGATACTTACGCTGATAGTCGAGCGATGCGAAGTTGATGGTCAGATTTCGCTTGTTGGCAGGAATCACCACTTTATCCTTGTGCAGGATAGGTTCCGACTCCTTCTCTCCGTTATAATGGAGGGAACAGAAGATGACTTTAGGCTGGTAGTTGCTCTTCTTCAGCGTAGCCGGATTGAAGGTAATCAGTCCCATCGGGGTACCTACCGAGATGTTGTTGCTTGCCGGATCGTGGTAAGGACGGCTTTGCGAGAACGACATGTTGAAGTCGAAGTCGTTAGGTCCGAACACTTTGCACTGGCCCGTTTTCGGGTTTACGCAGTCGATACTCGATTCTCTGATTACCCAGATTCTTCCCTGGTTGTCTTCTACCATGCCCTGTACGATGCCTTCGTTAACATCGATGGCATGGAAGTATTTCATCTTCAGGTTGTCTTGCAGGAGCGATTTGCTCACAATCTCTTCCATCAAACCGCCCTGTTGCGAGATATACATCTTGCCGCTGGTGTGCTCCATGATATTGTTCATATCGTTTGCAGCCAGACTAGTTGTATCGTTCGGTATGTAGTAGGTCTTGTGGTAATTGATCTTTCTTGCGTTTGTAAAGGCATCACTGAAGGTGATGAGACCATCTGTAGTTCCTACGAGAATGGTTCCCGTAGTGGTGCAGCAGATGCGGCGTATGCGGTCGTAGTGCTGTTTCTCCCAAGGCAGTCCGTTTCGTTTACTGATGAAGCTGATACTGCCGTCTGCCGCCTCGTTAACAAGTGCCAGCCCACCTCCGTAGGTACCTATCCAGATGCGTCCGGTGCGGTCGGCTACAATGTCTTGTATCTTGTCGAACGGCAGCGATGACGGGTTGTTGGCATCATAAACAAAGTGTCTTACCTGCATTTTATCTATCAGATAGACACCATTTCCGTTGGTTCCTATCCATGCTCTTCCCTTGATATCGAAGTGGATGGCGAAGATGCCCTTCTCGTCGAAGTTTACTTGCTGTGGCACAATCTGTCCGCTTGGCGACAGGTATCCGATGCTTTGGTAGGATGCGTTGAGTACCTGGATTATACCATTGTAATAGCCAGCCCAGATATGTCCGTCTGGCGATGCATTCACCGAGAACACTTCGTCTTCGCCCACATCCAGCTTGTTGATAATGTAAGGGTGATATTTGAAGACTACCTGTGTCAGGTCGTGAGAGCCTGTCAGCCAGAGGATTCCCTGGTCTGAGAGTACATATTTCGTAATCTTTGGTATGCGGTAGTTGCCCGATGAATTGCTTCTCAGCAGATAAGGCACCAGTTTTCCTGCCTTGCGGTCAAAATAACTGAAGGTTCCTCCTCTTGGCACTACCCAGAGGGTCTTGTGTTCATCTTGTGTGATGAAATTGCTTTCGCAGGTTGTGCGGTCCATCGGATCGTCCTGGTCGGCAAAGAGCCACTGTGTCTGTCCGGTCTTCGGATTGACAAGGGTTACTCCTATACCGTCTGTAAATGCCCATACCATACCGAAATCATCGATATAAATCTTCTTTACCTCTGCCAGAGGCTGACTCGGGCTCTGTACGTTGATGATATCAAACTTGAAGGTGCGCGGGTTGTAGATTGCTACACCCAGGTTGGTTGCCATCAGAAGCTGGTAACCTGTATTTTTCAGTCCGTTGATACGGGTTACGCCTTCTGGCATTGGTATCATGGTGAGTCGGTTCTGCAGGTCATATTTTGCCAGTTTACCGTCTTCAGTTGCCAGGAACTCATCTTCTCCCACCCCTCTGAGCCATTTGAAAGGCAGTTTGCTTGGAATTTTCGAATGATATATGTATGCGCCTTTGTCGGTAAGCACCCATTCTCTTCCGTGTATATCTTGATGGATGTACCATACATTTCCGCTTCTGAGTCCCTTTTCTCCTACTTTGATGAGTTCTATGTTCCGCTCATCAAAGGTCCTTCCTGCTGATCGGATGATGTATTTTCCATTTTCTGAAGTAAACCATGTAGCTCCGTTTTTCAATGGGTATACCTGGCTCACGCGCAGGTCGATGTTGAACAGTTCGTTGAATTTCTGTCCTACGGCAAAGAACTGGCAGAAGTGGGTATCGTATACGTAGAGCTTGTGGTCGTATGTGATACACCACACGTTGTTGTTATAGGATGGTTCTATTTTCAGTATACGGTTGGTTGACAGAACGTCAATATCATCCGGGTTGTCTCTGAAAGTATGAAACTTGTAGCCGTCATAGAACGACAGTCCGTTCCATGTACTGAACCACATGAGGTTGTCTTTACCTTGTTTGAGGTCTGAGATGGTATTGGCAGCGAGTCCGTCTGTGATAGAGAATTTTCTCACATCGCAGTAGGGTACAGCTGCCATTATGATGGTAGAGAGCAGTCCTAATAGGGTGATATATAATTTTCTTTTCATCATTTTTTATTCGTATACGTTTATAAATCGCAACAAAGGTAGTGAAAATAAATGAGATATCGTAGTTTTAGGTGTATTTTTTTATGTTATTGCATTAAATTATTCCACTTTTCATGTTATAGGGGTAAAATTTGATTGATTTGCTTGTGGTTCCTTCTTATGTTATGTCTAACAAAAAACTCCCCCGATAAATGAATATCGGGGGAGTAGTAGGGATATGTTGTTTTGAATTTGATTACTTCTGAATCATCTTCTTTCCGTTCTTGATGACTACACCCTTGTAAGCCTTGGTTACCTTCTGGCCTGCGAGGTTGTAAACAGGAGCGTTCTTTGCAGCTTCATCTGTTGTTATGTTAGTGATGCCGGTAGGGTCAAACTTTTCTACAGCCTTGATAGGGAGAACTTCAGGGATGTTTTTGAATATTACACCGAAAATACCGGTTAAGGTATATTTCTCTCCTTCTGTTAATTTTGAAACACCACCAATACCGCTAAACTTATCGTAAATCATAATCTTGTTTTCACCCTCATTAGCATAGTAGTTGAATTTACCTGGAGTATACTCTTCTTTGCTGAATGTGAACTCCTTAATCTTGATAAGGTCGTTGGTGTATTTGCCATCAAGGATGTCCTTTACAGTTGCAATAACAGGTTCAGCAGCTTCGTTGCTCTCTGTGATTTTGAGATTTTCGCCGTTTGTTTCTTTGCTTGCTGACAGATAAGGAATTCCTGCGTCATAAGCCAAATTTACCTTAACAGTACCGCTAATGATGCTGTTTACAGGCATATTGATTCCTAAAGTTCTCATTTCGATAGCTGTGTCACCTTCACGTACGTAAGTATTTACGGTTCCCTTGTAGCTGTTTACGTATAATACCTTTGCGTTTGTGAGTTTGAGGTTGATGTAATCCTTAGCTTCTTTATTGTTAGCCAAGAGTTCCTTTACACTTGCTGCATCGGTGTACTCTATCTTGGTACCAGCGAGCGTAACTTTGATAGACTTGATTTGGGTGTTGCTAGCAATTGTATATACAACTTTGTTAGCATCACCAGTCCAAGAACCTTTATTATTAGTACCTACGTCAGCATTGTTATTATCATCCCATTTTTTATTTATAATGTCGATAGAAGCAATCTTCTTGTCAGCAGGTGCTTGAATCGTAAGCGTTCCACTGTACATTCTGAGACGTGGTGAACTACTCCAGATTCGGTTGTCAGTCGAAGAACCAGGAGTTTTTGCAGAAACTGCTACAGAAATACCATTAGTTGTACATGTCATGGTTTTGGTGATATCTCCATCATGAGAAGTTGAAGAAGATGTACCTGTCAGTTCAGGGAAGAGTGTTTTGTAATCATTGTCAAAGTCAAAAGTTACTTCCTGTGCAAACGTAACGCTAGCTACGAACGCCAGAACCAATGATAATGAATAGCGTAAAAATTTGTTCATAACTTAATAATTTTAAAGGTTTAACGTATAATTAATAAACTGTTGAAACTCATTTTTTTGAGCGCATTCTTAGAATTTACTTTGTGCTAAAAGCATGTTCTTTGAATAATTACTTATTTATGATGCAAAGATACGAAAAATATCGATACGATGTGTTAAGAAAATGTTAAAACTTTGATACAATATTATCAAAAAGGCGGCTGTTTTTGAAAGAATAGGGATTTCCCCCTCAGTTTGTATCCTTTTCCCCTTTGATGCAGACGAGAAATCCACTACCTTTGCATCGGGTTCAAGAAAGAATGCTGTTCTTCGAGAACTCAAAAGTATAGAAGATATAAGAATATAAATAACTTAACTGATAAATTGATATGAAAAAGTTTACTACTCTTCTCACAATGGCTTTCATAGCTTTGATGAGCATCTCATTCACCTCATGTGATGATGATTCTGATATTGCATACACCCTCGATGGTACATGGAATGGTAATATGTCGGTAGAATACGGTAATTACGATGCTGTTTACTCTGTAATTCACTTCGACCAGACTGATGGCATCTATTCTGGTACAGGCTATTGGATCGATTATTATCAAGGAGATTATTGGCATGGTAACAATTATATAGCAAACCGTATTCGTTGGACGGTACGCAATAAGAGTATCTATATAGATTTTCTGGATGAGAATAGTAATGGTGCGATTATTTCTGATTATGCTTTGAGCGATCGCAAATTCTCTGGATACGTTGAAGTGCCAGGTAACGGCAACCGTGCTTATTTCGAGCTTTATCGCGATTATGACAGCTATAACTGGCGCGATTATGACTGGGGCTACGATTGGGACTACGATGACGGTTGGGGCTACAGCAAGCAGCATTCGGGCTTGGAGAACACCCAGATTGTTTCTCGCGGAGCTAAGGATTCTGTAGAGTATGTTAAGGTGGCAGATGATAATCAGAAGCCTGTTCGCCGCTTTGTAGTGAAGTAAGGCAATAAGGAATTTAGTTTGAAGAAAGGAAACAAGATATGAAAAAGTTTAATCGGATATGGATGTGGATGGCGATAGCTACAGCATCTTTCTCATTTACCTCATGTGATGATGATGATTATTGGCATGATGATTATTACTGGTATGATGACTATAATCATGGTGGCTGGGGATGGAATCAGGGCGACTGGAACAACGGTTCTAACGGCTCTCAGGATGATTACCTGCTGTCGGAGGCTCAGACTCTTACAGGCGACTGGAGAGGCTCTGTGATGCTCTCTGAACTTGCAGAGGACGGCCAGTCTCGCAATAATTACAGTTTCAATGCCGAGATGACGTTCTATCAGGCGGGTGATAAGGTTAACTCGCTCAGTGGTAATGGTGTAGAAGTGGATTATGCCGATGATGGAAGCAATGAAACCCAGACCCTGAAGTTTGCCTGGTACATCGATAAGAATGGTGATATTTATATCCGTTATAATGATTCTGATGCTACCTATGTGATGGATGCAGGTGCTAAGCAGTATGGTTTCTATCTGGGTGATGAAAGGGGCCAGGATGTGTTCTATGGTTATATGATAGGAACAGGTAAGGCTAAGGGTGATGTGATGCAAATCGATTTAGTGCGCTACGATCCGAGTGGAGCCCGTAAGAAGACCCGTTCTGCTGCTACCGATTCCGTAGCTCCTAGCTTCGGTAAGGCTACCGGCAGGGCATTCATGCCACATGCAATCAAGAAGTTGCCAAGAAGATGATGATATAAACAAAAGAAATCCGCTCACTCATTGCTTTGAGAGAGCGGATTCTTTGTTTGTATATAGCCTGATTTATTTGAAGCCCCAAAGTTTCTTGAGAGCTTCTGCATCTACGTTTTCCACTTCCTTCTCGGTTTCATCAGGGAGATTACAGAAGAAGTCGATGCCGGTTTTGTCTTCCAGCGTCTTGATGTTTACGACATAGTTGCCGAGCTTATCGCTCTTTTCAAATGCCTTGTTCTCGTGAAGGAACCAGTAGCCGAAGGCACTGTAGGTATACTGGTTTTTGCTCTTATTAAACTCCTTTTTCAAAACAGCTACAAAGAAATACTTTGGTATTGGGATATAGCCTGGCTTCTTTGTTTCGCTAGAAGCACCATTCTTCTTCCAGCCAAGGAGATTACTCTCGCTGCCAACTGGGTCGATGGTACCGCCCTTCACGATAAACAGGGTATCAGAATCAATCTTTGGAGCTTTATTACGAAGATCTTCCTCCATCTTATACCAGGTGCCACGCTGGTTGAAGTTGCTGTACTGTGGTTGCATGTTGGTCATGAAGAAAGTCTGCTTCTGCTGGGTAAGGTTCAGCTTACGGTCAGCAGAAGGGCAGATATGACCATGGTTAAAGCCTTGAGTTGTAGGAGTAGGGTCTTCTGTAAAATCTGTAATTCCCCATTGTTCTTTCAGATCCGTATCCCATGGATAGTTGCGCTCGCCTTGACCAGGTTTCCATCTGTCAACGTTAGATGCCGTGTTTCCTGTGTGGAAAGTATAGCAGCTCCATCTCTGGCTCTTCATGTTATCATCCCATTCTGTAGAATAGTTCAACATACCTGTTGTATTATCCATGTGAACGATGGCATAGCTGGTACCATTATTCTTGAGCTTTGGGAACTCCAGACCACCGATAGCGTTTCTTACCACTTGTGGCATGTTGGCAGTAGCCACATTCTTGTTTGTATTGTTCTTATCGGTTGATTCACCACCGGTATTGCCGCCTGTGCTTCCGCCACCCGTATTACCGCCACCGGTTGTACCACCGTTTTCAGGATAATAGAACTGCAGGGTATCGTCAGTGCCGCAGGCAGAGAACGTCATCGCAGCAAGGAGTGCGAAGATTAAAAACTTAGTATGCTTCATAATTCTCGATAATGTTTTGAAGTTAAAGATTAAGTACTTTCTATATAATAATGTATGTAGAAATCGATTGCATGAGGATAGAATAGAGAAAAAAAGTGCATTCCTACGTATATGCAACTACGCTGGAATGCACTCAGTATCTTTGCGATAATAAATATATCCTTATAAAAAAGGTATATTATTACTTCTTCAATTTGCCGTAACGGTTCATGAAGCGGTCTACGCGACCCGCTGTATCAACGAGCTTGCTCTTACCTGTGTAGAATGGGTGAGATGTGCTAGAGATTTCAATCTTAACAACTGGATAAGTCTCGCCTTCGAACTCAACAGTGTCGTTAGTCTTGCATGTAGACTGAGAGAGGAACATATCGCCGTTAGACATATCCTTGAATACTACAGGACGATAATTCTCTGGATGAATACCTTTTTTCATTTTTCTTTTTTATTTTTATTGGGTTATTAAAATTAGACGTCATGGGGATGCTTGTTGCATCATTTCGTGTCCCTTATCGGGGCATGCCCATTATAGCCTGTTATCAATTTCAGGCTGCAAAGTTACGCTTTTTTCCTGAAACCACCAAATTTTTCCTCTTCTTTTTAAGAAATATTTGAGAATTAGCGCTTTACTCCGCATAAACTATCTTGATGGTCTTCACGCGAAGCTGAACACCGCCGCCTGTTGTCTCTGTAAAGAGGTTGGTGTAGGTGGCTGTGGTGCCTGAGAACTCGATGGTGGCTGTGGCATTGCCCACGTAGTTGGTGCCGTTGTAGCTGTCGCAGGTCATCACAATCTGCTTAATCTTCTTGATGCCCTTGAAGATGAGCTTGTTGTTGGCATATACGCGAACGCCCTTGGTTTTGGTGTAGAACTTAGGACCATTATTCTGACCGTTGGCATCGAAGTTTACGGTGGAACCATCTGAGAACTTCACGGTTTCTACGGCTGCCTCGTTCACCAAACCTGCTGCGTTGAGATCCAGCTCTACGCTGGCACCCGTGGTTGTGGCTGCCGCATTGCTCAATGTAACGGTGGTGCCATCGATGGTAATGCCGTCTTTTGTAGCAGGAGTATCAGGTTTTGATGGAGTGTCTGGAGTTCCTCCTGTAGCCTCTTTCACTGAGAGATTCTTTACTTCCCATGTTCCAGATGAAGCTGCGCAGGCATAGTGGAGAGCGATAACTACGTTCTTCTTACCTTTGAAGTCTGACAGGTCGTGCTTGTATGTTTCCCAGGTCGCCCAGTCTGTGCCTTCCTTCATTGTGCCTGTAATGTCTGTCCACTTGGTTGTAGCTGGGTCACCAGTGTAATTGTCTGTGATGAGAACCTGATTCTTTACTCCCTCAACGGCTGTACCATTTTTTGTAACATAGCGGAGAATGTAAGAGAACTCCAATGTCGCGCTTTTAGATGCAGAGAGGTCGATAGCCTTAGAAACAATGTAGCTTTCTGAAGGAGTTGTTATCTTAGAGGCATTATCGTAACCTGTAGCCTTGGCATAGCCGTAAGAGTCGATAACCCATGCTGTACCCTTAATGGTCTTGGCTGTGAATGAACCGAAGCTCTTGCTGAATGTCTCATTGATGTAACCGTCAGCTGAAGTATCAGGGGTTGTAGACCCACTTGTTGGTTTACCATTGAGAGATACAAGATAGTTACCTGTATCATATTCGTTGGTTCCGCTGTAGTTCTTAGCCTTACCGCAGATAACAACCTCATCGCCTGGCTTCAGAGCATCTTCGCCTGAAAACTTTGTGCGATTTGGACCAGCATAGCCATTGTAAACATAGAACTGGTTAGCTGTAGTACCATCATCAGAAATATAATACTTCAAACTACCAAAACTGGCATCAAAGCTGCCTGCCTTAACTGATACCACCTTACCCTTGGTGTAAACTTCCTGATCTGCGCTACCGCCATTTTCGATATACTTAATGATACCGGCAATGTTGAATGGATCTGCAGCAGTACCTGTACCCTTAGGCTCGCCAGCACTTGGAGCATCAGGCTTGGTAGGCTGTGTGTAAGGTTCTGGCACATCCTCGCAGCTGCTGAATGTGAAGGCAGCCATTGCCGCCATCAAAACTGAAAATATATACTTTTTCATATTATTGTCTTTTTAAATATTGTTACTATTTTGATAATCAGTAATTACTTGATAGAGATGAGATTGCCACCCTTGATCTCTTTGGTGCCGTTATAATCAAGCAGGGTGCCTGATACAACCACCTTCTTGCCTGGTACAAGGATACCCTTGGTTTCCTCTGTCCACTTTGCACCATCGATGTTGAAGCAACGGAATACCTCGAGAGTCTTGCCTTCTGTATCCTTACCGTCGTCAGAGATAACGAATGTACCATTACCATACGTGCCTGTATCTACATCTTTCACCTTTACGATGATACCGGTAGCATAAACCTTAGCATCGCCTGCTGTACCGGCATTGATCTTCTCCAGTGCCTGAGCCACGGTATAAGGCTTCTCCAATGTACCGCCTGTTTCTGATGCCTTCAGATCATCCGTGTTGCGAAGTACAATCTGCCAGGTGTTGCCGAATCGGGTGAAGATACCGGTGATATCGAATACACCCTGTGGAACCACCTCGTTGGCAAACTTAGAATAACCTGAGTTGCGCACTACCAGATTGCTGCTGCTGATCTTCTTGCCCGTTTCTGCATCAATCAGTTCCAGACTCGTATTGGTATCATCTGGCGCCCATACGTTTGTACCGTTGGCAGAAGCAAACTTCACTTTCTTCAGGGTCATCAACTTGCACACGTTAGCCTCCATATAGGCTGCATCAGTAAGCTTTGTCAGGTCAAACTGCTCTGGCACTACCGTGCTTGCATCCGCCTCGCCAGGGTTCAGAATCTTGAAGTGCTCGTTCCAGATGGCACGCTCTATCTTTCCTATACCCAGACTTCCATCTGAGAGCTTGGTATTCACACCGCCAATCTGAGGCAACTTCTTGTAACTTCCGATATAGAGACCCTTCAGGTTTACGAGAATCTCCTGACCAACAGGAAGATAACCTGAGAGGCCACTTCCGTTGATGGCAATGATGATTGCGCCGGATGCATCCTGTACGCTCACCTGGTTGTAGATATTGCCACTGACATCATTGCCCGTCACTACCGCCTTGATCATCATGTCCTTCTCAATCAGCTTGTAGCCATTGTCGCTGTTGATAATCGTAGCAAACTGGGTCTTCAAATCTGCTATGCTGATCACATTCTTCTCCCTCAGACTGTTGTTGCCCCATGGAGATGCAGGCACCTTCTCGGTCAGGTCTGGGTCAGCATAACCGTCGCCCATACACGACCCCAGAGTCAGTGCCAGGAATGCCAATGCTATGAATTTTATCTTTTTCATTGTTCTTTCTTTTTATTGTTATAGAGAAACGGGATTGCTCCCTGTTCTTTATGTTAAAGAGAAACTGCTCTTTAGAATCTGTAAGATACCTGGAACATGCCGTTGGTACCCCAGGTGTAATACTTCTTAGGATTCTTGGAGAACTGGTAGAGGCGTGGATTCTTCACGTTGCCGTTAGCATCCACTGTATAGCTTGAACGTGAGTTCTGCTCATATCCGCCTGTTACGATGGTCTGGTTGTTCAGCAGGTTGGTAATCATGAGGTTGAAGTTGAGAGAACCCTTCTTCAGTCTCACGCTCTTGCCTATGCTCAGGTCAACCATCCATCCTCCGTGACCCTTCTCCTGGGCTACAGCATCCTCAGTCCAGCTCATACCGTCGAGTGTAGTAGGAGCAAAGATTTCAGGGAATGCCTTGTGGGCAGCCTGGCGGTTGGTCAGCACCTTCTCATATCTGTAGCTTGGAGAATAAGAGAGGTAGATGCGGTCGTAATAGTTGGCATTGAGGTTGACGAACCATCCGTTTACGTGGGCATCGAGACCGATGCTTCCCACTGTGAGCGGTGTGCCACTCTCGCGCATATTCATCACGTAAGCCTTGTCCTGGTAAACCTCAGCACTCTTTGAGAGCATGTATACGGCGTTTACATTGTTGATGTTCTTCGCCTCGCTCATAGCGCCCAGGGTCTTCAGGTCGAGCCATGATGTGAGCTTGATCTTAGCGCCCACCTCTACACCATAGTATTCCTTCTTCAGTCCGGTCATGCTCACGTAGGTGAATGAGTTCTCATCATCGTTGTAGAAGTTCTGCCATTCCGTAACGTTCTCCAGTCGGCTGTAGTATCCGCTCACGTTGGCACTCAGCCATGCGTTGCGATACAGGTAACTGAATTCAGAGCTGAAGATGCGCTCGTTCTTGAGGTTAGTCACGAAATCGTTGCTGATTTCAGGCGAGATGAAGGCTGTGTTTGCCATCGGTGCACGCAGCTCGTATCCGGCTCCTATGCTGAAGGCATGACCTCTGCCCATATCCACGTTCAGGCTTCCCTTTACGCCACCGTCCAGGAAGTTGGCTGTGCCGCTCTTGCCCTGGCTGTTGTTCGGTGCCATACCGTTGCGCATGTAGCCTCGGCGGTTCATTCCGGTATATCCGATACGTCCGCTCAGCATCGCCTTCATGTTGTAGAATTCGGCTGTATAGGTGCTCCATGCGTTTGCCTTGTTAACGTCGATGCGATAGTCGTAACCGAACTTGTCGCCCTCGTAAACCAGCTTGCCTGTGTTGTTAGGACCGGCTGTGTTCAGATCGTACTGCACACGTGGGTCGGTCTTAGGGTAATCTCCCAGGGCGTATGTGTTGATGTTGTGGAAGATGGCACCGCCCAGCATGTCTTCCAGTGTCTGATAGTGCTGGTTGGTACTCTTTCCGAGCATGATACCCGTAGCCAGGTTCGATTTCTTGGTCAGCTTGGTGTTCAGAACGGATGACAGGCTCAGGGTCAGGTTGTCGTTGTGCTTAGCCTGAACATAGTATAGCAGATCCTGTCCGTTCTTGGCTGCCTGCTGGTTGGCATAGTACAGGCGGTTCCAGTTAATCTGTCGGTTCTGTTTGCTTGCCTGCCAGTAGTTTACGGCGTTGTTCCAGTTTTCCCAGGTATACATGTTGTTGCCGTTCTTGTAGTCGCCCCATACATAGTAGTTGGCTGATGGCATGTTCTTCCAGTAGTCTGGCTGTGGATTCTCTGCGTTGTTGTAGTTGAGCTTGGTGCTCTTGTACATAGAGTATTTTCCGAACACCGATGTGGTGAGCTTCATCTGGTCGTTGATTTCCCAGTCCCATGTAGCGATAGCCGAAGGGGCAAAGTCGTTCACTACGCGTGAGTTTCTCTTGTGTCCGTTCTGGTATCCCCAGTATGGGTTATACTGGTAGTCGTTTGCCAGCCAGTAAGCCTCGTCGGTAGATGCTCCCTGGGTACTTCTTTCTGTCGGGTTACCCCATGTGGAGAAGCTCAGCGAGTGGCCGTTCATCCACTTCTTCTGTACACCGAAGAAATAGGAGAGGGCGTTGTAGAAGGTTCCCTCTACGTATCCCTGGTTAGCCCAACGGTAGGTGAGACCGGCTGTTATTGCCCATCCCTTCTCGTTGAAGCCGCTGGAGTAGGAGTAGAGTCCGCGCAGGGTATAGTTGCGGTTGGCAACACCTACGCTGGCATACTGTCCTTCCTGCATGCTTCCGGCACGGAAATCATAGTTGTTGGAGCCTGCCATGCCGGTCATCGAATAGCCGTTGGCTTCGAAAGGCAGGGCAAAGTCTACGTTTCTGGAGAATCGGTTCAAACCGCCGATGTTGGAGAAACGGAACTGTCCGGTCTCCATATCGTTCATGGAAGCACCGTTGATATAGACATCGTTGTACTTCTGGTTGAAGGCACGATAGCGGAAACGTGCTGGCGAGAACAGGTAACCTGCCTGGCTCGCGTATACGTTGCTGGTAGAATTGAGGATGGTGACATTGGATGACATGTCATCGTCCTCGCCCAACTGTGCCTCGGAGAAGGTGAAAGCATTCTCATCAAGTCCCTGTGCTATGTTCTGGTCAGTCTTTTCGTTCTGAGCCATAGCCAATGAACATGAGAAGAGTGCTAACATTGCTAAGTTTACTTTCTTCTGCATAGTTTATATGTATTAAGTATTAATAAACCGGTAACAGTAGTCTCTTTGAGCAGTGATGATATATGTCCCGCTAGGTCTTGTTTGGGCGATAAGGGGACTTACCGTGTCCCTGGTCTTGTGTCTTCTGTTCCGATTCAATGTGTTTAATGCTGCAAAGTAACAAAAAAATTTTTGAAAAATGAATTTATTTATGTTAAAAATGTATGAAAACTGAAAAAATATTCGTTTTTATGGAGATATTTCCGGTTTTTTAGGTATCTTTGCTGCCTGTTACCTCACCGCGTTAAGGTGAACATATATAATTAGGTATACATTAATATTTAATATTAGTATGAGAAAACATTTGCTCTTGCTGGCTGCCCTCCTCATGATTGGGTTGGGCGCTACGGCACAGAAAAAGAAGTCGCAGACTTCCGGTAACAAGCAGTATCAGGTGTATGCTGTGGGTTTCTATAACCAGGAGAACCTCTTCGATACCTGCCATGATGCCGGTAAGAATGATTATGAGTATCTCCCTGCTAAGGGATGGAATGGTATGAAATATACCAATAAACTCAAGAATATGTCGCGTGCACTTGCCGACATGGGTACCGATGTGCTGCCTAACGTGGGTTGTGCCTTCATTGGTCTGGCTGAGGTTGAGAATGCCAACGTGCTGAAAGATCTCACCGCGCAGCCGCCTCTCAAGGCAAGAAACATGCAGTTCTGCCATATCGAGGGTCCCGATAAGCGAGGCATCGATTGTGCGCTGCTCTATAATCCGGCACTCTTCACGGTGAAGAATACCCGATTGGTGCCTTACGTACAGGAACTTGCCAAGGATTCTGCCTACAAGACCCGTGGTTTCCTCACCGTACGTGGTGAGTTGGCGGGCGAGGATGTGGCGGTTATCGTATGCCACTGGCCAAGCCGTTTCTCCGGTTCGTTCTATCGCGAGAGTGGAGCGCGCCAGGCTAAGGTGGTAAAAGACAGTTTGCTCCGTCTGAACCCTGAGATGAAGGTGTTCGTGATGGGTGATATGAACGATGATCCTACCAACGCCAGCATGCATAAGGTGCTGAAGGCAAAGGCTGAAATCAGCGAGGTGGGTGCCGATGAAATGTATAACCCATGGTATAACATCCTGGCCAAGGAGGGCAAGGGAACCCTGTTCTACAGCGGTTCATGGAATCTCTTCGACCAGATTGTCATCACGCCTAATCTCCTGAACAGGGATAGTAAGAAGAAGGACTACAGTTCTCTGAAGTTCTGGAAGAACCACATCTTCCGCCGCGATTACCTCATCCAGCAGGAAGGTCAGTACAAGGGTGCTCCTTTGCGTACCAAGGCAGGCGGCAGATGGCTTAACGGCTACAGCGATCACCTGCCGGTAGTGATGTACCTGGTGAAGGAAAAAAGTAGAAAATGGTAGAGAATCATCCTTTTGAGCCGTGGCTGCCCGAGAATGCGCGGCTGCTGATGCTCGGCACGTTTCCGCCTGCAGCGAAGCGGTGGTGCATGCCCTGGTATTATCCCAACTTCCAGAATGATATGTGGAGGATATTCGGGATTATCTACTTCCAGGATAAGTTCCATTTCGTGGATGTAGAGAAGAAGACCTACCACCTCTATGCTATTAAGGAATTTCTCAGGGAGAAGGGCGTCGCCATCTATGATACCGCACAGCAGGTGATACGCACCAAGAATACGGCATCCGACAAGGACCTGCAGATCGTGCAGCCCGCCGATCTCGACGGCATGCTCCGCCAGCTGCCCCATTGCAGGGCGGTGCTTACAGCCGGCCAGCTTGCCACGAAGGTATTTTCAGAACACTTCGGCATCAAGGAAAAGCCTGAGATGGGAGGCTATGCAGAATTCCAGTTCGAGGGCCGCAGACTCCGTCTGTACCGCATGCCATCCAGTTCCCGTGCCTATCCTATGGCAGTGGAGAAGAAGGCTGAATTCTACCGCAAGATGTTTGATGAAATCTTATAGAAAGAATATGAAAGATAAAGTGACCGTTATTGGCATTGCGGGAGGCACAGGCTCCGGCAAGACTACTGTGGTGAAGAAACTCGTAGAAGTGCTGCCGCCTCATTATGTGGCTGTGGTGCCCCTCGATTCATATTATAACGATACCTCGCAGATGACCGAGGAAGAACGTCATCGGATCAACTTCGACCACCCGTCGGCATTCGATTGGAAGCTTTTGCACCAGCAGCTCGCTGATCTGCGTGCTGGCAAGGCGATAGAGCAACCCACCTATAGTTATATCAAATGCAACCGTGAACCGGAAACGATTCACGTTGACCCCAAGCCGGTTGTGATTATCGAAGGCATCATGACGCTGGTGGACAAGAAGTTGAGAGACCTGATGGACCTGAAGGTGTTCGTGGATACCGATGCTGATGAGCGCCTGATACGCAACATTCAGCGTGATACCATCGACAGGGGTCGCACCGTATCGATGGTGGTAGACCGATACCTCAAGGTCCTGAAGCCGATGCACGAGCAGTTTATCGAACCGACCAAGCGCTATGCTGACATCATCATTCCTCAGGGTGGCGAAAACCTCAAGGGCATCGGTATCCTCTGCAAGTATGTAGAGGGACTGATAGAGAAATAAAAATATTTTTGCTCAAGCATTGCATTTCTTTAATGCAACAAAGTTTAATTAGGAAACAGGGCGGCCTTCTTCTTGAAAAGAGGTCCGCCCGCTTTGTTTTTATCCCGGTCGGGCTATTCAAGTAGTTCAGTTAGCTAATTCAAGTAGTTCTGTCAGCGAATTCAGCCGTCTCAGTTAGCTGATTCAGCCGTCTCAATAAGCCTACGGATACGTCTGCGTTAGCCGACGCAGTAATATCCGTACCCCGACGCAGTAATATCCGTACCCCGACGCAGTAATATCTGTATCCCGACGCAGTAATATCTGTATCCCGACGCAGTAATATCTGTAACCCGACGCAGTAATATCCGTGAGCCAGCGCAGCACAACGTGTGGTCCGTTTTCGCCAGGTCCCATAACCATATTCTGCAAAGATCTTCTTGCTTTTTGCAAGAAGATAAGCTGAAAAACGTGATAGATGAAGGCTATTAGTGATGGATAGCGTGATGGATATTGTAAACATTTTGTCCATCCATCACGCTTTCCTAAATAGATAATTCTCTTATTATCAGGTGATTAATATTTTGAAAAGAGAAAAAATGAGGGATGTGAGGGATAAAACTTAAAAGATTATTCCTCTTCCTCCTTCTCAAAAGCCTCTACGAAAGGCTGATGGAAACCCTGGAAGATGCGGAGATACTCGGCTCGCACCTCATCACTCTCCTCAAAAAGATTCAACTCGCCACGCTTGTGAGCCTTCAGCATACTGCTGTAACGGCGAATCTTACGCTTGTAGTTCCTTGCCATCAATGCATCTGCCTGAACAGGATTCTGACTGACATACGAAAAGGCACAAAGTTGCTTCATGAACATGTCGAACACTGGATTGTCATGACTCCAGTCGTCCTCACTCAGCCAGAACCACTGGAAATGATACTTCTGTTCCAATGCCATCAGATGCTGCCCCAGCTCGTCAATCTCCATGCCCTTCTGCATCTGCTCCTCAGCAAATGCTACCAGAGATGCCGCATCTACATTCAACTCAACCTCGTGAGACAGCGTGGTGCCCTCAATCTGAATGCGCCAACGGTGATTCCTATTCTTGATGAGCGCAGAATTCGTGTTCATGAGCAACTCAGAAAGCTTGCCCTCGGTAGGAATCTGATCTACTACCGAAAGACGGTCGCGCTGGTTGCGAACCACCAGCTGATGGTCCTCATGGCGCAATACACACATGTAAACCAGCCTGTTGCTGTCGAGCTGAAGGGTGAAACGGTCGTTGTTGTCATCGCCCACAAATTCGTAGGTGTAGTCATCCATCTTATCCTGCGGAATGCTCAGCTCGCCATGCACCTTGTTGCCCTCGGCATCGTAGAGCGAGAAACCGATGTAAGGAATCTGAAGACGGAGGACAACCGGATTGCCGCCGTCCTCAGGAATCAGGGTAACAGCCAGTCCGTCATCGCCGAAATCATCCTTGCGGCATACGAATCCGTCATCCGTCTTCTCAGCCTTCTCCACCTTCACCTCGCCGTGGCGCCACCAGAAATCGAAGGTGATGGTCTGGTCGTCCTCAGCGGCTACACGGATGAAATCCTCGATGTCCTGACCCAGGTAAATCACCTTGGCAGGCTCAATCTCCTCATCGTCATCGCCCAGCGCTCGCACCCACATCTCGCCCGGAACAGGATCATCTTCCCATTCGGCATCAGCAGGGGCTGCAGTAGATTTGAAAACGAGGAAAACCATTCTTTCTTCTTCCCTCGTGCCATCTTCGCGGCACGTGAAGCACTTCGCCTCCTTAGGGATGAAGAATGGGGTTAACAGGTACGGGTTTTTGCATAATGCGGTATACTCTACCTCGGTCCATGCCGGGAGAGCGTGTGTATTTGTCTTGTCTGTCATATTCTCTTGTTGCATATAATTCTTGAGTTGGTCCTATTTCTTTTCATCATCCGGCGTGTGTGGCAGGACGAGGGGGATGTTGATCCCAAAAAACGGTTGCAAAGGTAATGCAAAATCGAGACACTACAAAATATATCACCTATTTTTTTAATTATTTTACGATTCAATATTTGGTGCTTCCAAAAAATAGTTGTAGTTTTGCATCTGAAATAATGAATAGAAAGATGAAAGTCAAGACAATACTCACACTGGCGCTAGTCGCCACAACCCTCGCAGCATGTCACAGGGGAAAGAAACCACCACGTATGGACAATTCGAAACTCGCCATCAGCCTCTCGAAACCGGCTAAGGGCGACAGGGCTATCTACGGACTTGCCTGCCTGGGCTGCTCGGATACCGCGCTGGTGCTGCTGCCCAACGGAGGCGGTGACCCCGTGAGATACAACATTCTGGATGCCACTCGCAACCATCAGGTGTTTGGAGATATAGAGGTGGGCGACTGGGTTTGCGTGATGCCATGCGAGGAGAAGGATGAGAAGAATCGTGCCGACATGGTGATAGACCTGGACCAGCTGAAGGCCACCTGGACCTATCCGGTGATGCCGAAGCTGCGCGATGTATCGCATCTGAGCAAGCGCCAGCAGGCGAGAATCCTTGCCAACATGCCTGACAGCATCGTAGAAACCTATATGGTGCCGCGCCAGTATGGCTTCACCCTGAAGCGCATGAGCGAGGCGATGGCCGTGGGCAGGGTGATGATAAACAAAGATGTGGATGACGACAGTCCGGTAGAATATCCTGATGTGCCTCAGTATACGGAATGGCATGCCTATAACGGCAAACTGATTCTGGTGCAGGGCCACCGCGAGCTGGATGGCGTGGTGCTCAATGAGAAGACGAAGCGCGATACCTTCACCTTTGTATATATGAAGGGCGACAGTCTGGCTCTCTCTGATCGTGAGGGCTGCATCCAGGGTTTCCACCGCTCGCTCAATGCGATGAAGGCCAACGCCAAGGCCCATGCTGCAGCCGAGAAGCTGAACAGCAAGATGAAGAAGGAAATATTGAAGTAAATAACATAATAAATATAAAAAAAGAGGCGAATAGGACGATTTCTCGATTTTTTTGTCTAATTTTGCACCTTGGAATTAAATTCATACATCGAATATAAAGAAAAAGAACAATAATAATGAAGAAGAAAATTCAGTTCAGTCTCGTTTATCGAGACATGTGGCAGAGCTCTGGTAAGTTCCAGCCACGCAAGGATCAGTTGGCTAAAATTGCCCCAGTTATCATCGAAATGGGATGCTTTAGCCGTGTAGAGACTAACGGCGGTGCCTTTGAACAGGTTAACCTCCTGGCAGGTGAAAACCCTAACGATGCCGTACGCGCATTCTGCAAACCTTTCAACGAGGTGGGTATCAAGACTCACATGCTCGACCGCGGATTGAACGCTCTTCGTATGTATCCTGTGCCTGACGACGTGCGCGCCCTTATGTATAAGGTAAAGGCTAAGCAGGGTACCAACATCACACGTATCTTCGACGGACTGAACGATGTGCGCAACATCATTCCTTCTATCAAGTGGGCAAAGGAGGGTGGCATGACTCCACAGTGTGCACTCTGTATCACCAACTCTCCTGTTCATACCCTGGAATATTACATGAACATCGCCGACCAGCTCATCGCTGCCGGTGCAGAGGAAATCTGTTTGAAGGATATGGCAGGTATCGGCCAGCCAGCATTCCTCGGCAAACTCACCAAGATGATTAAGGACAAGTATCCTGAGATCATCATCCAGTATCACGGCCACTCAGGTCCTGGTCTCTCTATGGCTTCTATCCTCGAGGTCTGCAACAATGGTGCCGACATCATCGATACAGCCATCGAGCCATTGTCATGGGGTAAGGTTCACCCAGACGTAATCTCAGTTATCAGCATGCTGAAGAACGAGGGCTTCGAGGTGCCTGAAATCAACATGAGCGCTTATATGAAGGCTCGTGCTATGACTCAGGAGTTCATCGACGAGTGGCTCGGCTACTTCATCAACCCAGGTAACAAGATCATGTCTTCATTGTTGCTCGGTTGCGGTCTCCCAGGCGGTATGATGGGTTCTATGATGGCAGACCTCGGCGGTATGCGTCAGACCATCAACAATATCCGCAAGAAGAAGGGTGAGGAAGAGTTGTCTATGGACGACTTGCTCATCAAGCTCTTCGACGAGGTAGAGTATGTATGGCCACGCGTAGGTTATCCTCCATTGGTAACCCCATTCAGCCAGTATGTAAAGAACATCTCACTGATGAACCTCCTCACCATGGAGCAGGGCAAGGGGCGCTTCGTAATGATGGACGACTCTATGTGGGGTATGATTCTCGGTAAGAGCGGTAAGATTCCTGGAACTATCGACCCAGAACTCGTAGAGCTCGCCAAGAAGCAGGGGCGCGAGTTTACAGATGTTGATGCACACACATTGCTCACCAACGCCCTCGACGACTTCAAGAAGGAGATGGACGAGAACGGTTGGGATTACGGTCAGGACGACGAGGAACTCTTTGAGCTCGCTATGCACCCAGAGCAGTATCGCAACTACAAGAGCGGACAGGCAAAGAAGAACTTCCTGGCCGACCTTCAGAAGGCAAAGGATGCTAAGCTCGGTACAACCCTTACTCCTGCACAGCTTGCAGAGTTCAAGCACGCCAAGGCAGATGCCATAGTGGCACCAGTAGCCGGCCAGCTCTTCTGGGAATTCCAGGGCGAGGGCGAGTGCCAGCCAGCTGTAGAGCCATACATCGGCAAGGAATATAAAGAAGGTGATGCCTTCTGCTATATCCAGGCTCCTTGGGGCGAGTTTGAAACCATCCCAGCTGCATTGGGCGGCAAGCTCGTAGAAATCAATGCCAAGCAGGGCAGCAAGGTGCGCAAGGGCGATGTTATCGCTTACATCGAGCGCGATGCTGAGTAAATATAATAGAAATGAATTATCAAGCTATTATTGATAAGTATTATCCTGAGGATAATGAGCTTCGGCATATCCTCATTACACATAGCCAATCTGTAGCGCGAAAAGCGCTACAGATTGTTTCGTATCATCCCGAATTGCAACTCGATGCCCAGTTTATCGAAGAAGCAGCTATGCTCCACGACCTCGGCATCTTCATGACCGATGCCCCAGGCATACAGTGTTTCGGCTCGCAGCCCTACATCTGCCATGGACGACTGGGAGCAGAAATCCTGCGCAAGGAAGGATATGAGCGACATGCCCGCGTATGTGAGCGCCATACCGGTGCAGGCATCACAGAGGCACAGATCATAGCACAGAACCTGCCCCTGCCACATCAGGATTTCCTGCCGGAAACCATGGAGGAGAAGGTGATTTGCTACGCTGATAAATTCTTCAGCAAAACTCACCTCGACCGGAAAAAAACAATTGAGAAAGCAGAAAAAAGTCTCATGAAGTTCGGAGAGGAAGGAGTAAAACGCTTCCAGCAATGGGAACGCATGTTTGAATAGAATTCTAATTTATTGAATGAGAAAACAATCGACGATAGCTATGCTGCTGCTCGCTGCCATCTCGTGTATGATGGTGGCTAACCCAGGTACGCCCGATTCGAAAAAGAAAAAGAAGAAAACGGAGAAGACGGAAACCGTTGACAGCGTGGGGGACAGTGTGTTCGTAGACTCGCTGGGTAACGAAATAAAGCCCAAGCTGAAACAGGCTGACGACACCACGCAGATGGACTCGCTGCAGAAAGCTATATGGAAACATAATAAAGTGGTGGATGACAGTATTCGCCTTGACAGTATCGCCAGAAAGAAACAGGGTGGAGTAGACGCACCGGTTAACTATCAGGCGGACGACTCTCTCGTATATGATGCCAAGAACAAGGTGGCATATCTCTACGGAAACTCCAACGTGAAGTATACCAACATGGACCTCAGTTCCGACCGCATCTCCATGGATATGGACAAGAGCAACGTGAAGGCGATGGGTACACCCGACAGTACGGTGGAGGGAGGCATCAAGGGCAAACCTGTCTTCAAGATGGGTAGCGACACCTATGATACCGATACCATCAAATTCAACTTCAAGAGCAAGAAGGCCCTTATTAATAATGTATATACAGAACAGCAAGACGGATTCCTGACCGGTATGAAGTCGAAACGCGACTCATCGGGAGTCATCTATCTGCAGCACGGAAGGTATACCACCTGCGATGATCCGCATCCCGACTTCTACATCTCGCTCTCCCGAGCCAAGGTAAGGCCGGGCAAGGATGTGGTATTCGGACCAGCCTATCTCGTGGTGTGCGATGTGCCTATGCCGCTTGCCATCCCTTACGGCTTCTTCCCGTTCACCAAGAGCTACAGCAGCGGTTTCATCATGCCAACCTACGGCGATGAAACGGCACGAGGATTCTATCTCAGAGATGGCGGATATTATTTCGCCATGAACGATAAATGGGACCTGAAGCTGCTGGGCGAGATTTATACCAAGGGATCGTGGGGACTCTCGGCAGCCAGCAACTACCGAAAGAGATACAAATACTCGGGTTCCTTCTTCTTCAGTTACCAGGATACGAAGAACGGCGACAAGGGAATGCCAGACTTTACCGAGCAGGAGAGCTTCAAACTGCAATGGAGCCACCGCCAGGACAGCAAGGCAAGCCCATACAGTTCGCTTTCGGCAAGTGTGAACTTCGCCACATCGAGCTACGAACGCAACAACCTCAATTCGCTCTACAATCCGCAGACGATGACGCAGAGTACGCGAACCTCATCTGTTAACTGGAGCACCTCGTTCTCAAGCATCGGTATGACGCTCAGTTCCACCGCCAACCTCTCGCAGAACATGCGCGATTCATCCATCGCCATGACGCTGCCCGACCTCAACATCAGCATCTCCCGCTTCTATCCGTTCAGAAGAAAGAAGATGGTGGGCGATGAGAAATGGTACGAGAAGATAGCCATGAGCTATACGGGACACATCTCTAACAGCATCAATACCAAAGAGAATAAGCTGATGCACAGTTCACTCATCAAGGACTGGCGCAACGGATGGCAGCATCAGATACCGGTGAGCGCTACATTCACGCTCTTCAAATATCTCAATGTGAACCCATCGTTCAATTTCACTGACCGTATGTATACCAACAAGGTGGAGAGATCATGGGATGAAGCCAGCCAAACGGAGAAATGTGATACCATCTACGGTTTCAACAACGTATATAACTGGAACATGAGCGTAGGTCTCTCTACCAAACTCTATGGTTTCTACATACCAAGCCGCAAGCTCTTCGGAGATAAAATACAGGCTGTGCGCCACGTGTTTACGCCTACGGTGAGCTTCAGTTATGCCCCAGACTTCGGAGCTTCACGCTACGGCTACTGGGACACCTACCAGAAGACCGATGCCGACGGAAACGTATCACTGGTGAGCTACTCGAAGTATGCCAATGCCCTTTACGGTGCGCCGGGCAAGGGTAAGAGTGGTAATATCTCGTTTACCCTGGGCAACAACATCGAGATGAAGGTGAAGAGCGATAAGGACTCTACCGGATACAAGAAACTCAGTATCATCGATGCGTTCGACATCAACATGAGTTACAATACCGCAGCCAAGGTTCGCCCTTGGAGCGATATGAATATCAACCTCAGACTGAAGTGGTGGAAGAACTATACCTTCAACATGAACGCTGTGTTTGCCACCTATGCCTACGAGCTGGACGACCAGAACAATGTTTATGTGGGTACCCATACGGAGTGGGGCAAGGGCAGGTTCGGACGATTCCAGGGTATGTCGCAAAACTTCTCGTTCACACTGAACCCGGAGAAGCTGAAGAAACTCTTTGGCGGGGGCGATGATGAGGATGACAAGAAGGACAGCCAGCGCAATGATGATGACGATGAAGGTCTGGATACCGACATCGAGAGCAACGTAGACGACAGCATGGAGAAGGGTAAGACGGCAGCCAAGAAGGGCGGCAAGGCTGAAACGGATTCAGATGGTTATATGGCGTTTAAGATGCCATGGTCGCTGACCTTCGGTTATGGTGTAACAATGCGCGAGGATACGCGAAGAGAAAAGTTCAATGAGAAGACGATGCGCTATGCATATAAGTTTACCCAGACTCTAAACATGAGTGGTAACGTAAGAATCAGTGATGGCTGGAACATCAGTTTCTCATCCGGTTATGATTTTGACAACCACAAGATCAGTATGACCACCGCCAGTCTGGCTCGTGATCTTCACTGTTTTAACATGAGCTGTTCTGTGGTTCTCGCTCCATATACGAGCTACAACTTCACCTTCCGTTGTAACGCAGCCACCCTGACAGATGCGCTGAAATACGACAAGCGCAGCGGTTATTCGAACGCTGTACAATGGTACTAGATGATAGCTTATAGTTGAAAGTTTCCAGTTGATAAAGCTTTTCAGCTTATAGATAAAACAAAAAAACAGGCAAGTGATTTTGCCTGTTTTTTTGTTTTATCTATATTGCTTTTTACCTTTTTACTTTTAAAAGCCTTTTTTTCGCCTCCGGGTGCTCAGGATAAAGGGTAAGGGCCTTGCGGTAATTCATGATGGCAGCCTCTTTCATTCCCTCTTTTTCGCACTCCTTCCCCATAATCACATACTCCGTGGCAAGGCGCTTGAGGAACTTCTGCTGCTTCTCCTTCTCTTCATCCTTCTTTCTTATTTCTTCGCGCAACCGCTCGTTCTCTGCCTGAAGCTCGTTCACCCTGTTCAGCTTTCTGCGGATGAAACGCTTGGCAAGCGGCTGCTCGATATCATAACGGCTGTGGATGGCAAGGAAGAAGTTGTCGAGAGCCGACTGCATATCGCCCCTGTCAAAGGCCTTGACGGCATCATGATACTGCTTGTCGGCCTTACTCTGGGTAAGCGCTGTGTTGATGGTGCTCTGGTCGTTATAATGACGGGCAAACTGCTTGACATCATTGCGCACGAAAACATCACTCTGACGCAACGGCTCCTGAAGACTGATGCCCTCGAGACTGGTGCAGCGGGACAAGGCAACATACGTCTGTCCGCCCGCAAAGACACCACCCGTGAAATCAATCTTCACCTGGTTGAAGGTGAGGCCCTGGCTCTTATGAACCGTTATCGCCCAAGCCAGACGGATGGGGTACTGCTCGTATCTGCCAATCTCTTCCTCCTCAATCTTTTTCTCAACCTCATTGAAATGGTATCTCATGTTGCTCCATGCCGCAGGCTCCACCATCACATCCTTGCCTTCCTCGGTGCGCACATAAATCTTGGCATCCTCATCAAAACCGATGATGGTGCCCAGCGTGCCATTCACCCACTGATGCTCGATATCATTCTTGATGAAGATAACCTGAGCCCCCGTCTTGAGGTAAAGCTCGATAGGGGTAGGGAGACTGCTCTCCGGAAACTCGCCCTGTATGTGGCCACGGAAGAGGCAAGGCTCTCCCGGAAGACGCTGGAGTTGGCTGTCGTTGATGTAATCTACCGTATCGCGGCGTGTAGAGAGGGTGATGGCAAGTTTGGAATCGCTCTCATCGAGCTGGGCTCCCACGCGCTGGTTGAGGCGCTGGAGATCCTGCATGGGTACCTGAGACGTGCGGATATGGTCGAGGATGCTGATGAAAACGGGATCGCTCTGACGGTATACCTTCTTGAGTTCAATGCTCACGAGCTTGAAGTATTCGAACACCTTGGCATTGAAGAAGAAACTGCTGCGGTAGAAGGGGCTGAGCAGACGGCGGTCGTCCTCTCTTACCACAGGCTCCAGCTGGAAGATATCGCCCACCAGAAGCAGCTGCTTGCCCCCGAAAGGCTCTCGCATGTTGCGGCAATATACCCGCAATATCTTGTCCAGGAAATCGATGATATCGGCACGAACCATACTGATCTCATCGATGATGATGAGCTCTACCTCGCGGATAATCTTTATCTTCTCTGAATTATACTTCAGGGTGTTGCGGATGTTGCGGACGGAATACATGCTGTCGTTGGGTAGCAGCGGGTGGAAAGGAAGCTTGAAAAAGCTGTGGAGCGTGCTTCCTCCGGCGTTGATGGCCGCAATGCCTGTTGGGGCAAGAATGATATGTTTCTTCTTGGTATTAGCGGCTATATAACGTAAAAAAGTAGATTTACCCGTCCCCGCCTTTCCGGTAAGGAAAAGCGAACGACGGGTAAACTGTATGATTTGGAGTGCATTCTGCAACTCTGGGTTGTCGAGATCAATCATTGTATTTAATTTATAGTTTATAATTTATAGTTTATAGCATAAGCCACATTAAATCGCCTTCTTGCTAAACGGCGTAGCCGCTATAAACTATAAACTATAAACTAAATTTAAAGATCATCGAAGTTGATAGGCTGCTCGGTTGGCTTAGCCTTCTTCTTCTCTTTCTTTTCTTCTGTAGTGGCAGTACCGGTGGCAGATTCGTCTTCCGCCTTCTTGGCAGGAACCTCGCGGATGATAGGGTTGCCTTCGTCATCGAGAACGATCTCTTCCTGGAAGACGGTACTGTCTACCTTGGTGGTATCTACCTTTGGCTTTGGTGCATAACTTGCACAGATGTACATATCGCGGGTGATATCGTTGTCATGTGGCTTGTCAAACTTGCCGTGATACTGCTGGAAGGCTGGGTCGCCAAAGACACTCTGAAGGAAGTAACCGCACACAGGAAGAGCGGTTCTGGATCCCTGACCCAAGGCTCCGGTGCGGAAGTGGAGACAGCGGTATTCGCCTCCTACCCAGGCACCAACTACGAGCTTAGGGCTCACACACATGAACCAGGCATCGGAGTGGTTATTGGTGGTACCTGTCTTGCCACCGAACTCTGTATCACGGTAGTTGCCTACATAGCCCCAGAGACTCTGGGATGTACCTCCCGGCTCCTTCATACCGCCCTGTAAGAGCTGCTGCATGAGGAAGGCACTCTTGTAAGGTATCACCTGCTCGGAATCGGTAGGGCCCTTGTAAACCACCTTACCATCGTGGTCTACAATCTTGGTAACCAATACCGGGTCGTGGTGCTTGCCATTGTTGGCAATGGTGCTGTAGGCGCATGTCATCTCCAGGAGGTTGACATCGCTGGAACCGAGGGCGAGAGAAGGGGTGTCATCCAGCGGACTGTTGATACCCATCTTCTTGGCTGTCTCGATGATGCGCTTGATGCCCATCTCCTGTCCTAATCTTACAGCCACAGAGTTGATACTCTTGGCAAAGGCACTCTTCAATGGGATACTGTCGCCCGAGAACGAACCATTGGCATTGGATGGGCGCCAGGTGGTCATCTCGTGCTTCTTCTTATCGTATACCTCCATAGAGATATATTCGTCGCGACGCTTGTCACAAGGGGTTAAACCCTGATTCATCGCCTCGGTATAAACAAAGAGCTTGAAGGTAGAACCAGGCTGGCGCTCGGCTGTTACCTTGTCATACTTCCAGTGGTCGAAGTCGATATCGCCCACCCATGCCTTTACTGCTCCGGTCTGTGGCTCCATGGCTACAAAGGCGCAGTGCATGAAGGTGGTCATATACTTGATGGAGTCTTCTGATGTCATATTCATCGTGATGCTGCCCTTGTCATAATCGAATACCTTAACCGGGTGAACCCACTCCTTATAGTAATAGTTTACTGAGTCGGGATTGTTAGGGAAGCGGGCTATCAATGCCTTGTAGAATGGCTGGCGCTCGGCAATGCCCTGGATGAAGTTTGGTATCACGTTGTGGTTCTCATCCTGCCAAGGATCCTGACCCATCCAGTTGCCTTTGCCTGCCTGGGTACGGCGGATGCTCCAGTGGTTGTTGAAGTTCTGCTGTACCTGTTTCATCTGCTTGCGAGCTGCATCTTCTGCATACTTCTGCATGCGGGTATCGATGGTGGTATAAATCTTCAAACCGCTGGTATAGAGGTCGTAACCTTCGTCTTTACACCAGTCTTTCAGGTAGTTGGCTACTGCCTCACGGAAGTATTTAGCCTGTCCGTCGTAGTTTTCTTCTACCTTGAAATCGAGCTTGATAGGCTCATCTTTCAGTTCATTGTATCTGTCTTTTGAGAGATCGCCATGTGTCACCATATTATATAATACGGTGTTGCGGCGTGCAAGACTGTTCTCCGGGTTGGTGCGTGGGTTGTAGTAGGTGGTAGCTTTGAGCATGCCCACGAGCACGGCAGCCTGACCGGTGGTCAACTCCTTAGGGGTGGTGTTGAAGTAGGTCTTCGCAGCGGTTTTGATACCATAGGAATTGCTACCGAAATCTACTGTATTGGCATACATGGTGATGATTTCCTTCTTGCTGAACACCGTTTCGAGTTTAACCGCGATGATCCACTCCTTGCTCTTGATGATGAGCAGGCGGAGTACAGGAATCTTGCCCAGCAAACCGGTAGAATATTGCGAACGTACACGGAACATGTTCTTCGCCAGCTGCTGTGTGATGGTAGAAGCACCGCGCCCGTTATGATGGAGGAGTGCATCCTTGGCAGCAGCAAACACACCGATAGGATCGATACCGATGTGCTTGTAGAATCGTTCATCCTCGGTATCTACCAGTGCCTTGAAGAAATCAGGTGTTACCTCATCATATTCTACCGGAGTACGATTTTCGTTGAAATACTTGCCGATGAGCTTTCCATCAGCCGAATAGATTTCAGAGGCCTCTGAGGTCTGTGGGTCCAGGATGCCTGAGAAATAGCCAGGTGACTTGCCGAAGAGCCATAAGAAGTTGATATCTACTGCGCCCAGATACAAGATGAAGGCGACTATACAACTTGCCAAGGCAACGAGGGTCTTGGTATACCACGCTCTGCCCTGATACAATCCTTTGTACCAGGTACAGAATGCGCGAAACTTTTGCCATAACCAGGCAAAGAGAGACTTAATTTTATTCATATATGATGATATAATGATTTCGTTGTTTTACTCAGAACTTCTTCGATAGTAGTAAATACTGTAGACTTCTTCGTGCTTTACTCTTCGTTCTTCACTTCCTCTACATCCACATAAATCTCCTTTGAATTCTGTTTCTGCTGCTGGTTCTTCAGCCAGATTCTCTTGTTGTTGGAGACTTTAAAGGCGTTGAGAAGCTCTACTACTCCATAGATGAGCATACCCCAACCGATGATGAAAAGAGGTGCAGAGGCGATGGCTGAAGGCTTAATGATGGCGAGCAGACCCAGCAGAAGAAGGGCTGAAGGGAAGAGCCAGAAGAGAATGCCTACGCGTCCCATCTTAGCTGCTGAAGCCAGGTTGGCAAACTGGGTCAGAGCACCCAGAATCAAGATGAATGCCAGGATGAACATCAGCCAGGCGATAAACACCTGAGGCATCAGGGCAAGCAGCAATCCCAGGATAAGACTGCCTACACTCACAAGCGGGAATTTAGGTATCATGCCCATGATAGGCTTACCATTGGAATCAGACAGAATCTGGCCCTGCATCTTCTCTGCATTGCGCTTGGCTGCCCAATAACTGGCAAGGGAGATGACACCTGAAAGGAAAAACAAAACACCGATGGCGATGGTTATCCAGGTGACGGTCTGCTCACGATATTGGATGAGCAGGACTCCTACGATGATGGCGCATACTGCGCGGAATATTGAACTGTGTATTACCTTCATACTAAAACTGATTTTGTTATTTCGGGGCAAAGTTACGAAAGAAATCCGAAACTAGCAAGAAGTTTTTTATATAAACTTAAATTATTGCTATATTTAACGCTAATTATTGCTATATTTAACGCAAATTATTTGTTGGTCTCGATAGAAAGCCGTAATTTTGTAAGCAAAATCAGAATCATGATGTCTTGGAAAGAGACTTAGTGAAAGTAAAAACTATGTCTGGAGTATAGACTTAGGAAAAGTAAAAACTCATTTTTGATATAGACGGAAAAAGTAAAGACAATGACAAAATTATATTTGGTGCGCCATGGTGAAACGGTGGATAACAAGGCGCAAATTATGCAGGGACAAACACCGGGAAAACTCAATATGAAAGGTATTGAGCAAGCTGAGGAAGTGGCCAGGAAAATGGCCGGTACACCTATCGATGTTTTCGTATCGAGCGATCTCTATCGCAGTATACAGACCTGTGAAATTATTGCCGGCTCGCATCCCGTTGTCACCACTCCCTTGCTCAGAGAGCGCGATTGGGGCGATTTTACGGGTAAATTCATCCCTGACCTGCCGAAGGACCCAAAGGATTGGCCGGACAACATAGAGACGCTGGAAAAGATGAAATCAAGAGCCCAGAATTTCCTTACCTGGCTCAAGGTTACTTATCCTGATCAGACCGTTCTTGCTGTGGGGCATGGCATCATCAACAAGGCTATCCAGAGTGTTTATTATAAACGTCCGATGAACCAGATAGAGAAAATGGCGAATGCTGAGGTCAGAGTCCTTATTCTTTAAGTGAAGAGTGAAGAATTCAATTGCTTCGCTAATCATAAAAGTTCAAAGTATCAAAAGTTCTAAGTATAATTCAAAGTATCAAAGAATATGAATAAAATTGCTCTTATTACAGGCGCAACAAGCGGTATTGGCGAAGGTTGTGCACGTCGTTTTGCCCGTGGCGGCTATAACCTGATTCTTACAGGTAGAAACACGGGAAAGTTGGAAATCCTGAAGAAAGAACTCGAGGCTGAGGGCGTTGAGGTGCTTGCCTTGGCTTTCGATGTGCGTAACCGTGAAGCTGCCAAGAAAGCGGTGGATTACATCCCTGAGGAGTGGCGCAATGTGGATGTGCTTATCAATAATGCAGGACTCGCACGTGGACTGGAACCTGAATATGAGGGCGATTTTGAAGATTGGGACCAGATGATTGATACCAATATCAAGGGTCTCTTAACCATGACTCGCCTGATAGTACCTGGTATGGTGGAGCGTAATCATGGTCATGTAATCAATATAGGTAGTGTGGCGGGGGATGCTGCTTATGCGGGAGGTAATGTATATTGTGCTACCAAAGCGGCTGTAAAGGCTATTACAGACGGCTTGCGTATTGATGTGGCACATACGAAAGTGCGTGTTACTAATGTGAAACCGGGTTTGGTTGAAACAAACTTCTCTAACATCCGTTTCCATGGTGACCAGAACCGCGCAGACAACGTTTACCGCGGCATAGAGCCTCTGAACGGGGATGACGTGGCAGATGTTGCCTTCTATGCTGCAAGTGCTCCAGAACACGTGCAAATAGCTGAGGTGCAGGTTCTTGCTACGCATCAGGCTAACGGAACCGTGATACACAGAAGCTAATTAATAGTTTACAGTTAATAGTTTATAGAGGCTGCGCCGTTGAGTAAGATTGTCAAAGCGGTTTATGCTATAAACTATTAATTATTAACTATTAATGATGTGGCAAAGCTGATTGATATCTGATTCGAATGTATCTCGATTAATCGCCTTTGCTCGCATTCCTGACTTGTAGTTGTAGATGGTCTGGGTAGAGTAATGCAGCAGGGTGGCAATCTCCTGGCTGTCGGTTACACCCAGTCGCATCAGGGCAAAGATGCGAATCTCAGTGGTCAGGTCGTGCGTAGTAGGAACTTCCAGTTGACATTCTGGCAGCAGAAGCTTGTTCAATTCTGTAACGAAACCCGGATACAACTCCATGAATGCCTTATCGAACCGGTTGTAGAACATCTGTGATTCCTCTTCTTCCAATTTATGAGTGTTGAGACTCTTTAGCAAATCGGCAGTCTGGTTTGCCTTGATCTTACGGCTTACCAGTTTGCGGTAATCTGATAATTTGCTGATATAAGCCGCACTGATGTCCATAAAGAGGCGCATGTAGGTCTCTCGCTTGATATTGGTCTCTATCAGCTGCTGGTTCAGTTCGGTGAGCTGTGCATTCATCTCTTTCTGCTTCTCGTTCTGTTCTTCAATCTCAGCCTTGTTTTTCTTCAGCTTGTTCTTCTGTCGGTTGTTGACTAAGGAGAGGATGAGGATGATGACCAGCGCTATGCTTACACCAATGAACCCCCAAAGAAAGCGGGTACGAGAGCGCTCGGCAGCCTGCTGGTTGGCTGAAGCGATGACTGGAAGGATGTTGGAAATCTCCATCATGCGCAGTTGGTTGTTGAAGAACTGTGCATCTTCCATCGTGTGCTGGATATATTTGGCAGCTCTCTTACTGTTGCTCGCATCCTTTTTAAAGATGTAGTAGGCTAGCTTTTGAAGCGCAATAGTTTCTTTGAGCTGGCACAATCCATCGCTCACGGATGCCTCTACGAGATATTCCTCATAAAGGTCGAATTTGCCGGTATTTTTGTAATATCTGGCTATACCATAAGCTGACATGGCATGGATGCGGGATTTGACTGGCGACATCTTCAGTGCCTTCAGATAATAGTTGAGCGATTCCTTGCTGGTAGGGTTGTGGAGATAGGCGTATTCGCCCATGAGATACTGATAGAAGACGTTATGCTTATTGTTTTCATTGAAACTCTGTATCAGAAGGGTCATATAATGTTTCTTCTGGGCACGGAATTCTTCGGCATAATCTGAGTTCTTGGCGTATGATTCCCAATAGTTGTAGAGCCAGGCGTATGTGAAGTAATAGTATTGCTTCAGCTGGTATGGCATCTCATCAGGATTGAGCGATTGGAGTAAGCTTTCTGCTTTGCCATAAAATCCCCTCACCGAGAGTATGGACGCCCGGTTTATCTGGTTACGTAATATATAATAGGTGTTATGACATTTTTCTGCCAATTCAAGCCCCTGTTTCATATATGCGTATGCTGAGTCGTAGCGGTAAGTACTATAGGCATGATATATGCTGTCAAGAAACAGTAGTCGGGTTTGGTCGTCTTCAGCTTCATAAGCTTGCCGCTTCAGATGTTTCAATTCCTTTTCCTTGATTCCCTGATAATATTGGTCGTTTTCAATCATCTTGTCAATACAATCCAATAAAGTCTTCTCGTCCGTTTTGCCTTGAGCAGCCAATGGCATAGTAAGCAAAAGAAGTAAATATATAAGTAGTTTCATCTTTAATGCTTCTTTATAATTATAACAAAATCGTCTTTTAAATGTTATTTTCGTCCTTTTGTCCGTTTTGTGGTGCAAAGATACAAATTTCCTTTCATATAATACCATTTACTTTAGATAAAAATAGTTAATATGTTGAAATCTCTGATTTTTAGGGAGTTATCTATTTCTTTAGTAGGCTATTTTTTTACCCAAATACTACTTATGTATACAACTTTGAAAAAAATGATATAATTTTGCAACCGAAATCAGAAAACAGTAGTTTTTATGGTTTAATTACCACTTCAAGTCTTCTAAAAGTATTTAATGATAAAGAAAATTCCTTTTGTTGATTTAGTATGTTGATTTAAATAGGAAAACAGGTTTAGTTTATATTAGGGAAAAAAGGATTGGTAATAGACTAGGCTACTTGATGATTCAAGTTTGCCCTTAAAGGCAAAGCTTATCTATTATGTTTTAGGGAAAACCGCCATGCTTTTGTGAAAAAGTGTGGCGGTCTTTGTTTAATATATGTTAGTTTCTTCTCTTTTCTTTTCTTTTTTTTGGTCAACTCAATTTTTTTTTTTACCTTTGCCACATATTTATATATAGATGAATGGATTTATATATGTAGGTAGTAGGAAATAGATTTCGAGAGAAAAAATCAGTTTTCTTCATGTGTAGAGGGAAATGGTAAGTAGACTTTAAAATATTATATTGAATAAAATATTAAAACAATGAATATATTAGTAACAGGCGCTAATGGTCAATTGGGACATGAAATGCAAATCTGTGCCCAAAAAAGCAATCACAAGTTTGTCTTCACCGATGTGGCTGAAGGCTATGAAAAACTGGATATCACCAATCTTGACGCTATCCGAGAAAAGGTGAGGGAGAATGATATTCAGGTAATTGTTAACTGCGCTGCTTATACCAACGTAGATAAGGCTGAAACAGATTACGATCTGGTTAATCTGCTCAACAATACTGCTGCGGGAAATTTGGCACAGGCTATGAAGGAGGTAGATGGTGCTTTGATTCATGTATCTACCGACTATGTTTTTCAGGGCGATAAGAATATACCTTGCCGTGAAGATTGGGGAACGAATCCTTTGGGGGTATATGGTAAAACGAAACTTGCAGGCGAAAAGAGTATTGAAGCTACAGGATGCAAGCATATCATCATCCGTACAGCATGGCTCTACTCGCAGTGGGGTAAGAACTTCGTGAAGACTATGCAGAGTCTCACGGCAAGCCACGACACCCTGAAGGTGGTCTTCGACCAGGTGGGTACTCCAACTTATGCTGGCGACCTGGCTGCTGTCATCTCACATATCATCGAAACTGACCAGTTGGATAAGACGGGCATATACCACTTCTCTAATGAGGGTGTCTGCTCTTGGTTTGATTTCGCTAAGATTATCTGCGAACTGAGCGGAAATACTTGCGATATACAGCCTTGCTACAGCGAGGAGTTCCCAAGCCCAGTGAAGCGTCCTCACTTCTCTGTACTTGACAAGAGTAAGCTGAAGCAGACTTTCGGATTTAAGGTGCCATACTGGACTGACAGTTTGAAGAAGTGCATCGCTGAATTGGCGGCAGCAAAATAATTATTAATTATAAATTATTAATTGAAATGAAGAATATCATTATCACGGGCGGTGCTGGTTTCATCGGCTCACACGTAGTAAGACTTTTCGTGAACAAATACCCTGAGTATCACATCATCAACCTCGACAAGCTGACATACGCAGGCAACCTGGCTAACCTCAAGGACATCGAGGACAAGCCTAACTATACTTTCGTTAAGGGTGATATATGTGATTTCGATCTGATGCTGAAGCTGATGCAGGACTACAAGGTGGATGGCATCATCCATCTCGCTGCCGAGAGCCATGTAGATAGAAGTATCAAGGATCCATTCACTTTCGCTCAGACCAACGTGATGGGAACCTTGTCTCTGCTCCAGGCGGCAAAGATTTACTGGGAAAGTCTTCCTGAGGGATACGAGGGTAAGCGCTTCTACCACATCTCTACCGATGAGGTATACGGTGCATTGCAGATGACTCACCCTGAGGGCATTCCTGCTCCTTTCACCACCAAGGCATCCAGCGGTAAGAACCACGAGGCTTACGGCGAGGAGTTCTTCGTAGAGACTACCAAGTATAATCCTCACTCTCCATACTCTGCATCCAAGGCAAGCTCAGACCATTTCGTCCGTGCTTTCCACGATACATACGGTATGCCTACCATCGTAACCAACTGCTCTAACAACTACGGTCCATACCAGTTCCCTGAGAAGTTGATTCCGCTGTTCATCAACAACATCCGTCATCGCAAGCCATTGCCTGTATATGGTAAGGGTGAGAACGTGCGCGACTGGTTGTATGTAGTAGATCATGCCCGTGCCATCGATATGATTTTCCACAAGGGAAAGATTGCCGAGACTTACAACATCGGCGGTTTCAACGAGTGGAAGAATATCGATATCATCAAGGTGGTTATCAAGACCGTTGACCGTCTGCTCGGCAGAAAGGAAGGCGAGGATTTGAATCTCATCACTTATGTAACAGACAGAAAGGGTCACGATATGCGTTATGCTATCGACTCTAGAAAGTTGCAGAAGGAACTCGGCTGGGAGCCATCTCTCCAGTTTGAGGAGGGTATCGAGGAAACCGTGAAATGGTATCTCGAGAACCAGGAATGGATGGACAATGTAACCTCTGGTGATTATCAGAAGTATTATGATAATATGTATTCAAACCGATAATAGCTTTTGGAGTAATCGGAACATGTTTCTATTGTAACCGGTGCATGTCTCTATTGTAACCAGTGCAAGAGATTCTGTTTTGTATATTGAATCAGGAGTCCTGTATTTGTTTATAACAGCAAATGCAGGACTTTTTTGTTTTATGGCAATTAAAATACAGTAAATATATTATTATTTCTTAATTTTTTATGCTTTATGTCGAAGAAAACTGAAAACTAGAAAATATTTTTCTATCTTTGCAGCCTTAATGATATATAAAAGAAACAGATATGAAGAAAATAATAATATCAGGCATCGTTATGGCGGTTGCTACCTTGCCGTGCCTTCCCGTTAAGGGACAGGGAAAGGTGGTTCCTTTTAAATATGGTAATATGGACCACTGGGTAGTCAGGAATATCAAAGAATCAGGCATTATCGGAGGAAATCAGAAAACAGTTTATGCCGTTGGACCTAATATGACTGTCAATGGTAATATTCCTTATACCAATAAGGGTGGTTCGCCTTGGGGGTCCTCTAATGTCCTGGCACATGTATCGGGCATCTATAAGACGAATAACTCTGTGTTTCGTGATAAGCATGGTAGTGGATATTGTGCCAAACTGGTAACCCATATTGAGAAAGTAAAAGTGCTGGGACTCATCAATATCAAGGTATTGGCTGCCGGTTCTCTCTTTCTGGGTAATGTTCGTGAACCGATAACAAGTACCAAGGATGGTCCTAAAGCCATCAACTGGGGTATACCATTCACCGCACGTCCTAAGGCTTTGCGCTTTGATTATAAGACTTCTTTTCCTAATGCAGCCAATCGTATCAAGCAGAATGGATTTAGCGGAGCCTCTACGGTTGCAGGTCGAGATCATGCTATAGCTGTGCTCTATCTGCAGAAACGGCATGAAGATGCTAAGGGAAATATAACAGCTAAACGTGTGGGTACGATGGTAGTCAGATTCGGAAAGAGTACCAATAGATGGGTGGAAGATGCTACCTATACAATCCATTATGGCGATATCCGCCACATGGCAGGTTATCAGGCTGCTACTATGGGACTGCGATCCACTGACTATGCCCGTAACAGCAAGGGTAAGAGTGTTCCGGTAAAAGAAGTAGGATGGGCGAGTGCTAACGAAACACCTACTCATCTGATTCTTCAGTTCTCCTCATCCGATGGTGGAGCCTATATCGGAACTCCAGGCAATACCTTGTGGATTGATAATGTAGCATTAGTGTATTAAAATAATAAAATCAACAAAATGAAGCATATTCTGACAATACTTATTATGATGTTGGCATTGGGCAGCTATGCCTCTGAGCTTTCTGTAACCGATAGTATTTCATCTGCAGAGAAGGTGGATACGATGGCTTTACGTGCCGGGAAATCATGGGTGAACCGGATTCTTGACTACTTTAATGATTCCAACAAAAACAAGAAGCATAAGCGTTTCGATTTTAGTGTGATAGGTGGTCCTCATTATGCCTCTGATACCAAGTTTGGATTGGGATTGGTGGCAGCAGGACTATACCGTACTGATCCGAACGACAGTATTCTTCCTCCTTCTAATGTCTCGCTTTATGGTGATGTCAGTTCTGTAGGTTTCTATATGTTGGGTGTCCGTGGTAACCATATTGCTCCTAAAGGAAGATATCGCATCGATTATCACCTTTATTTCTATTCTTTTCCCGCTGATTTTTGGGGAATAGGCTATGAGATGGGCGATAACGATGCCAATAAGAGTGACATGAAGCGTTGGCAGGCTCAGGCTGAAGTTAGCTTCCTGTTTCGTGTAGCAGATAATTTCTATATCGGACCGATGGCGAGTTATGACTATGTAATAGGTAAACATATTGAGCGTCCGGAATTACTGCAAGGCATGGATCAGCATACTTGGAATGTAGGAGCTGGCGTTTCTCTGGTATATGATAACAGAGATAATCTTACGAATCCACATCGTGGTATCTATCTGAATATCAATCAGATGTTCAGACCTCGATTTATGGGAAATGATTATGCTTTCAGTACGACGGCATTTCGTTTTGATGCCTATCAGCGACTGGGTAAGGGAACGGTTCTTGCCGAGGACATTGGGGCTAACCTCAACTTTGGTAATCCTTCGTGGGGAATGATGGCTGAATTGGGTGGTACTCATTCCATGCGTGGCTATTATGAAGGCCGTTATCGCGATAAACATTCTCTGGAAGCTACGGTTGAGTTGCGCCAACATGTATGGAAGCGTAATGGAATCGTAGTGTGGGTTGGAGCAGGAACCATCTTCCCGAAATTCTCGGCATTGCGCTCTAAACAGATTTTGCCGAATGCCGGTGTAGGTTATCGCTGGGAATTTAAGAAGAATGTGAATGTACGTCTGGATTATGGATTCGGTAAGTCGGGGCAGTCTGGTTTTCTCTTCAATATCAATGAAGCGTTTTAGTAATAATGCTCTTTATGTAGTTTGATAATGCTCTTTAAAGTGTTAATGAAAAAGTAGAATGAACAGTTTTACGGATATATATAATAAGGTGTCATCGGGCGCATTCCTTTACGGGTATGCTGTGGTAGCATTGTTGTTGCCTAATATAGCTCTGTGCTATACTGAATGTCTGGCTCCTTGGGCTTGTGGTGCCAATGTGTTGCTGCCTTTGGCACTCTACATGTGGTTCTTTTCGTTAACCAGATGCCCGGGTAAGATGATCTGGTGGGCTTTTCTTTTTGTTTTTTTCGCTGCCTTCCAACTGGTATTGCTTTATCTCTTCGGGACGGGAGTGATAGCGGTAGATATGTTTCTGAATCTTGTAACTACCAATCCTGGCGAGGTGAAGGAACTGCTTGGTAATCTGTTGCCTGCTGTAGTGGGTGTTTTTGTGGTTTATCTTCCTTTGCTGGTTCTGGCTATTGTCAATATCAGCAAGAAAGGGATGATAGTGGTTCAACTCCAGCATCGAGTGCGTCGTTGGGCTTTGGAGATAGCTGCTGTCGGTTTATTCTGTCTGCTGGCTTGCTATGTGGCTGTAGATGATTATCGCTTGCGCAACCAGCTTTATCCTGTTAACGTTTGCTATAATCTCTACCTTGCTTTCGAGCGTGATGCGGCTTCAGAGAATTACAGAGAGGCAAGCAGGAATTTCAGGTTTGATGCCAGGAGCGAGCACGATGCTGAGGCTCCCGAGGTGTATGTGATGGTGGTGGGAGAGACGGCGAGAGCCCACAATTTCAGTCTCTATGGCTATCCGCGCGATACCAATCCTTTGCTTTCCAAGACTCCTGGAATCATAGCTTTTCCCGATGCTACAACCCAGAGTAATACTACGCATAAGAGTGTTCCTATGCTCCTGTCGGCTGCATCAGCAGAGGATTTCGAACGTCTCTTTCATGAGAAAGGTATCCTGGCTGCTTTCAGGGAGGCGGGATTTCATACCGTATTTATCAGCAATCAGCTGCCTAATCATTCTTTTATTGATTTCCTTGGCGAGCAGGCTGATGAACATTACTTCCTGAAGGAAGGTGCTTCTGCAAAAGATAATCATTATGATAGTGATTTGTTGCAGAAGTTGGATGGGATATTGCCTGCGGCAGCTGCCTCTTCATCCAAGCAATACCGTTATCGGAAACTCTTCGTGGTACTTCATACTTATGGTTCTCACTTTAATTACCAGGAGCGCTATCCCCGTAATTTCGCTTTCTTTAAACCTGACAGTAAGAGCGAAGCGAAGCCAGAGAACCGGCGTGACCTGCTGAATGCATACGATAATACCATCCGGTATACCGATTATATCCTGCATGGTATCGTAGAACGTCTGCAGAAATGGGAGAAGACTCAGGCAAAGACGGATGGGGTATATAGCCAACCTACATCGGCGATGCTCTATACCAGCGACCATGGAGAGAATATCTTTGATGATGACCGTCGCCTCTTTCTGCACGCCGCCCCGAAGGCATCTGATTATGAGCTGCATGTTCCTTTCATCATCTGGACATCATCTGGTTATGGAAAACAATATCCGGGAATACTGAAAACTTTGTCTGGTCATCGTACCCAACAGGTACAGACGAGTCTTTCGGCTTTTCATACGATGTTGGGGATAGGAGGCATCCTGACCCGTTATCGCCAGGATAAATATTCTGTGGCAAGTGAGAAGTATCATCCTGTGAAGTTGTTTTATCTGGATGATCATGATAAAGCGATTCCACAGGAAACTGCCAAATATTAGCATCTGATTTTAAGCGTAAACGCGCTCTTTGTGTAAAATACATGAAAAGAGTTTTCGTAAATGTCAATTATTTGCGAAAACTCTTTGTCGTATCTATAATTTGCTGTATCTTTGCACCCAGATTTAGATAATAATAAAAATACAGTTGTTATGGAACCAACTCGAAAAATCGAAAAGGTAGGCATGCGCAACCTCCGTATGGAGGATTATGATCAGCTTGCCAAGTCATTTAGGCGTATTTACGCAGACTCAGATGTATTTTGGACAAAAGAACAGATTAAGAAACTCATTACTATCTTCCCTGAGGGTCAGGTGGTTATTATCGTTGATGATAAGATTGTGGGCTGTGCGCTCTCTATCATCGTCAATTATAATATGGTGAAGGGCGATCATACCTATGCTCAGGTTACGGGTAATGAAACCTTCAATACCCACGATCCTAATGGAAACATTCTTTACGGCATCGAGGTATTTATCCACCCTGATTATCGTGGTTTGCGCCTGGCTCGCCGTATGTATGAGTATCGTAAGGAACTCTGCGAGAAGCTCAACTTGAAGGCTATCATGTTTGGCGGTCGTATACCAAACTATCACAAGTATGCCGATAAGATGCGCCCTAAGGAGTATATCGAGCATGTAAGAAACCGTGAAATCTATGACCCGGTTCTTACCTTCCAGCTTTCCAATGATTTCCACGTGCGCCGCGTAATCCGCAACTATCTTCCTAGTGATGAGGAGAGCGAACACTGCGCCACCCTCTTGCAGTGGGATAACATCTATTATCAGCCACCTACGGATTCTTATGTAGACCGCAAGCCAACCGTAAGAATCGGATTGGTACAGTGGCAGATGCGCCCATACGCTTCGGTGGATGACCTCTTCGAACAGGTTGAGTTCTTCGTTGATTCTGTGAGCGATTACAAGAGCGATTTCATTCTCTTTCCAGAGTATTTCAATGCGCCTTTGATGGCTCGTTTCAATGATTTGGGTGAGGCGCAGAGCATCCGAAAGATGGCGCAGTATACCGAAGAAATCCGTGACCGTTTCCGCGAGTTGGCCATCAGTTACAACATCAATATCATCACGGGTAGTATGCCTTATCTTAAGGACGATTCCCTCTATAACGTGGGCTTCCTCTGCCGCAGAGATGGTAGCGTGGATATGTACGAGAAGATTCATGTTACACCAGATGAGCAGAAGTGCTGGGGATTGAGTGGTGGTAGCCATATCCAGACCTTCGATACCGATTGCGGTAAGATTGGTATCGTCATCTGCTATGATGTGGAGTTCCCTGAGTTGTCAAGATTAATGGCTGAGGATGGCATGCAGATTCTCTTCGTGCCATTCATGACCGATACCCAGAATGCTTACTCCCGAGTAAGAGTCTGTGCACAGGCGCGAGCTATCGAGAATGAGTGCTATGTAGCCATTGCGGGTAGTGTGGGCAACTTGCCTCGTGTTCATAACATGGATATCCAGTATGCCCAGAGCGCCGTGTTCACCCCTTGCGACTTTGCTTTCCCTAACGATGGCAAGCGTTCAGAGGCAACACCTAATACCGAGATGATTCTCGTATCAGATGTTGACCTGAATCTCTTGAATGAGCTTCATACCTACGGTGCTGTAAGAAATCTTCGCGACCGCCGCAAGGATCTCTACGAATTGAAACAGAAAAAGTAGGGGAAGTGAAGAACGAAGAGTGAAGAATTCAATTGTATTGATATATAGATATATAAAGAATGTATAAGATAGAAATCTCGGAGCGCACGCTCCACTTCAAGCAGCCGGCAGGCACGTCTCGTGGCGTATATACCACGAGACACAGTTATTATCTCACCCTTACATCGGATGAATTGCCGGGAGTAGAGGGAGTGGGAGAGTGTGCTACGCTCCCTGATCTCAGTTGCGATGCCAAACCGGAATATGAGATGACCCTGCGACAGGTTTGTCAGATGGTGGAGCAGATGGGACGCATTCCATACGATATGATTCGTGCTTATCCTAGCATCACCTTCGGTTTGGAAACAGCCTTCGCTTCGTTCTTCGATGCAGCGAAGAAGTTTTTGGAGATTGTTCCTGCTGAAGGAGCATCTTCTTCAGAAATGTTGAAGCAGAAAGGGGTTTCTGTTCCTGCCGGAATGGAGAACCTGACAGAACTTTTCGACTCTCCTTTCGGTAGGGGAGAAGAGGGCATCACCATCAACGGATTGGTGTGGATGGGAACCTACGAGGAGATGCTGGCACGACTGGAGGAGAAGCTCCAGGCGGGTTTTCATTGCGTGAAACTGAAGATCGGTGCTATCGATTTTTTCAAGGAACTTGATCTCATCAAGCGCATCCGTGATGTGTATACCAAGGAGCAGGTTGAGTTGCGTGTAGATGCCAATGGTGGCTTTTTGCCGGAGAATGCAATGAGTCAGCTGGAGGCTTTGGCTAAATATGACATTCATTCGATAGAGCAGCCTATCAAGCAGCATCAGTGGCCTAAGATGGCCCAGCTCTGTCGCGAAACACCGCTTCCTATTGCCCTAGACGAGGAGTTGATTGGTGTGAATGTCCGGAGTATGAAGCAGGCTTTGCTCGATACGGTCCGTCCTCAGTATATCATCCTCAAGCCTTCACTTCATGGTGGAATCTATGGATGTAACGAGTGGATAGAACTGGCTAACCAGCGTGGTATCGGCAGCTGGATTACTTCTGCTCTTGAGAGTAATATCGGTCTGAATGCTATTGCTCATTATGCAGCTAAAGTATATGGTCCTAATGTCAAGATGCCGCAAGGCTTGGGCACCGGTCAGCTCTTTACTGATAATATACCGATGCCTTTGGAGATTCGTGGTGACAAACTGTTTGTAGTAAAATGACTTTAGAAGATTTCCTTTCAGAATGGAATAACGGTAGCGACCGGGTGCTGGTGCATACCAGTGGCTCCACGGGAAAGCCCAAGCCGATGATGGTAGAGAAGAAGCGAATGCTCAACTCGGCCCGCATCACTTGTGATTTCCTGGGATTGAAACCTGGTGATAGCGCCCTGCTCTGTATGTCGCTCGATTATATTGCAGGTAAGATGGTGGTGGTGCGGAGTATAGAGCGCCATCTCCATCTTATTTCAGTTTACCCAAGTGGGCATCCTTTGAAAGATGTAAATGAAGAGATTACCTTCGCTGCGATGGTCCCGATGCAGGTTTATAACACCCTGCAGGTTCCTGAAGAGCGGGCTCGTCTCTGCCGCATCAGTCATCTTATTATCGGTGGTGGGGCCATAGATGAGGCTCTCGAACAGAAACTGAAGGCTCTTCCCGGCGATATTGCCATCTGGAGTACCTACGGAATGACCGAAACGCTCTCGCATATTGCCCTGAGAAGAATTAACGGTGCTGAGGCCAGCGAATGGTACCAGCCTTTCGATAGTGTGAAAATCAGTCAGACCGATGAAGGATGTCTGGTAATAGATGCTCCGCAGGTCTGTGCAGAGCCCCTGGTAACGAACGATATAGTGGAAATAGAATCCTATATATATAATAAGGTGGAAAAACTCCGTTTTCGCATCAAAGGCAGAAAAGACAATGTGATTTGCAGCGGAGGCATCAAGATACAGATAGAAGAGGTTGAGGCTCTGTTGAAGCCTTATCTTGAAAAACCTTTCATGATTGTCAAGAAGAAAGACGGGAAGTTTGGAGAAATTGCTGTCCTCTTGACGGAAGATGAGGATATGAAAAAAGTAGAGGCGACTGTTCGCCGCCTCTTATCTGATCATAAATATTGGATTCCAAGGGAATTCCTTCATGTAGAGCATCTTCCGCTTACCGAAACCGGAAAGCCGAAGCGTGCTATCTTTCTTTAAAGAGATTCTCTGAAGAAAGATTCCTTAGCTGAATTATCCTTCTCTGAAGAAGTCAAGTGCTTCCTTGATCTCTTCTATCGTAGCAGTCTGGTTGATACGGATATCGCCTATGCCGCCCAGCATCGTGAAGTTGATGATGCCATTCTGGTTCTTCTTGTCATGATGCATCAGTTCTATCAGTTCATCATAGTCATCGCAGGTAATATCCAGTGAACCATAGAATTCCTTGATGAAGTTTACGGTCTGGCGCATCTTCTCAGTAGGGAATCCGGTTTTGGCAACACTCAGATAGAGTTCTGGAATCAGACCGAATGCCACAGCGTAACCATGCAGGATAGGCTTGCGCTTCAATGCCCAACTCTCGAATGCATGACCGAAAGTATGACCCAGGTTCAGCGCCTTGCGGATGCCCTGCTCGTGAGGATCCTGCTCTACAATGCGCTCCTTTACCTTCACGCTGTCGCCTACCATGCGCTGCAACTGCTTCAAATCAGGCTTGTCGAGGTCGAAACTGACCAGTTCTTCCCACATTGCTTCTGTAGAAATCAGGCCGTGTTTCAGCATCTCTGCATAGCCCGAACAGATGTTTTCTGCATCGAGCGTCTTCAGGAACTCTGTATCGAGAATAACGAACTTAGAATCGTTAAACACACCTACTTCGTTCTTCAGTCCGCCGAAGTTGATGCCTGTCTTTCCACCTACCGATGCGTCTACCATAGCCAGCAGGGTAGTAGGGATATTGATAAAGTTGATACCTCTCTTAAAAGTGCTGGCAGCAAAGCCACCAAGGTCGGTTATCATGCCGCCGCCCAGATTAATCATACAGGAGTGGCGTGAAGCTCCTCCCTCCTGCAGTCCTTTCCATACCATCATCAGACTGTCGATGTCTTTATGGCTGTCGGTAGCCGGAATAGTGATGATATGGGCTTCCTTCATGCAGTAAAAACTCTGCAATACAGGCATGCATAGTTCCAATGTCGTAGTATCTGTAAGCACAAAAAGCTTGTCGTGCTCACACTCAGAAAGTGCACTTACCAGTTCGCTTTCCAGTTGGGTTGATATGATTACTCTTTGTTCCATAACATTCTAACGTATTAATTTTTGTGCAAAGATACACTAAAATGGAGACAATACAAAAAAAAAGTTGCTAAATTTGCGTTTTTTATCTCAGAATGCATTAAACCTTGGTGTATTTAACGCGTCAAAACAATCGAGTAACAAAAAAATGATAATAGAATATCATAGCGATTATGTGTGAAAACACTCATAGTTGAAAATAATAACAAATAAAAATAAGAATGAAAAAATCGATTCTGACGATGCTGCTGCTGTTGATGGCAATAGCATCCTTTGCTCAGCAGCGACTGATATCCGGTCAGATTACCGACCGCGATACCAAGGAGGCCATTGAGCAGGTAACTATTCAATTGCTTAAGAGCGACAGCACGTATGTGGCTGGTGCCATCAGTAATGAGAACGGACTCTTTCACGTCACCGCTCCGGCTAATGGTAAGTATCTGCTCAAGATTTCGAGCGTAGGATACAAGTCTACCATGAAGCGTATCCAAATTTTTGATAACAAGGATCTGGCTATGGGTAAGATTGTGCTGGGTGCTGAGGCTATCATGCTGAAAGGCGCAGTGGTAACAGCTATGGCTCAGAAGGTAACTCTGAAGGAGGATACTTTCGTGTACAATTCTTCTGCCTATCGCACACCGGAAGGCTCGGTAGTTGAGGAACTCGTAAAGCGTCTGCCGGGTGCAGAGGTGAGCGATGACGGTACCATCAAGATTAATGGTAAGGAGGTAAAGAAGATTCTGGTAGACGGCAAGGAGTTTATGACCGGTGATACCAAGACTGCCCTGAAGAACCTGCCTACCAGCATCATCGAGAAAATCAAGGCATACGATGAGAAGAGTGATCTCTCTAAGGTGACCGGTATTGATGATGGTGAGGAGCAGACCGTGCTCGACTTCGGTGTCAAGAAGGGTATGAATAAGGGTCTGATTTCCAATATCGACCTGGGCGTGGGCAACAAGAGCCGCTATAACATGCGTGGTATGGGCGGTTATTTCTCTAATAACAGCCGATTCATGCTCTTTGCCAATGCCAATAACACCAGCGACCGTGGTTTTGGAGGCGGTGGCCCCGGTAGAGGTTTCGGAGGTGCTAACGGTTTGAATGCCAGCAAGATGATAGGTGCTAACTATAATTATGAACTGAAAGATAAATTCAAGTTCAATACTTCACTTCGCTGGAATCACAGCGATGGCGATATTTGGAGCCGTCGTTCCAGCGAGAACTTCATGGGTAGCAGCTCTTCGTTCAGCAACAGCTTGACTCAGAATTTCTCCCGCAACAACAGCTGGAACGGCAACATCCGCTTGGAGTGGATGCCAGACTCTATGACCAATATCCTCTTCCGTCCTTCCATCTCCTGGAGTACCAGCGATGGATTGAGTGGCAGCCAGTCGGCTTCTTACAACAAGGATCCTTATACCATTACCACCAAAGACCCTCTTTCTGAGGAAGGTATTGATGAATTGGACAAGGCTGGGGCAATGGTGAACAGTCAGTTGACTAACGGAATCACCTATTCTGATAATAACAATATCAGGGGTATGCTGCAGGTGAACCGCAAGTTGGGCAACAAGGGACGCAACATCACCTTGCGTATGGATGCCAAATATACGGATAATGACAGCAAGAGCATCTCGCTCAACAATGCCAAGCTCTATCTCGTACAGACAGCGGAGGGTAAGGATTCTACTTATCAGACCAACCGCTATAACCTGACTCCTTCGAAGAATTACAGTTATGCGGGCCAGTTGACCTATAGTGAGCCACTCTGGAAGGCTACCTTCCTGCAGTTCAGCTATAAGTTTACTTACAGCTACTCCAAGAGCGACCGCAGCACCTACGATTTCAGCAAGTATGCGATGACAGGAGATCATGAATATCGTGGTTGGGATAGTTACCTGAATCCGTTTGCCGGTCAGCTTGGCAATTACAAGGATGAGGATTTGAGTAAGTATTCTGAGTATAAGAACTATACTCATGATATCCAGGTGATGATGCGATTCATCCGAAGCAAATATAATCTCAACTTCGGTGTAATGATTCAGCCACAGCGCTCCAACTTCATCTACGATTATATGGGCAATCATAAGGATACCGTCCGCACGGTGACGAATATCAGTCCAACCCTCGATTTCCGTTATCGCTTCTCAAAGATGAGCAACCTGCGTGTGAACTACCGTGGTACCACTTCTCAGCCAAGCATCTCTCAGTTGCTTGATATCACAGATAACAGCGACCCGCTGAACATCTCGAAGGGTAACCCTGGCTTGAAGCCATCGTTCACCCAGAACTTCCGATTGTTCTACAACAATTTCGTGCAGAACCATAACAAGGGTGTCATGACCTTCATCAACTTCTCTACCACCAACAATAGCATCAGCAACAAGGTGACCTACGATGAGAAGACTGGTGGTAGAATCACCCGACCTGAGAATATCAATGGCAACTGGAATGTGATGGGAGCCTTTATGTTCAACTGCTCTATCGATAGTGCCGGTGTATGGAACTTGAATACCGACACCTACTTGGGTTACAACAACTACGTGAGTTATCTGAGTCTCGACAAGCAGTCTGATTCCCAGAAGAATACCACCCGCAGTACTACTTGGAGAGAGCGCCTCTCTTTCAGCTATCGCAACAACTGGCTGGAGCTTTCGCTCGATGGAACATTGAATTATAACCATGCTACAAACAAGTTGCAGCCAAACAGCAACCTCAATACCTGGCAGTTCTCTTATGGACCAAGCATGACGCTTACAGCGCCTTGGGGCACCAGTCTGAACTAAAGCCTCTCTATCAGCAGCCGCCGCGGTTATAGCGACAGCAGCATGAATACGGATGAGTTTGTATGGAATGCGCAGCTCTCTCAGGGTTTCCTGAAGGGCAAGCCTCTTACCATCATGCTGCAGTTCTACGATATCCTCCGCCAGCAGAGCACCTTCTCTCGTGCCATTTCTGCTACATCCCGTACGGATACGGAGTATAATGCCATCAACAGCTATGCGATGCTGCACGTGATTTACCGCCTGAATCTCTTCGGAGGCAAGGATGCCCGTAGGGGTGGACCTGAAGGTCCTGGTGGTCCTGGTGGCCGTCCAAACTTCCATGGCCGTCCATTCAATGGCGGTTTTGGCGGTGGTCGTCCAGGCGGCAGAATGTTCTAGAAAAGAAAATGAAGTAAGCTTCATTTAAAACGACAGTAAGCCTCACTCCATGTTTACGTGGGGCTTATTTCAAACAGATATGACGAGAAAAAAAGAAATCCCCGCTCTTCGTAATGAAGAACGGGGATTGTTATTTTGTCTTATCAAGAGTTCTCGATTAGAGAGCGAACTTGTAACCTACAGTAATCTGGATTACGTTGTTGTAGTTATCAACACCGTCTGCAATCTTAGTTACACCGATGTTGTAACGAGCATCGAATACAAGGTTAGAATACTCATAAGAGAGACCTACTGGTACAGAAAGGTCGAATGTCTTAATGCCTTCTGCGTCATCTTTGTTTACCATGAAACCTGGCTGCAAACCTGCCTTGAGAGCAAGACCCTGAGCTACATAGTAGTTCAATGTTACAGGTACGTTGATATATCCTGGAGTCCAAGTTACGTGATCAGACTTTGTTCCCTGAGCTGAGTAGAGAGCGCCAACAGCAAGACCTAACTTGTCTGTAGCCTGATACTGCAATTCAGCACCGGCAGCGAAACCTGCTTTCCAATCGCCGTCACCGATTGTAGAAACGTTCAAACCAACCTTAGGCTGAATAGTTGTTGTACCTGCAGCCTGCTGTGCGAAAGCACCTACTGAAGACAGCACCATAGCTGCCATAACGAATAATTTTTTCATAATCTCTAATATTTTAAATTAATAGTATATAATGCTCATATAGAGTATGATTAGTTATCAGTGTGTATGCTGATTCCATCATTTTTACTAGGTGCAAAGATATGTTTTTTCTCTATTCGCTCCAAATATTTTAAGTATTATTTTAAAATAAGCAGCCAAATATCACATATAAGTTTCTATTTCGTATGTTTTTAGCTATAATTATCCCAATATTCTTGCATCGTATCTTAAAATGTTGTATCTTTGCAAAGTAAGAAAGAAAGGAAAATAATTATGACTACACAATAAAACTCCCCCTATACTCTTCGAAGTATAGGGGGAGTTTTATTTTATTCTTCATCTTCGTCCCAGTCTTCTTCGTCAAATCCGAACATGGCTGGATCTACGAAGGCGTCCAGGGCACGGCGTTCCTTCTTGGTTGGGCGACCTGTGCCTCGGGCTCTATCTACGAATCCGCTGATGCGACTCATCTCCAGAAGCTCATATTGCTTAGGGTCGGTTACGTTTTTATAGACACCATACAGCATCTTGGCGCCTACGCGCTGCTCTATGCAGTCGAGAACCTCGAAAGAGTAGGTGATAGGGGCTTTCTTTACGCTCACCACATCGCCACGCTTGATGATGAAGGAAGGCTTTCTGTTTACGCCTCCCACCATGACGCGGCCATTCTTACAAGCATCGGCAGCAATGCTGCGGGTCTTGTAAATGCGGGCAGCCCAGAGCCACTTGTCTATTCTTGCTGATTCCTTCATGATTATTTCTTTCCTAGCTTATTGTATTGGTTCATGGTGATGTCGATACCAGCCAATACGAAGCTCTTGATGATGTCTACACCCAGGTCGATGGCCGGCTGCAGCTGCTTCATGTCTTCCTCAGTATATTTGCCCAGCACCCAGTCTATCTGGCCGCCACGTGGATAATCGTTGCCGATGCCCATGCGCAGGCGGGCATAGTTCTGACCGATAAGCTGCTGGATATGTCCCAATCCGTTATGGCCGCCGTTGCTGCCGTTCGCCTTCAGTCGGAAAGCACCCAGAGGCAGGGCTAGCTCATCGCTGATAACCAGCAGTCGGCTCTGGTCAATCTTTTCCTGATTCAGCCAATATCTTACCGCATTACCGCTGAGGTTCATGAATGTGGTAGGTTTGAGCAGGAAAATCTTTCTTCCCTTGAGCGTAGTCTCGGCTACGAAGCCATATCGCTTATCCTCAAAATGAATATTGGACGCTTTAGCAAAAGCGTCCAATACCATAAATCCTGTGTTGTGCCTGGTGTCGGCGTATTCATCGCCAGGGTTACCAAGCCCACAAATCAAATATTTATCCAATGTTTGATAATGCTTTACTCAGGTTCGTAAAATCTCTAGATGACTCAGTGATTAAGCCTCTGCATCATCAGCAGCCTGAGCTGCGAGCTGAGCGTTACGTGTCATCTTGATAGAGCAAACTACAACAGCCTTGCTTGTAGCCAACTCGAGACCCTCGAATGAGAGGTCACCTACCTTGATGCTCTTACCGATCTTCAACTCAGTAACGTCGATATCGAGGTGCTCAGGAATAACCTGGTAAGGAGCTGTAACGTTGATCTTACGGATAGAGAGGTTCATACGACCACCATCACGTACACCCTGTGCAAGACCTGTCAACTTAACTGGAATACCGATAGTGATAGGCTTCTGGTCGTTAACCTCGTAGAAGTCAACGTGCAGAGGAGCGTCTGTTGTTGGGTGGAACTGGATCTCCTTCATGATAGCAGTGTGGCTCTCACCGTCGATGATGAGGTTGATAACGTATACATGAGGAGTGTAGATGATTTTACGCAACTCAGCGAATGGAACTGCGAATGACAAAGCCTCAGGAGCACCGTTCTCGCCCCTTTTCTCACCATAAAGGTTACATGGAATCAAACCTTCCTTACGCAATGTCTTAGAAGCTTTCTTGCCAAGGTCTGTGCGCTTCTGACCTGTTACATTAATCTCTTTCATTTTGTGTTACTCTAAATTAAGTTATTAATAGAAATGTGCCTTAACTCGCCATCACACGGATTAGCTTTGCTTAAAGCGGGTGCAAAATTACGAAAATTATTTGGAATGAGCAAACTTTTTGCCGAAAAACATGTTCTACATGCAGAAAAAATATTGAAAATACAATTTTTTGCTTAAATAAACTGAAATTTTTGCCCGTTTTCTTGTCTATTACCTATTTAATGTGTATTTTTGCAAGCGTATTAGGTAATTTAATAAATGAATCTTTTAAAAACATTAGAGAATGATTAATAGGGATTTGATAAGACGTAAGATTGTGCAGTTAACCTACGCATACTATCAAAACAGCGATCATAACATGGATAACGCTGAGAAGGAGCTGATGTTTAGTCTCTCCAAGTCATACGATTTGTACAACTACATGTTGCAGCTCATCGTTGCCATCACCCAGGAGGCACGCAAGCGCTACGATGTAGATGTAGCTCGTGCCAAGAGAGAGGGTGAGCAGGAACCTTCACCACGTTTCGCATTCAATAAGTTCGCTCTGCAGCTCGAAGAGAACAAGATGCTGCTCGAATGGATAGATGTAAAGCATTCCAACTGGGATGAGGATATCGAAATGGTGCGCAAACTGTATACTGCGATTACGTCTAGCGATCTCTATGCTGATTATATCAGCGGTGCTATTGATGAGGAACTCGCCGATCTCGACGAGTACAGCCGCGACCGCGAGGTATGGCGCCGCATCTACAAGCTGTTCATTCAGAATAATGAAGATCTTGATGCATTCCTTGAGGAGAAGAGCCTCTACTGGAACGATGACAAGGATATCATAGATACTTTCGTATTGAAGACTATCAAGCGTTTCAACCCGAATGCTAAGGCCAAGCAGGAATTGCTGCCAGAATTCAAGGATGCTGAAGACAGAGAGTTTGCACGCAAGCTCTTCCGTGCTACCATCCTCAACTGCGATACCTACCAGCGCTATATGAGCGAGGCTTTGCGCAACTGGGATTTCTCACGTCTTGCCTATATGGATGTAATTATCATGCAGATTGCCATCGCTGAGGTTATGAACTTCCCTGGCATCCCGGCTACCGTCACTATCAACGAGTATGTAGAACTTGCCAAGGCATACAGCACTCCTCGAAGCGGCGGTTATGTTAACGGTATGATCGACAACATCTGCCGCGAGCTCATCAGCCGCAACCTCATCCAGAAGGAGATGCCTGAGCGCAAGCAGCACGCACAGCACGGCGAACATGCCGGCAAACAGCGCCCAGACAACCAGCACCCAGCCGGCCGTCGTCCGCGCATTCATCGCGCTCCGGGCGTGGGTGAGTAAATAACGGAGGCCTTTCTTGCTGGTCACACCTTTTTTATATGTAGAACATAAATAATAATAGATAATACTTTTAACGACATGACAAATTTAGTATTGCAAGCAGCTGCCGGTGGTAGCAGCATGAGTTTTCTCATCATGATGGTAGCTATCTTCGCTATCATGTGGTTCTTTATGATCCGTCCTCAGCAGAAGAAGCAGAAGGAAATCCGCAAGTTCCAGAATGCTTTGGCAGAGGGTACCAAGGTGGTTACAGGCGGCGGTGTTTACGGCACAGTTAAGCGTGTTAACCTCGAGGCTAATACCGTTGATGTTGAGATAGCTCGTGGCGTGGTAATCACTGTAGCTAAGGGCTACGTGTTTGCTGATGCAGCTAGTCAGACACCTAATGCGTAGTATCAAGAGCATATTAAAAGCTGTCAGAAACTTCCTGTTCAGTGGTCTGAATAAGGAGTTTCTGATTTTTTTGTTCTTTCTCGCTCTCAGCGGCATCTTCTGGCTGATGATGACGCTCAATGAGACTACAGAGAGAGAATTCAATATTCCTGTGCAGTTAACGGGCGTGCCCCGCAATGCGGTGATAACCGGCGAACTCGCTGATACCGTGCATATTACGGTGCGCGATAAGGGATTCACACTCGTTACCTATGCTTACGGAGGCAAGATTCATCCGCTCACATTCCGGTTTGCCAATTATGCCGACGAGGAAGCGGGAACGGGACAGATTCCGATGGCTGATGTGCAGAAACAGGTGGCATCCCAGCTCTATGGCTCTACCAAACTGCTCTCCATCAAGCCGGCAAAATTCGATTTCTTCTTCACCTACGGCTCTTCCAAGCGGGTGCCTGTGGTGTTCAGAGGTAAGATTACAACCAGCAAGAGCTATTATCTGGCGCATACCGAATTTCTGCCGTCTAAGGTTACGGTTTATGCCAACAAGAAGCAGCTCGATGAGTTGCAATCGGTAGAAATCGAGCCGTTCAACATGCGCAACCTGCAGGATACCATTCATCGCAGCGTACCTATCAAGAAGATACGTGGCATGAAGATTGTGCCTCAGATGGTGCGTCTGGCGGTATATCCTGATGTGCTTACCGAAGAGTCGGTCGATGTGCCTGTTACGGCCATCAACATGCCTGATAACATGGTGCTCCGTACCTTTCCATCTAAAGTGGCGGTAAGATTCACCATCGGAGCCAGCCTCTTCAGAACCATCAAGCCGAGCCAGTTTAAGGTGGTAGTAGATTATAACGATCTGGTTAACAACCCTTCTGACAAGTGCCAACTCCAGTTGCGCAGCGTGCCGCGCTCGGTGAGCAAGGCGCATCTCGAACTGGAAATGGTAGATTATCTGCTGGAACAGCAATGATGATTAGTAATTTATAATTTACAGTTAATAATTCATCGTGATGAAGATAGCGATAACGGGCGGTATAGGTAGCGGAAAGAGCTATGTGTGCCGGATATTAGAGAAACAGGGCATCAGGGTTTACGACTGTGATGATGAGGCTAAGCGGCTCATGCGCACCGATGCCCGCTTGCAGGCTGGTTTGAAGAAGCTGGTGGGCGATCAGGTTTACAGTGCAGAGGGCGTTTTGCAGAAGCCCGTGCTGGCTCAGTTTCTGCTGGCTGGCGAGGCTAACAAGCAGGCTGTCAACGATGTGGTTCATCCGGCTGTGGCGCGCGATTTCGAGCAGAGCAGCTATGAGTGGATGGAGAGTGCCATCCTCTTTGATAGCGGTTTCTACCGCCGTATCCACCTCGATTTCGTGGTCTGCGTAACGGCTCCCGTTCCGGTCCGCATTCAGCGCATCATGCAGCGCGACCATATCCCGGCAGAGAAGGCGCAGCAGTGGATAGATGCCGTCATGCCGCAGGAAGAGCTCGCAGCCCGCTCCGATTTCGAAATCGTGAACGATGGCGAGCAGAATATCGAAGCACAGGTAAGAAAATTATTGGATATCATTAATAATAAAGAATAACAGAAAAGACAATGGAAACAATCCTTTCAATTGCAGGCAAACCAGGCCTTTATAAATTGGTATCAAGAGGTAACAGAAACCTCATCGTAGAAACACTCGATGAGACTCACAAGCGTATCCCAGCTTTCGCTACCGACCGCGTAACAAGCCTTGGTGACATCGCTATGTATACAGACGCTGATGAGGTGCCACTCTGGGAAGTGCTCGACAGCGTAAGCAAGAAGGAAGAGGGCAAGCCTAGCACTTTCAACTACAAGAAGGCGCCTGTTGCTGAGCTCCACGCTTATTTTGCTGAGGTTCTTCCAAACTACGATCGCGACCGTGTTCACGACAGCGATATCAAGAAGCTCCTCCAGTGGTACAACATTCTTGCTAAGTACGGCATCACCGATTTCAAGGCTACTCTCGCTCCTACAGAGGGTGAGAACGTAGATGATCGTGCTGAGCAGGTTGCTGAGTAAATTCCGTCAGATTTTTTAGGCACGGATTTCACGGATTACACGGATTTTTTTCGAGATAATAACTCATTTCGAGCATGTCTCTATAAACCCGTGTAATCCGTGTAATCCGTGCCTGTTTTTTTCCTTCAGTCTATAAATCCGTGCCTGATTCTTATTTCTCAATCTTCTTCAGTTCCTTCTCAAATCTTCTGCGATACATTTCTCCCGCTATGGTCAGACCAAACGGGAAGGCAATCCAGATGCCCAGAATGCCCAAGCCGCAAGGGAAACCCAGGGTGTAGCCCAGCGGCAAGGAGATGACGAAATAGGCGATGAAGGCATAGAGCACCATCGGCTTTACACAGGCGATGCCACGCAGCGCATTGGCAAAGGTATACTGCAGTCCGTCGCCAAACTGATATACCATCATCAGGATAATCAGCGTAGCCACATACGCCTGCACCTCCACATTATCATTAAACCAGCCACCTATCTGATGGCGAAGCAGGAACACCGGCAAACCCATACACAGCGAGAACAGCAGGTTCAGCCGGAACCCGTCGTAGGCATTGCGGCGAACTGCCCCGTAGTCCTTCTGCCCCATAAAATGGCTCACGCGGATAGCCAGCGCAGCCGCCATGCCCGAAAGCACGAGATAGAAGAGCTGCGAGAGGGTAATCATCACCTGATGAGCCGCCAGCGGAATGGTTCCCAGCCAGCCCACCATCACACAACTCAGCGTGAAGGCAGCCGATTCCATGCCCAGCTGCAGCGCCACAGGCCAGCCCAACCGGTTCATCTCCCTGAAGTCAGCCTTGGTCAGAGAACTGTGCAGAATATCGCGTCTGTATTCCCCAAGATTCTTGCCCGTCATCAGCATGCACACCATCGCCAGCGCCATCAGAATGCGGCTCACCAGCGTCGAAATACCGGCTCCCAGCAAACCCAGTTCCGGGAAGCCCGCCACACCGTAAATCAGTACCCAGTTGCCCAGGATATTGATTATGTTGCCGCCAATCATCGCCCACATCGCCACCTTGGTCTGTCCGAGTCCGTCAAGAAATTGCTTCATCGTGAAGAAGATGCCCATGAAGAGCACCGAGGCGAGGTTTACCAGAAAGTAAGGGCGGATGAGCGAGAGCAGCTCTTCAGGCTGTCCGATGCGCCCCAGATTCAGGTAGAGCACAACGAGGGCGAGGGTGAAGATGATGCCCGTCAGCATGTTGGCACAGAAGGCATTGCGCACTTTCTGTCCGATGCAGTCGGTCCGTTCCTCGCCGTAGAGCCGTCCGATGATAGGAGTGAGTCCGTAGGTGAATCCCATATAGGATACGAAAACGAGACCGAAGATATTGTTCACCAGTCCGGCAGCCGCCAGTTCGGGTGTACTGTGATGGCCTATCATCAGCGTATCAGCAAATCCCAGGATGATGGTACCCAGCTGTCCTATGATGATAGGAATGCCGATAGCTAGCAGTTCCCGGTAGTGATGTTTCTTGTTCGTCGTTATTGATGTCGTATGATTATTCATATTTGCTTTTAATTACTAATCTATTTCCTTTATTCTGCTTAAGAGCATGCAAAGTTACGGCTTTATTCACTAACTACCAAATTTTTCTCCTTTTTTTTTTGAGGACCAGCGATGGAATCGCTGGGAACGGGGCGCAACGGGGCGCAAAGGGGCAGGAATAGGCAGGAATAGGCAGAAAGAGGTAGGAAGAGGCAGGAAGAGACTTTCCTCCTTCCTGCCCCCGTCCCCAGCGATTCCATCGCTGGTCCCCAGCCTTTTTATCGAATAAGGCCCTTCTTTACCTTTAAATGTATGAACTTCCTTCCTCTTTCTGTCCATACGAGGTAGGTGTGGGTATAGGCGGTGCCCAGTTTCTCCTGTGCCCCATCGCAGTGAGGGTCGGGGAGGGTAGAGTAGCGGGTGCGGCTCTTCGCCAGGCCCATGTGGGCATAATCAGCATAGAGCAGATACTGGCCGCTCTGGTAGTACTGGATATGAAGGGCGCAGAGCTGGCGGTTCAACTCCTGTGCCGTGATACCCAGCTCCTTCGCTATCTGCGTGGTGGTATAGCAGGAAACTGAGTTGAGCACATTGTCGGTGTAGAGCGCCTTCGGCAGAAGATGATCCACCTGATTCTCCAACTGGATGATGTTCTCACCGTTCTTGGCGATGCAAACCACCTGTTCGTCTACCACACCGTTCAGCCGACGAATCTCCGTATCCTGTTCTCCGATGAGTTTCTTCTGCTGATCAATCTGCACTTGCTGGTTTTTCAGCAGATTCTCCTTCTCCTTGAGTGTAGCTCTGAGAATCTCTTCAGCATGCCGAATCGTCTCCTCATCACTCTCGCCCTGCTTTACCGGAATATAACCGCCCGTCTTGCGAATCTGCGGCAGCACCTCGGAAGTAACCCAGTTTTTGAACTTCACCGCCGTTGGAAGCTTGGACCCGAGCACCAAAGCATAGAATCCGCTCTCGTTAACGAAAGTCATCTGACACCAGCGATTTGCTGCAGCTCCATCCTTCTTTTTGCCAGTCACTACCCATACGTCGTGTTTCACGACGCAAGGGTCATCAACATGTCGCTGGATGGCATCACGCTGGTTTTTATACCCCAGCACATCACAGACATCTTTCGCACAGAACAAGGGTTCTCCATCTTCATCGGTTAAGGTGCGAATCTTACCGAATTCAGGGTTTTCGAACACGACAGCATTACCCGCTGTCTTTTCATTCTTCATTTCTTCCTTTTTTGTATTTTCTTCTGTTTTCATGTTAAAAATGGTATTAAAATTAAACACTAATCACTACCCAATGGTAATCCAAATGCTCTCATCCCTGTCTCTCGCAGCGGTGATGGCATTGATGAGGCGGTGGAGCCAGATGCGGGAGTTCACAACCATGCCCTTCACACGGTTTTCACCCACCAGGATGCAACCCTGCGTATCATCGGGATAATTGCCGGCATGAATGCGGATGCCCTCAAAATTGGGGACACCCAACAGCAGCGGCAACCACATCTGAAACCTCGGCGACTTACTGATCACCAGCGGATAAGTGCCCTCAGGTATCGCCGTCTTGCCCTTCATCTTCTGCGCCTTCTTGCCCGATACACGCCCCAATCGCACATTCTCCTCGGCAGGACTCAGCTCCACACCCAGAAGATTGCGCCAGCACGGCTCCAGCGTATCACAGAAATACGAGTCCGCATTCAGCTTCTCCAGGGGCACCTCGCACACCGTCTTCAGCCCCCTGCACTTGTTCACACTCTCAATCGTGCGCTTCTTCACATCCTCATCCTTCAGGATGTAAAGGCGACCTATCGTGTAGGTCTTCTTCTTCGCTATACGTTTTAAAACTATCTGCATAAGTAAAAATAAATTTAAGATTCAATAACCATACCGTCGTGGCGGTACTTAAGCTTCTCAAAACTGTCACAACTGTCACGCTTGCCCGTATACTGATACGCCCGCCTGATGTAATTTCGGTGCAGCCACTGCCTGATCATCATATCGGTACCCTTCGCATCCAGTCCATGCTCTAGCCGGATGGCAAGCAACTGCGCAGCCGTAAAGCTATCGGGCAGTATCTGTAAAAGATTCTGAGGCCCACGCTTCGAACTCCTCTGCGCCGTATAGTTCTCCTTCGCAATCATGTCACCGAAGAACCGCATCTTGCAGTACAGGTCATACTGCTCGCTCCAGCGGATAAACTCGTCAATCTCCGGCTCCCACTTGCAACCATTGGCTACATACAGCACACACGCCTTCAGGTAAGCGATGACGTTGGCACGGAACGAGAGATTCTCAAACGTCCTGTCCTGCGACAGCCGGGCAAACTCAGCATTCTCGTCCTTCAGTTTGAGGGCAAGCTGAAACGCCTCCTTACACTCAATCAAGCCCGTTACTTTGTTCAGATTTTCGATGTAAGGCCGTAGCGCCTCACGGTACGATTCATCATAAGTTCCGTAAACAGGCATATCTTCGCCGATTTCCCTTTCGGGGATGGTACAGAAGTTGATACGGCTGATAGGACCATCGGTAAGAACCTTAGAGAAGTAACGCTGACCCTTCTGGATGGTGGTAGATGCATTCCAGTTGAACCGGATGGTAACACGCTCCGTAACACTCATCGTTCCCACGCGAGTTTGTCCGTATTTATTACCTGGGTCGGCTGCCAGACACATGATACGGAACTGCTGGCTTCCGCTGCCCTTGAGCGCATCAAACTGGTCTAGCTCATTGAGCGAAGTATAGAGGAAATGTTCCTGTGCTTCGGCCGTTCTCATCACGAAAGCCGGGTTCGTCATATCCGCATCAATCTCCTGGATAATCAGGTTTTCTGGTCTCTTGCGCTTATCCTTGTTGGCACCTTTGCGCAGCATCTCATCCTTCCACGCCTTTTCGCGCTTCAGGTTTTCAGCATCCCTCAGCCTGATATCCTCCATAATGAAATCGATAGGCCTGTTCACGCTGCTCTTACCCGCTCCGGTACCCGCAAGCAGCAGCGTCATCAGTCTCGCCTCGTGCTCCACGTTGTCAATATACCGGAACCTCGTCTTCCAGAGATGCGTAGCCAGCGGTGGGAAGATAGCGTGCGCCACAGCCGGCTTATAAACTTCCGGCGTCCTCGATATCAGCAGCTCCACCAGCTTCGGCAGTTTCTTCGGCATCTCCGGCGGGTCAGGATAATCCTCCTCGGTACTTTGAACTTTGAGATTCGAACTTTGAACAATATAATTAGTCACAGCATTCGAATTATTCACTCTTCGTTCTTCACTCTTCACTTCATTCGCCTTCTGCTCCGCAAGTGCATTCACCCTCATCACTTCCCTCGACATCGGCTTCGTATTGTCAGCATATTTCGCATAGAAGTCATGAATCAGCTGATGGCAGTCGTTCTCCTGATAGTAGCTCGGCATTTTCACCCTCACCACCTTCATCAGTTCCTCTTCCTCCATCACCCTCGAAGCACCGGCGCTCATGATAGCCAGCAGCGAAGAGTGTCTCGACCCCACGGTATCAATCTCCATACCCCCGAGTCCGGCAGCCTGCGTAAACAGGTCAAACGCAATCAGATTCTTCTCCCTGGCTCCCAATCCGCCAGCATCCTGATTGCCTCCAGAATGCCCGATATGAGGAGCATCAGCACCATGGCTATCACCAGGTTGGGCAGGCTGAACAGCAGAGCCAGCAGAAACAGCAGTATTGCCGTCGTTGCCCGATAGTCTATTATTTTCATTATTCTTTCCATTGCTATTAATTTTTAACTGTAAACTATTAACTTTCCCTCTTCCGTCCACGGTCAGTCCGCGGTCCAGATACGCCTGCCTTCGCATCAGAATCTCCTTCTCGCTCAGCACGGCGCACCACATTTTCGACCTGTAGATTTCCGAGTCCTTATCGGTGAGATAAATCATTCTCTCGGGTGTGATGCAGCTCTCGTCATACGGCACCCCCAGCGCCTCGCAATACGCCTTCTGCGTCTCCTCGATGGTCATTCCCACCGGCAGTCTGATACCGATGTGCAGCTTCTTCCGGGCACTGTAGCAGAGGTGCAGCAGCGAGCCGTTCCAGATGCTGTCAGAGCAGTTCAGCTCCCTTGCCTTCTCGATAGCCTTGTCTACATACTCCCTGTCATCCACGTCGATGATAGTCTGGAACATGAAGCTCTCGGGCTGGGCATTCTCCTGTCTGCGCACGTTGTTCTTGAAGATGCCGTAGTGGGGACAGAAGAAAGGCAGTTCGCTCTTCAGTCTGTCCTGCGCCTTCTTCACCGCCTCCTTATCGTTGGCATTCACCTTCGGGATAGGCAGTTCGCCCCTAATCTGCTGAATCATCTTCCTGATTTCCGGCGATGCAATCACCTTGTCATACACCGCCATACTGTTTGAAAACACCTTCCCCTTATTGCCCTTGCGATAAGGGTTCAGTGCAATTACATGTTGTGTTTCTGTCATGTTATTTCGTTAATAAAAGATTGGTTTGTGGGGTAATCCCCTCTTTCGTTTTCACCACTCTCAGCCGTCTGTAAGGAGGAGGACTGAACACATACGCTTTCACTTCCATCATTAAATAATTTAGAAGATTGGGGGCTCCCACCATGGTTGATGTGCAGATACACAAAAGCCCCCGAAACTCAGACCGCATTGGTTCTGAATTCCGGGGGCAAAGGTAAGGCAAATTTCTCGCTTCTACCTAGTACGTACTATGTACGCGTACTAGTACTACCTGCCAGATTAGCCTCTGATAGCAGGCATCACTTTTTCGAGGAAGGGAATCGTTTTCTTCTGATCCATTCCTCGGTTGTAGGCGGCTCTCATCGAGTTCGGATTAGGACCCCAATAATTGCCGAATACGCTCCATATATTATCGATTTTCAACTCTGTACCTATCTGGTTGGCAAGGATGGCAGCTTCGGATGATGACAGTCCTGAAGGCATGAAATTTTCGGTTACCAAGCCTATCTCTATCAGGTTGTTCTTTATCCTCTGAGCCCTTTCCGTTTTCAGCTCAGCCGGCATCTCAGCATTTCTGCATGAGTTTTGCTCACAGGCATTGCTGCCATAATAGTTTTCCACATGCTCGAAGTACGAGCTACCAGCGTTCATGATGATCATTCTTTGTCCAGACATTTCTCATCCTCCTTTCCCTGATAGTTGTTCATGTGTTCGATATATTGTCCACCATTCATCTGTATGGTATTGTTGATAACGATGGTAAAGTGCTTTATTACGAAGCGAATAAATTTTCTATAGAAAAAAAGTTTCATCTTCTTTTATTGTTTTTATGTTGATTGTTAACTGTTTCCGCCTCATTTTAGTAGAGGACGTGTGTTTGCGCTAACGTTTTTAGCGTAAGCCGCTGGAGACTGCCGAGCGCCTACTATCGTAAGGTGTGGGGGCGGGTAAGGTTGTGTTTACTTTCTGGTTGTTGATATGGCATTAAGTTGATACTTGGTCGCAGATACCTGGCATCTCGACCGATTATTAGTAATTACAGCATGCCACAGCTCGCTTAGGAGTTCTCCTAAGCTTCCGAAACACCTTTTCTTCATAAAGTCGAGGTGATTGCTGTTCATATGCTTCATTTTTTTCATAATTTCAAAATTTCGTGCAAAGGTAATAAAAAACATTCAAATAACCAAATAAAAAGTGAGTTCTATAGAGCTCGCTTAAATTTAATATTTATTATACATACGTGTGATGTTTTTAACAGATTAAACGCCATTCCCCCTCACGCATCCCTGCAATTCCCTTCATGCCCCCTGCAATTTCCCTCACGCCCTGAAAGGGCAGAAGCTCCTAGCCCAGGGCATTCGCCCTGGGTATTCATGTCCCACGTCTGGCGCCCTGTAGGGGCAAAAGCTTTGTATGGCGACCCGAATATGATACAATACTGCGTTAAATTAACATTTAATCGTCTGTAAATCAAT
>ULTF01028582.1_pt1 | contig 67123 bp, 53 predicted proteins | sample 1957371 | NCBI WGS metagenome assembly ULTF01 (sample SAMEA4835727, study PRJEB28245) | human gut metagenome | biome: gut microbiome; material: fecal sample | place: Denmark | collected 2008
GTGCCAGGGGCACAAATGGTATTTATTATATTACAGAAGGTACCAATGCATACATTTCTGTAACAGTAAAAAAAACAGAAGATCTAGGATCACATACGATGTTTATCGGTGAAATAACCGATATGGAAGTTTTAAGTAATGTTCCATCAGTGACATATGATTATTACCAGAATAATATTAAGCCCAAGCCGCAGGCAGTTGGAAAAACCGAGGATGGTCAGACAATATGGCGTTGCAGAATTTGCGGATATGAATATGTAGGCGAGGAATTACCGGATGACTTTATATGTCCTTTATGTAAGCACCCGGCATCTGATTTTGAAAAAATAGTAAAGAATACGGAGGTAAAAGAAATGGCAGCAAACAAATACGCAGGAACACAGACTGAGAAAAATTTACAGGAGGCATTTGCAGGCGAATCCCAGGCAAGAAATAAGTATACCTATTTTGCATCTGTAGCGAAAAAGGAAGGCTACGAGCAGATGTCAGCTTTGTTCTTAAAAACAGCAGATAACGAGAAAGAACATGCAAAGATGTGGTTCAAGGAATTAGCAGGAATTGGTGATACAAAGGAAAATCTGGCGGCAGCGGCAGAAGGCGAAAATTATGAGTGGACAGATATGTACGAAGGCTTCGCTAAAACGGCTGAGGAAGAAGGCTTCCCTGAGCTTGCAGCAAAATTCAGGGCTGTAGGAGAGATTGAGAAGCACCATGAGGAGAGATATCGTGCACTTCTTAAGAACATTGAGACTGCACAGGTATTTGAAAAGAGTGAGGTTAAGGTATGGGAATGCCGTAACTGTGGACATATTGTGGTAGGAACAAAAGCTCCTGAGGTATGTCCGGTATGTAATCATCCACAGAGTTATTTTGAAGTACATGAAGAAAACTATTAAGGTGAATTGATATAAATATATTATGATAGGATGCAGATTCTATAGGAGTGACTGAAAAAATATGTGATATCCTTGGTGACATGGCACAGAATGGTTTTATTGATTCAGATATTTCAGACAATAGTGCTTTCCGTTATGGCTGGTATGGCATGGGTTTCCAAAGCAGAATAAGAATGAAAGTAGGATTAAGTTATGTATGAAATGAAACCGGAATATTATATCGGAATAGATATAATTGACTAGGAACATAAGCAGTTGTTCAAGTATGCAGATGAGGCATATGAATTGCTTCATGACGAGTATACACCGGATAAATATGATAGAATTGACATAATATTGGAAAATCTTCGTGATTATACAGAAAAACATTTTACTGATGAAGAACAATATATGGAATCTATTCATTATAAGAAGCTGTTTACACAAAAGATCCAACATCAGGAATTTATACAGAAGCTTGATGAATTCATGGAACATCATAGTGATGAACTGGAAGATCAGGATGAACAGATCATGGAAATTTTGAAATATCTTATAGCGTGGCTAGTAAATCACATTTTGTACGTTGATGGGCAGATCCCAAAAGGCTGATAAAACGAAAGGAGCACTCCAATATGCAGCTTACAATGCTGGGGACCGGCAGTGCGCTGGTAACAGAATGCTTTAATACCTGCTTTGTGTTAAGTGAGCAGGAAGAATATTTTATGGTGGATGGCGGTGGTGGCAATCAGGTGTTGCGGCAGTTACAGCTTGCCGGGATTGACTGGAAAAAGATCCGGACGATCTTTGTGACACATAAGCATACCGATCACATCATGGGAATTATCTGGATGATCCGCGTGATCTGCCAGCATATGAGACAGGGGGCATATGACGGAGAAGCTGTCATCTATGGACATGCGGAAGTGATCGCGCTTTTGCGGGAGCTTTCCGAAAAGCTGATCCAGAAAAAGGACGTGGCGATGATCGGGCAGAGACTGCATCTGATCCCGGTAGAAGATGGTGCGTCAAAAGAAATTTTGGGAAAGAAGGTTACCTTTTTCGATATTCAGTCTACCAAGGCAAAACAGTTTGGATTTTGTATGGATCTGGGCGCGGGCAGAAAGCTGACCTGTTGCGGAGACGAACCGTATAACAGCTGTGAGGAAGCATATGCGAAGGACAGCACCTGGCTGTTACACGAAGCCTTTTGTCTGCACGGACAGGCGGATATCTTCCATCCGTATGAGAAGCATCATTCCACGGTGAAAGATGCCTGTGAGCTGGCGGAGCAGCTCCATGTCAAAAATCTGCTTCTCTATCACACAGAAGACAGAAATCTTGCAAAAAGAAAAGAACTGTATACAGAGGAAGGAAAGCGGTATTATCATGGCAATCTGTATGTGCCGGATGATCTGGAAAAAATATCATTATAAGGATGAGAACGGAGGGTGTCTATGAGCCATAGGAAATACAGCCTGCTATATCCGGCAGAGCAGGCGGAATATAAAACACTGAGTCAGACAACCATGCATGATCTGGGATTGGATCAGATCTGTAAAAAACTGTCAGCCAAAGAGGCAGAGCAGAATTATATCTTAAATGTTATGGCGCGGATGTATGCAGACCCTGTGGTGACGCAGTACCGCTGTGATATTTTTGAAGATGTGCTACAGAATAAAAAGATGCGGGACGATATGATGGAAATACTTGGGCGTATCAGCTTCCTGAAGGATTATGGTGGTTTTAAAAGGGAATACGATGACAGTGCCAGCATCTGGGATCTGCTGCACAGGCTGGATGAGATCAACGATTATATCAAATGTGTGGATGCACTGCATACTTGTCTGGCGGATCCGCAGCTCCACTCGGCGGGATTTCTGGGACTGCGGGAATATGTGGAAGAAATCTATGCAGATAATGGGTTTGCAGAGCTGAAACAGGATATTGCAGGACTGAAGCTGGATACCTCACAGCTGAAAAGTATCACGGTAGGGATCAATCTGAATGACCGGTTTGAAGCGGATGGGATCGGACTTGTTTCGATTAACAGCAAGTATTTTACGAAAGCGGGCATTCTCGGTAATTTCTATGAGCATATTGCGGCGAAGGATCGGATCAATGCGGATACAGCATGGAAGAAGGATTTTAAATTCCAGCCGTTTGATGTCAATGCGGAAGGTGCGCTGCATACACCGCTGCAAAAAGCGATGGGAGCAGGAGCGACGGTAGCAGATGCCATGGTTGGAATTGTCGGTATTCCGGAAGGCGATCAGGCAAAAGATGTAACGCGATATACGGACCGCATTGTAAATCATATGGTTTCCCATATGGTCAAAAGAGCAAAGGAAGTATTGAATAAATATGTTTCTGTTACGATCACCGATATGACCGATCTGATCCCGGAGATGATGTACTATATCCGGTGGGCGGAATATATGAAAAAGCTGCAGGATAAAGGCTTTTCCTTTGCAAAGGCAGTAGTCTCTCAGGCATCTGATCAAGAGGCAGACAGATATGAAATGCGGGCAAGGGGCATTTATAATCTGAAGCTTGCGGTTTTTGAAACGGAAGAATCCGGTAATATCGTAACAAATGATCTGGATTTTGATAAGCTCCACAGAGTTTATGTGCTGACGGGCGCCAACCGCGGTGGTAAAACAACGATCACGCAGGCAATCGGACAACTGTTTGTACTGGCACAGGGCGGTATTTATATACCGGGCAGCGGATTTACCTTTTCTCCGGCGGATTGTATTTATACCCATTTTCCGGCAGATGAGGATAAAACACTAGATCTGGGACGTCTGGGCGAAGAATGTAAACGATTTAAGGAAATCTATGAAAATGCAGATAGCAGAAGCTTACTGCTGCTGAATGAATCCTTTTCAACTACTTCATTTGAGGAAGGGTACTATATTGCAAAGGATTGCATCAGGGCAATTTTATGTAAGGGGATGCGGACTATTTATAATACGCATATGCATAAGCTGGCATTTGATATTGCCCGGATCAATGAAGAACAGGGGCAGGCAGAGGGAAGAGCGTTTTCCCTGATCGTGCATGCAAAAGATGCAAAGCGTTCCTATCAGATTGAAGTGGCACCACCGGAAGGAAAGTCATATGCGAGTCAGATCGCACAGAAGTACGGTGTGACCTATGAGCTGTTATTACACAGGGGTTAGCCGGGTAGGCGAATCATTAACGGGCTCTCTTGACAGAAAGAAAAAAACAGCATAATATCGGACTTGCCGGAACAGAGTAATGTTTAAAGGCAGAATAAATAAGGAAAGCAGGGATATTTTATGTATGAAATGAAACCGGAATATTATATTGGAATAGATATGATTGATGAGGAACATAAGCAGCTGTTTGAGTATGCGGACGAGGCATATGAGCTGCTTCATGATGAGTTTACACCTGATAAGTATGACAAAATTGATATAATATTAGAGAATCTTCGGAATTATACCGTGAAGCATTTTTCTGATGAAGAACAGTATATGGAATCTATCAATTATAAGAAGTTATTCACACAGAAAATCCAGCATCAGGAATTTATACAGAAGCTTGATGAATTTATGGAACACCATAATGATGATGCAGAAGATCAGGATGAACAGATCATGGAAATCTTAAAATATCTTACAGAATGGTTGGTAAACCATATTTTGTATGTGGATGGACAGATTCCCCAAAACTGACAGAGAGTTTTTGAACCATACGATAAGAACCGTTTTACAATATGGAAGGGATAATCGGCAATCTGCTTTGCAGCAGGCAATATATAGAAATAAGAAATATATAGAAATACAGCAGATTTGACTGATCGGAGAGCGAATATGATTATCAGGAAAGCAGAAGAAAAAGATATTCCGAGAATTTTGGAATTGTTAGAGCAGGTGCTGCAAATTCATGCAGATATCAGACCTGATATCTTTATTCCCGGAACGACAAAATATACGGCAGACGAATTGACAGAACTTTTGAAAAATGCGGAAAAGCCAATCTATGTCGCAGCAGATGAGGATGATGTTTGTATGGGATATGCATTTTGTCAATTACAGGAGCAGCCTTTTTCAAACAATATGGTACCGTTTAAGACTTTATTTATTGATGACCTATGTGTCGACCAGGAGGCACGAGGCCGGCATATTGGGGAGAGCCTGTTTGAATATGTAAAAAATGAAGCAAAACAACTGGGGTGCTATGAAGTGACATTACATGTATGGACAGGAAATACATCAGCAGAAAAATTTTATGAAAAAATGGGAATGCGGACAAAAGAAAGACAGATGGAATATATAATATGATGCCAGGGTCAAAAGGTCTAAAACCACATGAGCTTGCTCATAAGTGGTTGAAAGACCTTGGGCAGGATTGTGGGAGTGCAGACCGTCGGACGTATCCGGTATGGAAAGAGTAAGAAAACAGAAAATGGAGGCTGTATGCGGAAAAACAAAAGAAAATGGATCTGTATTTTAATGTTGGCATTACTGTTTTGTATCAGTGCGGCGGCAGTTACGGAGACGCGGGTACAGGCAGCGCAGACAAAGGAAACAACAGGCTTTGTGAAAAAGAAGGGCAAAACGTACTATTATAAAAACGGGAAAAAGCAAAAAGGGCTGAAAACGATCGATGGCAGCAAATATTATTTCAGCAAAGTAACCGGCGTGATGCAGAAGAAGGTGTTTAAGACCGTAAAAGGAAAGAAATACTACTTTGGCGCGAACGGAAAAGCGGTCAGGGGACTGAAGACGATCAAGAAGAAACTGTATTATTTTAATACATCGTGTGTGATGCAGAAAGGCTGGAAAACAGTCAATGGTGTGAAATATTATTTTGCGTCGAATGGTAAGGCATACAGGAACACAACGAAAAAAGTCGGTAAGATCTATGCGCGCTTTGATGAAAACGGGGCATATCAGATTACAGCCTCCTATTGTATGGTAAATGGCAGAAAGATGCAGGTGCAGTATCGGACAGACCCACAGGTCAGTGATGAAATATTACTTGCAGCAATTTTGTATGCGGAAGCAGGCGGCGAGAGACAGACAGCACTTTCCGCAACGCTGAATCAGGAAACAATCCGTGTCTATAAGGGGCAGTTAGCTGTGGGCTATACGATCTTAAACCGTATGGCGAGCAGAAGTTACCCGTCGACCGTAAAGGAAATTGTCTATGCGCAGTATCAGTTTGAACCGGCAAGAACCGGTGTTCTGACAGCACTTCTGAAGGATCAGACAAGGATCAGTACAGAGTGCAGAAATACTGCAAAGCTGCTGCTGAAAGATTATAAGGCAGCACAGGACAGTGTAAAGGAATTTCCGCGCAGCGAGTTTACCTGGTGCAACTTTTGGGCACTCAGTTATGCAAGAAATTATTCAGATTTCTTCTCGGTGTATAAAAAAAATGAGTATCAGATCATTGGCAATCAGGTATTTTTCAATTATACAAAAACGATCCACAGCCAAAGCTGAGCGAATAGAGATCCTGGAAAACAGACATACTAAACAATAGAGCTAGGGCGTAGTCAGGAGGTCCGGAATGAAGATTTTATTTTATGATACAAAAAAATATGACAGAGATTCTTTTGAAAAAGTAGTAACAGATTTTCCGGAGACGGAAATAGATTATCTGGAAGCCGATCTGTCTGTGCAGACGGCAAGACTGGCAAAGGGATATGATGCAGTCTGTGCTTTTGTCAGCTCGGATGTCAGTGAGAAGGTGCTGCAGATACTGGGACAGCGTGGGGTAAAGCTTGTACTGATGCGGTGTGCGGGCTTTAATAATGTAGATCTTGCTGCTGCGGATGCCAACGGCATTACTGTACTTCGCGTACCAGGCTATTCTCCGGAGGCAGTAGCAGAGCATGCCATGGCACTGGCACTGGCGGTGAATCGGCATATCCATAAGGGGTATATCAAGGTGCGGGAGAACAACTTCAGCCTGGTAGGATTAACCGGTGTTAACTTCTATGGAAAAACAGCAGGTATTGTCGGAACCGGCAAGATCGGTGCAGCCATGTGCAGGATCTGTCACGGATTTGGCATGAAGGTGATCGCCTATGATATTTATCAGAACCCGGATCTGGATTTTGTGGAATATGTGGATTTTGACACCTTACTTGCAAACAGTGACCTGATCTCCCTGCATTGCCCGCTGACGGAGGAAAATTATCATCTGATCAATCAGGATACGATCCGGAAAATGAAGGATGAAGTGATCCTTGTGAATACATCGCGCGGTGCGCTGATCAAGACGGATGATCTGATCGCAGGCATCCGAAGCCGGAAATTCTTTGGGGTGGGACTGGACGTGTACGAGGAAGAAACCAATAATGTGTTTGAAAACAGAGAGGATGATTTCTTAGAGCACTCCACAACAGCAAGATTGTTGTCCTTCCCTAACGTGATCGTAACTTCCCACCAGGGCTTCTTAACAGAGGAGGCACTTGCGGCGATCAGCCGGACAACATTGCAGAATGCAATGGATTTCAAAAACGCAGCGGTCAACCCGGTAAATCAGGTGAAATAATATGAAGAAAAAAGTGCTTGGGGCATGTGCAGCGACGGTGGGTGTGCTTTTGCTTATTGCTGCTGCAGTTGCTGTATGGATCTTGCAAAAACCGGAAACAAGATTTCTGGTCACAATGCAGCAGGCTCTCAGAGAAAAAGGCTTGCTTGGTGAATTTTGGGAAAGACGGGAACAAGGGCAGCTTGCGCAGCTGGATGGAAGATACCGGATCTCTCTGCCACTGCTTGGCAAGAAAAATATGGAATTTACCGCGCAGTTTTCCGATGGAACGGTATTATTCCAGCCGACGGCCAACAGGGAGGTCCTCTACAAATATGTGTATCAGGATGCGGATAACCAACAGGCACTGCAAAAGCTTTTGGGTAAGGAAGCGGAGACGCAGATTGATTTCTGGCTGTCAGTGATCGAAGGAACAGAGAATGGAAGCTCTGCGGGAAATGGTACGGGCGCACTTGGAAAAGAGCTGCAGAAGCAGCTGGTTTCCTACAGTAAAGAAGTGATGCAGGGGCTTTCGCTGACAGAAGGTAAGCAAAAGCATGCATACATAAACGGAAGATATGAAACTTGCAGTTGTACGGAGATCGTGCTTCCTGTGACAGATTTTTTGGATATTTACGAAGGCTATGCCCGCATCTGTGAAAAGGATGGTGTATTGCTTCCGGTACTTTCGGAGAATGAATGGCTTGGGGAACAGGAGGAGATCACTTTCCGGTTTTACCAAAAAGGACTGCAGCTTGCGGCGATCGGCGTTGAAGCAGATGGTGAGCCACTGCTTACGCTGGCAGAAGATCAGGAAGGAATACCGCGGCTTGATCTGGAACAGATCAGGATCGGATCCGATGGCAGTCTGAGTCTGGAGCTTTCTTATCTGGAGCAGGGGCAGTTGCAGCCGCTGCAGGGAGAGATACTTGATATTGGTAAGCTGACGTTTACACAGCTTCCGAAATTGTTTGGTATATTTTAAAGCTGTATGCAAAGAAAAAGCCCGAAGCGTTTTGCCTCGGGCTTGTTTTAGCTGCATATCTTATTTGTTGTCTTCCTCTTCATCAAAGAATTCTTCGATCGTCTCGGTTGAGGATTCTACATTGTCGATCGGTTCTTCATCTTCTTCATCGAAAGGTTCATCGTCAGCCTGTTCAGTTTCGGCTGATTCTTCTTTTTCTTCTTCCTTCGGTTCCGGAGCCGGAGTTTCTTCTTTATCTTCAGCAGCCGGAGAGACCGCTTCCTTTACTTCTTCTACAGCCGGTTTCTCTTCTTGCCCGGAAACAACAGGATCTACAGCAGGTTCTTCTGACCTGACAGGTTCTGCCGGTACATCTTCTTTGGCTTCTTCTGCAGCCGTCTCTTCCTCAGATTTTACGGTAGAGAAACGAAGCGGTACATAGCTGCGTTCCTTGCCGCCGGAGAGATCTTTTTCCTCTTCGTCAAAATCAAAATCGTTATCAAAATCGTCATCGTCAAATCTGTCTTCATCAGATTTTTTGAAATAGTAATAAGCACCTGCCGCAGCAGCGACAGCAGCGCTGAACATCAGAAATTTACCAAATTTTTTAGCCATATTGTAAACCCCTTTCTATGGAATCTGTTTTCTTTATTTTAAAATAATTTTGCCCGGAACACAAGGAGTTTGTGTACAGTTTATAAGAAGTTTATGGAATTGCAAGAGTAGCTGTTCTGTGGTAGGATAAAGTGACCGCCGGAGTCAATGATACGGAAAAAGAGGAACTACAATGAACAATCGTTTTTTTGAACTTCCAAAGGAAAAACAGGATCGTTTTATCAATGCAGCACTGCAGATCTTTGCGAAAAATGGCTACAAAAAGGCAAGTACCGATGAGATCGTGAAAGCAGCCGGCATTTCCAAGGGATTGTTATTCCATTATTTTGGAAGTAAGCAGGGGCTATACGAATTTGTCTATATGTACAGCGTGAAATATATCAGTATGGAATATTCCCGTACCGTACCGCTGTTTTCCATTGATTTCTTTTCCCTGCAGCGCAAGGTAGAAGAAGCAAAGCGCGATATCATCCGCAATTATCCGTACATGAATCTGTTTGTGACGCTGGCATTTCGGGAAGAAAAAGAAATCCTGACACTGATCGCAGACAGTATGGATCAGTATTCCACAATGCTTTCCGGTATTTACCAAAAGGCGGATCTGAGCTGCTTTAAGACAGGAATTGATGCATCCGCCGTTCTGAAAATGTGTCTGTTTGTAGCGGATGGGGTATTAAATGAACAATTCCGCAACGACAGTATCGATGCGGAATCGTATTTTACGGAAGTGGAAAGTTACCTGCAGCTGTTAGAAGAAAATATGTGCTGGTAGCTTCGGCTTATTTGGACTGCTGATAAACCGGATCGGCCGGGTAACCGCCGCGCAGCTTCTGCATGCCACGCTGTACGGCGTCTCTGGAATTTTTCCAGTCAGCATCTTTGTTCCGGTAATCATATTTTTCAACAAGCCATGCAACATCTTCGCCGACACGTTTCAGATTGTCCAGCATCTGATTCAGGATCAGCGGATAGAATTCAGCCTTCTGCTTGTCATTCAGCTCTGTTTCCGCGCGTCTGCAGATATCACCAAAGTGATGCAGGCAGAAGCCTTTGCTGCCTTCAATCATCTTTTTCATTTCGCCGTCCTTCTTATACATAAAGAAGAAGGTATCCAGATATCGTTCATAAGTTTTCTCAAAGTTTGTACAGATATAGCAGGATTTTTCCTTTTCCTGTACCCAGTTATAAATGGCGTTATCTGTGGTGTCTGCCTTTTTCAGACGGTTCATAAAGGAAGTTTTGCCCGGTGCAAACATCTTGATCTGACCTTCCAGCTCTTTCTGCATCTGGATATAGTGTGTTTTCAGAATCCAGGCATTTCCGAGAGAGTTACCGTAGTCGAACATTTTTTTGAAATGGGCACGGCAGAAGCCCGCCTTGTCTGTCATTTCACGCATATCACTTTCCATATAGGAGGAGCTGGAGCCGAGCACCAGATCTAAAAGATCCTGTTCTACTTCCCGTTCCACAAAACAGAGCGGACACTCGTCATTTGCATGAAATGCATCGGTTAATGGTATGGTGTATAGTGTTTCTTTCATTTGCCTCTTCTTTCTTCCTGCGCAGATCCGGATATAGGTACAAATCTGGCGGGAAACAGGATATTCATTGATATGTATTCCTTTTCAGTTTACCTGTGAGCGGGGAAAAAGACAAGCAAAAAAAGAGTGCAAAATCGAAGTGGCTATGTTAGAATGGTTAGCGGTAACAGAAATTTATCTTATGAAGGAGGATGTGTATTATGAATACGGAAGAAAAAACCTGCATTCGTGATGCGAGGGAGCTCGGTGTTCCCAAAATGCTGCTACTTGGTCTGCAGCACATGTTTGCCATGTTTGGCGCAACTATTTTAGTTCCAATCTTAGTGAACACTTATTTTGAAGGAGAAGGGTTATCCGTTCAGGTGACGTTGTTTTTTGCCGGCGTTGGTACACTGTTCTTCCATCTTTGTTCGAAATTTAAAGTACCGGCATTCCTTGGTTCGTCATTTGCATTCCTTGGTGGTTTTGCTACAGTAGCGAATCTGGATACCGGTATTTTTGCGGATATGACAATGGGAGAAAAACTTCCATATGCCTGTGGCGGTATCGTAGTGGCAGGTCTGTTATATCTGGTTCTGGCGCTGATCATCAAGCTTGTCGGTGTTAAGAAGGTTATGCGTTTCCTGCCGCCTGCAGTAACAGGTCCGATCATTATCTGTATCGGTCTGAGTCTTGCACCGTCAGCAGTATCAAACGCTTCCACAAACTGGTTACTGGCATTGATCGCTCTTGGCGTCATCGTTATCTTCAATATCTGGGGCAAGGGTATGTTCAAGATCATTCCGATCCTGATGGGTGTTGTGATCTCTTATATCGCAGCGCTGATCATGCACTTTGCAGGTATGACAAATGCAGATGGTTCCGCCATCCTGAATTTCTCTCAGGCAGCAACAGATGCGGTAGTCGGTCTGCCGCCTTTCCAGCTTTGCAAGTTTGACCTGACAGCCATTCTTGTTATGGCACCGATCGCGATCGCAACCATGATGGAGCATATCGGTGACATGTCTGCCATTTCCGCAACAGTTGGTTCTAACTTTATTGAAGATCCGGGACTTCACCGTACACTGATCGGTGACGGTCTTGCAACAAGTTTATCTGCTCTGTTCGGTGGTCCTGCCAATACAACATACGGTGAAAACACCGGTGTACTGGAACTGAGTAAAGTATACGATCCACGTGTTATCCGTCTGGCTGCTTTATTTGCAGTTATCCTGAGCTTCTTCCCGAAGATAGCTGATCTGATCAGTACATTACCTTCCGCTATCATCGGTGGCGTCAGCTTCATGCTGTATGGTATGATTTCTGCAATCGGTGTAAGAAACGTAGTAGAAAACCATGTAGATCTGACAAAATCAAGAAACCTGATCATTGCAGCAGTTATCCTTGTCTGCGGTCTTGGTTTCTCAGGTGGTCTGACATTTACGATCGGTGGTACATCCATCACATTAACAGCACTTGCAATCGCAGCTATCGCAGGCGTTTTATTAAATGCGATCCTGCCGGGCAAGGATTATGAATTCGGTAAAAATCCACAGGCTGATAAGAACCGTGGTCTGGACATGAACTTCATGGACAACAAATAAGTTGCTGCATAGTAACAAAATATAGGAAAATAAGAACCGGGCATGTGGGAGCTTCCACATGCCCGGTTTTTATTTTAGGCTTGACGATTCGAATATAATTGTTATAATGTACTTATACAATAAGTACAATTTAGAGGCGGTAAGATATGGAAATTATTATCAGCAATAATGCCAATAAGCCAATCTATGAGCAAATTACATCGCAGATCAAAGCAATGATCATGAGTGGGGAATTGCAAACCGGAGATACAATCCCTTCCATGCGCGCTTTGGCAAAATCAATCCATGTGAGCGTCATCACTGTTCAGAAAGCCTATGAAGATTTACAGAGAGATGGTTTCATAGAAACAACTGTAGGGAGAGGCAGCTTTGTGGCTGCACAAAACAAAGAATTTTATCAGGAAGAACAGCAGCGCATTGCGGAGAACTATTTACAAGCTGCTGCTGAGATTGGGCGGATAAGCAATATCTCACTTGAAAAATTGACAGAACTATTAACTTTATTCTATCAGGAGGATGAATGAGCATGGAAAATATATTAGAACTACAGCAGGTTTCAAAATTATTTCCCAAATCAGATTTTGCATTGCGTGATGTGACCTTTTCTTTGCCATATGGGGCTATTTTAGGATTTGTCGGAGAGAACGGAGCCGGAAAAACGACGACGATCGGCTGCATTTTGAATACCGTGATGAAAGATGGAGGAACGATAAAGCTGTTTGGACAGGAGATGTCGGATGCAGATACGAGTTTACGGGAAAAAATAGGTGTCGTCTATGATGGTGACAATTTTCCGGCTTATTGGACAACGAAACAAGTATCCGAAGTCATGTCTGGGCTTTATAAGCAATGGGATAATGACTTGTTTCAAAAGTATTTAGAGGATTTTCATCTGCCGGTAAACCTAAAAATAAAACATTATTCGAAAGGGATGACAATGAAACTTGCAATCGCAACTGCATTGTCGCATCATCCAAAGTTGTTAATTTTAGATGAGGCTACCAGTGGCTTAGATCCGATTATGCGAGATGAAATGTTAGATGTTTTTCTGGAATTTGTCCAGGAAGAAACGCATTCTATCTTATTATCTTCTCATATTACCAGTGATCTGGAAAAGATTGCTGATTATATCACTTTCATTCATAATGGTAAAATCATTATGAATGAAACCAAAAATGACCTGATCTATAACTATGCTGTTATGCGTTGCAGAGAGAGTCAGTTCCTGACATTAGATCCGAAGGATATACTTGCTTATCGAAAACGTGACTATCAGATAGATGTGCTTGTTTCGGACGGAAAAAAGATACAGAGAAAGTATAAAGATATTGTGATAGACCATGTTTCTATTGATGAGATCATGTTGTTACTGGTGAAGGGAGAAAGAGTATGAAAGGTCTATTGAAAAATAACTTATATGCAACACTTCCAAATGCAAAAGTTTTTTCTGGCATTATGCTTTTATTAGGGCTTTTGGATGCGCTTGTGGATCATAAAATGCCTTCGTTGCTTATGGGATATATGCTGATGGCTATGATTGGTTTTCCATTTAATGCAGTTGCAAGCATGCGGAAAGAAAGTGCCTCCAAGTGGAGTCAATATAAACTGACCACACCCGTAAAGAGGTCAGCTATCGTGCAAAGTTATTTTTATAGTTTACTAATATGGCTGACGGTAGGAATGGTCTATGCAGGGATTGGAGTGCTGCTACGGATTATGCTGTATGGATTCCCATTTGATAGAAATACAGATGTTTTTATGCTATATATGGTAGGAATTGGAATCAGCCTGTTTATGAGTGCCATATTTTTTCCTCTGTTTTATTGGGGTGGGGAAGAACGAAATGAGATATTTTTAATAATCAGTTTGCTTTGCGGAACAGGGATTGTCATAGGACTTACGACTTTTTTAAACACCTTGTTTACAAGACCGATGACCACAATGCAGATTGTGTTAGGCGGCGTTATTATTTTTATATGTGCTTTTCTTACATTTCTGATTTCCTGTCTGGTGACTGTATATATTTATTATAAAAAAAGCAGAACCTAGTATATAAAAGGGAAGAGAGAAGCCGTTTAGGCTTCTCTCTTCCCTTTTGCCAGCTTCCGCTGAAAACAGATGAAAAAGAGTATATTCAGCACAATGCCCACTGCGGTGGAAACAGGAGCGGCAAGACCGATCTTTGTCAGGCTGGCGTCTGGCTGGATACTCATAAAGTAAGCCAGAGGTAATCTGACAAGCAGTGTCTGCGTGAGCCCCTGGATCATAACCCAGAGCGTCTGGTTATTGCCGTTGAAATAGCCGATCATGCTGAATAAAACAGCGGTCAGGATCGTTTCGGGGGCGAAGCCTTTCAGATAAGCAAAGCCGTTTTGGACAACCTCTGCATCGGTAGAAAAAATACCGGTCAGCAGGTCGCCCTTCAGCAGAACAAGTGCAAATACAAAGCAGCCGAAAACAAGCCCGATCCCAATTCCGGTCAGCATGGACTGGCGGGCTCGCTTTGGATTGCCTGCACCAACATTTTGTGCGACAAAGGAAGCCATGGACTGCATGAGGGCACTAGGGATCAGCATGGCAAAGCTGACGATCTTGCAGGCAACACCGTAACCGGAGGAAGCGGTCAGCCCCAGACGGTTGACGAAGGCGCAGAGTGCCAGAAAGGAAATCTGGGTCAGACATTCCTGCAGTGCCAGTGGAAGCCCGATGCTTAAAAACTTGCGGCATTGTGTGTTTAATCTGAAATCTGCCTTTGTGATCGTGAAGGGCAGCTCTTTTTTTGCCAGAATGCAGAGTGCAAATACAACGCTGACAGCCTGTGCCAGAACAGTGGCGAGGGCAGCACCCGATGCATCCATGTGGAGCCCGGCAACAAAGACAAGATCGCCGATGATATTAACGATACAGGCAACCAGTACAAAGAGCAGAGGAGAGCGGCTGTCCCCCAGTCCCCTGAAAATGGCAGCAAGTAAGTTATAGGCAACAATGAAGAGAATACCAAAACCGCAGATCCGGACATAACCTGTTGTAGCTGTCAGTGCTTCTGGCGGTGCCTGCATCAGAATCGAGATCGGACGCGCAAAGCATACCAGTATCACGAGCAGGACGAGGGCAAGTATGGTAAAGACGATGGCACCGCCGCCGAGTACAGCTCCGATCTGTTTCTGCTTTTTTTCGCCAAGGTAACGCGCGATCAGTACGGTGATACCCATGGCAAGCTGTATGACCACAAAGGTCACAAGATTCAGTATCTGACTGCCTGTGGAAACACCGGAAAGTCCTGCTGTAGAACCGAAGCGTCCGACAACCAGAAGGTCAACAGCGCCGTAGGCTGCCTGCAGGACAAGGGCACCTAAGATCGGAAGCATAAACAGTGCCAGTTTTTTGAGAATGCTTCCCTGTGTAAAATCAGTTTTATCATTCATGTAAGAGAAATTCTCCTTTCAGACATTATGTTATACATTTTTGTAATCGTGCGGATCGTGCAGTCTGCATCCTCTTCCTTGATATCCAAAAGCAATGGTGCGAGCTGACTGAAAAACTCTTCGTTATATTTCCGGGAAAGTGCTTTTCCGGCTTTCGTCATGGAAAGATAGGTCACACGTTTATCCTGCGCAGAAGAAAACTTCTGCAGATAGCCTTTGGCTTCCATTTCCTTAACAGTCCGTGTTACGCCGGGGCGTGGAATACCCAGCCTGTCGCTGATATCGGATACTTTTACGCGTATGCCCTTTTGCTCCATTGTTTCGATCAGATCAAAGAAATGAATGTAGGAGGGAGTAACGCCATCGGGAAGCGTGGGAAGCATGGCGCGGATCCGCTGCGCCTGATAGCAGGCATCCAGCACGGCTTTTATCGTTTCTATTTTCATATGCATAGTTCCTTTCTTGCAAATATATAATTACCAAAAGTAATTACCAAAAGCAATTATAGGGAGAGCGTATAAAATTGTCAACATTTTTTGAAAAAGAAAATGGGAACTGTAGCAGGTAACTGGCAGAGCAGGCAGGTAATCCGGCTGGTTACGTGAATGAAAATGCCGGCTGGCTGTCTGAACGGAAACAGGTAGATTTTTCCGCAGGATTTTGTTATGATGGTACGAGGTAGGTGATATATACAAATGAGAGCTGAAACAAAAGGCGCGGTAAAAAACAGTGTCAGCAGGCTGATCTTTGCAGCTTTGTCAGTGCTGGTACAGGTTTTATGGATTCTGTATCTTCTGGTCCGGTTAAATACATATTCCACCTGGATCTCACTGGGAACAAGCGTGTTGTCATTTATATTGGTGCTGCATATTTACGGAAGAGAAATGAATGCGGGCATGAAAATGCCGTGGATCATGCTGATCCTGCTGTTCCCCATCATGGGTGTCTGCCTGTATCTGTTCTGCGGTCATTCCAGTGCCACAAAAGGAATGCGGAAGCGTTTTCATGCTACATGGGAAAGGCTGCGCGTGTATCTGCGAAAAGATGATCCGGCTATGGAGAAGCTGAAAGTGCAGGACGTGACTGCTTATCATCAGTGCTATTACATCGGGCATAAGGTAGGCTATCCGCTGTATGAGAATACAGATGTTGTTTTTTATAAAGAAGCAGCTGATGGATTTCGTGCGCAGATTGAAGAGATGAAGAAGGCGCAGAAGTTCATCTTTATGGAATACCATGCCATAGAGGACAGGGAAGCATTTGCGGAAATGAAAGCGGTATTGTTTGCAAAGGCAAAGGAAGGCGTGGAGGTCCGCATCGTGTATGATGACGTGGGCAGTGTCGGTTTTATCAGTCCGGAATTTGTCAAGCAGATGAAGGCGCATGGCATTGACTGCAGGATCTTCAATCCGATGATGCCTGTTCTGAATATTTTTATGAATAACAGAGATCACCGTAAGATCACGGTCATTGACGGCAGAGTCGGTTTTACAGGCGGCTATAATCTGGCAAATGAGTATTTTAACATTACACATCCGTACGGTGTATGGAAGGATTCCGGCGTCCGTCTGGAGGGAGAAGCGGTCAGAAGCCTGACGCTGATCTTTATGGAAATGTGGAATGCCATCCGGGATACGGATACAGAGTATGAAAAGTATCTGCCGGACGGCGTATTTGAAGCAAAGGGCGGCGGTTATATACAGCCATATGCGGACAGCCCATTGGATAGGGAGCGCGTAGGTGAAAATGTTTACATGAACATCATCAAGGGCGTAACGGAATATGTATATTTTATCACACCGTATCTGATCATCAGTGATGAAATGAAGCGTGAGCTCGGGCTGGCTGCCAAACGAGGTATCGATGTGCGGATCGTCACACCGGGTATTCCGGATAAGAAGCTGGTATACAGGCTGACGCGTTCTTATTATGCGGGGCTGATCCGGGATGGCGTGCGTATTTATGAATATACGCCGGGCTTCTGTCATGCCAAGCAGTGTATCTGCGATGGAAAGATCGCGACAGTGGGAACAATCAATCTGGACTATAGAAGTCTGTATTTTCATTTTGAAAACGGTGTGTATTTATATGATGTACCGGCGATCAAAGACATCCGGGAGGATTTTGAAGAAGTATTTGCGGTATCAACCGAGGTAGGAAACAATTACCACACTGCAAGATCTCCGCTCAAGAGACTGGGACAGTACTTCCTGCGTCTGTTTGCACCGCTTCTGTAAGAAGGAGGAAATTATGGAATTTTGGGATATTTATGATGCAAATAAAGAAAGAACCGGCCGTACGATGAAGCGGAACGACTGGATCCTGCAGGACGGGGAATATCATCTGACCGTGCTTGGCGTGGTGAAAAGAACGGATGGAAAATTCCTCATTACAAAACGTGTCATGACAAAGGCATGGGCACCGGGCTGCTGGGAAGTATCCGGCGGTGCTGCGCAGGCTGGTGAGGATTCTAAAGATGCGGTACGTCGTGAAGTACTGGAAGAGACAGGACTTGATGTGGTAAATGCCGATGGCGGTTATGTGTTTACTTATAAAAGAGAAAATCCGGGAGAAGGGGACAACTATTTTGTAGATGTTTACTGCTTCACACTGGATTTTGAGGAAACGGATCTGAAGCTGCAGGAAGCAGAAACAGACGGTTATATGCTGGCAACTGCGCAGGAAATCGCCGCACTGGGAAAAGAAGGGAAATTCCTGCATTATGACAGCATCAAAAGAGTGTTTGCCTAACGTCTGACATCACCGATGTCCGTTACAATATGATAGCCGGCAGCTTTGACACGCTGCTCTAAACATGTTCTGCACTGTGCGCTTTCTTCGCCGGTGCAGATTTTGTTTTCATACAGTTCATACTTTTTCCTGACACGGACAGGGGACAGATTGGGCATGACTACGTTAGCTCCGGCTTTCAGTCCGAGTTCTCTGCCGTTTGGGGCGATCGTACCGAGTGCGGTCGTGGCGGGGGGCAGTACATAAGGGAACAGAAGCCGTAAAATGGCAAGCAGCCGTAAGGTAAGCACAAGCGAACCGTTTGGCTGACCGGCAAAAGGTGTCTGGGCGTGGGAAATATAAGGCCCGATGCCGATCATATCCGGAGAAAGTGCCTGCAAAAAACGGATGTCACAGATAAGCTGTGCGGTCGTCTGGTAAGGGGAACCTACCATAAAGCCTGCACCGACCTGATAGCCGATCTCCTTCAGGTTATACAGACAGCGTTTGCGGTTAGCAAGAGACATGGAAGCGGGATGCAGCTTTTCATAGTGCGCCGGATCCGCTGTTTCGTGGCGCAGCAGATACCGCCTTGCACCTGCATCAAAATAGGCCTGATAGTCTTCTCTTGTCTTTTCGCCGATGGAGAGTGTAATAGCACAGTCGGGAAATGCCGCATGGATCGCTGCCACAAGAGAGCAGATCCGCTCTGTTGTAAAATAAAGATCTTCCCCGCCCTGCAGGACAAAGGTACGAAAGCCGAGTGCATAGCCTTCCCTACAGCAGGAGAGGATTTCTTCTTCTGTCAGCCGGTAGCGGTCAGCATGACTGTTTCCGGACCGGATACCGCAATAGTAGCAGTCATTTTTGCAGTAATTGGTAAACTCGATCAGACCGCGCACAAAAACAGTATCTCCGTACACCTGTCTGCGGACAAGATCCGCTTCTGCAAAAAGACGGTCATCATAGTCTGCCGCATTAAGCAGCGCGGCTAACTCTTCGTCAGTCAGCGGCTGCTTGCCGATCAATTTTTCAAATGCTGCTTCTGCAGGTCTGTTTTCTGCCATAGTGCCTCCGATGTTATATCAATGAAATAGTAGACGAAACAGTATATATAGATTTCATGCATTATCTTATAAAGCGTGTGTGAAAATGTCAATATACCCATAGAAAAGCACGCGTTGAAAATGATTTGGAAATGAGAGAGAAAGTGTGACAAATTACCTCCAAAAATGGTACACTGGATGAAGAAATAAAAGTAGATCAGAACTTTCAGACATGAGGACAGAACATGGGATTACAATTTGTATTTGGCGGCTCCGGCAGTGGAAAGAGCACGCTGGTTTTTCAAAAGGTCATAGAACAGTCACAGCAGGATATGGCAAAGCATTTCTTTCTGATGGTACCGGATCAGTTTACGATGTACACACAAAAAGAGATCTGTGAGATGCATCCGCGTGGCGGCATTATGAATATCGATGTATTGAGCTTTTCCAGACTGATCCACCGGATCGCGGATGAAGTTGGGCAGAAAGAACGTGTGATGCTGGATGATACGGGGAAAAACCTTGTGCTCCGTAAGGTGGCAGCGGATGTGGAAGAGGAGCTTGTACTGTTTCAAAAGAAGCTGAAGCGGCCGGGCTATATCCATGAGGTCAAGTCCATGCTGTCGGAATTTTATCAGTATGATATCTCCCCGGATGAGCTGGAGGACATGGCAGATGCAGCAAAGGGCAGAGGGCTTCTTCCTTATAAGCTGCGTGATCTGAAGCTTTTGTATGAAGGCTTTCAGAAGTATATTCAGGAGAAATATATTGTAACGGAAGAAGCACTTGATGAGCTGTGCCATATGATTCCGCAGTCTCATATCCTGCGAAATGCGGTGCTGGTATTTGACGGATTTACCGGATTTACGCCGATCCAGAACCGGGTCATTTTAGAACTCATGCATGTGGCGCAGGAAGTGATCATTACGCTGGATGCGGACAGCGGGGCGGATCTTCACCGGACAAAGCAGCATCTGTTCGGGCTTTCCGCAGGGACGTACCATAAGCTGTCAGGGCTTGCCCGGAAGGAAGATATTACGGTAAGACAGAATATTTATCTGACAAAGAAGCCGGTCAACAGGTATTTGCATAACCCGGAGCTGGCATTTTTGGAGGCGCATCTGTTCCGCTATGATAAGGCATTTTATCCGAAGAAAACGCAGATGATCCGGATCGAGGAGGCAGAAACGCTTGTCAGCGAAGTACAGCAGATGTGTATCCATATCAAAAGACTTGTCAGAAAACAGGGGTATTGCTATCGGGATATTGCAGTTGTGACCGGTGATCTGAGTGGATATGCAAGCATTGTAGAGAAGGAGTTTCTGCGTTACAAAATCCCGCTGTTTTTAGACCAGAACCGGAGTGTGTTGCACCAACCGGCGGTAGAATATGTCAAAGGTGCCCTGCAGCTTGTGCGGGATAACTTTTCCTATGAAAGTGTGTTCCGTTTCCTGCGGACAGGTATGACGGCTTTGACGATGGATGAGATCGACAGACTGGATCTGTATGTGATGAAAATGGGAATCCACGGCAGAAAGCAGTATGGACAGCTATTTGCACGCGGAGAGGAAGCAGGCGAGATGAATGCTCTGCGGGAGAAGCTGATGGAGGAGATCGCACCACTGCTTGTCCGTTGCAAAACAGCAAAAGAATATACGATGCAGGTATACAGCCTGTGTGATAAAAACAGCCTGCAGAAAAAGTGCCGGGAGTTGGCGGAAAAGTTTACAGAGACGGGAGATCTTGTCAAAGCAAAGGAATTTGAAAAAATCTATCCGGCGCTGATGGATCTGCTTGACCAGATCTACGGACTGATCGGAGAAGATCCGCTTTCCCTGGACGAATTTATCCAGATTTTTGAGGCGGGTGTTTCGGAGATCCAGATCGGAACGATCCCGCAAAATGTCGATCAGGTTGTGGTAGGCGATATGGAACGGACCCGTTTAAAAAAGATCAAAGCATTGTTTTTCCTTGGTGTTAACGACGGGGTGATCCCTGCGCGTGGCGGCAATGGTGGCCTGCTATCGGATATGGAGCGGGAATATCTGATCGAGAGCGGCAGAGAGCTGGCACCTTCCCCGCGGCAGAAGCTGTTTGAACAGCAGCTTTACCTGTATCAGAATATGACAAAGCCGGCGGAATACCTCTTTTTGTCCTATGCTAAGGTGGACAGTGCCGGAAAGACAAGACTGCCCTCCTATCTGATCCGTGTTATGACAGGGCTGTTTCCAAAGCTGCATGTACAGACGGAAACAGAGGAAAACGAAGGATTTCTTGCAGAAGTGGAAAGTGCAGAGGACGGGCTGGACGATTTTGCAGGACTACTGCGCAAATACAGGGAAGGCAGTCTGGAAAAGACAGCACTTCCTAAGCTGCGTGTCCTGCAGAAGGTGTATGATACACCGGATGCGGAAAAGATCCGGGAAGCAGCTTTTTACCGATATGAGCCGGGCAAGCTGTCCAGACAGGCGGCAGACAGCCTGTATGCGGAGCGGAATCAGGGCAGTGTCAGCAGACTGGAGCTTTTTGCTTCCTGTGCCTATGCGCATTTCCTGCGCTATGGACTGGAGCTGATGCCAAGAGCGGAATATACCTTTGAGGCGGTGGACTTTGGCAGTGTGTATCATGGCGTGCTGGAGCTGTTTGAACGGAGCCTGAAAGAGGATGGCATTTCGCTTCGGACGCTGAGCGAAGAAGAAATGGAACAGCGGCTCTGGGATGCATTTTCCGTACTCACGAAGGAATATGGTGAAACGATCCTGTACAGCAGTGCCAGAAACGAAAGAAGAATCCGGCAGATGCACAGGCTTTTGCTGCGTAGTGTCAGGACAATGCAGTATCAGATGCAGAAGGGCAGCTTTGAGCCGGCTTATTTTGAGCAGAAATTCCGTATGAAGGGTGCTTTCCCGCTGGTCGGCAAGATCGACCGGATCGACATCCGCAGGGAAAACGATGAGATCTATCTGAAGGTTATGGATTATAAATCGGGCAGGAAAGAGTTTTCACTGGATGATGTATATTATGGGCTGTCCATGCAGCTCCCTGTTTATATGAATGCGGCGGTTTCATTTTTGCAGGAACGTTACCCACAGACAACTATTATACCGGCGGCAATGCTGTATTACAGACTGCAGAAGCCGATCATTGAAATAGAAGGTACAAAGGCAGAAGAGGAGATCGAAGCAGAGATCCGCAAGCAGATGAAGCCGGATGGGCTGCTTCTGGGAGAGGATTGTGTCCTTACCATGCTGGATCAGGGCTTTTCGACGGATTCGGATGTCATGTGTGTCGGCAGAAAAAAGGATGGCAGCTTTAAGGCGGCTTCGCAGGTAATTTCACAGGAAGATCTGGGGCTTTTGCTTTCCTACACGCAGAAAAAGGCGGAGCAGATGATGCAGCAGATGGCAGAAGGAGAGATTGCGGTAACACCGCTGAAAACAGGAAATCATACAAGCTGTGATTTTTGCGAATATCGGGAAGTCTGCCGGATGGATGAGAGAATAGACGGCTATCGTCTGCAGGAGCTTACGCCGCTCACAGACGAGGAAAGAAAGGAGGCGATGGGGCGTGCAGTTTACGGAGGATCAGAAGAAGGTCATCGAGACGAGAAATAAAAATATACTGGTATCCGCTGCGGCGGGAAGCGGCAAGACAGCGGTTCTGGTACAGCGCATCCTGTCACGGATCACGGGAAAGGATCCGATCGATATCGACAGGCTGCTCATTGTGACCTTTACGAGTGCAGCGGCAGCGGAAATGCGCGAAAGGATCCATGCAGCCTTATTGCAGGCACAGACAGAGCACCCGGAGGATGAAAATCTGCAAAGGCAGGCGGCACTGATCCATAATGCGCAGATCACGACGATTGACAGCTACTGTATGTTCCTGCTGCGCAACCATTTTCACGAGATCGATCTGGATCCGTCATTCCGAATCGGAGATCCGGGAGAGATCCGGCTGCTGGAAAAGGACGTGATGCTGTCAGTATTGGAAGAAGCGTATGCCAAAGCGGAGCCTTCTTTTTTGGAGCTTGCGGATGCGCTCAGCCCGGATGCAAAGGATGGCAGGCTGGAAGCGCTGGTGGATGAACTGTACCGTTATGCGGACAGCCATCCATGGCCGGAGGAGTGGCTCTTACACTGTAGAAAAGAACTGGAACATATAACGGCGGATACGCTCTGGCAGACGCAGTGGATGCAGTATTTGCTGCAACGGCTGGAAAAGACATTGCAGGCGGCTGTTTCTCTTGCAGGGGCAGCACAGAAGGTATGTGAAAAGCCGGCGGGGCCTTATATGTATGCGGAATGTCTGGAACAGGATGAAGCTTTTCTGCAGGACTGTCTTGCGCAGAGCAGACACATTGCGGGGATAGAAGATCTGTATGCACTGGGAGAGCGGATCAGCAAAGTGAAATGGAGTATGCTTTCCCGGAAAAGGGATGAAAGTGTCGGGGAAGCAGAAAGGCAGCAGGCAAAAAATCTGCGCGATTCTTATAAAGCACTGCTTGCAAAGCTTGCCGTGTACTTTTCGGATCCGGCAGATATTATGCTGGAGAGGGAACAGCAGGCGGCAGCCCTTTCCGTGGCACTGATTGATCTGACACTTGTATACAGAGAAGCACTTGCGCAGGCAAAGAAGGAGAAAAACATACTGGATTTTTCCGACGCGGAGCACGCAGCATTATCCGTTCTGATCAGAGACGGTGAGCTGACAGAAACGGCAAAGAGCTATCAGGCATTTTATGAAGAAGTCATGATCGACGAATATCAGGATTCCAATATGGTACAGGAGCTTCTGCTTTCGAGCGTTTCCCGGAAGGGGGAAAAGCCTGACCGTTTCATGGTGGGCGATATGAAGCAGAGTATTTATAAATTCCGCCTTGCCAGACCGGAGATCTTCATGGAAAAATATAGAAGCTATCAGAGCGGAGAGGAAGAAAGCTGCCTCATCACGCTGAAGAAGAATTTCCGTTCCTGTGCAGAAATCTTAGAGAGTGTCAACGACGTATTTTCTGTGATCATGGAGCCTGAGATCGGCGGGATCGCATATGATGCGGATGCCCGGTTATATCCGGGACTTTCCGTGCAGCCGGGCAACACGGAGCTGCTATTGTATGAAAGTCAGGAAGAAGATACGCTCACAGCCCGCGAAGGCGAAGCCTATATGATCGCAGAACAGATCCGTGCGCTTGTGGGCAGGGAGCAGATCGAGGATGTCAAAACCGGACAGATGCATACGCTGTCTTACCGGGATATCGTGATTTTGGTGCGCGGCGGCGCAAGTGCGATCGAGCAGCTGCAGGCAGTGCTGACAGAGGAAGGAATCCCTGTGCACGTTACCTCGAAAACAGGGTATTTTTCCGCGATGGAGGTCAGTCTGTTCATGGATTTTCTGCGGGTGTGCAACAATCCATATGAGGATATTCCGTTCTGCAGTGTGGCAACTTCTCTTTTCATGGGATTTACGGAAGATGAACTGGCAATGATCCGGGCAAAGACGACGCGTGGCAGAAGCCTGTACGAAAGCTTCCGGGAATATGTGCTTCTGGCAGAAGATCCGGAGCAGGCAGAAGATCCTGTGCTGGCTGAAAAGATACAAAAAGCACTGCAGATGCTGACAGAGCTCAGGGAGCAGGCAGTGACGGATACCATGCCTGAGTTTGCGCAGGCAGTGATGCGTCGTTTTCATTATATCGAATATATGACAGCACTTCCGGGCGGAGAGCAGAGACGTGCCAATCTGGAAATGCTGCTGGAAAAGACGGTGGAATTTGAAGCAACCAGCTATCATGGGCTGTTTCAGTTTATCCGCTATATGCAGCAGCTGCAGAAATATGACGTGGATTTTGGAGAATCGTCTCTCCTTTCCGAGCAGGCGGATGTTGTCAGGATCATGACGATCCATAAAAGTAAAGGACTGGAATTTCCGGTCTGCTTTGTGGCGGGACTGGATCGTAAATTTAATCTGCGGGATACGACAAAGCAGGTGCTGATGGATGCGGACTGGGGCATTGCCATGAACTATATTGACAGTAAGCGGCAGGTAACCGGGAAGACACTGCACAAGCAGATGCTGGCGGAAAAACTGAAACGGGACAGTCTGGGAGAAGAGACCCGCGTATTATACGTGGCAATGACCAGAGCAAAGCAGCGGCTGTATCTGACGGCGGCGACGAAAAAGGCAGAGGAGCGCCTGTTAGAATATGCGTATCTGCAGGGAGAAGATACCGCCGTATCCGATTATGAAAGAAGCAGCGTGGGCTGTTTTCTGGATGATATTCTGCTTGCCCGGACAAAGCATGCGGAGCATATCGGACTTCGGATCGTCCGGGAAGAAAATCTCCGGTATCAAAATCTGGCAGCGCAGGCGGCGCAGCTCGGAAGAAAGGAAGCCCTGGAGCTTTTGGAGCAGGGGACAGAAGATCCGCAGTATGAGAGCCTGCAGGAGCGTTTTTCTTATGTATATCCACATGCGGGTCTGCAGGGACTTTACACAAAGACAAGTGTGTCGGAATTGAAGATCGCGGCAATGGATGAGGAAGTCCATCAGATGTTTGAGACAGAAGATGTGACAAAGCCATATCTTCCGGCATTTATGCGTGAGGAAGAAAAGAGTGGCGGAACTGCACGGGGAAGCGCCTTCCACAGACTGCTGGAGCTTTTGGATATTGCGGCTTATCGGAACTATGACAGTGCGGCAGAAAGAAAAAAAGCGCTGCAGCAGGACATAGCATCTTTTGTGGCACAGGGCAGAATGAGTGAAGAATATGGCAGCCTGATCGATATCCGGAAAATAGATGCGTTTCTGCAGTCCGATGTGGCAGGCAGAATGGCGGCGGCGCAGGAAAAAGGACTGCTGTTTAAAGAACAGCCATTTGTGCTTTCCGTGGCGGCAGACGAAGTACAGGAAGGATTTCCGGCTTCGGAAAAGGTACTGGTGCAGGGAATCATCGACGTTTACTTTGAGGAAGCGGACGGTATCGTGATCCTCGATTATAAAACAGACAGGGTACAGAGCATGGAAGAGCTTTGGAACAGATATGAGACACAGCTTGATTATTACGGACAGGCGGTAGCGCGCCTGTCCGGGAAACCTGTGAAAGAAAAAATACTGTATTCGTTCTCTAAGCTGGAAGAAGCATCCCGCATATCATAAAGAAACCCCCTTTTGCCGGACAAAATAAGTCTGACGAAAGGGGGGATTTTTGTGCGATGACACATTTTATTCAGAAAGTTTTCCCTGACATTTTTGCAGAGCGGATTCCGCCCTTTTGTGTACCTCAAGTTGTAGAATACAGGGAGCGGACAGAGCGGCGGAAAGCCAGATCGATGCTTCCTGCGGATCGGAGACTGACAGATAATAGCAGCCGATCTCATAGCAGACCTCTGCACAGCCGTCTCCTTCAAAGGTTACTGCCTTCATGGCATATTTGAAAAATGACGGAATATCGTTTTTCTCCCGGTAAGCTCTTGTCAGAACGCAGCAGGCTTCCATCCATTCATCCAGACTGCGCGTATTGTCCTGCAGCGTATCGGTAAAAACCGGAATGGCGTGCATCAGTTCGCTGTACTGACCGGCGATCAGAAGCTCCCTGGCATAAAGCGTATGGAGCGAAGCAGGGATTCTCAGCCCATCCGTATACATTTTTTCAAATGCCTGAATATCGCGGGAAGCATGGGAAGAGGTCGGAAAATGTCCGATCTCTATGTCACTGTCATAGATGACGGGCTGAATCTGTACTGTCTCGTGGATCGGATTGACCCAGGTGAAGGTACGCAGCCGCTTATACAGCTTGGGGCGGTATTCTTTATCGTAATTATAGATTGTATTATAGGAAAGCTGATTACAATAGTACATCTGCACGATGTCGATCTCCGGCAGAAGTCCTTTTTTCAGAAGCCGGAATTTGGCGTGATTTTCCGCATCCAGCACCTCATCCGCATCTGCACAGTAAATATACTGGGCAGATGCCTTGGAAAAGGAATAGTTCCGGGCATCGGCAAAATTGCCTGTCCATGTGAAATCGTAGATCTTTGATGTGTAACGCCGCGCAATCTCCTTCGTGCGGTCTGTGGAACCGGTATCGACAATAATGATCTCGTCCATCAGATCTGCGATGGAGGAAAGACAGCGGTCAAGTACTTCTTCTTCGTTTTTGACGATCATGCAAAGACTGATTGTGATCATAGGCATTCTTCCTTTCCTGCTGTATCGACGGGATACAGCGCTTCATACCAAATGGATAAGGAAGAACCGGCATCAGGAATGTGCCATATCACTTACCTTATCGATGGCTTTTTTTACAGGAGGCAGGTTAATGACGATCAGTGTGATGATCATTTCTGCCAGTACATAAGAATAATTATAAACGATAGGGTAGATCGCTGACAATGATTTTGGGAAAGATTCCGGCATATAATCCATCCAGTAAATATAACCGCCGATCGTATGGAACAGACCGCGGACAAGCACACCGACGATATAACCGATCGTCAGGCCGTGCTTTTTGCCGTACCAGAGACCTGCAAGACCAAGTGCGGTGAACGCAAAGAAATAATCACAGCAGGTCTGGAAAGGAGACAGGAAGTAGCTGCCGCCTGACTGGATAAACTGCAGGATACTGTAAGCAAAGGCTGTGATCAGACCAACCTTGATGCCATACAGATAACCGATATAGCAGATGAAAAACATACTGAATAAAGTAAGGGAACCGCCCATCGGAAGCTCATATTTGATATAAGAGGTGATGAAAGCCAGTGCCAGGGCGATACCTGCAAATGCAAGCTGCTTTGCCTGGAACTTCTTGGCATTCTGCTTTTTATCCACGATAAAAGCAGTCAGGAACATGATGATGAGCATCAGGATGACAAGGGCGATATAGCCCGGTTTGGTAAGGGCGAAGTAACCGTCCTCACTGGTGATAAATGTAGACATAAAAAAATCCTCCTTTGTGTGCAGGAGGGGAGAATGAAACAGAAAAAGGACACAGCCATGGCTGTGTATTTTCGGCTTCCCTTCGCCGGCATTATCCGGATCAGGTATTGAGGGTTAGACCATAGGTCAATCTCAGCAGTTGCTCCCCTAGCGCTTGTTTAATTTTTACACAACAACTATAACGACATTTTCCGGTTGCGTCAAGAGGAAGTTTACGCGTATAATGTAAAGCGCAAAGGAAAAACAAGCGGCTGCGAAGCAGACATTTGTTTTTCCTGCGCGACTAGCGAACGAATATCCTGCGGAAGCAGGATGAGGAGTGCGACAGCACGGATTCGAGAGCAAAAACCCTGAAAACAAGCGGCTGCGAAGCAGACATTTGTTTTTCCTGCGCGACTAGCGAACGAATATCCTGCGGAAGCAGGATGGAGAGTGCGGCAGCACGGATTCGAGAGCAATAACCCTGAAAATAAGTGAGGAAAATGATGTATCAATATATTTTATTTGATCTGGATGGCACATTAACCGATTCTAAAGAAGGCATCACCAAGTCAGCCCAATATGCCCTCCGGTCTTTCGGAATAGAAGAAAAAAATCTGGACAAGCTGGAGCCGTTTATCGGACCGCCGCTTTCAGACAGCTTCCGGGAATTTTATGGAATGAATGAGGCAGACACCGAAAAGGCGGTACGCACCTTCCGGGAACGATTTGAAACAGTCGGGATCACGGAAAACAAGATTTATCCGGGCGTGAAGGAAATGCTGCAGGAGCTTAAGGATAATGGTTGTCTTCTGGCAATCGCATCCAGTAAGCCGGAGGTATCTGTTCACCGGGTATTACAGATGTTTGAGATCGAGCAGTATTTCAGCATCATTGTCGGAAGCCTGAAGGACGGAACGAGAACGACAAAGATCGAAGTCATGGAAGAGACCTTTGCCCAGCTCAAAAAGAGGGTGGGAAGAGCCTACAGCGAAAAGAAGGTACTGATGATCGGTGATCGTAAATTTGATATTGAAGGTGCCCGGCATTTCGGCGTAGACAGTGTAGGAGTTACCTACGGCTATGCAAATGACGGCGAACTGACAAAGGCGGGAGCAACTTATCTGGCAGAAGATCCGCAGGCAGTTGCCAGCCTGATCACCGGGAAAAAGCCATATCAGAAGTATGCGGATATGAGCTCCCTGAAAAAGACACTGGAGATCCTTGCGCCACTTGCCGCTTACTGGCTGATCCAGCTTGCTGTTTATAATATTCTATATTATGTGCTGGCAAAGTCCGGGGACGTATCGGCGGTATGCAGTGCATGGCTGAACGTGGCAGCAGCTTTGGCGACATGGCCGTATGTGGTCAGATGCTATCAAAAGAGCCGCATACCGGACTGTGCAGAGGTTGTGACAAGAAGAAAAAAGAAACGCCTTATCCGGGAATGGGGGCTGATCGCGTGCTATGGGATCAGTCTGGCACTGTTTTTGAATTTGTTTATTTCTTTGCTGCAGCTGGCACAAAATTCTGCTTCTTATCAGAAAGTTGCAGGTGCACAATATGGCATTTCCCTTCCACTGGGACTTCTTGTATATGGACTTGTGATGCCCTGCACGGAGGAGCTTTTATTCCGCGGTGTGATCTACAACCGGATCAAAAAGTACTTCCCGCGTGTCCTTGCCATGCTGCTGAGCGGACTTGTATTCGGCTGTTATCACGGAAATCCGGTACAGATCCTATACGCATCCCTGATGGGACTTGCCATGGCACTTGTGTATGAAAGCTACGGAAGGATCAGCGCACCGATCCTGTTCCATATCAGTGCCAATGCAGTTGTCTATACCTGTTCCAAGCTTGGTTTTTTTGCGGGAGGCACTAAGACCATGTTCTGTATGATCCTGATGCTGGGGCTTTCTCTGCTCTTGACCTACTGGTATATCAGGAAGGAACAGCAAAGAGCGTAGATGCCTATGGAAAATGGTATAAAAAAAGTCAGATTCCTTTGTATCCTGTACAATTGACACCGTTTTGCAGCATGCTAAAATGAAAAAAAGCGCATTGAATGCAATGCAGAAAGGTGGTTGTATCAGTATGAGTCACTATGCAATAACGATAACAAGGCAGTTTGGCAGTCTGGGAAGACCGATTGCAAAGGAACTATCAGAAAGACTTGGAATTCATTATTATGACAGAGATATTGTAGAGGGTGTTGCGAAAAAGACCAATCTTAGTATTGCTGAAATCAGTGATAATGAAGAAAGTGCTTCTAACAGCTTTTGGAAGATGAAATTCCCTATTTTATCCGAGACAAGAATGGTACAGGATCACATTTTCGATATTCAGAAGAATATTATTCAGGATATTGCAGACAGAGAGGATTGTATTATTGTGGGCAGATGTGCAGATGCCGTCCTGAAAGAGCATAAAAATTGTATCCGGATCTATATTTATGCAAGTGAGGAGCAGCGTTTGAAAAATTGTGTAGATGTACTGCGTATGGATCCCCGGGAGGCAAGGAAGATGATCAAGGAAGTGGATCAGGCACGGGAATCTTACCATAGCAGATATGCAGGATATCTGCCAAATGATGAAAATCATCAGGATATCATGATAAACAGCGGACTGCTTGGGACAAGCGGAACGGCTGAGCTGCTTGAGACGATCATTCGAAAAAAGCTGGATCTGTAGAACATATAAAATATGAAACGGAAGGAAGCCCCAGTGGCTTCCTTTTTTATAATGTCATGCATCAATGATGCATGATGTAGCCTCGCTCATCTGCGAAGCAGATTTTGCAAGAGCGAGGTTCCACCATAATGTCATGCATCATCTGGCGGTATCTTGACTAATAAAACGGGATCGTTATAATACTAGGAGGAAAGAAGGTAGCTTATGTCAACATCCATGGTAGAGGGAAGCCCTCTGAAATTAATGCTGCGCTTTGCAATGCCGCTTCTGGCAGGGAATCTCTTGCAGCAGACATACAATATTATAGATGCAGCAATTGTTGGGCAGACACTTGGTGCGCAGGCACTTGCCGGCGTAGGAGCCAGCAGCAGTGTACAGTTCCTTGTGCTTGGTTTTTGTATGGGAAGCTGTGCGGGATTTGGCGTTCCCATTGCGAAATATTTTGGCGCAGGGGATCAGAAAAAGATGCGGGACTGCGTATTTAACGGTGCAGCTCTGACAGCGTTGATCGCAGTCATTCTGACAATTACCTGCTCCCTTTTATGTAATAGTATTTTACATATTTTGTCAGTACCGTCTGATATTTATGCGGATGCATACAGATACCTGATCGTTATATTTCTAGGTATCCCGTTTACGCTGATGTATAATTATCTATCCAGTATCCTGCGTTCGGTCGGAGACAGCAGAACACCTTTTCTGTTTCTGGCTTTTTCAGCAGGATTGAATATTTTTCTGGATTTGTTCTGCATTATAGTTTTACACTGGGGATGTATGGGGGCAGCTATTGCAACTGTAACGGCGCAGGCTGTCAGTGCGGTACTATGTCTGCTTTTTATTAAGAAAAAAATGCCGCTTTTATGGCTGGAAAAGGAAAATCGGATCATGCAGAGGAATACAAGTGCGGAGCTTTTAAAAATGGGACTGCCGACAGGATTCCAGTTTTCCATCACGGCGATCGGCAGTATGGTGATGCAGTCTGCCAACAATGGACTGGGCAGTATTTGTGTATCGGGTTTTACAGCAGGTATGCGGATCAAACAATTTACCATGTGCCCGTTTGATGCATTCGGTACAGCAGCTTCTGTATTTTGCAGCCAGAATCTGGGAGCTGGAAAGGCTGACCGGATTAAAAAAGGATTCTGGGAAGGAATCAGTGTCGCAGTTTTGTATGGATTGTTTGCAGGTGTGATTCTGGTCTTTTTAGGAAGACCGCTTTCTATGATCTTTATCAAGAAAGATGCAGTGGAAGTATTGGATGCTTCTGCCAAATATCTGCGCTGCATGGGATACTTCTATTGGAGTCTTGGAATTTTAAATGTGGCGAGAATGGTCACACAGGGACTGGGTTATTCGGGCAGAGCGGTATTCTCCGGTGTCACGGAAATGATCGCCAGAACCGTAGTCAGCCTGGGATTCGTAGGTACTTACGGCTATACAGCCATCTGTTTTGCAGATCAGACTGCATGGGTGTCAGCATGTATCTATATTGTACCAACTTGTATTCTTTGTATGAAGAAGTCGATAAAGATGCTTGAAAAAAGAGAAACGCTAAGAGAGGCTTAGGGAAAGATGAAGGAAAAAACGGTTGATTTTGGCAAGGATCCGATCGCAAAGATATTATTCCGGCTTGCACCGCCCGTTATGCTGGCACAGCTGATCCAGGCACTGTATAACATTGTGGATAGTTTCTTTGTAGGACGTAATTCGGAGAGCGGACTGACTGCGCTGTCTATCGTATATCCGTTGCAGCTGTTGATGATCGCACTGGCAGTAGGGACCGGTGTCGGGATCAATACGCTGATGGCACATTTCAGCGGCTTGGGAAGAGAAGAAGAAAGTCAGGAGAGTGCGGGGCTTGCAATGCCGCTTGCTGTTTTGTCATGGATCGTGTTTGCCCTGCTCTGCTTTTTTTTCATGCCCGCTTATGCACGGATTTCTACAAAATCAGCCGATGTCATCCGGGAAGTCATTGTGTATGGGCGAATTGTCTGTGTGTGCAGCATAGGGCTCTTTCTGGAAAGCGGCTGGACAAAGGTTTTGCAGGCAGAGGGAGATATGCGCCTGCCGATGGTGGCACAGATTGCAGGAGCGGTTGTCAATATCATGCTGGATCCGGTGCTGATCTTCGGGCTTGGTTTTGTGCCAAAAATGGGTATTGCGGGAGCGGCGGTTGCGACCGTGGCAGGACAGATCGCAGCAGCTCTCATTGTCATGCCGAAGGGCTATCGGAAAGTGCCTGCGGTTTCTACGTGGAAAAATTATATCAAACGTATTTATTATCTGGGCTTTCCGAATATACTGATGCAGTCTGCTTATACGTTTTACATTTTCGGTCTGAACATGATCTTAAAGGGCTTCTCCGATCAGGCAGTGACAACGTTGGGACTGTATTACAAGTGGCAGACGATCTTCTTTATCCCACTTGGTGCGATGCAGACCTGTATTGTGCCTGTTATCAGCTATAACTATGGCGCAGGAGACTGGAACAGGTGTCATAAAACTGTTATGGAAGCTCTTTTATTTGGCATGGGCTTTATGCTGGTGACAGGTGTGCTCTGTTTTGAAACGATCCCGGGGCCGATGCTGCGGGTCTTTTCGAGAGATGAGGAAGTGATCAGGATCGGTATTCATGCATTTCACATTATCGGGCTGGCCTTTCTGCCGCTTGTCAGCTCACTGACATTCCCGGTTTTCTTTCAGGCAGTCGGTTCGTTTTTTCAGAGTTCCTTTCTGACGGTGCTTCGTACGGTGTGCTTATTTGTACCGCTTGGCTATGCTTTTTCCCGTCTGGGGCTTGACTGGTTCTGGCTGACCTTCCCCTGCACGGAGATCATTACAACGACAGTCAGCCTGCTTTTGTACCGGAAATTTTACAGGCAGGCAAGATAATGTTTTTTGCAAAAGGAAGAACCGGAACAATTATTTTCAAAGAAATATAGACTGAATCTGTAAAACCGGAAAGAAAACTGGGAGGATATGCAAAATAATTGTGTGTTAAATGGCTCATATCATAAAAAATAAATACAATATTCATACAATAATGCAAAAACGAACGAATATTCAAATAATCTGACAATTTACCAAAAAGTTACTATTTACAAATGAAAAAAATAGAGGTATAGTTTCTCTAACAAAAGAAAACCGACTGGCAGCAGACAGGGAAAGGAGTCAGATATGTTTGACGCACAACCATCTGCCAAACGACCGCCGTTATATCGGTCATCGTTTGAGCATGACAACTGCGGTATCGGTGCCTGCGTAAATATCAAAGGACAAAAGAGCAGGGCGACCGTAGAAAACGCACTTAGAATTGTAGAAAATCTTGAACACAGAGCCGGCAAAGACGCCGAGGGTAAGACCGGAGACGGAGTGGGTATCCTGACACAGGTATCACACAAGTTCTTCTCAAAGGTCACAAATACCCTCGGCTTTTCTATTGGTAAGGAGAGAGAATACGGAGTAGGTATGTTCTTCTTCCCACAGGATGAGCTGCAGCGTAATCAGGCAAAAAAGATGTTTGAGATCATTGTAGAAAAGGAAGGCATGGAGTTTTTAGGTTGGAGAGAGGTTCCTACCTATCCGTCCGTGCTCGGCCATAAAGCGATCGAATGCATGCCTTATATTATGCAGGCATTTATCAAGAAGCCTGATAATGTGGCAAAGGGACTTGATTTTGACCGGAAGCTTTATATTGTCAGACGTGTCTTTGAACAGTCTACAGATGTGACCTATGTGGTATCCTTAAGCAGCCGTACGATCGTCTATAAAGGTATGTTCCTTGTCGGACAGCTTCGTACCTTCTTTAAGGATCTGCAGGATGAGGATTATGAATCTGCGATCGCGATCGTGCATTCCCGTTTCTCCACCAATACAAATCCAAGCTGGGAAAGAGCACATCCGAACCGTTTTATCGTGCATAACGGTGAGATCAATACAATCCGCGGTAATGCAGATAAGATGCTTGCCCGTGAAGAGAATATGGAATCCGAGCATCTGCACGGAGAGCTTCACAAGATCCTGCCTGTGATCAATGCATCCGGTTCCGATTCCGCAATGCTTGACAATACACTGGAATTCCTTGTCATGAGTGGTATGGATCTGCCACTGGCAGTCATGATCACGATTCCTGAGCCGTGGGCAAACAATAAAACCATGTCCCAGAAAAAGAAGGACTTCTATCATTATTATGCAACGATGATGGAGCCATGGGACGGACCGGCTTCTATCCTGTTTTCGGACGGTGATGTGATGGGTGCGGTTCTTGACCGTAACGGTCTGCGTCCTTCCAGATATTTTATTACGGATGACGATCAGTTGATCCTTTCTTCCGAGGTCGGTGTTCTGCCGATCGATCCGACAAAGATCGTGAAGAAGGAAAGGCTTCGTCCGGGCAAGATGCTCCTTGTGGATACGGTAAAAGGCCGTGTCATTGATGATGATGAGATCAAGGATGCTTATGCAGGAAAAGAGCCATATGGAGAATGGCTGGATTCCAATCTCGTAGAGCTGCATTCTTTAAAGATCCCGAATGAACGTGTTCCGGAATTTACCTATGAAGAAAGACAGCGTATGCAGAAAGCATTCGGTTATACGTATGATGAGCTGAAGCAGAGCATTCTGCCGATGGCAAAAAATGGCGGTGAAGCGATCGCAGCCATGGGTGTGGACACCCCGCTTCCGGTACTCAGCAAAGCAAAACATCCGCTGTTCCACTATTTCAAACAGCTGTTTGCACAGGTAACCAACCCGCCGATCGATGCGATCCGTGAGGAAGTCGTTACCTCTACAACGACTTATATCGGAACTGACGGTAACCTGCTCGAAGAGTCACCAAAGAACTGTAACGTGCTGCAGGTCAACAACCCGATCCTGACCAATACAGACCTGATGAAGATCAAGAGCATGAAGGCGGAAGGCTTCAAGGTAGAAACCGTTCCGATCACATATTATAAAAATACAAGTCTGGAGAAGGCGATCGACAGACTGTTCGTGGAAGTGGACAGAGCGTTCCGTGACGGTGTCAACATTATCATCCTGTCCGACAGAGGTGTGGATGAAAACCATGTGGCAATTCCATCCCTGCTTGCAGTTTCCGCTCTACAGCAGCATCTGGTTACCACAAAGAAACGTACAAGCGTAGCGATCATTCTGGAAAGTGCAGAGCCGAGAGAGGTACATCACTTTGCGACACTGTTAGGCTTTGGTGCCTGCGCGATCAATCCGTATCTGGCACAGGAGTCCATCAAGGAACTGATCGACAACCATATGCTGGATAAGGACTACTATGCAGCAGTAGACGATTACAACCATGCGGTACTGAGCGGTATCGTCAAGATCGCATCCAAGATGGGTATTTCCACGATCCAGTCTTATCAGGGCTCTAAGATTTTTGAAGCGATCGGTATCGATTATGATGTGATCAACAAATACTTTACAGATACAGTCTGCCGCGTCGGCGGTATTACAATGAAGGATATCGAGCAGCAGGTAGACGAGCTGCATTCTCTGGCATTTGATCCGCTGGAGCTTGCAACTGACCTGACACTTGACAGTCCGGGCCATCATAAGATGCGTTCCGGCGGTGATGAACATCTGTATAATCCAAAGACGATCCATCTGCTGCAGGAAGCAACAAGACGTGGCGACTATGAGATGTTCAAACAGTATACAGCCTGCGTGAATGATGAAACAAGCATCAAGACACTGCGTGGACTGATGGATTTCAACTATCCGAAAAAAGGTATTTCCATTGATGAAGTGGAAAGTGTTGATTCGATTGTAAAACGTTTCAAGACAGGTGCGATGTCCTATGGTTCCATTTCACAGGAAGCACATGAATGCCTGGCGATAGCTATGAACAACCTGGGCGGTAAATCCAATACCGGTGAAGGCGGCGAGGATCTGGAGCGGCTTTCCATCGGACCGGACGGACTGAACAAATGCTCTGCGATCAAGCAGGTAGCAAGTGGACGTTTTGGTGTAACAAGTAAATATCTGACCAGTGCAAAGGAAATCCAGATCAAGATGGCACAGGGCGCAAAGCCGGGTGAAGGCGGACATCTGCCGGCAGGCAAGGTATATCCGTGGATCGCAAAGACACGTCACTCCACACCGGGTGTCGGCCTGATCTCCCCGCCACCGCATCATGATATTTATTCGATCGAAGATCTGGCGCAGCTGATCTACGACCTGAAAAATGCCAATAAAGATGCCCGTATTTCTGTCAAACTCGTATCGGAATCCGGTGTCGGAACAGTTGCAGCAGGTGTGGCAAAAGCCGGTGCACAGGTAGTCCTTGTTTCCGGTTATGACGGCGGTACAGGGGCCGCACCTCGTAACTCCATCCACAATGCAGGTCTTCCGTGGGAGCTTGGTCTTGCCGAGACACACCAGACACTGATCATGAACGGACTGAGAAATAAGGTCATCATCGAGACGGACGGTAAGCTGATGAGCGGTCGTGACGTTGTGATCGCAGCACTTCTGGGTGCTGAGGAATACGGCTTTGCAACAGCACCGCTTGTAACGATGGGCTGTGTGATGATGCGTGTCTGCAATCTGGATACTTGTCCGGTTGGTATCGCAACCCAGAATCCGGAGCTTCGTAAGCGTTTCCGCGGCAAACCGGAATATGTCGAAAACTTCATGCGCTTTATTGCAGAAGAAATGCGTGAATATATGGCACAGCTTGGTATCCATACGATCGATGAACTGGTTGGACGTACTGATCTTCTGAAGGTGCGCGAGGGACTGGATGCCAGATACGAACGTATCGACCTGAGCAATATTTTAAATAACCCATATGCAGGCAGTAAGGAGAAGGTAACCTTTGATCCGAAACAGGCATATGATTTCCATCTGGAAAAGACTAAGGATGAAAAGGTACTCTTAAAGCAGCTTGGCAAAGCACTGGAGACAGGTGCAAAGAGAAGTATTGAAGTGGATGTCACCAATACAGACCGGGCATTCGGTACAATTCTCGGTGCAGAGATCACGAAGCGCTTCTACAATACGTTACCTGAGGATACCTACCGTGTACTTTGTAACGGAGCCGGCGGTCAGAGTTTTGGTGCTTTCATTCCAAAGGGTCTGACACTGGAACTTGTCGGCGATTCCAATGACTACTTCGGCAAAGGACTTTCAGGCGGTAAGCTGATCGTATATCCACCGAAGGGCAGCAAATTCAAGCAGGATGAGAACATTATCGTCGGTAACGTGGCACTGTACGGCGCAACAAGCGGCAAAGCCTTTATCAACGGTGTAGCGGGAGAACGATTCTGCGTTCGTAACTCCGGTGCGATCGCTGTAGTGGAAGGTGTCGGTGATCACGGCTGTGAATATATGACAGGTGGCCGTGCAGTCATCCTTGGATGTGTCGGCAAGAACTTTGCAGCCGGTATGAGCGGCGGTATCGCTTATGTACTCGATGAAAACAATGATCTGTATACAAAGGTCAACAAAGACATGGTTTCTTCTTCCGAAATTACATCCAAATACGATGTACTGGAGCTGAAGGATATGATCAAGGAGCATGTTGCTTATACAAATTCCGAAAAGGGCAAACAGATCCTTGATAACTTCGGAGAGTATCTGCCGAAGTTCAAGAAGATCATCCCACATGATTATGAACGTATGCTGAAAGCGATCGTGCAGATGGAGGAAAAAGGACTTTCCGCAGAACAGGCACAGATCGAGGCATTTTATGCCAACAAAAATAAGTAGGAGGTGGCAGCATGGGAAAACCAACAGGCTTTATGGAGTATGAAAGACAGGTTTCAGTAGCCGAGGAACCAAAAGAGAGAATCAAACATTTTAATGAATTCCATACGCACCTTCCGAAAGAAAAGCAGCAGCTGCAGGGTGCAAGATGTATGGAATGCGGTGTACCGTTCTGTCAGGCAGGGATGGATCTGTGCGGTATGACGAGCGGATGCCCGCTGCACAACCTCGTTCCGGAATGGAACGATCTGGTATATACCGGAAACTGGCAGCAGGCATATAACAGACTGAAAAAGACAAATAACTTCCCGGAATTTACCTCCCGTGTCTGCCCGGCACTTTGCGAAAATGCATGTACGTGCGGACTTTACGGAGATCCGGTGGCAACTAAGGAAAATGAGTATGCCATCATAGAAAATGCATATGAAAAGGGTTATGCTTTGCCGCATCCGCCCAAAGTGAGAACCGGTAAAAAGGTAGCGGTAATCGGCAGCGGTCCGAGCGGACTTGCTGTTGCAGACCAGCTCAATAAACGTGGGCATCTGGTAACGGTATTTGAGCGTCATGACCGGATCGGCGGACTGCTCATGTACGGTATTCCGAATATGAAGCTGGAAAAGCGGATCATTGACCGGAAGATCGATGTGATGAAAGCAGAAGGTATCACATTTGTGACAAATACAGATATCGGTAAGGATATCAAGCCGGCAAAGCTGCTTGCGGACTTTGACCGTGTTGTACTCTGCTGCGGCTCTTCCAACCCGCGTGACATTACAGCACCGGGCAGAGATGCGGAAGGCATTTACTTTGCGGTTGATTTCTTGAGCCGGAATACAAAATCGCTTCTCGATTCTGATTTCAAGGACGGAAATTATGTCAGCGCAAAGGGCAAAAACGTGATCATCATCGGTGGCGGCGATACCGGAAATGACTGTGTCGGTACTTGTATGCGACATGGCTGCAAATCCGTGACGCAGATCGAAATGATGCCAAAAGCACCGGACAAACGCGCGGCAAACAACCCGTGGCCGGAATGGCCGAAGATTTGTAAGACAGATTACGGTCAGGAGGAGGCGATCGCTGTATTCGGGCATGACCCGCGTATTTATGAATCCACGGTAAAGGAGTTCATCAAAGATAAAAACGGCAGGCTGAAAGCGGTTAAGATTGTAAAACTTGCATGGGAAAAGGATCCTCAGACAGGCAGAATGAATAGTAAAGAAGTAGCAGGCAGTGAAAAAATCATGGACTGCGAGCTTGTACTCATTGCTGCGGGCTTCCTGGGGGCACAGAAATACGTCACGGATGCTTTTAAGGTGGAACTGACACCAAGAACCAATGTGAAGACAGAGCAAGATAGTTTTAAAACAAACGTGAAAAATGTCTTTGCAGCGGGCGATATGCACACAGGACAATCTCTGGTTGTCAAAGCGATCAGACAGGGACGTGAATGCGCACGTGAAGTAGATGAAAGCCTGATGGGTTATTCTAATCTGTATGTTCAGTAAAAAATACATCATTTTGACTCGCAAAATGAAAAAAAGACATATAATGCAGGAAAAATGTGCAAAAAAGTGAAAGGATACCACATTTCATTAGTGAAATTTTCACAAAGCCGGTAGATGGGAAACAAATGCACTGTGCAGGATTGCACGGAAAAGATCCAAAAGCAAAATTGTATTAAAATAAATACTTTACTTTTGGCGTGAATTGGGTATAATGCAAACAATGAAACAAAAATCAGTATTCTGGCATAGTAAGAAAGGTGGTAATTTCTATGACACAACACAAGATTTTTTTAAGACATGATGAGGTAAAGGAATTTGTAAAGAGAGCATCCGCGTGCGATTTTGACATTGACATTTCTTATAATCACTATACAGTAGACGCAAAATCCATTTTAGGCGTATTAGCTCTGGACTTCAGACAGGCATTGACAGTATGCTGTCACGGCTATGATGAAGGCTTTGAAAAATATCTTGGCAAGTATGCAATGGCCTGCTAAGTATATTGCAGAAACAGACGAACACCCCCGACGTTGTCGGGGGTGTTTTTTGTTATGGCGACGAGGAAAATGCACGCATTTATGCGGTGCATTTGACGACCGCTAATCAGAGCGAGATTCGCAGAGCGCATCTCGTCTCTGTTTGCCGGATTCTGTATTGTTATTCATCCCAAATAATGATTTTCAACAAATATGTATGAATGGCAGCAGGAGATAAAAGGCAGACCATCATCCATAACCTGCATACGATACTTGACACCTTCCATGCGGTGGGAGACAATAAGAAAGATGCTATGTGAGGATCCATGCAGAGAATTCGGGAGGAGGCTCCGGTCGGAGAATCCATGCAGTATGGAAAATAGGAAGGAAACATGGAAAAAAATACAGATAACAGCAGACAGCAAATATAGATAAAGATACTGACAGAAAACATAGACAGAGAAAACAGAAAGGAGGTGCCAACGTGGATATTCAGATTTCAGTGCGGAATCTTGTGGAATTTATTTTCCGGGAAGGTGATATTGATAACAGACATGCGGCTTTGCCGGATGCCATGCAGGATGGCAGCAGGATCCACAGAATGATCCAGAAACGCATGGGGCTGGAGTATGAAGCAGAGGTGCCTCTTCGTTATATCGTACCATATGAGAACTATCAAATTCAGATTGAGGGACGTGCGGATGGCGTGATCCACCGGGAAAACGGACAGGTGATCGTAGATGAGATCAAGGGAACCTACCAGGAACTGAAGCATATCAGGGAGCCAAAGAAAGTACATCTGATGCAGGCGCTCTGTTATGCATTTATTGTGGCAGAAAAAGAAGACCTGCGGGAGATCGGTGTCCGTATGACCTATTGCAACATGGATACGGAAGAGATTAAGTATTTCCATGAAACCTATACAAGGGTAGAAGTCCGTAATTGGTTCTGGAATCTTATGGATCAATATAAAAAGTGGGCGGACTTTACCTATGAATGGCATCAGAAGCGGCAGGAGAGCATTCATGCGCTTGCTTTTCCGTTTGATTACCGCACAGGGCAGAAGGAACTGGTCGGACATGTGTACCAGACGATCTGCCACAAAAAGAAGCTGTTCATTCAGGCACCGACCGGCGTAGGCAAGACAATCTCCACGATCTTCCCGGCGGTGAAGGCAGTCGGGGAGGAAAAGGCAGACAGGATTTTTTATCTGACGGCAAAAACGATCACAAGGACAGTAGCGAAAGAAACGTTCTCAATCCTGGCGGAAAACGGACTTTGCTATAAAACCGTGCTGCTGACCGCAAAAGAAAAGATATGCCCAATGGAGGCATGTAGCTGCAATCCTGTGGACTGCCCTTATGCAAAAGGACATTTCAGCAGGATCAATGATGCCATTTATGCACTTTTGCAGGAACGGGACTGCTTTGACCGGGATACTGTGCTGGAGTATGCGGAGCGGTTTATGGTCTGTCCGTTTGAGATGTCGCTGGATATGAGCCTGTTTTCGGATGCGGTGATCTGTGATTATAACTACCTGTTTGACCCCTATGTGCACTTGAAACGTTTTTTTGCGGAGGGGATCAAAGGCCCTTATCTGTTTCTTGTCGATGAAGCACACAATCTTGTGGAACGTGGGCGGGAAATGTACAGTGCACAGCTTGTGAAAGAAGATTTTCTTACTTTGAAGAAGACTGTTAAAGAATATAAGACGGGACTGGATAAATATATTGACCGCTGTAATAAGGAATTGCTTGCGCTCAAAAAGGAGCAATGTGATATGGTCGTGGAATCAGCAGGCAGCTTTACAATGCAACTATCCAGGCTGCACAGCGCGATAGGTACTTATCTGGAGGATCATGAGGACAGTCCGGTGCGGGAAGAAATTCTGCAGTTTTATTTTGAAGCCGGACGGTTTTTGGACGTCAGTGAGCGGCTGGATGACCACTACAGGATCTATACGCGTCTCAGAGAGGATGGCAGCTTCCTGATCCGGGAGTATTGTATCGATCCATCTTCGCGCCTGCAGGAATGTATGGACGAGGGAGTTGCATCCATCCTGTTTTCGGCGACATTTCTGCCCATCCAGTATTATAAGCAGCTTTTAGGCGGAACGAAGGAAGATTTTGAAGTGTATGCAAGCTCTGCATTTCATAAGGAACAGATGCAGCTGCTTCTGGCAAGTGATGTCACAAGCCGTTACACGAGACGCTGCGAACTGGAATATTATCATATTGCTTCCTATATTTCTGATATTGTAGCGCAGAGGAATGGTAATTATATGATCTTCTTTCCGTCCCACCAGTTTTTGGAGCAGGTATATAACTGTTATATGGATCGCTTTTATATAGAAGAAACACAGGAGTGTATCACGCAGCAGGAGTATATGAATGAAGCGGCAAGAGAGCAGTTCCTGAAGCGTTTTGCAATAGCAGAACCTCATCCGGATACCGATGATAGAAGCAGAGCTGCCTCATGGGAAAGCCTTGTGCATATGGAGATCGAACAGGAGGATAAGAGTCTGCTCGGCTTTTGTGTGCTGGGCGGTATTTTCTCGGAAGGGATCGACTTGAAGGGGGAAAGTCTGATCGGTGCCATTATTGTGGGAACCGGTCTGCCGCAGGTCTGCTTTGAGAGGGAATTGTTGAAGGATTATTTTAATGCGGAGGGAAAAAACGGCTTTGATTTTGCCTATCGCTATCCGGGCATGAACAAGGTACAGCAGGCAGCAGGCAGAGTGATCAGAAGCGAAACGGATCGCGGGATTGTAGCACTTCTGGATGACCGTTTTTTGCAGACCGGTTATCAGAAGCTGTTCCCACGGGAGTGGCAGTCTTACCGGTGTGTAACGGGAGCAACCTGTGCAGAGGCGGTGGATAACTTTTGGAAATACACCAAGGATGATAAATAACACTTGAAACGCAAAGATATCCACATAGGAAAGTTGACATAAAAGAAAAATAAGAATGCATGTTATGAAATTGATAAAATGTCGAGAAAACTCGAAAAATCAATTATGACATGCATTTTTTGCAATTTTGGACAGCAAATTTCGGATAAGACAGGTTTGTCATAATGTGTGGATAACTATGTGGAAAGTGTGGATTTCTCGGGAAAAGTGGATAACTTATTCCAAATGTCACTCTTGCAGATATAAAAAACATCTTGCAAGACATCTTGCAGAATAAAACGAATCGTAAATCATGCTTATGTTAACTGAGAAAAGATAAATCTATAAAATAACAGCAGATGCAAAATGAAAATGCAAAATGGAAGCAGTCACACATATTTCACAAAAACCATGCCGGAATCCGGGAGCCATATCTTGGTTTTGCAACCGGAGTGTGATATAATAATGAGCGCTAAAGAAAAACAAGATAAGAAAAACAAACTTCAGAAAAGAGGAATGAAATTATGTGGGCATATGAAAGTGTGTTTTATCAGATTTATCCGTTAGGCTTTTGCGGTGCACCGTTTGAAAATGATGGTGTGGAAGTCAACAGAATCCAGAAAGTGATTGAATGGATCCCGCACATCAAGAAGCTGGGGGCAAATGCGATCTACTTCTCGCCGGTATTTGAATCCGATACGCATGGCTATAATACAAGAGATTATACAAAGATTGATAAGCGTCTTGGCACGAATGCTGATTTTGCCAAGGTATGTGATGCATTACATAAGGAAGGTATCCGTGTTGTGCTGGACGGCGTGTTCAATCATGTGGGCAGAGGATTCTGGGCATTTCAGGATGTTTTACAGAACCGGGAAAACTCACGTTATAAAGACTGGTTTGCCCGGATCGATTTCGGCGGCAATTCCAATTATAATGACGGCCTCTGGTATGAAGGCTGGGAAGGCAACTATGATCTGGTCAAATTAAATCTCAGAAACGAAGAGGTGGTACAGCACATTTTTAATGCGATCAAGGGCTGGATCGAGGAATTTGATATCGACGGACTGCGTCTTGATGTGGCATATTGTCTGGACGAAGAGTTTACACGACGGCTGCGGAGCTTCTGTGACAGTCAGAAGCAGGATTTCTTCCTGGTAGGGGAAATGCTGCACGGCGATTATAACAGAATGATGAACGACCAGATGTTCCACTCCGTAACGAATTACGAGTGCTACAAGGGACTGTTCTCCAGCTTCAACAGCATGAACATGTTTGAGATCGTTCATTCTTTGCTGCGTCAGTTCGGACCGGAGAATTGGACGTTATATAAAGGAAAACATCTGTTATCATTTGTGGATAACCACGATGTTTCGAGAATTGCAAGCAATCTGACAAATGAAAAGCATCTGCCGCTTATTTATGCGATGATGTTTGGTATGCCGGGCATCCCATGTGTGTATTACGGAAGTGAATGGGGCGCAAAGGCTAATAAGAGCGAGGGGGATCCGGCGCTTCGCGTAAGCTTTGATGCACCTGTATATAATGACCTGTCTGCTTTTATTACAAAGCTGGCAGAAGCAAAGAAGAACAGCGAAGCGTTGAATTATGGAAGCTTCCGCAGCGTGGTACTGACAAACAGACAGTGTATCTTTGCAAGAGAGACAGAAAGTGAAAGAGTATTCGTTGCGATCAATGCGGATGAGAACAGCTACACAGCACATTTTGATGCGGGCTGTGGACAGGCTGTTGATTTAATAACGGGCGATATACATGATTTTGGCGGTGGCAGTGAGTTGGCACCATACAGTGCGGCATTTTGGAAAATGGAGCGATAGATGGCAGGTAAAACAGTTATCCGCGTAAAAGATCTCTATAAGGTATACCGAGTTGGTGACAGTAAGGTAAAGGCGCTGAATGGCGTGGATTTCACCATTCAAAAGGGAGAGTTCTGTTCTATCGTAGGTACATCCGGTTCCGGTAAGTCTACGCTTTTGAATATGCTGGCAGGACTTGAAAAACCGACAAAGGGACAGATCGTGATCGCGGGAGAACATATCGAAAAGAAAAGTGAAAACCAGCTCGTAAAGTTCAGAAGAGAACATATCGGCTTTATCTTTCAGTCGTTTAATCTTCTGCCGGCTTTAAGTGCTGTGGAAAATGTAGCTTTGCCGCTTACCTTTCAGGGAATGGATAAGGCAAAAAGGCTGGAAAAAGCAGCGCAGGTGCTTGATCTGGTAGGGCTTTCCGGCCATAAGAACCATAAACCGACGCAGATGTCAGGCGGACAGCAACAGAGAGTCGGAATTGCAAGGGCACTTGTTGTCAATCCGCAGATTATTTTTGCGGATGAACCGACGGGCAATCTGGATTCTCATACTTCGGCGGAAGTAATGGAGCTGATCAGAAAGATCATACATGAACAAAACCAGACGCTTGTTATGGTAACGCATGACGACCATCTGGCCGGGTTTGCAGACCGGATTTTCCGGATTTCTGACGGTAAGATCGTCAGTATTGAAGCAGGAAGAGAACAATAATGGGCATACAGCGCATGAAATAAAGGAGGAGTTCGTTTCATGACTATGAAATTGAAAAAAACGGGAATTGCACTTCTGTCTGCAATGCTTGTTCTGGGAAATGTAACACCTGTTATGGCAACGCAGACAGTGGGGACACAGCAGACGACGCAGACACAGTCAAAGACAGATACACTGCAGGAAGAAAAAGAAGATGCGGTAAAAGTGATCGCGGACTACGGCAGTATTACAAAGCTGAAGACCGATGCGGAAACCGCAAAAAAGATAGATGAGCTTGTTGCAAAGTATCAGGAGCTGATCGGAACTGCGGATAAGGATAAGAACAAATCGGGTCTTTCCACTTCTGCCAGTATTGAGGACTGCGTTTCAAGTGCAAAGGCAGCAATCGATGCACTGGTGGCGAGAGACGATAACAACGGGCAGGATGACGCAAGCGTGAATCCATCTTCCACGAGCGATTTTGTGATGGTGGGTGGTGACTGGGTCACGCCGGTCGCAACCTACGGACAAAATGTCAATATTGTATTGCCGGTTGTCAATATGGGAAGTGTTAATCTGGCTAACATATCTGTTACACCGGTTATATCAAATTCGGTAGCGGAATGGCCGTTTGAGATTGAAACAAGCGGCTATACCCAGACGATCACGGATCTGCCCGGCAAAGGCAACGGACAGAGTGATATGGACAGAAGACGTGAACTGACATGGACGCTGAAGACAAGAGAGGATGCACCGTCAGGGTATTATAAGCTGCAGTTTACTGCTTTATATTATGTGGGAACAGAAGCCGAAAGTGCAACGTTGACTACTTATGTGAAGGTTGTCGGAGCACCGGGCAGCGGAAATGTGGAAACGGAAGGAAGCGGCAGTTCGACGCCGCGTGTCATTGTGACAGGTTTTACGACAGATCCTGCGGAAGTCAATGCAGGAGATACTTTTACGTTGACATTGCATCTGAAAAATACATCCAAGAGAACGGCAGTATCCAATATGCTGGTTAATTTTAACGCACCGTCGGAAGGCAGTGATACGGAAAATACCTATGCGGCTTTTCTGCCGACGTCCGGCTCCAATACGGCTTATATCAGCTCTATCGGCAAAAATGCGACAACAGATCTCTCGATAGAAATGACGGCAAAGTCTGATTTGTCACAAAAACCATATCAGCTTGACGTGACAATGGATTATGAGGATGATGCTTATACGGCGTATACGTCTACGGCAGATGTATCAATCCCGATCCATCAGGCTGCAAAATTTGAGCTCAGCACACCTGAGATCCTGCCTGCCACGATCTCGGTCGGAAACGAAGCTGACATCATGTTCAGTATTTACAATACAGGAAAAACAACACTGTACAATGTACAGGTAAAATTTGAAGGAGATTCCGTCACAGGCGGTGAGAGCTTTATCGGTAAGATTGAAGCAGGCGGTACCGGAACGGTAGATGCACTTGTGACAGGACAGGCTGCCACAAAAGACGACGGAACGATCAAGGCAGTTATCACCTATGAAGATGAAGCAGGGAATGAATCCAGCTACGAACAGGAAATGACGCTGATGGTGACAGAAGATACAGGATTGGCCGGTATGGATGACTGGGATATGGAGGAAGTGGAATATGATGATTCCACGGGAAGCAGTAAAAAGGCTGTGATCATTACACTGATCGGTGTTGTATTGCTTACAATAGCGGTTGTTATTGTAATTCTTCTGAAAAAGCGGAAGGCAAAGAAACTTCTGGCAGAGGAATTAGATCTATTGGAAGAGGATGATGAAGAAACAGATTCTGTAGATGACGGAGAAAAGGATAACAACGGAAAGGACGACGCGGATGAAATTTCGTGATATGTTTCGCATGAGCTTAAGCAGTCTGTGGAAACGAAAAGTGCGGACGTTTCTGACCGTGCTTGGTGTTGTGGTCGGATCCGCGTCTATTGTGGTCATGATCTCTCTCGGACTGGGGCTTTCCAGAGCATCGATGGCTGAAATCGAAAAATATGGTGGAATAACAACCGTTACTGTAACGGAACAGGATTCTTATACGGTGGATTCCTCTATTACCGGAGCCGCTTCCAAGTCACAGACAGCGGAGCATTTGGATGATGCTCTGGTGGAAAATATCCTACAGCTGGATCATGTGAAGGATGCCTATCCGGTGCTGGATACGGATGCACTTGCTATTTCCGGCGGTTTTCAGGCAAATATCCAGCTCAGAGGTGTGGCAGCAGATAAAATGCAGAATCTGCAGCTTGATCTGGGAAGGGGCAGTCTCCCCCAGCCGGGAGAAGGTCAGCTTTCCGTTGTATACGGCAATATGGTGCTGGGTGATTTCTATAATGATAAGACCGGAGAGGGCTATTGGTACAACGGAACATTACCGGATATTGATCTGATGCAGGATACGATCCTGTATGTCTTTGATGTGGATCGTTATTATAATGCAATCTGGGGCGGTACGGATGATAAAGGACAGGCAGTGACTGTTCCAAAGAAATATGTGGTGGATACCGCAGGTGTCATGGCAGGCGGTATGGAGGATTATAACAGTAACAGTAGTTATGTATTCTGTGATCTGGAACAGCTCAAAACACTTCTGCGTAAGGAATTCAGAGGTTCCGTGATTCCCGGACAGCCAACGACGGCAAATGGGAAAGCATATAAAGATATTTACTATACCAGTGTTATTGTGAATGTAGATAACATGGATTATGTCCAGCAGGTGCAGAATGAGATCAATGATATGGGCTATCAGGCCACCTCAAATGCGGAGTGGGTGGCATCCATGCAGGGACAGTACAAATATATCCAGCTGGCACTCGGCGGGATCGGTGCGGTTTCACTCTTTGTTGCGGCAATCGGGATCGCTAACACAATGATGATGTCAATCTATGAGCGCACAAAAGAGATCGGTATTATGAAGGTACTTGGCTGTGATATGCGTAATATCCAGAGTATGTTTCTGATGGAGGCAGGCTATATCGGTCTGATCGGCGGCGTAGTCGGACTTGGTTTGAGTTACGGACTGTCCGGCGTGATCAATTCTGTGGTCAAAACGGCTGATCTGGGTGTGGACCAAGCGGTCAGTGCCAGTGTGGGACTATCCTATATTCCATGGTGGCTGGCGGTTATCTCAATCGTATTTGCGGTTCTGGTTGGTATGATAGCAGGATTTTTCCCGTCCTTGCGGGCGATGAAATTAAGCCCATTGGCTGCGATCCGGACAGAATAAAAAGTATCGGGTATTTAAAACAGGTACTATTATAAATATATATAATGGATAAACTGCCACAGTCTGCCCTTTTGTGGGCGATGAACAGAAAGGAAGGCAGGGCATGGAATTATTAAAACTGGTGATCGTGGATGATGAGGCAATTCTACTGCAGGGACTTTTGCAGACTTATGACTGGGAGCAGATGGGCTTTCGTGTTGTCGGAAGTGCCATGAGCGGCGAGCAGGCGATCGAGGTAATTGAAAAAGAGCGGCCCGATGTTGTGCTGACGGATATCAGGATGCGGCAGATCAGTGGTCTGATGGTCATGGAGGAAATGGCAAAAAGAGGTATTGACTGCCTGTTTATTGTGCTCAGTGCTTACAGGGATTTTGAATATGCACAGAAAGCCTGCGATATGGGTGCGTACGCTTATCTTTTAAAGCCGATCGAGGATGATAAGCTGACGGAAACCATGAGAGGTGCCTACGAGCAGTGCATGAAAAAGATCCGGGAAACACAGAAGCTGCATAAAATGGAAAATATCCTGCGCAGGGATGAAAATAATTTTCTGCAGGTTATGGTGCAGAAATATATCCGCGGAGAGATATTACAAAAGCAGATGATGGAAATTTTTGAAATGCTGGAGGAAATGCCGCAGCCAAATGAAAAATATATTGCTGTGTTTGCGGATATCGATCTTGTATATCAGATTACTTCTCCGGCGGATTTTGAAAACAGCCGTCTGGCGTTAGCGGAGTTTCTGGAAAGGGAACTGCTGCCGTTATATCCCTGCTATCATTTTATAGGAAGATCGGGCGTGCTGATTTATATTCTGCATACAGAGGACAACGGAGCTGTACAAAAGGCAAGACAGATGCTGGAAGTAGCAAGAAATGCGATCAGCAGACCGCTTGCCATGGCTGTTTCAAGGCCTTATAAGGGAATAGAAGGACTGCAGGCAAGTTGTGTGGAAGCAGACCGGATCCTTATGCAGGCAGGTGAAAACAATGAAGGCATTTTTGCAATCCGGAAGACGGAGGAGGATTTTAAGCAGAGAGAGATGATGGATGCGATTTCGTCTGTGCTCAGCGCGATACGGAAAAATGCGGATGCGGATCTGAAAAATGCATTTGTTTCTTTTATATATCAGCTGCCGCCGGAAGAGGAAAAACAGTGCGGCTATATTCACTATCTGATGATCCATGCAGATGATATGCTGATGGAGACATATGGGATGACAGACAGACTACGGGACAAATTTGGCAGGTACTACCAGAATCTGCAGAATTTGAGCCCTTCCAGAGCAATCGATGTCTGCTATAAAATTCTTCTGGAAGCAACTCAGGACAGAAAAGAGATTGCAGCAGAAGATGACGGAAAATCTGCCGAAAAATATATGGCAGATGCACTTGACTTTATAGAAGAAAATCTACAGGATGAAAATCTGTCAATTGTTTCTGTTGCATCGTATGTGTTCCTGAATCCGGTATATTTCGGACGTGTGTTTAAAAACGCCATGCAGATGACATTTAAGCAGTATTTATTACAGCGTCGGATGGAGAAAGCAAAGAAAATGCTGCAAGAGGGGGATGCGAGCATCAGTATGATATGCGAAACGGTTGGTATCAGTAATCCCTCGTACTTTACACATTTGTTTAAGCAGTACGCCGGTATATTGCCAAGCGACTATAAAAAGGGATTTGAGGCATGAAAAAAAGGGAGAAGAGATCAAGTATTCAAATAAGATATCTGAAGTATACAGTATGTCTTCTGCTATCTGCCATGGTATTGTGTGGTGCGGGTGTCAGCTGGGTCGTGCAGAAAAATCAGGAAACCGTAATGATGGATAATTATAATACCATGTGTGAAAATCTGGGTGCTGCAATGGATCTTTTGTTTGAAAAAACGGATGAGGCGACAGCGGACTGTATCGTTTATGACGGTGTGCAGAAAAGTCTGCGTAAAGCAGCTATGAGCAGAACCCAGAGAAGTGCGCTGAGCCGGTATTTTGCATTTATCAATCTGGATGATGTAGCAGAATATTGTTATGTGGACAATAAAAAAAATGTATATACAAGATCCTATTCAAAACTTACATATCACAAATTCAGGGAAAGCGACATGGAGAGGTTTTTGCAGGGCTCTTATGCGACAACGACATGGTTCTGGACAAAGGATACACTGTTCGGGACAGGAAAGGACGCGTTGTTTATAGGGCGTTATATCCGAAACATGAACTATGAGCAAGAACCCGGAATGCTGTTTCTGAAAATGGATCCTGTTTTTTTTCAGAATATTACTGGAGACAGCGATCTGGCAGAAGAAGGTATTTTGATGCAGATCATGGATGCGGACGGTGAAGTCTGCTTTCAAAATAACGATAGTGATGAGGCAAGGAAACCTTTGATACTTGCAAAAGAGCGGATTCTTGCAACCGAAGGAAACGGAATGATCATCAGCAGGGGGAAAATAGGACATGGTATGCTGTGTGCATACAGGCAGAAGGAAAGCGGGATGACAGTTTCTGTTTATGTACCGGATCATGTGCTGCATGCGGGGATGGGAAGAATAATGACCGTGATGCTTTTGATTTTTTTGTTTACGATGGTATTGGCACTGATTCTCAGCGTATACTTTTCACGGATCCTTTCCCTGCCGATCCAGAAGATCAGCAAAAAGATGGCAGGATTTCACGGAAATGATTATACGCGGATGGAAGAGCTGCATACCAAAACAGAGCTGGATCAGATTGGGCATTCTTATAATGAAATGCTGGGTAATATCGAGCAGCTTGTGGCAGAGGTAAAATCGCAGGAAAAAGAATTGCGGACAGTCGAGGTCAATATGCTTCTGAACCAGATGAATCCGCATTTTTTGTATAATACACTGGATACGATCTACATGCTGGCGCGTATAAATAAGGAAGAGACGACCATGCGTATGATTCAGGCACTCTCCAAATATCTGCGGCTTTCCTTAAGCAAAGGAGAAGAAATCGTATCAGTAGCGGATGAGCTGGAAAACGTGAGAAACTATATGGAAATCCAGCAGATCAGGAATGCGGATCTGTTCCGGTATGAGATACACTGCGAAGTGGATGCGGACAAGGAACGGATGCTGAAGCTTGTTTTACAGCCGCTGGTGGAAAATGCTATTAAATACGGGTTTGATGGACAGTCTGCACATTACAGGATAGAGATTACAGTCCGGAGGGAAGAGGAGGAACTGGTGCTGACGTCATATAACAATGGAACACCGATTGCGCCGGATGCATGTGAGAAGATCAATGGTCTGATGCAGATGTCGATCGCTGAGATGAAGGAAAGTTTCAAAAGCAAAAAGAACGGTTATGGGCTTGTGAATGTGCTGACAAGACTCAGGCTGGCATATGAGGGGCGTGTTTCCTTTTATGTGATCGCGAAAGAGGATGGGACAACGTTTGTGATCAGGATTCCGAGGCTGGTATTGGACAGAGTGTGAGGTGACAGACATATGAACGCGAAAAGAAAATTAAAAGTACGGCGCAGCGTGTACATCTTAATGAGCTTATGTCTGACTGCTGTTTTGCTTGGCGGATGTGGGAAAAAACAGATACAGAAGACGGATAACGAAGAGGAAGCTGTTGAGATTCCCATGATATTGACGGTCAGTCCTACCAGCGGAAAGAAAAGTGAGCAGGAGCTGGTGGATGCTTTTAATATTACCTATAAAGGAAAATACCATATCGCAGTGGAATGGATCATGGAAACGGAGAGTGATTACAGACAGAATCTGAAACGACTGAATGTGACGGATAAGCTGCCGGCGGTCATCACGGATCTGCGTATGCTGCCTTCTTATTACCGCCTGCTGGTCGAAGATCACAGGATTGTGGATCTGGCACCTTATATAGAGGCAGATCAGGAATGGAAACAGATGATAGAACCGGTTGTGCTTGATAGCTGCAGTGAGGAAGATGGAAGCGTTTATTTGGGACCGGTCAGTACGGCGGCATTTTCCTGTTCTGGTATTTTCTGGAACGAAGAGCTGTTTGAGCAGGCAGGAATCGAGGAATTTCCGCAGACGTGGGAGGAATTCTGGGATTGCTGCGAGAAGCTGCAGGCAAGGGCAATCACACCGCTTGGGCTGCACACGGAAGGAACCGGCTGGTCCGCCATGCTGCTGGCAACCGCTGAAATGGCAGACAGTGAGGAAGGTGCGGCGTTTATGAATGAACTGTATCCGGTCAGCTATCAGAAGGATTGCATCTATCATATGGCAGATACACTGCAAAAGCTTTATAAATATACGACAAAGGATGCCATGAATGCGGATTTTGATGTGGCATACAATAATTTTATTGCCGGAAAATCTGCCATGCTGGCAAACGGCTACTGGATGATCGACCAGCTCCCGGAGGAATTCAGGGAAAAAGTCAGATTTTCACCGTTCCCGGGTAATAAGCTGATTTCTTCTCCGGAAACCTTCGGCTGGGCGGTAGTAGACAGCTACAGTGATGAGGTGAAGCAGGGCGCGGTCGAATTTTTGAAATTCCGTACGAAGAAAAACAAGAAGCTGAAGGAAGATCTGTTTTCGCAGGATCAGAACACATCACGTCTTTTGCAGGATTATATCCGGGCGTACTGCGGTCAGCCGCAGATCGTACCGAATTATCAGGTAAAATGGAATTCTGTATTGCAGGAGAGCACGTTGGGAGAGGCGCTTCCGGCGCTGGCACAGAAAAAGATCACTCAGGCAGATTTTGTCAGAATGCTCACGGAGAGTATAACGGAATCGAAGAAGGAAGAATAGAAAACGGTATGAAACAGGAAAAAAGAAGCATAAAAAAGAAAAAAAGAAGTATAAAAAAGAAGTATAAAAAAGAATAGACAGGCATGTATGATTTTTGATAGTTTACGTTTTTAAATTGCTAATACTCCCCCGAGTTTCTCTGCTAAGATAAGTTCATCAACAAGAACACAGAGTTCTGAAGGATAAGAAAAGGAGAGATGAGTTTATGAAAAATGTAAAAAAATTACTGGCACTCGGACTTGCAGTGACCATGACAGCATCCATGCTGACAGGTTGCGGCAGCAGCAATGAAGGAGCTGCAGATGCAGACACAAATGCAAAAACAGATGCAGAAGCAACAGATGCAGAAGCAACAGATGCAGAAGCAACAGATGCTTCCGCAGATGACAAAACAGCAAACGCAGAAGGCGGTTCTGTTTACTACCTGAACTTCAAACCGGAGCAGGATCCACAGTGGCAGGAGCTGGCTGCAAAATATACGGAAGAGACAGGCGTAGATGTAACAGTTGTTACAGCAGCATCCGGCGAATATGAAACAACTCTGATGAGTGAAATGGGTAAGAGCGGTGCTCCTACTATGTTCCAGGTAAACGGTCCTGTAGGTCTTGCAAACTGGAAAGATTATTGCTATGATTTAAAAGATTCAGCAATCTACGGTGAGCTGACAAGCGAAGATTTCGCACTGAAGGATGGAGATGCTGTAGCAGGTATCGCATACGTTATCGAGTCTTACGGACTGATCACAAACAAAACATTACTGGAAAAAGCAGGATATACAATTGATGATATTAAATCTTTCGCAGATTTAAAGAAGGTTGCAGAAGATATCACAGCACGTAAGGACGAACTTGGATTTGCTGCATTTACATCAGCAGGTATGGACGGATCTTCTGACTGGAGATTTAAGACACACCTTGCAAACCTTCCAATCTACTTTGAGTATCAGGCAGACGGAATCGGAACAACAAAAGAAATCAAAGGTACATACCTTGACAACTATCGTGACATCTGGAATCTGTACATCAACAACAGTACATGCGCTCCTGCAGAACTTGCAGCAAAGACCGGCGATGATTCCAGAAACGAATTCCTTGCAGGTCAGGCAGTATTCTTCCAGAATGGTTCCTGGGAATACGGAAACCTGACAGCAGACGGCACATTTACAGATGATGATCTTGCTATGATCCCGATCTACATCGGTGTAGGCGATGAAGCAAACCAGGGTCTCTGCACAGGTACAGAAAACTACTGGTGTGTAAATAAGGAAGCTGATGAAGCAGATATTCAGGCAACACTTGATTTCATGAACTGGTGTGTAACTTCTGACGAAGGAACAAAGGCTATGGGCGAAGATATGGGATTTGTAATTCCTTTCAAGAACGCTGTTGAATCTCAGAACCTGTTCGTACAGCAGGATAAGGAAATGACAGCAGAAGGAAAGACTCCTGTTTCATGGAACTTCCCTACAATGCCATCAGAAGAGTGGAAAAACGGCGTAGGTCAGGCTCTTACAGCTTATGCGGCTGATCAGACAGATGACAACTGGGAAGCAGTCAGATCTGCATTCGTAGACGGATGGAAGACTGAATACGAATTAACTTCTCAGGAATAAGAGATTGTGAATAAAGGGCAGGCAGGATAAGCTGCCTGCCCCTTTTTTGGAGGTAGGTACTATGCATAAAGCGTTGAAACGTTATTCGCCCATTTTTGTGCTGCCGACACTGCTTGCATTTATCATCGGATTCATTGTTCCGTTTGCACAGGGGTTATATCTTTCCTTTTGTAAATTTACAACGGTTGATAATGCGAAGTGGGTTGGAGTTGCAAATTATAATGTCATCCTGAAGGATGCTTCATTTTTAAACTCTTTTAAATTTACAATTTTATTTGCGGTCGTATCCATTATACTCATTAATGTGATCGCCTTTGGTCTGGCACTTCTGCTGACAAAGGAACTGAGAGGAACCAATATTTTCCGTACCGTATTTTTTATGCCGAACCTGATCGGTGGTATTGTACTTGGTTATATCTGGCAGATCCTCATCAACTGTATTTTGTCACTTGCAAGCAAACCGCTTCTGGCACTGAATTCATCAGCCGGTTACTGGGGACTTATCATTCTGATGTGCTGGCAGCAGATCGGATATATGATGATCATCTACATTGCAGGTCTGCAGAATGTACCGTCAGATCTTGTGGAAGCAGCTGAGATCGATGGAGCAAATGCATGGGATGTATTATGGAAGATCAAGTTACCGATGGTTATGTCATCCGTAACGATCTGTGTATTCCTGACGCTGACAAACTCCTTCAAGCTGTTTGATCAGAACTTAGCCCTCACAGGTGGTGATCCGAACCATTCCACAGAAATGCTTGCCCTGAACATTTACCAGACCTTCTACGCACGTGCAGGCGCGCTCTTCAAGGGCTACGGTCAGGCAAAGGCTGTTATATTCTGTATTTTAGTCATTGCGATTTCCATGCTTCAGCTGAAGCTTACCAAATCTAAGGAGGTGCAGCAGTAATGAAACAGAAAAGAAAAGTATCAAATATTATCTGGATCACAGTATTAACAGTGGCATCCCTTCTCTGGATATACCCGATCGTGATGATCCTGTTTAACTCTTTAAAGAAAGAAACAGCGATCAGCACAAGTACTGCATTTACACTGCCGACAGCAGATACCTTTGCAGGTATTTCAAACTATGTAAGTTCCCTGACATCCCAGGGATTTTTAAAGAGTCTTGGCTACAGTGCACTGATCACAGTCACTTCTGTGGCAGCTATTCTGCTCTGCTGCTCCATGTGTGCGTGGTGCATCACAAGACTGAATGGCGTTGTTTCAAAAATCATCTATTATATGTGCGTCCTTTCCATGGTCGTACCGTTCCAGATGGTTATGTTTACTCTGTCCCAGACAGCAGATAAGCTGAAACTGAATACGCCGTTCAACATCTGGGTGATCTATCTCGGATTTGGTGCGGGGCTTGCGGTATTTATGTTCTGCGGCTTTGTAAAATCCATTCCGATCGAGATCGAGGAAGCTGCCATGATCGATGGCTGCAATCCGCTCCAGACATTTTTCCTTGTGGTTGTTCCGATTTTAAAACCAACCATGATTTCAGTAGGTGTTCTGGAAGCTATGTGGGTATGGAACGATTACCTCCTGCCGACACTTGTACTGGATATCAAGAAATACAAAACAATTCCGATGCTGATCCAGTATTTCAGAGGCAGCTACGGAAAGGTAGAAATGGGACCGATGATGGCAAGTATCATGCTGACTGTCATTCCGATCATCATTGTATACTTGTTCGGACAGAAATATATTATCAAGGGCGTAGCTGACGGTGCAGTCAAAGGCTAAGCGCTCTTTTGGGAAAGGATAACGATATGAGACTTAGTGGAATGCTTTTACCGATATCAGCACTGCCTTCCAATTATGGAATCGGTTGTTTTTCAAAAGAAGCATATGAATTTGTGGATACCTTAAAAAAATGCGGGCAGTCCCTGTGGCAGATTCTGCCACTCGGACCGACCGGTTACGGAGATTCGCCGTACCAGTCGTTCTCCACTTTTGCCGGAAATCCATATTTTATTGATCTGGAAACACTGGTCAAGGATGGCCTTTTGGGAAGACTGGAATGTGAAGGAGCAGATTTCGGGACTGGAAATACCATAGATTATGAAAAAATGTTTCATACCAGATACCGTATCCTGCATATGGCGTACCAGCGGGCTGTGACAAATGGTATTACGGAAACGGATGACTATCACAGCTTTGTGGAAAAGAATGAAAGCTGGCTGCCGGATTATGCACTTTTTATGGCTTTGAAGGATGCCAATCACGGCAAAAGCTGGAGTGAGTGGGAAGAAGGCATCCGGAACCGCAGACCGGAAGCGCTGGAAGAAGCCGGACAGAAATATAAAACCGACATTGGTTTTTATGAATTTGTGCAGTATGAGTTTTTCAGACAGTGGGATGCCCTGAAGAAGTATGCGAATGAGCAGGGCATACAGATCATTGGAGATATTCCGATCTATGTGGCATTTGACAGTGCAGATACATGGAGTGATACAAAGCAGTTCCAGCTGGATGAGGACAATCTGCCGGTTGCAGTGGCAGGCTGCCCGCCGGATGGTTTTTCGGCAGACGGACAGCTTTGGGGAAATCCACTCTATGACTGGGAGTATCATAAGAAGACCGGATATGCATGGTGGATGCGGCGGATCGCACATTGCTTTGCGCTGTATGATATCGTCAGAATTGATCATTTCCGGGGCTTTGATGAATATTATGCAATTCCTTACGGAGAGAAAACAGCAAGAAACGGAAAATGGCAGCAGGGTCCGGGAATGGATCTGTTTGGTGCGGTCAGAGAGCAGTTTGGCGATCTGCCGATCATTGCAGAAGATCTCGGCTTTCTGACAGACAGCGTGAGAAGGATGCTGAAGGAAAGCGGCTATCCGGGCATGAAGGTGCTGCAATTTGCTTTTGACTCCAGGGAAGAAAGTGACTATCTGCCGCACAATTACGAAAGAAACTGTGTGGTATATACGGGCACACATGATAACAATACTGTAATGGGCTGGTATGATGAACTGGCACCTGAGGATAAAAAGCTGGCAGTTGACTATCTGCATAATGCATACACACCGAAAAAAGAGATCTACTGGGATTATATCGCACTTGCCATGCGCAGTGTGGCAGATACGTGTATCATTCCGGTGCAGGATTATCTGGGGCTTGGCAAGGAAGCGCGGATCAATACACCATCAACACTTGGTGGTAACTGGGTATACAGACTGCCGAAAAAGACATTTGATGCGGCAAAGATCCGGAAAATCAGACGAATGACGGAGATTTGTGCACGTCTGCCAAAGGTACAGAAGGAAGCAGAAGAAGAGAAAGAAACGGAAGTAACAACAGATACGAAAGAAAGATAACACAGCAGAAATAACAGGGAAAGAATAACACTGCAGAGGTAATCTGCAAAAAAAGAAAAAGAGGAGGCACGCATGGATTTAAAGACAAATATAGAAAAACGTCTGGGTACAACGATCGCCGGGGCGGATGATAAGGCGCTGTATTACGCACTGCTCGGACTGACAAAAGAGCTTTGCAGCGAGAAGAAGCCAAATGAAGGAGACAGAAAGGTATATTATATTTCCGCAGAATTTCTGATCGGAAAACTGTTATCCAATAATCTGATCAATCTTGGCGTTTATGAAGAGGTAAAAGAGCTGCTTGCCCAGAACGGCAAGTCACTTGCCCAGATTGAGGAGATCGAGCCGGAACCATCGCTTGGAAACGGCGGACTTGGCAGACTGGCAGCCTGCTTTATCGATTCTATTGCTACACTCGGTCTGAACGGAGAAGGCATCGGACTGAATTATCATTATGGATTGTTCCGGCAGAAATTTGTGGATCACAAACAGCGGGAAGAAAAAAATCCGTGGATCGAAAAGGAAAGCTGGCTTACAAAGACAGAATTACATTTTCCTGTACAGTTTAAGGACTTTACCGTGGAATCCACATTATATGACATAGATGTTCCAGGATATGACAGTGGTGTCAACAAGCTGCATCTGTTTGATATTGATACAGTAGACGAATCACTTGTCAAAGATGGTATTTCTTTTGATAAGAATGATGTGAAAAAGAATCTGACACTTTTCTTATATCCTGACGACAGTGACAAGGCAGGACAGCTTCTGCGTATATATCAGCAGTATTTTATGGTAAGCAGCGGTGCACAGCTGATCCTGAAAGAGCTTGCGGACAAGGGCTATGATATCAGATCCTTAAGTGATCATGTGGTGATCCAGATCAACGATACACATCCTTCCATGGTCATTCCGGAACTGATCCGTCTGATGCAGGAAAGAGGAGTTGCTTTTGAAGAGGCTGCACAGATTGTAGCAAAAACATGTGCATATACAAATCATACGATCCTTGCAGAAGCACTGGAAAAATGGCCGGTTTCTTATCTGGAAGAGGTTGTACCGCAGCTGATGCCGATCATCCGCAAGCTGGATGAAATGGCAAAAGCCAAATATCCGGATGAGCGGGTAGCGATCATTGACAAAGAAAACAGAGTCCATATGGCACATATGGATATGCATTACGGCTTCTCCGTAAACGGTGTTGCTGCACTGCATACAGAGATTTTAAAGAATTCCGAGCTGAAGCCGTTTTATGACATTTACCCGGAAAAATTCAATAATAAGACAAATGGTATTACATTCCGCCGCTGGCTGCTGCACTGTAATCCTGAGCTTGCAGCATATATTACGGAACTGATCGGAGACGGATGGAAGAAGAATGCTGCAGAGCTTGAAAAGCTGCTGGAATTCCAGAATGATGAGAAAGTGCTTTCCCGTTTTATTGAGATCAAGGACGGAAAGAAGGCAGATCTGAAAAATTATCTGAAAGAAACACAGAATATTGATATTGCAGCAGATTCTGTATTTGACATCCAGATCAAGAGACTGCATGAGTACAAGAGACAGCAGATGAATGCGCTTTATATTATTCATAAATATAAGGAGATCAAGGCAGGCAAGAAGCCGAAGACACCTGTTACCATGATCTTTGGAGCAAAGGCAGCACCGGCTTATATTCTTGCAAAGGATATTATTCATCTGATCCTCTGCCTGCAGGAGCTGATCGATAATGATCCGGAGGTAAGTCCATACCTGAAGGTTGTCATGGTAGAAAATTACAATGTGACAAAAGCGGAGCATCTGATCCCTGCCTGCGATATTTCTGAGCAGATTTCTCTGGCAAGTAAGGAAGCGAGCGGAACAGGCAATATGAAGTTTATGTTAAACGGTGCTGTGACACTTGGCACGATGGATGGTGCAAATGTGGAGATCCATGACCTGGTTGGAGAAGACAATATTTACATTTTCGGTAAGTCCAGCGAAGAAGTGATCCGTCTGTACGATACAGCAGGCTATCATCCGCAGGACTACTATGCAGACCCGCAGATCGCAGAGCTTGTTGATTTTATTGTCAGCAAGGAACTGGTTCAGATCGGTGATCCTGAAAATCTGGGACGTTTATACAAAGAGCTTTGCAATAAAGACTGGTTCATGACACTTTTGGATATTAAAGATTATATTGCAAAGAAAGAGCAGATGCTTGCAGACTATGAAGACCGCATGGCATGGGCAAAGAAGATGCTCATCAATACGGCAAAAGCAGGTTTCTTCTCATCTGACAGAACAATCGCTGAATATAACCGCGATATCTGGAAGCTGTAGAGAATTATATATGGCTGCGACGGACAGACAGCGTTACCGCAATGCGCGGCAAGAAACGACATCTTTTGGGTGTCGTTTCTTTCTTTTTCCGGGAAATGAATCCTGTGCCGGGAAATTTCGCCCAACGGCGGGAAAATATGTAGTAAAGGATGAATTTGCTGAATGCTGAAAAAATAATTCGTCTCAAAAAGCGGGACATGGCAGAAGTGTATGAAATATCCGATGAGCATCGGCGCAAAAAAGTTGTCTTGTGAATTATGAAAGAAAAAAATACCTAGGACGAGGTGCACAAAAAATGTATGAAATTTTCATAAAAAAGTACGAAAGAAGTTTCTGTTCATTAGTAGAAATCTCTAAAAGGTTATGGTATACTGTATTTTGAATAGTGTAAAACTTCCACAGGCAGATTTCTTTGTGAGACAGTTAGTACAAATACTGGAAATAGGGGCGAATGACATGCAGGAAAATGTAGGAATGGAAGCTGCAAGAAAAGCAGCAGAAGAAGCCGCAAGAAAGGCGGCAGCAGCAGCAATTAAAAATACACCGGAGAAGGCTGAACCGAAAAAAGAGCAGGCTGCAGCAGGTGATGACAGCAATATTAAATCCGCAGAGGATGCGATCAGACAGACTGCCGGATTGAACGCAAAGAAAGCAGCGATCGAATCAGCTTTCAGGATTGCGGACGAAGCCGCAAGAAAGGCAGCACATGATGTAACAGAAAGTACTTCTTCCGAGAAAGATCCGGCAAGAAGAGCGCTGGAGGAGGAGACGATCCGTAAAGCAGCCAGTGAGCATACAAGAAAGATTGCGGAGGAAACAGCCAGAAAACTTTCAGAAGAGAATATCAAGAAAGCGCAGGAGTTTGCAAAGCAGTCTGATGAACGCATAAAGCAGCTGAAGGAAGAAGTTGCAAAAAAGACGGAAGCTGAAGGCAAACAGGCTGTGGAAGCAACAGTCAAAGCTGCGGATCTGAAGGCAAAGCAGGCAGTAACAGAGAAGGTACAGCAGGCAGAAGCCGAAGCCAAGAAGATGGTAGATGAGGCGCTTCGTAAAGCACAGGAAGAAGCCAAAAAGATGGTAGAAACCGCAAAAGCCAAGGCTGAAGAAGAAGCACAGAGGCAGGTTGCTGAGACGCGTAAGAAGGCAGAAGAGCAGGCTGCAGCCGCAGTAGAGGCAGCAGTGACAAAGGTTGGTACGGATGCAAGAGCAAAAGAAGTGGAAGCAGCCAAGGCTGAGGATGCCAAGAATGTACGCGCGGTAGAAGAATATGTACAGAAAGAAGCTGCAGCTGCAGCCATGAAGTTTGCCAAGGATGCCATTGTGAAGATGGAAGAAGAGAAGATCCGTCGTGCAGAGGAAGAAAAGGCAAGACTTGCTGCAGAAGAAAAAGCACGTAAAGAAGCGGAAGAACGTGCAAAGAGAGAAGCAGAAGAAGCTGAAAAGCGTAGAATAGAAGAAGAGAAACGCCGTAAGGAACAGGAAGCAAGAGAAAAGGCAGAAGCTGCTGAGAAGGCAAGAAAAGCAGCAGAAGCTCTTCAGTTCCGCAAGTATGAAGAAGAAGCAAAGAGACAGCAGGCTGCAGCTGCAAAGGCAGCAGTACAGGGGCAGTCTCAGGAACCGGTTAAGACAGTTGATGAGGCCGCAGCCGCAGCTGTAGCCGCTATGAAGCAGCAGAGCCAGTCACAACCGGCTCCTGCCGAGAAACCACAGCAGACCGCATCTGCAGCCGCAGCCGCAGCTGCTGCAGCAGCATCACAGGCTGCAGCCAAGAGCGCACCTGCTGCATCTGATGGCGCAGGAAAGACAATGTCACTGGATGAATTCCAGAAGGCAGCCATGAAGCTGAAGATCTTACTGGACAACGGTATTATTTCTCAGGCAGAGTTCGATGAGGAGAAGAAGCGTCTTGTAGATTCCATGCAGCTTTAAAATGTAAAACAAAAAACATAAAGTAAGAAGTGTTTGGGAGCACCTGTCGATAGACAGGTGCTCCTTATTTATTTTTGGAAAATATATAATGAAGCCAGAGTCAAAAGGTCTAACCCCATGTGAGCTTTCTCATAGGTGGGTGAAAGACCTTGGGACCCGCCCCGATATGAGCATCAAATTCTGGCTTTTGATCCTTACATCATATAATATAGTATTGACAAATAATATTATATGGCGTATAGTATTACAAAAGATATAATACTACACGGAAAGGAGTAATGTATATGGTATTCAATACAGGAGCAGCGCTTTTAGATGCGATCGTGCTTGCTGTTGTAGATAAAGAAGAGATCGGTACTTATGGTTACCGGATCACACAGGATGTCCGGCAGGTGCTCGAGATTTCGGAATCCACACTGTATCCGGTTCTGAGGCGGCTGCAGAAAAGTGGCTTTCTGGAAGTCTATGACAGAGAATGTGCGGGCAGGAACAGGCGTTATTATAAGACGACAGCGCTTGGTAAGGCGCAGCTTTCCGAGTACAGGAAAGAATGGCTGGGATATGCCGAAAAAATAACTTCGATTTTTGAGGGAGGCAAGAAGGATGAATAAAGACCAATATTTACGAAAATTAGAATACTTGCTATCGGATCTGCCGGAAGAGGAACGCCGGGAAGCAATGGAGTATTATGTGGAATATTTTGAAGAGGCAGGACCGGAGCGGGAAGCAGAAGTGATGCGCGAACTGGGAACGCCTGAGACGGTAGCAGAGACGATCCATAAGGAACTGGCTGACAAAGGCATTGTGCCTTATCGGGCAGAGAAGAAGCAGAAAAAGGAAAGAAACGGCTGGCAGATCGCATTTATCGTGCTTGTATGTGTGCTTGTGTCACCGGTGGTGATCCCGCTCGCTATTGCACTGTTTGGAGTTGTGATCGCGGTTCTGGCATGCGTGGTTGCACTGATCGTAAGCGCTGTCGTACTGGTTGTCAGTATTGTAGCAGCCTTCCTTGTAGCAGCAATTCTTTTGTTTGTAGTTGGAATATCCAATATGGGACTTCCACTTGTCGGACTGATGATGATCGGCATCTCCTTCCTATGCGCGGGACTGTTCCTGCTCTGTGGCTGGGGACTCATCAAGCTCTGTGCAGTTGTTGTACCGGAAGTGATCAAAGGCTGTATTCATTTGATCGGTATGCCATTTCGCGGAAAGGAGGCACATAAAGCATGAAAAAATCAACGAAAATTGTTTTGATCACAGCAGCGGTTTTAACCGCTGTAGGAATGATCCTGATCCTGATCGGTGTCGCACTTGGCGGCAATAAGCAGTACAGGGAATATGTCAGGGAAAACGGAGAGGTATCGGTCGTACTGTTTCCGCACAGCTTAAAGCTTCGCCTGAGTGCAGGAACAGACGGGCTCAATATGAACGTGGTAAGTGATGGCGCAGATTGGGAAGATACGGATGAAGAGGATGACTGGAGTGATGTCGATACAGATCCGGATTTAGGTGTTTCTGAAAATGCTGCGGATATTACGGATGACCGGTATGAAGAAGAGATGGACGATGACTCAGATGACGATGACTCGGATGATGATTCGGACGAAGCCACTGATGATGCATGGGATGATGCAGAAGAATCGGGAAAAACAGTGATAGCATCCGAAAGCGATCAGATTCAAAAGATCGATCTGGCACTTGGTGCAGGAGAGTTTACGATTAAGCCAAGCGGGGACGATTCCTTTTATGCAAGCTATGCCGGCAAAAGCAGATTACAGTTCCAAAAACAGAACGGAACGCTCAGTATCCGTACAAAGACACAGACGATAACGTTGTTTGGCGTACATGACACAAATGCAGGCACTGCAACGGTCTATCTGCCGGAAAAGGCGTACAAAAAGATCTCACTTTCCATCGGAGCCGGAACTGCCGTATCGGAAATGACGCTGCAGGCTGAAAAGGTGGAGCTGGAAGTTGGTATGGGAACGCTTGAAACAGCAGTGGATGCTTCCAAAAAGCTGACAGTGGATGTCGGTATGGGAGAAGCAGACCTGATCGTGGCAGGCAGCGAGACAGACTTTGATACAGATATATCTGTCGGAGCCGGATCTGTAGAGTGCGGATCCCATGATTTCAGCGGTCTGTCACAGGAATATACGACGGACAAGGGAGCAGGAAAGAAGCTGGAAATCGATTGTGGCATGGGAAGTGTCAATGTGGATTTCCTCAGATAGTAGCAGGTAACCAATTCGGGGCTTATGCCCCTGACATCATAATATGTATCATGAATGAATAGGCGGAAGAAAAGAAGAAAAGGAGTGTATCAATATGAACGATAATAATATGAAGAAACTGACAAGATCAAGAGAACACAGAATGATCTGTGGAGTATGCGGCGGACTTGGCGAGTATTTCGGCGTGGATCCGACGATCATCCGTCTGCTGTTTGCCATATTCGGCTGCACAGGAACCGGGCTGCTTGTTTACTTTATTGCAGCAGCGATCATTCCAAATGCAGATGAAATTTAAGTGTTGCGGTTTACTGTCCGCAATTATTTGCCCGGAACAAGGATAGCGGTGTCGGAGTGGATTCGCCGGAAGCACCAAAAACAGATAAGAACGGATTACTTTTCCGGATGGGAAAAAATCAGTATGTATCGATGGAGACGATTGAGAAGATCTGCAAGAAACTGGACTGCACCGTTGATGAGATGATGGAATTTACAGAGGATGAATAATATGAGCAGACATGTTAAATTATCAGAACTGACAGAATGCTTCAGAAATTGAAAAAGATAACACGCAGGATATGGCATAAATCTCTTAGCAAAGCTAAGAGAGCACTTCTATACAGGCAATTCCATCTGCCTGTATCGTGCGACCTGTGGTGCCATTCCCGGTTTTGAGAAATCTCAATTCGGGAAATATAACGAAATCAGATAATTCGTATAAGGGGCTATTTCCCCTTGCGGCACAGGTGCCTATCCCCGAAGTTTGTGACTGAATACCTCGGATACAAACATATAGGGTGAAAGAAAGCGTGAAATCGGAAGTTGCATAGGAAGGTATAATGGATAAGAAAAGACTAACAAAATATTTAATAATCACATTTCTCATCACCTGGGTTTGCTGGTGGGGAGATGCTTTGCTGGTTAAAGTCACATCTTTAACGGAGTCAAACGTGTTTCCGATGGTTATTTTTACAATGGGAGGATTTGGACCGACAATTGCTGCCTGTTTCTGCATGGAAGGTGGTTTTACAAAGAAGAATTTAAGGCGGTTCCTATTTAACAACACAAAAAAGAACTGGCTGACAATTCTTGCTGCTGTTATAGTTGAAACGATAGTATTCTTCATTTGCTCAGAGGGACTGCTGCCCTCAATCCCCAGATCGCCGATAGCTGCGGTTGTGGTATTCATCATATTTATACAGGCTGCGTTCCTGTACGGTGGAAATGAAGAACTTGGCTGGCGAGGTACTATGTTGCCGATTCTGGAGAAGAAAGTTTCTGCACCTTTAGCAACATTAATCGTTGGAATTGTATGGGTCATTTGGCATATTCCACTCTGGTTCATAGAAGGCAATTCACATCAGAGCATGTCATTTATCTGGTTTGCAGTCTTAGGACTGGCGCTCAGCTATTGGTTATCTATGGTTTATGATGCCACCAGAGCTGTCATGTTCTGCATGATCCTACATGGATGGACAAACACATTGATGGGAGTGGTAGATATCAATCAAGATTCGTTATATTATGTGTTACTGGCTGTAATGACAGCAATCTCAACGATAATTAGCATCCGGATTCAGAAAAAACGAGAGAACGTTCATTCATAAATTCAAGTTTGTGGAGGGTGAAGTTATGGGATTACTTGAAAGGTTAA
>ULTF01057842.1_pt1 | contig 52838 bp, 61 predicted proteins | sample 1957371 | NCBI WGS metagenome assembly ULTF01 (sample SAMEA4835727, study PRJEB28245) | human gut metagenome | biome: gut microbiome; material: fecal sample | place: Denmark | collected 2008
GAAACTTAACTATCTGAAATATAGTGAGTTGTTGTTTCGGGAATATAGAACATAGAATATGGAATATTTTATATATAAGAGTTCTTCTTTATAAATATTCAAAGATTCTATTTTCAATATTCTATATTCTTAGATAATAATTTGGCTGATTATCAGTAATTTACGTGATAAAGTTAGCCATAAATGTAGTGAAAGTTGGCCATAAATGTAGTGAAAGTTGGCCATAAATGTAGTGAAAGCTAGCCATAAATGTAGTGATAATATATAATAAGGTACGATTATGGATGAAAATAAACAAATAGACAACCGGTACATCAATACTCCCTTTGCCTATACGAAGACCCAAAGCGGTTTGACTCTGCTCCAGCAGAACGTGATGGTAAGGGTATCGGCACATCTTCAGAAGTATATCGAGAAGTTCTACAATGACCCTCAGTTGTTAGCTTCAAATGATGACCCTAAGCCGCTGATGCACTCTTACGAGAAGGAGCATGTACCTCCTGTACGTATCAGATTATCAGAGCTGGGTATTGCATCAAATGTTTACAGCCGTGTACGGACGGCCTTGGCAGGTATTCTTGATGTGAAAGTTGAACGTCCTGGATATGACGAGGAAGGCAGACCGGTAATGAATATACTGCCTTTGTTTAACAGAATAAGCATTCCTGTTACCGATCATGGTACGGTAGTAAAGAAACGCCTGATGAAGGATGACGATGATTTAACCGAAGTATTTGTTGATCGCATACGTGGTTATGTAGAAATCACTCTAAATCCGGAAGCCATCGACGATATGTTTAACATGAACCTGGGATATGTTACTCACCCGGTAGATATAGCCCGTATCGGAAAAGTAGATAAAATGCCTTTGATATATTACTTTATCCGTCATAAGATGCTGAATTTCAAAAAGGCAACTGCAAAGGTATCGGTAGAAGAGATACGTGACTATCTGGGTATGATAGTAAGAGACTTTGAGGGTAATATCGTGAAAATGCAATATCCTCATTACAGCCGTTTCAAGGCTCGTGTGATAGATACAGCGTTAAATGACATCAAACGTGTATATGAGGCAGGGCAGATAGATTTCTTTTTTGAGATGAAAGAAATCCGTCCTGCTGGCAAGAAAATCGGTGAACCTTCTTATCTGGAATTTAAGAAAGTTGGCTCAGAGAAAAAGAGTGCAGCCAAATATCGGGCGAACTCAGAAAAGAAGTTGGCCGATACATTACTTGCTTCCTATCCTACACTTGATAAGGAAAGATTGAACACTATCCTTTCCGGTGTTCCTGAAGAAAAATGGAGCGAGTTTAAGGAGTATGCTTATCGCTATATTCCGAAAATGGTAGAACAACCGCATCGCTGGAACGGAACGGGCGAGGACTTCATTTTTTATTTGCTTGAGCATTGGGCAGAAAATCCATCTGTTCAGCAGTCGAAAAAGGCACAACCGCAGCAACTCGATCTGTTTGCTAACGTGCAGCCTACCTCCTCTAAGATAGAAACGAAAGTAGGCGAGGGTACCGACAAGTGGAAAGCATTCTGCAAGCTCGTTATAGGCGATGCTGAGAAATCACTGCTTTCCCGCATTTCCTTCATTGGCATGAAGAACGGAAGGTTCTGCGTGGAGTGCAGCGATGATGATTTCGAAATGATCCGAAAGCTGGGTATCGAAGAGAAGGCGAAGGAGTTTTTCAATTGCAAAGGGTCTTTTGCTCCGGTATTCTACAGAAGTTAAAGGTAAAAAGGTAAAAAGCAAGCCGCCATCCCGTTAGGCTCTTTTTACCTTTTTACCTTTCTTAGTTTGTCCCCTTCATTTATTTCCCTTTTCTTACCTTTGCACCAGAAACATTAAAAGAAATGAAAACGTATGAAAAGGAAAGAGATTATTCAACTACTCTTGATTGCAGTAGTGACGATGATGTTTACGGCATGTGCTGCCTCTCGGCGGGTGGTTAGCGATAACCACCAGGAAGTGAAGGATAGCGTATCGGCTATTCAGCAGGATAGCGTGCATCAGCAGGTAATGGTGAATGACAGCGTAGCCATTAAGGTGAGCGAGGATAAGCATACTTCTTCTTCGTCTACGGAGGCGGGCGAATATGAGGAGACTATCCAGGAGCAGATTACCGAGACCACTGATTCCTCCGGCAATAAGCAGACTACCACCAACCGCACAACACATCGCAAGGGCAGTTATAGCAACCAGTCTTCTTATGAGGAGCGATTGCAGATGCAGCAGCAGGAAATCAATCAGATGCAGAAAACCATCGATAGCCTGGCTGTCAGCAGCCGAAATGATGTGTGTACCCACTGGGCAGCCACCGACAGCCTATCAGATACGCAGGAAAAGAATACAGCAGAGACAAGAAAGGCTACGTGGATTCAGAAAGCCAGAAAGAATGTACTTGCCATGTTCCTGATACTCGTAGTAGTTCTGCTATTAACTACCATAAAGAAACATACCGACAATGGGAAAGGGAAAATCTAAGAAAAACAAGCAGTACGGTTATGACATCGTGGATAATGACGAGCAGGCAGAAGTTACGCTGCAGGACTTCGTTATCCCGGCAAAGATAGAAGCTTTCGGTAAGCAGTTTGAGCCGCTGAATCATTGGACAGAAGACTGCGAAGTGTTCAATGATGCCCGACTGCGTGAGTACTTCAAGGCGATAGTCTGTCCGCTTGGCGACCCATTGAGCCTATATCTTCAAGAGTTAGGCTATAAAGGTTTCCACATGCAGCACGATGAGAGTGGCGAGCCGGTTATCTATTGCAGGGCGCTTTAAAGGTAAAAAGGTAAAAAGGTAAAAAAGTAAAAAGACGGATTTATGGAAAAAGAAAACAGACCTCACAACTATCTGAAGATAGCTGAGGAGAGTGGAACAGGCAAGAAGCTGAAAGCATTCCTTGCCGAGTGCAGTGAAGCAAGCGAGAAGGCGAGAGCCTGGGCAGAGAAGCAGGGAGCCGATACCTACTACGAATCGCCCGAAGGCTTTGCAGGTGGTGTGGCGATGGTAGAGTTCAAAAACACGATCAGCAAGGAAGGCTGGACGAACATTCAAACTCCTACCAAGGACGGAATGCAGAGCACATCGCTCTTCGTTCCTGATGAAAACAGTGACCTGGAGAAGGAAATGATGGCACTGCCTATCGTAAACGAAACGGCTCTTATCGCTATCCTGCAGTTCAAGCCTAAGATGGCGAAGGGTAAGAAAGGCAAGGAGGTGCAGCTTCCGTTCTCCTTTGGCAATACAACACCTATCCTCTTCCTGCATCATGGCTTCTTCTATACCGATGTACCTTACGAGAGCATAAGCGAGGATTGCCAGACAATCACGGAGAGGGAGTTCCTTCGCCGTAAGACGGCAGCAGTAAATGAGTATTAATCATATTTCGTTCTTTATATTTTATATATATGTTTATTTCTAAATTTTTATAAAAGGTTATTGGTTTAAAGTAGTTAAAGCTGAAACATTCGCAGCCAGCCGTCCGTGATGGATAGCTGGCTGTTTTCATTTATTCCTCGTTACGATGTATCTCTTCTGCCACCATGTTGTAGCTAGGCTGCTGAGATTCCAGACGGTGGGTGAGTTCGCTGATGAGCTTTTGCTGATCGCCTATCTGCTTCTGTTGTTCGGCTATAATATCAAGCATGCGGTTAAGGGTCTTCAAGCTGATGTCCGGTTCTGCGTTTGCAGCTGGCTCTGCCATCGGGGTAGGCGCAGCAGCATTCATAGGTGCAGCGGCAGCCTCGTTCTTCTCTTCTCTTGTCTTGTGCTCCTTTGCGCCTCCGTTCCCAGCGTTTCCAACGCTGGTCCACCCAGGTACCACCGACTCCATCCTCTCCACATCGAGGGGATTGCGCAGCGCCCTCGTCCCCTGTTTGCGCTTCTCATCATTATCAATATATCCCCCATCAGGTTCAAACTGGTCATCTATGCCAGGGCATACATACCCATCCTCGCAGCAGCCTTCACTGCCTTGCTGGTCCTTATCCGCATCTACGATAAAAGCCGATAGCGGAATATGGAACGCATTGCAGAAGCGAAGCAGGGCGATGGTAGGAAGAGGCGACTTCATGCGTATCCAGCTATCCAGGCACGCATTGCTCGTAGTACCCATTGCCTTCATAATTTCTCTATTGGTGATTTTTCTGTTAGCTTCCATCCATTTGTCGAGGAAGCTGTAATTATAAAAGTACTTCATATCTCAACTATATTTATAAGGTGAATAACTCTAAAATGTTTATCTCAAAACCAATTAATATATGTAACCTATGTTAAATTCCCCTAATTTCTAAAAGAAAATATAGGTAACATTTGGTAGTTATAATTTTATTCTTTAAATTTGCACCAAAATTAAGAAATAAAATTGAAATGACAAAAGAAAATGTAGAAAAAGTTACGCAGAATAACACTCCGCTAGATGTAAACGATATTTCTGCTGACGAAAAGAAGAACTTAGCTGAGTTTTTATCGGATAAGGGCTTCACAATCTCAACTTTCTATCTCCGTTTCTTTCAGAAAGGTTTCGACGCTTGGGAAATCCAAGGCATTAAAAACTGCAAAAAGCAGTTCTTAGCTATACCGGAAGTAGATAACCTATTATCCGAGTATGTGGAGACCGATGCCCTGGGCAACGAGATTAGTAAGAAGGGATATTTGCTGGAGGCTGCCATGAGCGACGAGCCGGGTGTGTTCTACACCTGTCTGAAGAAGGCTAACAATGGTCTCTGCATGAAGTTCTTTGCCTTCATGGAGGAGCGAGGCATGAGCCGCACGACCATCATCAAGCGTTTTACCGCTGATGACTGGAAACCATGGGAGCAGGAAGGAATTAAAGCACTCTTGCTTTTAAAGGTAAAAAAGTAAAAAGGTAAATTCGTAACCATATATAATGATAGATGTAACCTTTGATTGGGAATCCTGTTCGCTCTCGCCCACCGCAGCCGTGATGAGTCTCGGTGCGGTGGCGTGGAAGCGATACGGGAAAGAATCACCTTTCTTTGATGAAGGTGATGGTGTGCTGAGAAATTCCACTTTCTCTGCACACGTTGATTTGCGAAGCATGTTCATTAACGGGTTCGCATTTGACAAGAGTACGGCAGAGTGGTGGTCTAAGCAGAGTGACGAGGCAAAAGCTTCCTTGCTCGGAAATGACAGCGACGAGGCACCTTGCCAGCCAATAGATGTGGTCGTGAACGACCTCTTCGGCTGGATAGCCTATATTAAGAAGAAACTCGGTGATGATGAAATCTGCCTTTGGGCACAGGGTACTGACTTCGATGTGGCTGTCTTGAGATATATCTGCTGGAAGTTTGGCATCAAGTTCGAGATAAAGCATACTTCATTGAGAGATCATCGCACGTTCTATCTTGAGCTTGCGAGAATCATCTGGGATGCAGCTGAGCCAAACGAGGAACGTTTTGACTTAGACAAGGCTTACACTCTGACTACCGACTATAAGGACATCACGGATGAAGGGGCGGCGCATGACCCGATTTTCGACTGCAAGCGAAGTATCTACTCCACCTGGCAGATGATGAAAAAGATAAGAGAAGGCTATGCCAAGACTGTTTGATTTGCCCTATATCCCTAACCGGAAGGGCATACAGCAGAGGCATAGGAACCTGTCACGATACCGAATGCTGCATCGTTTCGCCTATACCGAGACGATGAGCGGACTGAAGGATGATATTCCGACTCTTCTCTTCTATGCGCCTTTTGCCCTGCTGAAAGATACCTGTGAGTATCTGTGCAGGATGATGACGGGCAGCGTGGAAGATATGATTATCACGCCTTCGCACAGTTGTCGCCGCAAGAACGGCAAGATATACTGGAGGCAGGAGGTGCAGATTATCGGTCTAAATACCGAATTCCTCACGATGGAAAGTCTCTCGCAGATGATAGTACACCGTATGGAAACCATCTGTAACTGCAAAATCAGGCATTATCGCCTGGAAACATTTCTGAATTTATAAAACGTGAAGATATGAAGAAATAAAAGATATTCTGCATGACATCATGCAACTTCGGTGCGATATACACTTCGTTTCCGATTTTTATTTTTTAGACAACCGAGCCATCGGTTATAAATGGCAGGAAGACCGGACGGGCGATAGGTGAACTTGGAAACATTCATCACATATCTCAAAAACCGCAGCTTCAAAAAGAAGGGGAAAGTTTGATTAAAAAGCCTGGGAGCCCCATCGGACGGTAACTGCGATAGTCTCTGAAAACTTGGCGTATCGCCTGAAAGGTCTTCTTTCTTTGAAAATATTGATAAAAAGAGAATAGGGGAGGCATTTTGGAAACGCTCTTATGCAAGGGTAGTGGAAGCAGCAATGCTCCACGACTATGCTGTACACTGCATCTTTTGTCCGACGAGATGTAAACACTTGAAGTTTGGCCTACCCTTCGCCCCCGTTCCCAGTGACTCCATCGCTGGTCAATGGTCAAGAGTGGTGCCTTCCCTTCTCTTTTAACTATATAAATACTCTTACTGTAAGATATGTTATTCCACCCGATATTGAACCAGATTGCCAACCTCGACATGGCTTTCCTCGTAAAACCTGCCGATGAGCAGCGCATCGAGGGACAGACAGCCTGTTTCTGTCCGCTCTGCCAGAAGGAAGAGGCGGACGATGGCGAGCAGAGCAAGGCAAAGCAGACTCCTCACCTCATTATATACAATAATGAGCGAGGCGGTATGTATAACGGTGTAGGAGTGGAAGACAATTCCAAGGCAGAGCATGGTGCCCTGCGCTGGATGTGTACCAAGACCGGCAAGTATGGCTATGGAGCCTTAGAGCTTTATGCTGCCATGCGCAAACTTCCGATGCACGGAGCCAGTCTGCTGCGTCTGTGCCATGACCTTATCGTGAGGGTATATGGCGACAACGAGAAGACGAGAGCCAAATGGCCGATGCTCTTTGCAAAAATGGACTATCGCACAATCGCTCAAAAAACGATAGAAACTTTCTCATTTATGCCAAAAACAGATTTTAATCCCCAGGAGCTTGCAGCCCTGGGGTGCGAAGTCACATTTGTAAAAGGCATTCCGCAGTACGGCTTCGGAAAGGACTTCAATACCAAGATGTTGAACGAAGATTTCCGCATCTATGCCGTGGACCAGGTAACGCTGCCTAACGTAGTGAGAAACGGACAACTGGTAAGTGAAGTGATTTACGGCACACCCTGGAACCCTCTCTTCGTCTGCTTTGCTACAGACGTGATAGCGCCACAAGGCAGTTGCGGCTGCTTCTTCCGTCCAGCCATACAGCAAGACCCTATCGTCTTCTCCACCTGTGAGGAGCATAGCGTAAGAAAGGTGAGCAAATGGCTGATGGGGGACCCTGTGTTTGTTCATGCAGCCGAAAACAGAACGGCTGAAAATACCGCCGTTTATGCGGCTATCAAGAAATATCAGCCTGACGAGGTCTATACAGAAGAAAAAGAAATATGGGTAGAGAATCTGGATAAGGATGACCAGCCGAAAGGAACATTCCACACCGAAAAGGTGGATATTCCGGTCAATGAAATCAAGGCGCAGAACATCGTGTTCTGCCGAACGCCCGAAGATGCTCTGAGCGTCTATTACGCTATGAAATCCTTACGGAAGGATAAGGCTGGAGACAAGTTCTTTGAAAAGAATAGCTGGTTCCACGTAGCCTTCTCTATAGGTAGAGGTAACTTCTGGTATATAGAAAGAGGGGAGTGGAGACAGGAAAAGCTGGATTTCAGCGGCGTGCAATATCAGAAAATGAAGCGATTTGCCGAAAGGGTCATTATGATCTATCCCAATGATATTACATCCCAGCGCAACTGCGGAGCCATCGCTACCAAGTTCAGTGATATTTGCTATGCCATGCTGCCTGAGTCTTTCCGTGTGCGATATAACCAGCGCTGGCAATGGCTCTACGGTTGCACACCGAGGAGCGTAAGAGATTACATGCTCACCTATCGGATGACCGATGAGGATAACTTCCGATTCGATCATGATATTCGTCTGCCATTATTCTCCAAACTTCGGGGAGCCAAGAACACTGACCCTTTCGAGATTGAATATCCGAGAGACCCCCGCAGCGGTAAGCCGAAACCATGCACCTGCAAGATTTCGCCTACCAAGGTGTGGCTTTTTATGACGAGTCACGGATATTACCGCAAAATCGACCCAGAAAGCAATGACCTCGTAGGTCAGTTTATCCACCTCGACCGATGCTTTGTCGAATACATCGACGGAAAGAGCATCATTCAGGCAACGAAGGAAAAGCTTTTGGAGTTCTGCGAGCAGAGTTGGAGGCACAATGAGCAGGAACAGAAGTTGATGAGCGATTGCGCCAATCTGATAGACAAGAATTTCTCAGAGAAATCTGCCGGAGGATTGCAGAGTATCGTCATCGATTTTACGGAAGGTTACAGCGAGAATGTAGAATATTTCTATTTCCGCAACGTGGCATTGAAGATAACACCGGAGTATATCACTCCTATCAGTTACGACCAGTGCAACTTTTTCATCCCTGCTACTGCCCGAAAGCCATACGACTTCACCATGCGTCATTTCGACCCGCCGTTCATCATTAAGCAAAGTGATGAATATACCCGTAGGGAAAACGAGATAGCGCAGAAGGAAGCGCAGAAGAATGAGGACGGTTCGCCAGTATTCAGCATCTTTGAAATCAGTCAGATGAAAAACGACCTGCGAGAGTGGGGTACCGTTTACAGGTGGGATGTTGACTGGCGAGGTAAGAAAGATAGAGAATTGTGGCCTATGCTCCGTATTCTGCGCGGTTGCTCCAATGTGCTTTGGCAGGAGGAGATGGAAGCCGACAGAAGCAAGCATGAGCTATCGGAAGAAGACAAGTCAATCATCAATGCCCATTTCGTGAATATGGTTTCCGGTATAGGTAGGGTATGTTACAGAGATTTGTCGGGTACCGATAGTCAGAGCATCCCTTATCTGCTGGAAGATCAGATTGAAGACGAGAAGCAGGCTTCGGGTGGTTCGGGTAAATCCATGGTGGTGCGTGTGTTTGTAGGTTCGGCAGTCAATGTACTGAACATCGATATGAAGCGATTCATCACCACTGCCGATGCCCGTTTCAGTCTGGGCGAGATACAGCATAACCCTGGCATGTATCGAGCGATACACTGGGAGGACCGCCCGAAATCTTTTCCGATGGACTATTTTTACGTGATGGCAACCACTGGTGTTACGTTGGAGTGTAAGGGAGCGGATATAAAAACGCTCAGTCTGAAGGATTCGCCTCTGCATATCGTATCATCCAACTTTCCTTATGATGGTGGAGTAGATTCTACGGCAGGACGTTTTCCGCAGATAGCCTTCTCTAACCGCTTCGCCCGAGAAAATACATTGAAGCGCAAGATGGCTCGTTCGCCTGGTGATATATTGAAGGGTTTCAATCCAGATCCCGAAAAGTTACCCGATATAGCGAGAAATCAGGCTGTCTACATCACGGCACTAGCTGTGCAGTTTATGATGCGCTATCACGTAGTAAGCAAGGCTCCTCAGTTGAACCTGCGAAGACGTAATATGATTTCGGAGATTACGGAGAGTTGCGTGCGCTACTTCGAGTTCTTCTTCTCTAGGAAAGAAGTTTACGGTGTTCCGATTTGTGCCGATGAAATGTTCAATGAGTTTATCCGTGATTGGGCTGATGCCAGTGAGGGCAAAAGCAAGGAGTATAGCCGAGCCACCTTCAAGAAGAAAATTCATAAGTATTGTGAATCGACGAATATCAAGTGCAACCCAGAACATCTCTTCGAGAACGTGAGCGACAAGCAACGCAATTGCTTCAAGATGAAGGCATGGGTAACGCAGGAGTACTTCGTAGGCAGGGAGTGGGAGAATGATAACACGATAGAACCGAAGTTCATCCGTTACATTCAAACCTCTAAGCATGTGTTCTTCTTCTATCGGCCAGGCAGAGATACCATCCCTACCGATTATGCCGAACTGAAGCGCATAGCCAAGGAGTTTGCCGAAGCCCCAGACCCATTACCATACCGTGATGATGATGGCAACATCGTGCAGCTCACGCAGGAAGAGGAAGACCGCTGGAATGCCTATCAGAAGCGCAAGCAGGGCAGGTTCGCGTCTGCACAGAATGCGCAGAACAGCAGCACCGAAGCTACGGTAGATAGCATAGATAAAGATACCCTGCCTTTTTAAAGGTAAAAGGGTAAAAAGGTAAAAAGAACCTTAACCCCTTTGCGTCTCCGTTTCCAGCGATTCTATCGCTGGTCATCTTTAAGTTAAAGCAAAGAAAGAAGAAACAAAGAAATCGAATTTTTATAGAATATAATAAGTATATGGCAAGTTTTTCCGGTAATATTGACCTTCTCTCCCTGAACGGAGCGAAGGTTCTGATTGGTCTCGACGAGAAGAATGCACAACGTCCTTACGTTTGCATTCCGTTAGATGTGAACGAGATTAGAGTAGAGGCATCTAAAAATGATGCAAGTAAGCAGGTGGCTAAGATGAGAGTTATCATCGACCCTTTCAATGACGCGTATAAGAATAAGATACGTCAGAGCAATGCCGAGCGTGGAGACACCAACAAGAGTGTGCCTACCCACGAGATGAAGATTTCTTATTCGGTTGATTACGTCAAGGCTGTAGCCCAGAGATTCCCAAAGCTCGTAGAGCAGGTGAAGGAAGCTGGAAAAGAAAAAGACCCTGACATTGTGAATCAGGACTTCAACGATGAAAATAGCCACCTCTTTAAGGCTATCCGTACCCGCATGAATAAGCGAATCGCCTCTCTCTTCCAGCCGCAGTTAACTGCTAATCAGCAGCCATATCCGCAGCAAGCCTATGGCTCTGCCGGCAACGCCACAGCCTATGTACCGCCAGCTGACGGTCAGGGCTACCCAGATATGCCGAACGAAGACGATCTGCCGTTCTAAACTCCGTTCCCAGCGATTCCATCGCTGGTCCGTAATAACAAAAATAAAGAATAAATAAAAATGAAAATACAAGCTCAATCATCTATATTGCTTCGCCAGGCTCTGCAGAAAGCAGCGAAGTGTATTGACAGCAAGTCAACCATAGTAGCACTCAGCAACGTGCTCCTTACCCAGCGTAAGGAGGATGGTAAGTTCTTCTTCGTAGCCGGAACCACTGATTCGGAACTCATTATCCCTGCGCCTCTCAGTATCGTAGATGGCAGCTTCAAGGAAGATGTAGTTCTACCTATCGGCAATCTGCTTTCGCTCCTCTCTACGCTCCCTGATTGTGTGATTACTCTCGACCTCTTGCAGGATAAGGAACGCAATATGAATATCGAGTATTGCACTCAGAACGGCGAGAATGTAAAGAAGGGTAACGTAAGTCTGGTTTATTTCAGTGCAGAGGATTTTCCTCGTGCGCAGCAGCCTAACAATGCTGATATTCATATCGCCCTTCCGATGGCAACCTTCAAGAACGTGCTCGCTCATGCCGGAAAGTTTGTTTCCGATTCTGAGTTGCGACCGATTATGAGGTGCCTCTGCATCGATGTAGCCGAGGACCGAAGTGATGTGACTTTTGTGGCATCGGATGGCCACCGACTCATCAAACTCATTCATACCAACAATCCTGAGACTGGTGGCAGCGATTTCTTCCGTGAGGGTACACCAGGTAAGATTCTCGTACATAACGCCTACTTCAAAACCCTTTCCGTTTTCGAGGATTGTGAGGACATCGATATTGAGGCAAACGAAACCATGGTTCGCTTTACTTCGGGCGATATTACCTTCATCTGTAAGAAGGTGTCAGGCCAGTATCCTAACTACAACTCCGTTATCCCGAAGAATAACCCTTACAAAGTGGTAGTTGACAAACGGGAGTTGGCAAATGTTGTAAAACGTGTAGCTCTGTTTGCAAGTGAAAGCACCAACATGATTGTGCTCAATAGGGAAGGTATGTTCCTCGATGTGGCAGCGCGAGACCTCGACTTCAATATGGAAGCCAACGACCAGGTAATTATCACGGATAGCACTTGTCCGGAAGACCATCGCATCGCTTTCAAGGCAAGCAGTCTACTCGACTCACTGGCACCTATCCCTAGCGATACCATCTGTCTGCATCTGGGCGACCCGAGCCGCGCTGGTGTCATCACAGCCAATGAGTCATCACCACGAGCATTGACGCTGCTCATGCCGATGATTATTGAAGAATAAACTTACATCGAACGAATAAGATAGAGATAAGATTATGGACGATACTTTGCTCTTTATCCCCCCTTGTTGCGTGGATAAAAAACTGCCAAGCGCAATCATACAAGCCCCACGGAGGGCATTGAGCTTCTATACTCACGGCGATGTACTGATAGATAAATTCTTCCATGCTATCGGATATATGGCTGATGTAAACCTTAACCGGGCACAGAAAAAGCATTTCTGTGTGATGGTGTTGGCGATGACCGTAAGCAGAACATCTGCCACCGGATATATCATCAACTACCTTCATACTTGCTTTGAGAGGGGTTGGATAACCCACCTGGTGCTCTCAACCGATAAGAGTGTAGAAGATTGGATAGATATTCATCTGATGGAATACAGAGATAGAATCTTGTATCAGAACCATAATGATGTGACCCTACAGACTTCGCACATGGTTATTTATAACGAGGAGAAAGCCTTTACGTTGGCTGGTCCGATGCTCGATACCCCCAACGGTAAGTTATCGCATTATTCGATGGTGCTGCACCCCGACTATTCGGCATGCAATGACGCAGCCGATTGGTCGAACCCGCTCAAGAACATCCTGTTTCCTGATATATTGCGGCATCGGCAAAGGGTAGCCAAGGAGAAACGGAAGGTTGACAGTATCATCCTGAACCGATTCCTGCAAGCAAAGCTCCCTCCTTACGAAGAGGATAAGGAGCAGGATGGTCCTCGTGATTATTATGATTTCGGTGGCTTCGTATAAACAATAAATAAGAGTTATGGCAAAATATCATCAATCTTATCAGAACCTCCGTCAGTTCTGTGAGAAGTGGCAGTGGATAGACCCACGCAGCGGACAGCAGGTAACTGGCTATGTGCATCCGCAGACCGCGAGAAACGTAATGCGAAAATCGTTCTACATCAAGTTCCTCACCAAGACTGGGCATGTAGATGAAGGTGAATGCGTCTGCCTGAAGGTGGATGTTATGCGTCATCAGAGAAAAGTGCAGTTCGTAAACAGTGGAGAAATCCGCGTGGTTAACGATATACTGGTACTCGAAGTAGATGGCACAAGGTTCATCACGCATTAATATGGTAATTCATGTTTTAAGATTCAATATAGTTTATCGAAGATTTTTAAAGCTCTAACTGTTAAATTATTGAATTGTAAATGCTTCATAGCAGACACCTTTAGCGAAAGGATGTTCCGTATTTATTTACAATAACTACAAGCAAAAGCAATGTAGGGTTGTCTATTCACATTTCCCTGCACCTCCCCGGTGCGTGAGCATAGGGTGCTTTTTTAACTGGAATATTCATTTTAAATAATATATAGATTATGTGGAATCCGTTAAAAAGACATAGAGCAAAGAAAGCTCTCAAAACATTGGATAGTCTGACCAGCGTAATTGCCACGATCAAGAAGTGGGAGAAGGCTGGATTGATCTACTGGCAGGTAAAAGGTAAGACTCTTCTCATTGAGCAGAGTTTAGCTACCACGCTGCTTGCTGGTGGAAGTAAATTGTTCAAGAAGTTTCTGAATATCGCTGCCCAGATACAAAACTCGGAACTGCTCGCTGATGCTTATGAGCAGCAGCGTATCACTATCGAGACGCAGGCAGTGAAGGATGCGCAGGAGAAAACGTCCAGTAAGCTGACAGATGCTGATATTCAGCGCATACGTCTGAATGCTAGAGAGAATATGCAACACATCGATATGAAGAGCATCCTCGATGCTATCCATGAGTTTGATATAATGATTATCCGCAGTAGTGCTATCTCTTCTGCTGATGCTACCCAGGAAGGTGGCGAGCTTGTAGCCGTTGGCCACTTCGATGGTAAAAAGGTGGAAATGGCGATGTGGGATGAAATCAAGAACGATTTAAATGCTGAAAAATAAGATATGAATATCAAGATATTGAAGGAAGGCGACCGCTATCACGTCTATATAGGCGATAAGGATTTGTGGCTATCAAGAATGGAACTGGTAGAACTTCGCCATAGTATCAATTCTATCCCATTATAGAATAATTGCCAAATGAAAACAATCGTGATAGCCAAGGAGGCTTGGCTGTGCAGTCAACTCAGTATAGCCAAATATTCCGGAGGCATTTATATATCAGATGAGGAAAATGGCACACGCCATTTCCTGGTAGTAGATGGGAAAGGCCAGCCTTACCAGGGCAAACTGATCCCTAGCGCCCCTGCCGATTTGGTAGATAAGGAATTCCTTCCTTTCTACCGTAAACTTGGCAGAGATAAGTTTATTTCCCTCGTATCAAGGGAACCTCTAGCCTCCCGCAAGGGACTGAAGCAGATACTATCTGCTGCAGTTCTGGAAGAGAAAGCGGAGAAGGTCGCAAAAGAAGAGGAACTGAAGGCACGCCAGCCTTCCCTCTTCGACTAAGAAAAGTTTTATAATACAATTAAAGATTGATAGAGATTATGAGAACATTAGAAGAATTTCAGAAAGAAGTCCTTGCGCCGTTGCGTAAGGAGAGAGACGAAAAGCATGAAGTTGCTTTGAAAATCAAGACCGATGGCGGCGAGGCTTTTGCGAAACGTAAGAAGGAACTCCTGGATAAAGAAGTTGAGTTCAAGGAGCGTCAGAAGTCTAGCCTGAAAGAATTTCTCGGCAAGCAAACTTTGGAAAAGAAATCTTTCTTCGTTCGGCAAGATGCCGATCGTGCCGAAGCTCATGCCCAATATCAGAAAGCTACCCAAGACTACAAGATTGCTAAACGCCGTGCCAACGAGGAGTTTATGGATAAGTTAGCCATTGCCTATGCTGAGTACAATAAGGAGCGAGTAGCCGCAGGCGAGCAGCCTGTATATTATGACAATTTCCGTGAGAAATCAGCAGAGAAACATGAGGCGGGTTATCAGGAGTACGGCTGGCCGGAAGAACCAGAACCGGAGGTTGAAGAATGAGTTTCGGGAACACGAAAACTCCACGCAAGCCAACTGGCGAGGCGAAGTATCAGATACCGATGAGGGCAACACCCGAAAGCAACGGTGTGAAAACCTATGTGCTCGAAGGTGAGCTGAAGAAGAAGTTCATTAAACTCTTCCCGAAGAACTCTAACCACAGAATGATGGAATGGTTCGGTATCTCCTTTTCTACTGTCCAGAGGTTTAAAAATGAACTCGGACTGAAAAAGGATATGAAAGCTATACGCCGTCAGCAGACAATGGACGTTAAGAAAACCTGCGAGGAGAACGGTTGGTACGATTCCCTCCGGGGTAAACCGACAAGTGAAGCTTGCAGGGAAGGTACTCGCCGATTGCGAGCATCCGGCTTTTGTCCATTAAAGGAACTCAAGAAGAAAAATCCTCGTCGATATAAGGCTTATCTTCTCCGTCGGTCAGAAGCTCGCAAGGAACTCTTTCGGAAGGAACGTTTGCGAGAAGAATATGGCTTGGAGCGCAAGACGAAGTTAAACATTCCGCAGCGACCAATGAAAGGCGCGGCTGCATCGTTCAAGAACATGATGACGCATCGCTTCAATTACTTCTCTGTTCCCGGTCACCCATGGTGGTTAGCATACGATAGCGAAACCAATCGCTCGGAACGCAGCGAGGCAACCGCCAGAAAGCATGGTTTCGAGATTATCGAAGGAGAAGATTAAGCCCCCGTTCCCTGCGATTCCATCGTTGGGCAGTAACAAACAATAAACAACGATTATAAAACTGGATCTGTATGAACAACAAACAGCAAAACATACTTCGATCTTTATTGAAGAAGTATAAGTTTAAAAGCGTGAGCAATATGGTTCGCCAGGCTCTCGGTATCAACTACGAGAACTTCCTACAGAAGACGGAACCTCTCTACATCATCCCTCGCATCGCTTCCTGCTATGCTGTGGAAGGGGATAAAGAGAAGCTGATGGGTATCGTCTATAAGGAATGGCTCAAGGACGTAGTAGAAAAAGCCTGGGTGAAACCGCTCAATGCTTACATCGACGAATACGGCGAGCGCATCGTGCTTTCTGCTATCTACTATCTCATCGACAACGGTCTGTGGGAAGTGTACGAAGGTCGCCTTGCACTCGATGCCCAGGAAGATAATTACTACGATAAGCTGGGAGATATGCCTTCCGCTATCGAATTTGTGCAGGAACAGCAGCAAGCCGAGGAGAAGAAAGCCGAGGAAGCTAAAGCTGCAATGCCCTTCACTGGAGCACCTGATAAAAAATCCTCTCTCGTCCCCGTTCCCAGCGATTCTATCGCTGGCAAAAAGGAAGCCACCCCAGGCTATACCCTCACCGCCGAAGAAGCTGTAACCCTCATCGGTTCCACCGCCGAAACCTGCGCCCAGTTAAAGCAGAACATAGAGCGCCTATTCGATTTTGTGCATACCGCCACCGATACCGATGCCTTGCGCCAGAAACTATCCGATTTACAACATCAGATGGAGGATATGAAAGCCCAGCATCAGCAGGAAATAACAGACCTGCGAAAAGAAGCTGATGAAGCCAATTCCACCATGCTCAAAGCCAGTGACTATATTGCCAAGCAGAAACAGGAGGCTAAGGAGGCTCAGAAGCAATATGATGAGCTGAATGCCAAATACAAGAAGGCTCTCGATGAGCGCGATGATGCCGACAAGGAGTTGGAAACCTACAAGAAAATACTCGAAGAGGAAGCCACCCGCGAACAGCTTCCTAAGAAGAAGGTTATCCCATATAGCGTGCTCGATGCCGTTCCACTTCTTGGCAAGGGTGTAATGACCGGTCTGGTACCCGTCCTCGCAAAGTACAACATCGTGGTAGATTACAATAAGTAGAAAGGCGTATGGATCATAGAATAATTGATATTCAGCTGCCATTACCGAAAGGAAACGATAAAGACCCTATCACTTTGGCACCTACCTTCTATAGAGGAGGAAACGCAGATGATACGGCATATTTAAAATTCAACAATGCCGTTAAGCGTATGTCAGAGCCTAGAGAGGTGGAGCGTACAGAAGTTGATGTGGAGTTCGTAATTCGCAATGATGCTGGCAGTCTTTATGCCGTGGTGTATCATTATGCTGATGGTAGGGTAGAGGCTGATATGCTGGTTAAGGCAAAAAACGGCTACTGGTCATTTTATTGTTCAAGAATGCGTTTCCACCCCAACTTTCCGAACGTTTATCTTCCGTCGATATGGGGATATAAACGTCTTACTGAATTACAGATAGCACAAGAGCTTGCTCTAGCTGCTGTAAACGTAAGCAAGCTGATTCCTTTCGGCAATTATGCCTTAACGGTATATCCTGGAGGCATTAATGTCGTCAGATGTAACTTTAAGGATGGTGAGCTGTTTGCTGTCGAGAATATTGATTTTATTGCGTATGAGGATTTCGAGCGTGATGAGATTAAGGATTTCTATCCCGGAGTACTCAAACGATATGTATTCAATCAGGGCATGGATATTGAATGTTTCCCCGAAGAACTGACAAAGAAAATCATAGAGGATAGCATTGAGAGTTTGAAACGGAAGTATGGTAAATAAAAAAAAGATAAAGACTATGGCAAATCCACAGGAGTTATGCAGATAGTAAGCATTCACGACCTGCAGCATTTTCTCCGTCTTTGCGGTTGCGAGGAACTGAAGGCTCCTCAGTCTTTATTAGAAGATTAAGTAAAAACAAAACGATATGGATAAAACAAAGTTAAAGAAACTCTTTCATGAGTTGAAAGCAACGACCTCAGATGTGATATTTACACTCTTTATGTTTAGCATGCTCTATCTGCTTATTCATGCGCTCATTACCGATTACAGAGAAGGCGACCGGATAAAAGGCAGCAGTATCACCGTAACATCAAAAGGTCACGAGTATATCATCTTTGAGACCGCCAGAGGCTACACCTGCTGCATTCACTCAGCCTCCTGCTCCTGTCAAGTCAAAAAGCAAAAGAGCGCCCCCGTTCCCAGCGATTCTATCGCTGGTCCTAAGAAGAATCATTTAAAGTAATAGCACTATGCACATATTTAAATTAAAAGAAGGTTCTAAGTCTTTGGAGTGGGTGAAGGACGTGATAGATAAGGAGCGAAAGCAAAGCGCAGAGTATTGTGGTCGCATCCGCAGGGCGGTACCCTTCCAGTTAACCCGAGTCATTGCCTCTTATGTAAACTCAACCTTTTCCCGAAAGTTGGAAATCTACGAGTTTGTTGTTACTCCCGAGGAGTACGAAACATTGGATAAGGAAGTCTGGAGCAAGACTTATCATGATGATAATCAGCTTTGGATAACTCCTAATCTGAATAATGAAGAGGGTAGGGCTATTAAAAAAGTGATGTCTTCATATCCTCCAGTTACCAATCACGATGATATTCTGAAGAAGTTAGGGCTGCGTGCCATCGTTTCCTGCATCCCTTTCCGTCCTACTAATCTTTTCACCCATGATGGTAAGTATTATTTCGTCCTTACCGATGATTTGGTTATCAAGGATAATGGTAACAACGATGATTTGGAATTGATAACTGAGGAGGATGCCAAGCGCCTCATCGGTTTCAAGGATGAGCGGGTATATTATAGCAAATAGCGCATGACAAATAAAGCCTTTTTTGATTCGTATCGGGGGAAGCCAGCCCTTTATAAGGGAAAGGATATTGGCGCATACGTAGCAGGGTATGTCGGTGAGAAGTATATCATCTTAGGGTTTCACGATTATACAGGCTGCATCCTGAGATTTACGGCCAGAGTCAATAAAACGCTCGACGGAGTATACACCTCATACCGATTTGCAAAATTGAAGTATGTAGAGGTAGTAAGTTAAAAAGAAATAGTAGTATGAAGATAAAAATTGTTTCGTTATATTTTCCCAGTTTCTTTAACGGGGATAGACTCTCTGCTTTTGCAGATAAAATGAAGTTTTTCATCATGTATAAAAAGCATTGGTGGTAGAGATATAAATATATGAAAGATATGTTTGGCCGCCCCATGAAGTTTGACAGCCAAGAGGCAGTCGAAGAGTATCTGAAAAAGAATGGTATCGATTATAAAGGTAAATAGCTTATGGCAAAGAAAGAAGAATCAAAGAAAGAACCGACAGAAGAATATGCTGGTTTAGGTAAAGAAGTCTTCGTCTTTAAGAAAGAAGATTTCGATAATCCTTCCCTGTGGCACAAAATTTCTATAGTTGATGACAGTACAGTCTCTGACTTCGGTAATTGGATCGTAGGGGAGGAAGTGAGCGAGGAAAAACCTCGCAGTTTCATTGTGCCCCTTACGTTGGTAGATGAAGAGGAAGCACGCTACGAAGCGCAGATGTTAGCAGTAACGGTGTTGCCGGTATTCAGTAAGTCTATGCTATCCATCACTATGCCTCATACCCCATTCCAACTGCGTGATGGCTACACTAAGCTATACCGAAACCCTCATAATTTCTTCTATTCAGCAATGGGAAACATCTATTCTTCTTCTTTCTTCCGAAAGAAATCAGAAGAAGAAGAACAGTTGTTCAAAAAGCTAGAAGCGGTGCAGCAGTTTTTCAATTACGATTTATCCCAATCCCCCCTATTCCATCGCTGGTTAAAAAGTAAGTAATATGGCAGAAAAGAAAATATTATCCCTCGTCCTCGAAAAGAAATGGTTCAAGAAAATTGTTTCTGGAGAGAAGACAGAAGAGTATCGGGAAATCAAGCCCTATTGGGCTTCCCGATTAGTAAACCAGAAAGCCGAAAGCGGCGAGGTATTGTTTGATGAGTTCGGCGGCTATTGCCGTGTACTAGGTGAGCCGGAATATAAGCCCTTCACTCACGTTCTCTTTTACGCAGGTTACGCCAAGGATCGCCAGGTAGTAGAAAAGAACATCGAAAGCATCTCCATCGGCAAGCCGCAGAAAGGAATGGGTCCGGAAGAGTGGTTAAACAAGGATGTTTTCATCATTAAGTTCAAATAGCTTATGGCAAAGAAAGAAAAGAAATGTTGCGGTAACTGCTACTGGTTCGACAACGAAGATGCCTACGGTCAAGGCTGGTGCATCGGCAATCAGGAAGAAACGTCATGTGGCAGTATTTGTAGTAATCATTTTAAAAAATAAGCGTATGAAAGAAATTCTTAGAGATTATTATTATCATCCACAAGTCTCGATGATGGATAAATCATTTATGATGATTCCTACCCCAAAAGACTTTTGGCAGTATCTACAGAATAAACGTAATAGGAGAAGAAAGAAATGACGTTAGAGTTATCGACGGAGGAAAAGATCATCGTAACCATGCTTTGGGTATTTGCGATATTCTTCCTGGTGTTGTTTTCCGGAATATTTGAAGGTGGGCATGAGCCTATAAAGCCGCCGAATATCCCGCCACCGCCGCCTCCCTCTCACCCCCGTCCTCAGCGATTCCGTCGCAGATTAAGAGTAAGAACTAAAAAAAGAAGAAGATATGTTATACGAAGCAAAACAAGGGACAAAAGCTTACGAATACATTAAGGGTATTCTTGAAACTGAAGAAAAAGAATACCAGGCCTACATGAAGAGAGTGGATGAAGCCGTTGGCTTCAAGTTTGAGAAGTGGCAAGGTTATCAACCTAACAGCAGTCTGCTGCGAGAGTATCTGATAACCGCCATCTGGGTACCATCTGAGCGTTTCGACACATTGGATGAAAAGGCATGGAGAAAGATAGATAGCCGAATGTTTGAGGATGGTCATTACGTAGCAATAAAGCCAAACAAGCGTTGCAAGCAGGGTAAGGCTATCGCTGCAGTTCTTGCCTCCTACAAGGCTGTCACCAGCCATTTCGATATATTGAAGGAACTTGGTGTAAGCATCGGCAAAGTTGGTGCTTTCTCCATCACTCAGCTTCTTCGCTGCAATGACCGTTACTTTGCCTTCTTCGATGATAGCATCCGAGCCGAGAAGAAGAATCCTGATTTCACGGAAATCACGATTGGTGAATATGAGGATCTTATTAATAGTGATAAAGAAGGATAATCGTATGAAGATAAATATGAAACAGGTGAAGGAGAAGATAGCAGGCTTTATCTTTGATCTTATCATAGAATCGGGCAGTAAGTCTAAATTCTTCCGTAAGTACACCAACCATCGCTTCCGTAAGCAGTACGAACGATTGAAGGATGATTCCTATTTTCATCAGTATAAACGCAACAACGCTTTAGAAAAGGCAAATAGTAAGCTGCATGAAAGGATCAGCGCTTTAAATTACAGACTTCACTCTATTTATGATGCTGTGAAAGTCGTAGCTACGGAGTACCCTAAGAACATCCCGTGCCCTCACGGAGAAAAATATGAAGAAAACGATTGCCCTGTCAGAACAGATTCCACTGAATGCTGGTGCTGCCCAGGTTTCGTATGTAGAATACCTGAAAAAGGCACCATTATCTGTTGGAACGAGAACTTTGAACAGAGTGAGGATTTAGAAGATAAAAAAAAGAAGAGTAATAATCAGTAACAAAGAAATTAATAGAAAAAGATATGGCAAAGAATAACGATTATCTTGTAAAAGCAAAAGAGTACCTAGCCGCAATGAAGACTATGTATAATCTAGAGCAGTTGACAGATGGGGTCCGCCCTGACAAATACAAGTACATCTGCCAAAAGTATGGTATTGATGAGAACGAAGCCATGAACATGTATTCTGTTCTTCAGAAGATGAAGAAGGAGTATTACATGGTGAACTATAAAGACTCGGCAGCCTTGGAGCGCGTCTTGGCTATCGCCGAGGAAGCCTATGTTACCTACAAGCATGAACGTGTTGATTTTTATGTAGAGCTACACTCCCCTGAAACAAGATACAAGCATATTCTTGTAAGTTTTCGCAAACCAGGCGAAAAGTTGGTTCAACAGGAGTTCAATATAACAGACCCGAAAACCTTTCCAGCTGTCACTGATATGATGAATAGCGGCTTCGAGATTGTCGGTATGTCACGACAGGCAGACGAGATAGAAAATACAAAGTACGATGGAGTCGATGACAATAGAAGGATTTACATCCCTATTTATGATGGCGACGTGCTTCTCTGCTACTTGGAGAATCCTGACAGTATTTTCTCTTGTCGTAAAGAATGTGGTCTATATCTTTGCCATGCTGGTGTTTATCATCGCCTCGTCTATACTCCTGGCAAGGGGTATGTAAGACATCATGAGCCAGATGAGGATGAAGATTTCGAGTTGGATATTAGCGAAGAGTCTTTCAGTCAGTACGTCTTGACATTATCTAAGAGATTTCGCAAGTTGGGTAACATCCATTCCGGTATCGATTTCCTAATGGAAGAAGATAACAAGAAAAAAGAATAACGTATGACAAAACATGAGTTGTTATCTAACTCTGTCTTTCAGAAGGCGAGAGACGATGCTTTTATCTATTTTGTAGCATGGTTCGATGGCGGTCCATGGATAAGATATGTTACAGTTCCTAAGAAGAATCAAACTAGAGATTACATTCGTTTCCACTCATTTGAACCGCTGATTAGCAAAAAACGTCTGTTGGCAAATCTTTCTTTTCGCCACTCTAGGGGAGATAAAGTTTTAACCTTTCAATACCCAAAAGGCTGGCATGAAACGGGAGAATACAGCGTTGATATTGACTCAGACGGAAATATCGCAATTACAGAAAAAATAAAAGAAGAAGATTATGCAAGATAAAGAAAAAACTCCTGTAAAGGGAGCATTAATTTCCCAGCCGCAGGGTGCGGCTGGTGAATATGCTAAGTGGGCAATCAATCTTTACCATTGTTGCTCTAATGGCTGCACATATTGTTATAACCGCAGAGGAGTGTTGAGCCACGTCTTCGGCGATAAGTCGGAACTGGCAGCACCTATCATCAGGCTGCGAGAAAAGCTATTAAAAATGTATATGAAAGATAGAGGTATAACTGCACGTGAAAATATCTATCCATCAGAAGCTTTTATGCATGCAGTCTTAGCTGCACAACGTCTTATACTGGCAGATCTTGCAAAAATCGGAGAGGATAAGATTCGCAAGGATGGAGGTATATTCTTTTCGTTTACTTGCGATCCGTTTGATAGCTATTTAGCTAATAATAATAATATAACCCAATGGATGCTTCATACGTTAGTGACAAGCCAGATTCCTGTTACGATTCTTACAAAAAATGTAGATTGGTTATACACGGAAGGCTGGGAGCTGGCGTTGACTCGTTCTCATAAAGTCTGGCCTGAATATGTGGAAAATTTACCCCACTGCCTCACCATTGGTTTCACTATCACCGGTAAAGATGAGCTGGAGCCTAATGCTCCTTCTACAGAGAAGCGCATCGAAGCTTTACGCAAATTGCACGATGAATACAAGATTAAGACTTTTGTATCTCTAGAGCCGATAACGAGTATTCATGCTGCATCGGAAGTAATTAAGAAAACATACAAGATTACGGACGAGATACGTATCGGAGCCCAGTCACCTATCAAGAAAAACCGATATGATCCCAATGAGTTTGTCGGTTTTATTATTGCGGTTAAAACCCTGGCACGCGGTCTTGATTGCCGTTTTATGGTAAAGGACAGCATGTATAAACAGGCAGAAACTTTTGGAGGTGTTTATCGAGATTTGTGTATCAGAAATCTTGATGAAATAAAAAAGATTTATGAATCAAAACAAAAAGAAAATGATGAAAAGTAAATTGAAGTATTATGCCCAGGTTATCGGTGTTAACCTGTTGGCAGCATTGGTACCTATCCTTGCCGTTATCCTTATCTATGGTATCGGCAAGCTGAAGAATATTTACACCAACCCTTATGTTATATCTCAGGAGATATACGATTGCTGCCTGTGGGCAATGATCGTTGTGTTGGCTGGTTTCTTTGTAGGTTTCTGGCTCCTTTCTTGGGCTGATAACTGGCGAAAGTCAAAGCTCAGTGGCCTAAAAATTAAAAATGAGTTCGATGAATTAGGAGTACGTGTTGTCGTAAAAATGAATCCTAACGAGGAGAGAACGGAGCAGACGGACTCACCTGCATCTGAGGATTCCGTGTATGAGGATATTTCCGGACTGACGGTTAAGGAGATTTGGGAACTATATAAAGGACGTGAGATAGACTTTTTAGCTGGTAAGATTTTTATAGCCGGTTACGACGAAGAGTCTAGCCTTATTGTTGTCGGCACTAAGTCACCTCAAAGCATAAGTTATGACGAGATGGTAGAAAGTATGGCTAGTAAGGATCCTGATAAGTGGCATATAGAAAAAGGCTATGCAAATTACGGGGCGCTTTCTACTAAATATATTCATATTTATAAAAATAGACATCAATAGATATAGTAGCTTATGACAACAGCAGAAGAGGCAAGAAGAAAAACCCTTAACGCTATCAAGGTAAAATATCAAGACAATCTCGAATTGATAGACGCAATCATCGATCTTGCTTGTGAAGAGTTAAAGTTCGAAGATACTGTGACCTTCGAGAGTGACGAAGACAGAAGTATCGTAAGGTTATATCTAGATGAACTCGGTTATGAAACCTGGTGTGGGGTTGGTGGTGAGTATAAGTTAACTATCTCATGGCGACATGAAAAAGGTAATAAAAAATAGTTATGGAAAAGAATTATTTGTTTGATGTTGATGGCTTGCTGGAGGTGCTGCAAGCCATCAAAGAGGGGCGACCGGTAATGTATCTGAACGAAAAACTCTCATGGCAAGACTTCGATCCATTCACTTGCGATATAGACACCAAGAACTGCGTATATCGTGTCAAATCTAACGTGTATGGTGAGGATGTTGGCTCTGTAGTTGTTTCCCCCGAATCCCTTCAAGAGGATAGAATCTATTTTTTGCAAAGTAAGGATCACTTTAATACGAGCAAAGGCTTTATTTGTGTAAAACTTAATCTGTGGCAGGAAAATAAGAATGTATTCTTACATTTCTTTTGGGAAAGTGATGGCGTTTGTAGGCTTCTTAGGGTGTGCGACCCTAATGTGGATGAATGTCACAGCGAGCCGTCTTATGGCTTTGCTAATGTTATCGGTTCCAATCTCTCCATCAATCATTTTGATGATTTTTACATCTTTCAGCCATCTCAGTCACAAGTTAAGATGTTAGAGAAAAAACTGCGAGAGATAGGCTATGAATTTAAAAACGGAGATATGACAAAGCTTAATGGGAACAAAGCGTAAACAAACCCTCCTTACCAAGGAGCAGGTGTCAGAGCAGCTTCTTCAGCAGTATTTGCGCGGCTGGAAATCGAACCCTACGTATATCGTAGAAAACCTTTATGTGTTCGACTGGGAGAGTGATATACTCATCAAGAACCGAAGCGGATATTGGTATGAGGTGGAATGTAAAATCTCTTTCGCTGATTTTAAAAACGATTTCAAGAATAAGCGGCAGAAGCATGAATTACTGAAGACAGGGGAGTGGCACTCTCTTACTTTTGTTTGTAGAGAAACGGATGAGAAAGCCTTGTCGAAATATGAGCCATTCCATGATTATCATATAGAGAAGGTAGGTAAGGCCTGGAATATCTACCGTGAGAGTCAGGAGGTATCAAAAAGAGCACATCGCCGTCCGAACTACTTCTACTATTGCGTACCATGGTACCTTAGTGCGAAAGTATATCCTCTCCTTCCTGATTATGCCGGGTTGATTGTACTTAAAGCGGATGGTAAACTGAATGAGATAAAACAGGTACACTGTCTGCATCTGCAAAAGTACACCGATGAGGAACTGAAGCTATGCGATAAGTTTTATTATGCCTACCGCAACTGGAAAAAGTGTGTAGAGCGTAATCAGCTTACCTCAGAAATCAAGCGCCTGAAGGATGAGATTGCTTTCCTCAAGGCAGAATACAAGGCAGTAGCCGGATGTGATATTAAAGACGTATTTTAATGATTAAAAGATTTATAGATTATGGAAAAGATAGAATTAACCAGGGAGCAGATAGAGAAGATAGCTGAAGGTATCAGCGTTTTCTGTTTCCGGCATGACCCTAAGGCAAAAGAGTTTGTGCTTTTAGAATATCCAAAGCCTAAAGATGTGTTTTTTGACTCCTGCATCTGGGATGAGCCTTCATATAATAAGGAACACCCCAAGGAAGTGAAAAGCGTACTGCCTAGTTTTGAAGCAGTGCATACTTTCGGCTCACCGGCTTTGTTCAAACCGAGCCTTGCAGAGGTTATCCAGGCTTGCCCTGTTAACTATCTCGGCAATTTTAACGCTGTTACTATCAAGTATAATGATTTTACAGATGATGCTTCCAAGCAGAAGAGTATCGTGACCCCTTACGTGATTTGCGAGAAGCAGAAGCCATTCGTTCCTCCTCTCAGCAAGAAAGAGGAGAAGAAGCTGCATCCTTCTCCATTGAAGATAGGCGACCTTGTAGGCACTATCATCGATGAGTTCTGTCAGGTAAGCATTGATGTTATTCTTCCCGATACCCGCAAAATTCAGACCTTATTTGAGGGTCCGATGAATGAAGTTCCCGAGAAGTACCTGGATAAGCATTTCCGTCCGATAGAGATTATCAAGGACTACGAAGATGAGATTCATTTAATCATTAACTAAGCTTTATCATGTTTGAGATATACGTAAAAATGAAGAAAAAGAAGTGCTGGAAACTCGCTATAGAGGTTCCCAATGCTTGGGGTGGAATGCCTCACCTCTGGATGTATCTGGAGAAGAAATACCTTCCGTCTTACGTACCGGTAGGAGCTGATGGGAAACCGCTGGAACTGGAAGGGGTGAAGGAAACATTGGCAAAAGGTGAATATGTAAGCCGATGGATCTATTCTTCATCCAAAAAGAAAATCGAAGACCTACAGAATGATTTCCGCTTAACTTATGAGGAAATGATGGTGTTCAGATCTACCTTTGATTATGCAAAGGTTCTAGGCGAAGATATACCAGTTTATCTTGAATGCTTAAAGGTTGTCGCTGATGAGTGTGGAGGTATATATCCACAACAATACGAAAAACTGAGTGCCTTTATTAAGGTTCACAGCGTAAATGATATAGAGGCAATCGCTTTCAATCAGACAAGCGTAAACTGTGCCTGTGATTTCTTTGGCGACAGATACAATGCGCCAGCAGATAACTTCTGGGACTGTATGTGCCCAAAGGAATTTTATAACAACCTTAGAAAAGGAAAGTTTGTAGCGTATGAGCATAGCTAAATTTACCCCTCCCAGCGATATGGAAAGGGTTCTGCAGGTACACGTAAATCAAGCCGAGTTCAATGCAATTATGGAAAATAAGATAAGCGTAGTGTTCGTATCTTATGATTCCGAATTGAAGAAATCTATAGTTCTCGATGAAAGACGAACTGCTAGCGGTGAAAAAGAGTATCTGTTTAGGCAGTACGATTACGTACAGCTTTGGTACAAGGACACCCCATCCACGCGAGTACTCCGAAGATGGTGTGGCTTTAGCATAGCGCGCAGTCGTGTTTTCAACAGGCATCATAGGCTGGTAGGCTTTTCTGATTGCAAGATAGCCATTCGTTTCAAGTAGAGCAAGTGACTTTAAGGATTTATAAAAAAGAATATATTATGATACAGATTCAAGATTGGGAGTCATCTCAAAAGATTGTTGTCGTGGATGAAAATCATCACGGCACCGTACAGGTGGAGGTACCGAAGCCTGGACCTTATAAAGACGAGTATTATCAGTATGCCGATTGCGCCATCTTTTGCCTTTGGGTAGATGAGAAGTACCGCAAGCAAGGAACGGCTCGCCTCCTGATAGAGACCGCAGAGCGGGAAGCTAAGAAACTGGCCTGCAAGTCGGCACAGCTAGAGTGGGATGATAAAGGCAGTAAGCCTTTTGTCCTAGAGTGGTATAAGCGCCTTGGCTATCGGATAAAGGCAAGGAATGAAAATGGCCGTCTGTTGCTGGTAAAGGAACTTTAGTTTTAGTGATTAATGAATAGTAATTATTGGATAGTGATTATTGATTAATGGATAGTGATTAGTCACTACCTTTGTCCCCACTATTTCAAATTAAATAATTAACTTTGCAAACAAGAAAAATATGACAGGAATGGAACAAGATGATTTTCTGGGGGAGTTGAAAGACCTTGCAGAATGGATGGAAAATAGCGCACCTAATTTCGATGTAAAGGAGTATGGATCGCTCGAAGAGCAGATAAAGAGTCTGAATCAGGATTCGGGTGATTTCTATGAGGTCATTATTGAAATCCATTTTAATAATGGCAGATACATCACTCTCCACAATCAAGCCTTTGAGACTTTGGTGCAGGATTCATATATAGGCGATGAGATTGATGCTACGTCGAAGGATACGGTGATAGGAGTTACATACATAGACTCAGAGACAGACTATACGCAGATGGTGATTCCTATCAGTTCCATCTGTTACATTTCCGCCTACACCCAAGAAATCAAATGGCAGGAGCGATGGGATGCACTGAGCAAAGATAAGAAAGATGACTGCATTGCAGCCTTCGATGAACAGTGCGAAAATCGCCATTAAGATAAATAGAATTTTTATTCTTCTAATGTTTTGTCAGATATATTTTATAAGTTAAACGATTATTTTTTACTTATCGAAAATCGCTTAGTTCCCTTCGTTGTGAAACGCGGGGTTCTAATTTCTTCATTAATTCTAATGTGTGTGTAAAGAAAAGATTCTTCTAGTGTTTTATCAAAATATGCTAAACGTATTTAGTTACAATTATTTTATTCAAGTTTTTTGAGTTGTTAAAGTCTTAGTTCCTTCGTTGTGAAACGCGGGAATTTTATTTTCTTCATTAATTAGTTCTCATTTGAATTAAAATTTTGAACTTAGTTTTTAGTTTATGGTTATAGTAACAAGAGGGGCGGCTGTCGCGATGACACCCGCCCCTCATTCCTAATTCAACATTTAGCATTCAACATTTAGTTATACGTTCCTTCCGTCCGGCAGTACAAACCAGCCGATATTTCCTCGCCAGAACTTACATCCCAAATATAGAGAGTCGAAGGCATCAGTGAAGTCTGTTCTCTGCTGCAACGGCAGGTTGTCTTCCGTCTCCGATTTCTTCTCCTGACTCTTATCCTTGCGGAATCCCTGGTAGCCTATGCTCACTTCACAGAGCTGCATGGCGATAATCAAATCGGGGTTCTGAGTCTGATTGATACGGATAGCAGGATATTCTATGCCGGCAAGGGCATTATTGATGATGCGATGCTTCACCTCGTGCTTCTCCGGCACACCCATATCTATCGCCGTCACATTCCAGCCATTACGCTCCAACTCTTTAATGACAGCCTGGTAGAAGCGCTCATCGGTCAGCGCATACGATGCACCCTGCTTGGCGGTGGAATCATAGAAGTAAACCACGTCACGGTTGACGGCTCTCTTCGGAGCATAGTAATGCGAGAAATCATCTACCAGTTCACGCAGCTTGCGCTCGTTCTTCACGTAGAAACTCTTGATAACATTCACTGCCTCCATTCCGTCGCGCTGATATACCTGACCTACCACCAGGGTGTTGATATTGGCGTTATAGTCAAATGCGAGATAGAGAGGAAGGTCGTTTACGCAGTCAGCATCCATACGGCAGTCGTTTCTCTCGGATAGTTCCTTCAAATCCGGCTGATAGCTTTCTGACGTAATCTTCTTGCCGCCGATGATACCCGTAGCCTTCTGGGTGCTCCAGTTGGCAACCGAAAGGGGATCTATCTCATTATCATTAACGTACCCATGCACTCTGTCTATGTCTAAATTTGAGTAGAAGCCATCATTAGATTTCTTGATTTTCACGTTGAGTATAGAAACAGCGAAGGTATATGCAGGAAGATCTCGCTTTAACTGTTTGATGTAATCCTCACCAAGAATGTCAATATTTTCTAATGTTGATGCGCGCTTAACTACAAATCCAACCTTTCTTAATTCTCGAAGATAACCGTCTCTGAATTTATCCGATTTGTCAAACATTTGCATTTCCCAATACTCTTCAGGAGTAAGCAGGTACTCATAATCGAATATCAGTTCTGCATCATCTGTACTTACCAGATGATAATTCACAGCCATATCGACCATGTTTTTAGAGAGCTGCTTTCCGTGATTAGGTAATATTTTGAATTGACCTTCATGTTTAATCATTTTGAGCGCAATAGCTCGAATCATACTTCTTACTTCTATTGGTACTACGTGTGGCGTATGACCTGTTTTTTTTGAGTTATAGAGTAAATCATTATAACGTATTACTTTTCGAGCGTACTCTTCAAGTTTATCTTGCACCCATTGATATGTCTTTCCTTTGAAAGGACCGGATTCTATGATAAGCTCCAATTTTTCGTCTTCTCGTTCCAGCCAACTCCCCTTCGCCGTCAAGGAAGCATCTGTAACAAAAAGCCTACCTCTATAATAAGGATTGTATTCCGAGAACTCAATGTTACCTAATGGGTGAGTTTGTCCTGATAGAGAAGGCATAAATTCCTCGTCGATTTTCTTTTTGTTCGCAAATCTACCCTCATCCAAAATAGCATGTGAGAATGTATAAGAGTTTGCCGATGCAGTCTGTGCAAGGGATATAGAAGCCCATTGTGCACCGTTTGCAAACCAGATAATATTATCATAGTTCTTTGGCTTAAAAATTGCAGGGCGGGCGTGTTTCGGTGGTCTTCCCCATCCCATGTGAATGCCTATTGTGAAACCAAACATTCGTTCCATTGCTGCCATAGTACCAGGGATAGTTTTAGAGAATGCTTGTTGTCTGGAAATAGCAAGCCAAGCGCCCAGCATGCCTGGCATAGAGTCCGACACTGCCCATACGCGTGGCGCTACCAAACCATCAGTTTTACCTGTGCGTCGTCCAGCTATGACGATTTCATCTTTCGCCCCCATATAAAAGAGTTCTTGCTGGAATCTGTTTAAATATATTTGATGTGGTTGCTGCATATTCTTTAATTTTAATTTTGCAGCAAAGTTATATATTTCAGAATAAAGGGTAAGGACAATTAGTTGTAGCTAAGGATGATGTTAATATGAGAAGTAGGTTAATTATTTAAAAATAAAACATTTGTTTTTCTGTTTACGGATATTTTTTGTTATCTTTGCACTAATAAAAATAAAAAGTCAATATGCCACAGAGAAAATCAACTATAGCAGATAACCCTATCTTAATAGGTTGCTGGGATTATGAAGCGAACAATAGATTAGATCCGCATAATATCGGTGGGTCTTACGGACGCTCTTTGCAATGGAGATGTGCAAAATGCAATACCCCTTTTATTGCTAAGGGTAAGACGGTTATATCTCGCAATGGTATGTGTAGGAGCTGCTATATTGAAGAAAAGAATAAATTGGGTCAGAATAAAGAATCTTTTATCCGATATGGTAGTTTAGCAGATGTTCCAGAAATAATGGCTTTATGGTGTGATGATAATCCGGACCCTCGGACGTTACACAAGACAGATAAAGTGAAAGTTAATATAAGATGTGCAGATTGTGGTAAGATGACGAGCCATCCTGTAATTGATATATATCGTAATCATGCTTTCTATTGTAAGGAGTGTGCGTCTAAACGACGGGCAGAAAAATATCAAGCAGCCATGATAGAGAAAACGGGATCTTGTAAGGATTATCCTGAAATAATGGAAGTGTGGGATTTTTCTCAAAATGATCTTGACCCAAGCAAGGTTCCGTCTGGCAGCCGATATGTGATAAATTGTAAGTGCCCTATATGTGGTTCTAAGTGGAAAACGAAGGTTTTTCAAAGAAAGGGAAAGAAACCGATGTGTCGATTGTGCGCAATTAGAAGTATGATTCATAAAAGAGACGAGCAGAGAAATCAAGATTTTCTTGTTGACCAGCACAAATCTTTCGGTGATACGGTATATAGGTTTGTTGACTGGTGGCATCCTACGTTAAATGGATCTTTGACTCCGTATGATATAGCTCCAAGTTCAGGCAAGACATACTATTGGAGATGTCCGAATAATCATGTATTTTCGGCAACGGCAAGCAGTATGAAATCGAGACGTTTTTGTCCTATATGCCGACCTACAATACATTCATCTTTCATAGAAATGGCCATTGCCTTTTATCTGCGAAAAGTCATAGATATAGATCAATGGAAACAGATTAAAGGTACGAGACAGTCTATAGATATTTATATTCCACAACTCAAGGTTGGAATAGAGTATGATGGTGTTCGGTATCATAATAATAGGAAAGCAAATAAAAGAGATTCCAGGAAGTCTGAAATATTAAAAAGACAAGGTATAAGGCTGATTCGGGTACAGGAGTGGCAGAACGATAGCTATAACGACTCTACAATATTTTATGACTACAACAAGGCTGATCTTCAAGGACTAATGAATACCTTGTGCGATATGTTGTCGATAGAAAAGGTCTCGGTAGATTTAAGTAAAGATACTGCTGATATATACAAACTTCTTTACCCCGAAGCTATTCGTAATTCTATATCGGAGATTTCCCCTCAATTAGTTCCATATTGGGACGAAGAGGCTAATGGTGGGGTAACACCTGAAAAAGTGAATGCTTATTCGGCATTATTTTTCTATTGGCGCTGTCCTGATTGTGGGGCAACATGGACTCAATCTCCAATAGGGATGAAACGACGAAAAAGCCTTTGCCAAGTTTGCCATCCGTATAATCATCATAAAGGCGGCAGACGCGATGGCGAAACAGAATAGGGTCCGCTAGGCGTTACTGCTGGTTTTAAATCCGACGAAACGACTAACGGACGTGCCAGGTATTTTTTACAGTCTTAGAGAAATTTTGCGGGCTGGGAATCATCGATTAACTTGCGTGTTTCTTTGGCACACTCTGCCACGCATCTCTCGACTGCCTCGGTGATGTCTTGAATTTGATCCTCACGCATATTGCCGTATTTATCGCAAGTGTCGTTTATTATTTTGTAGAGAACCTGATTTTGTAAAGCCTCCATATAATCTACGTACTCCTTGCAAGTACTGCGGCGAGGTGCTTGCACCCATTTAAGAAAGTCCTGTTTCCAGTCTTTCCATGTTTTGATTTTTATTACTATCATTGTTGCTTACATTTTAAATTGTCGTTTCAAGAATGGGTTATTCTGTATAAGTTCTACTATTTCTCCTTCCGAGTGTACTCCCTCCCAGAAGAGTTCGGTATGGTCTCCAACTCTGTCTTCATCTACAGAGAAAGGTACACCGTAGTTGGTATAGGTTTCGCCGTGATGTTGAATCAGGTGGCGACCTGGGTTTTTCTGGATGTTTTCTATCCAGACTGCATTATCACACTCGTTCCATTTATCATACTCTTCTCCTGTCAGTGTCATATCAATACCGATAGGGTAGTGACCTGAACACCCATTTGTTCCGAAATAAATAATCTTTGCCATAATTTCGAAGATTTAAAATAATGATAGCTGAATAGCTCTATTGCCTCGCTCCTTCTGATGTTTTGGAACATAGATGCGTTCCGTTACGAGATTATTAGCCGTAGCTGATAGGGTAGAGCGATGAGAGAACTCTTCGATGCAGTCGAAGCGATCATCAGGCATCTGATAGGAAGATATGAAAACGGGTTGTGTCTGATGCTCGCACCAATCGTAGAATCGTTCGTAGTCGAAACCTTCAGCTTTGTTATATACGTTGGTGTCTTCGTAGGGAATATCGCAGTAGATTACGCTATCTTTTGGGATTTCGACCTTGGCATAATTAAGCACACTTGATGTGATGTTTGAAAATCGCCCCCCCCGATTTTCTCGGTAGGGATAGTTGTCGCTCCCTGTATTGCAATCTGTGCAATGCAGTTGGCTCGTTCTCCGTTGCAGAGTTCGCCCTGTCGATTTTTTTTTTTTGAATCCCACAGACTCGGCTGCGGCATTCTTGATGTTGAAGTTCTGATGGACGTTTGTAAGCCTCTCGATTGTTTCCAATCTGACTGATACGTTTCGCCCCCCCGTAAGACTGGAGGTTGGTATTGAGCCGTTCGTAGGCCTCTGTGCTCTGCAATCTCGATGATTCTGCCCCCCCCTCGTGACGTGTTCAACTTGCAGTTGGTGGCTACTCTCTGCCCCCCCTCAAATGATTGTTGCTGGAAGTGACCGAACTGGCTGAAATATCTTTTTACTGCCGCATATCTGCGCTGAATGTCGCTGATAGGATCAATGAAAGACAAATCATAGCCAAGGTCTTTTCCAAGAGAGTAATCACGAAAGAATATTGCATAATGGATAGCCTTCTTCAAAGGCTCGATTTCCTTAGAATAAAGATAATCTCGCAGATTGTTTCCAAATGACCAGACCACCGCCACGTATGGATCGGTATCTTTCAGTCTGAAGAAATCCTCTCTACTTATCCATCTTGTCTCGTTCTGATATTTGCCATTCAGCGCATCAATGAATAGAGTAGGGCACATCCAGTTTATATCATTAATATGGATATGCTCATACTTGTTTCTCAATAATGCCGCATGGCTCACCGCACAACCACCGCAGAATAAATCTATCAGGTGTGTTCGTTTAGGCAGAAGGCTCACAATCCTCTCTGCCAGTTTGTTTTTACTTCCCTTATAGGGCAATCCGTATTTCATATCTTCCTCTATAAACTATTAACTATAAATTATTAACTATCTTAACTTCCCAATATGCCATTTCGAGCACACCTTGCACTGGTATGCCGTATATCCTGCAGCCATGATTTTAGGGTGCAGTTTCAGAAACTCGCAGGCTTCATCCTCGCTCTCGTAGGTAACCTTGGCTTTCCATCCGTGACTGCTTTTCCTCGTCCAGTGTTCCGGATCAGGACGGAAGGGAGGAATTTTGTTGGGATGATGATTTCCGTATCGCTTACTCATCGGCTGGTTCCTCCTTCATTTCCTTAGCCTGTTTATCAGCCTCCTTCTCTTCCATCACCTCTTCCATATAGTCGAAGTAATCAGGAGCTTTCTCCGGAGTAGCATTCAAGCTCTCCTCATCGGCTATCTGCTGCATATCCTTCACCGTAAGACCATACTTTCGAGCCATCTTGCGCTTGTATTCATCGGTATAGTTGATGCGGTCGTGCTTCACGATGCTTACATCCTGGGTAATGGCAATGCGGCTCATATCCGGCATTTCGTCCGTAGCATCCTTATCCTCCACGAAGTTACCATATACATTAGCCAGCGCCTGCATACCCTTATCCACCGCACGGTCGTTGTTCTGCTGCTTGCCCGTGCGGATGAGCCATTCAGCGCTGCTCAGATACATCGCCTTGTGGCGGGGGCTTTCGTCGGTCTGGAAGAAACGGATGATATGGTTGCATACCGCCACATCATTATTCAGTTCCGTAACCGTGCGGGGTTTTATATTGCCTTCCTCGTCAATATCAATATGCAGCGCCATCACCATATCCTGTGCCTCTTTGTTGCCCTGTCCTGCCTGACTTACGAAGAGTGTATAATCTCGCCGTGCGATATTGCGGCAGGTGGTACGAGGGTCTATATCGTTGTTTTGCACCCATCGCTTGTAGAACTCAGCACAAATCTGCATGCGGTACCGCTGTTCCAGTTTGGGGAACATCGTCTCCATGCTGAGACCATTGGATAGCCACTTGTCTATCCTCTGCAGGGTGTTCTGTGTTAATTGGCTCATCTCTTTTTGAATGTTAAATGTTAAATGTTAACTTGGTGGGGTATCGAAACCCGAAATTCGTTTTATTCGTGTTCAAAAACACCGCCCCCCCGGAAGGCTATCTACCATCCGTACATCTTGATTGCAAAATTACAAAAAAGCCCCTAATCGATAGGGACAAGAAAATCCTTTTGTCCCCACCTATCAATAAAAAACAGATACCTTTGCAATAGTATTAAGACAACATAGGATAACATTAAAAAGAAAAAAGAAATGCAAAGTTTAATTCCAACTCTTACGAGGTTTCTTGTAGCCATCATTGGCTTAGTGTGGTGTACCCTGGAACCATCTCTTAACTACATCGCCGTATGCTTCTTCGCCCTCATTTGCGATTGCTATACGGCGTGGCGGTGCAACTGCCGCATCTATTCCCGCTATCGGGAGGTCATCAAAAAAGACCCTCGATGCAAAATCGACGGGAAACTGAAATCCAAGAAAATGGCAAAGATGGTGAAAGATTTCTCCGTCCTCATCCTTGCGATATTTCTGGCTACGATGGTAGATACCGTCATACTCGATTTTCAGAACCCTCTCCATCTCGCCAACTATCTTGCCGCTATTTATTGTGGCGTGCAGCTCGTGAGTATTCTCGAAAACGAGAGTACCTGCAATGGGGCACCCTGGGCAAGAGTGATGCAGAAGATTGTAGCCGATAAAACCGAAAGGCACTTCAACGTGAAGCTGAAAGACTTGATGAAAGAGGAAGAGGAGGACAGCGAGAAAGAAGAGGTAAAGGGTAAGGCAGATGTAGATAATGCAGCCAAGCCGGATAATGGTGCAGATAAAGATGAGTGGATTCCGCAGAAAGGGGCTGGCGACGACTATGATGTATGATGTGCCAACAACTCTTAATTTCTGTACGCTATCAGTTAATAATGTGTTAAAACCCATTTGAATTATGACAATATCAAATGTTTTGGAGCATTGGGCTACGATATATAAGCCCTTATCCCATAACCCGACAAGCAAGAAGCTGGAAGAACAGAGTTTCTTCCGCATCCGTGATATTGACGAGGAAAATATCTTTTCCCGCAACGCCAATATCATTCACTCTCCCTGTATGCTCTATCGTGTAGTGAACTCCGGAGAGCTGAAATCGGATAAGCAAGCCCTGATTACCTATCAGGTATGCTTCCTTACCCGACTGAAAGATTCCTCTGCTACGTTGGGCAGATATGATGGCAGCAAATTGCAGGCTGCATCGGATGATCTGATGGAGTATTGTGAAGACCTCGCCTCCTATCTCACTCAGCTTCGCCGTACGGGTATCTGTCCTATCACGGGCAGAAACTTCAAGAAAGAGGATCCCAGGTTAGGCGTAGAGTTATCATCCATCGATATAGAGAGTTTTGCCTTTGGTGTAAACCCTCTTTTCCGTGGACCGAGCTGGCTTCTTGCCGATTGCTATTGGCAGACCATCCGTCCGCTCTATAATTTCCAATGCGGGAAGGAACAGAAATACATCATTCCTGCATCAACAGAAGACGGAAAGGAGGAATAAGACATGTCTATCAGAACCCAACCTATCAAGTCGCCCTTTGCGCCCCTGAAAGAGGTGGCAGGTGTATATCTGAAACAAGCCCTTCTTGATATAGAAGTCAACTTCAATACCCAGAAGATTTATCCGGTAGAAGTATATCGTGGCTACGAGAAGGTAAACAAATACCGCGAGGAACACGGCATGTGGTACTCTACGGGTGAAGGTAAGAAATCCTTTGAGGGTACGGTATATCAGGCTGATGAAAAGACGGGTAATCTGATGGTAGGAATCCGCTATAACGATTATCTCCGCTATGTGGATATTGGTGTAGGTTTGACGGGTGATCCTCGTGACCCTGCAGCCCATATTACTGCCGATAAGGTGGACCGCTCGAAGAAAGCCAAGTTCAAAATCCGATATATCGGCAAATGGGATAGAAGGGCTGGTAAATCTCACCGCCCTGCCATCATGCGCACGGTGAGAAGACTGAAAACGAGATACGAGAATCATCTTGCAGATTACTACGGCTATCAAGGCTTGTTGCAGATAATGAACGCCCTGGAAGGCAAAGACGAGTAACCCCTCTCGCTCCCGTTTCCGGCGATTCAATCGCCGTTCTCATATCCCCCAAAAATAAACATTAAAAATAAAAAGCAATGGCAAAGAATAAAACAGAGGCTATCATCACGCTTAACGGTCAGCAGCCGCTCCAGGTATTGAAGCAGTTGCAGGAGGCAGCTGCTGGTATATCCGAGCAGATAGATGCGGCTCAGGAAAAGTTGAAAAACCTGAAGCCGAACACTGACCCATACAAAGCCCTCGATGCAACCATTAAAGATTTGAAGAATCAGTATGATTTGCTGGCTTCTGCGCAGATTAAAGATATAGCTGCCAATGAACGTTTGCAGAGTGTAGTGGACCAACTTAGTAATACTTCACTCCGCAATCTGCGCCGTGCGTTGGGCGACGGAAAGCGCCAGCTCGAAGGCTTGTCGGAGGCAGAAATGGAGCAGGCAAACGCTATCCGTGCGATGATGAAGACAGTAGGCGACCAGATACGTCTGCTGGAAGGAAAATACGTGAAGATACGCGAGGGATTGGCAAGCATTGGTACGCAGAGCGACCAATGGCTCAGTAAGGCTATCGCACAGCAGAAAGACCTTATGGACTATACCCGACGCGGTACGAAGGAATACAAGGAGCAGGAGCAGGTTATGCAGATGCTCACCGCCGAGCAGAATAAGCGCAATGCAGCCATTTCTGCCGAAGCTACTGCCAAGCGTCAGGCTCAGTTCAAGCAGCAGGTGGCATCGTCAAGACAGATGCTCTCTTCTACCGACACGATGAAGAACCATTCGCAGACTGAGATCCAGACTGCCATTAATACCCTGAAACAGGCACAAGGTCAGAGTAATATCGGTGGCAGTGAGTGGAAACAGTATGCTGATGAGATAGCCAAGGCAGAGGAGCGGCTTGCATCGCTTGCAGGCAAGGTGAAGGAGGTGAAGCAGGTAATGTCCGAAAAGGATGCCAAGGACACCATTACCTTTATGGATAGCCATACCGAAGGTGAGGTTCGTGAGGCTATCAATACCCTCAGACTTCTTCAGGCGCAGACGCATATCGGTAGCGAGGAATGGAAAAAATACGCTATTTCCATTGCCGATGCAGAGGAGAGCCTGTCTAAACTCACGGGTAAGGCGAAGGAGGTAAAGGAAGAGCTTTCTCTTACAGAAGTGAATGACCGGATGAAAACGCTGGGCGAGCAGTCGGAGCAAAGTCTGCAGGATATGCTCAGAGTCCTCCAGGAAGCCAAAGTTTCAATGCAGCCGTTCTCTAAGGAATGGGAAGACTTGGCTGCGAAAATCGACAGCGTGAAGAACCGAATGGCAGATGTTGCCAGTAACTCACCTTTCGAGCGTAACTATGATACCGCTCAGAAGATGGCTCGTCAGGATGGATTGCTGGATAAAGAGGGCTACCTTCGCAGTCCGACTAAAAATGACCTGGAATGGTCTAAGAGTTACCTTCAGAAGGAATTGGGCAACACTTCTCCTTTGGAGACCATCAAGATAGCGGAAATAAAGGAAGCTCTCGGTATGCTGGACGAACGCCTCAGTGTGTTCAGAGATAATGCTGATAAGTCTGCCATGTCTGCCGAGAGACTGAATGAGGTTCTTGGCAATATGAAGACTGCATCTCTCGATGATTTGAAAGCCGCGTCTGCCGAACTGAATAAGCAGCTCGGCAAGTTGGCTCCGTCTTCCGATGCAGCCAAGCAGGTGAAGCAGCAGTTGCAAGCCCTGGATAAGGAAATCAAGCAGGTAGAGGATGATGTGGTAGATGTAAACGATGTCATCGCCCGCAGCAAAAAAGGCAAGACTTCCATCGAGGAACTTAAAAAAGCCTATCAGCAGTTGCAAGCCGAGTTGAATAAAATCAATACCGGTGACGAGGAATTTAAGAATAAACAAAAGGCCCTTAAAGACCTTAAAAAAGGGATTGATAATGTAACCGGTGCAGCCAACAAGCAGAGCAATTCCTGGAAAACTGCATTGAAGAACCTTACGGCATACGCAGGTCTCTTTCAGGCTTTCAATGCTATCAAAGATACAGTTACTTCTGCTATCAAGAAGAACTTTGAATATTCTTCTTCTTTGACGGATATTCGTAAGGTGTCCGGACTCACGATGCAGGATGTCAACAAACTGTCTGAGGAGTTAGCTAAGATAGACACCCGTACTTCTATTGATGGCCTGGCTCAACTTGCCTACGAGGGCGCAAAACTCGGTATGGATAAGTATGGCGTGGATGGTATGGCTCAGTTTGTTAAAGCCGCTGATAAGATTAATGTAGCTATCGGTGAGGAAATGGGAGAAGAAGCGCTCCCGGCTCTTTCTAAGATGGTGGAAACGATGGGTCTTATCCCGAAGATGGGTATCGAAAAAGCGATGCTTGCTACGGGTTCGGCTATGTTTAAACTGTCTTCTACTTCTACCTCTACATCTACCAATATCGTAGAGTTTGCCAAGCGATTGACCGGTGTGAGCCGTACTGCAGGTATCACTGCTGACCAGCTGTTGGCTCTCGGTTCTGCATCCGACTCTCTCTTCCTGATGCCAGAGGTGAGTGCTACGGCGATGTCTAAATTCATCGTAGCCTTGCAGAAGAACCACAACCTTATCGAAAAGGATTTGGGTATTCAGCAGGGTACCATCAAGAACATGTATGCTGCCGGGCATGCGATGGATGCCATTGTTCTTGTATTGGAGAAGATGCGTGATAAGGGCAATATGAATGCCCTTGGCAGTATCTTTAAAGACCTTGGCTCCGATGGTCAGCGACTCATTACCGCCATGGTAACTATGTCTAAGAACGTGGACGTGCTGAAGGATCATCTTTATGAGTCTAAGGAGGCATTCGAGGAGGCGACGGCTGTAACCAATGAGTACACTATGCAGCAGCAGTCTGCAGCAGGTATATTGGATAGAGCTAATAACCTTTGGGAGAAGGCGTTTGTCAATCCTGATGGCGTGGAGAGTGTAAAGGCTATGGCGGAAGCCTGGTACGATATGTCGCAGATGATCTTGCAAAGTCCGGTGTTCAAGAATACGCTTCTGGCAGCCCTGTGGAGCGTGATTACTGCCTGCAAGGTTTTTATAGCTCTTCTTCCTCTTATTTTAAATTATTTTGCTGCTCTGGGTGTCTATAAAACCGTTTCGTTTCTTTGGGAATTAGGCAAGGCTTTAAAAGCTGCGGCAGCTGCGCAAACTTTGTTTAATTCAGCAGCCAAGGTAAATCCTTATGTAGCTATTGCAAGTGCGATTCTCACCGCTGTAGGAGTGGTATGGTCTTTTGCGGAAGCGAACAGAGAGGCTGCTGCTGCGGAAGCAGAGGCAGTACGTAAAGCTAATGCGTGGAAAGATAAGTTGAAGGAGGCGCAATCTCAGACTGATACTCTTACCCGCAAACTCCACTCTTACAAAACTACGCTCGAAGCCCTTAATGTATCGCAGAATGCTCGAAATACGCAGATAGCTCGATTTAATCGTGATTTCCGTCAATATATCTCTAAGTTGGGTATCGAAATCAAGAGCGTGAGCGATTTGAAGAAGCATTATTCAGAGTTGGCACAGGAAATCCAGCGCGCTACTTATTATCGTCTCCGTGAGGAAGCCAAGCAGAGTGTAATGCCTTCTTATCAGATGGACCGTCTGAATGCGGCTAATCGTATCAAGAAAGAACTTGATAAGCTTGGTCTGTATGCGGGCGGTTTTACCCAGAAGAACGTGATGGATATGTTCAACAAGGGTGCGGGTGCAGGTTGGATATGGCAGAAGATTATCGAGGCGAACGTAAAAGATGCCAAGCAGGGTAGTTTCCGTTTCAATATGAAAACCGGAAACTATACTTATACTGATAATAACGGCAAAATCGTTAAGGCCAATCCTACGGGCTATAAAGGTCTGTTGTCTTCGCTCGTTCATTTCCAGAACGCAACCAAGCGTGAAACATCTAAAGATAAGGAAATCAATGACTACTTCAATCAGGTAGTTAATCTTGATGGTTACACTCCTTGGGTAGAGGATGAGCCTGGTACACTTGAAAATGATGCACCTGATAATGATGCTATCAGTGCTGCAAAGCGGGAGGCACGTGAACATAAACAGGCATTGCGCGGCCAGCAGCGTTCCTGGCGTGATGAACTGAAGCAGAAGCAGGACGAGGCAAGTGCCATCATGGATAACGTCCGCAACTTCTATGAGCGTCAGATTAACGAGAAGCTATCCCAGGCGGTAAGCCTCGGAATGGATAAGACGGAGCAGGATTTGTTTGTAGAGCCTGTAAAGCGACGTATGGAAGAAGCTCTTGCTCAGGTGCGCCTTGCTATCGCTGGCCAGGCTAACTACTGGGAGGAGTTCAAGAAGACGATGGATAATGATCTTGTCGAGAAGACCGATGAGACTGGAGAAAATCTTTCTCAAAACCTCCTCGCTTCTATCCAAAAGAATAACGTCGATGCTCTGCGTGAGAAGATGGCTCAGTTGGGTAATAGTCTGAACCGCCCGATGAACTCCATCACGGCAGAAATCTTGGCCAAGGCTACCAAGAATCAGCAGAATAATATAACGCTGGAGACTCAACAGGCAGAAGCCCGACGGAAGATAGCCCAGGAGAACAATTACACGGGAGCCGTGCAGCAGAACATGTACGATGATTTCAATCAGATGGGCTTTGCTAACCCAACCGATTTTGAGTTAGCTGATAAGGAATCATTTGAAAGACGCAAGAAACACATCATTGCCATGTACGAGCAGGCAAGAAAGCAGATCGCTAACCTTTATACTGTTGATGTCAGCAGTAAAGAGGGTAGGGGATTGCTGATGCAGGTACTCTTTGGTGATGATCCTTATGCGCTTGGTGCCCGCATTCAGAATATGTTGGGCGATAATGCGGAAGACTGGCATGTGTTCTATAGCAAGCTCATCCAGTATTCTGATGAATATACCGAGGCTCAGAAGAAGACCTACGACCAGGCAAAGAAGATTGCCGAGCAGATGTGGAAGGTGAATAAGCGCAATCTCGCCAACCAGGAAACCCTGCGCAAGATGCAGCAGGAAAGCGCGCTCTTCGGCAAGCGAACCAATATGTGGTCGAACCTCGGTCTTGGTAATCTCACCGCTGACCCAGAGGTGGAGCTGATGAAGATGAAGATGCAGATGGCAGAAGATTACTATGCCTTTGTATTCAAGAACTCAAAGAACAAGCAGCTCCTCGATGAAGCAGACAAGGCTCGTCAGGAGGCAGAACTTGCATACGTCAATCAGATGGCAGCGGCGATGAAGAACCGCCTCTCTCAGATGCAGCAGCTCGTAAAGCCTATTGAAACTTTCGGTGCGGAAGTAGGTAAGGCGTTTGCCGAAATGCGCAACGATGTAAGCAGCGCACAGGAAGCTATTAAGAATGCCCTGAAGTCTATGCTCGAATCATGGGGTAACATGGCACTCAACGACGTGAATACGCAGATGTGGAAGGCTATCAATGATGCTGGTGCCAAGCGAGCTAAGAAGAAAGCCCAGCCTGATATTGATAAAGTGAGAGCCAACGCTAAAGCCAATGCCGTGAAGGAAGACTTCTCGAAGCTCGGTACAAAGGCTAATCCGATGTATGTGCGACTGGTAGAGGAGGGTGCATCTTATCTCACCCAGCAGCCGCAGTCTAACTTCGAGAATCTGCGTCCGCAGCAGCCTCTCGGTTGGAATCCTGATGGTACACCTATCAATCCTAACAGTCCGGCTATTGTGCCTCCTTATGCGCCACCTGCTACTCCTGAGCAGGCAAATAAGCAAGCAGAGGGCAATGGCGCTCCTCATGCGTGGGAACATCGCAACAGAGACAATGCGAATGCGTTCTACAATGATGCCGCCACGCAAACGGGTACAGCAGCAGCCGATGCTATCGCAGGTGGTAGTTCCTTCGCTGATGTCGCAGCAGGTATCGGTGGTTCATTCATCGGTGGTTTGATGAACACCGAGTTTAAGACTGGCGGCAAAAAATCTAAGGAAGATAAGGAGAAAGCCAACCAGTTGAAGAAGGAGAAGAAACACCAGAAGGAACTGAGCAAAGAGGTACAGAAGGGCAATAAGGATCGTGAGAAGGTAACTACCCAGGGTGTTCAGAACATCACGGATGTAACTGCTGCCGGAAACAAGGAGCAGAGTGAGGGCACTAAGGTGGCTTTGAACGCGGGTATGGCTATGACGGAAACGGCGCTCACTACCAACCTTGCCAAAACGCAAGCCAATAACGAAGCCATTATCGCATCGGATGCTGACCGCACGCAAGCAGGAACGACCTTATCTATCGCGGGCGCGATGGCTAAGTGTTTTGATTTCCTGGGTCCTATTGCTGGTCCTATTGCAGCCGCAGGTGTGATGGCTACCCTCATGGGCTTGCTCCAGTGGGCACTCAACTCTGCCTTCAGCAGTGGCAAGAAGAAGAGTAACGCATCTTCCACCAACACCAAGCTCGTAACCGGTATGCTTACCTACGATAATGGTAATGTGCAGGACTTGAAGCCATTTGTGGCTGATAATGGCGAAGTATATTGGGCGAAGGAGGATGACGGCAAGCAGATGCAGGGCGTAAAGATGCTTACATCTCCAACCGCTACTACCGTGAACGGGCAGCCATCTCTCGTAGCCGAGAAAGGACCGGAAATCGTGATTGGTAGGGAAACTACCCATGCGATGATGATGAATAACCCTGGCTTGCTGAAAGCCCTGGTGAACTACGACCGCAATTATTCAGGAAGAAACTCAGCAAGAAGGGCATTTGATAATGGCAATGTGGGTGATGTTCTTGCAGCAGGCACGCAAGGGAGCAATGGTAATCTTTCGCCTGGCGCGTCAGCGGCAGACGGACTATTAGCAGCCAGCGCTGCAAGCAATGCGGCGCTCCTGCAAGCCGTGAATGCGCTCATTCAGCGTTTAAACCAGCCTATCAACGCCAAGATTAACATGTACGGTCGTGATGGACTGCATGATAGTCTGAATAAGGCTAACCAGTTTATGAAGAATAAATAGATGAAGGTTTTTTGTTGATTATTTATATAGTTGTTAGTTTTTAAGTTTATTATTATTTTCATTCTAGGCTGTTTCGCTGTGAAGCGAGGCAGCCTTTTTTTTACGTATTTTCCTGTCTGAAGTGTTTTTCTCTCTAATTCATTGATTTTTGGACTTTTAGCGGTGAATTAGGGCAAAAAGTCCAAAAATATCTACGTTTTCACTACTACCTTACAAGTTTTTTGTGTTTTTTTATTTCTCCTAAAAAGTAAAAACCCTTTAACCCTAAAAAGAAGTTGGTAGCATCAACGGCTTTGCCGTAAACTCTAGACTGATAGGTACTTAGATAGTGGAAATGAGGGGCAACTGAGCGTGGAAAATCCCTATATTATACAAGAAAAATGTGTACAATTCTCTTTTTTAATATTTTTTTTCACCATTTCTTATATATAAAGTAGAAGAAAATCAATAAATTTTTGGTCTAAATGCAGCAAATCGGCTGATTCAGCATAAGTTATGCAAAAATAGAAATTCACCTTTTAACGGACTATAACAGGTCTGCGTATGGTCAATTTATATTTGTTAACAAAACATGGTCCAAGCCATTTTCCTGTTTCTCCTTTAATTTTTGGACTTTTTGAACCGTTTTTGGACTTTTTGGGAAGAATGGTCCAAAAAAGGTAAAAAGAGCCTGGCTGGGGTTGCGTGGCTCCATTCTCGCCTCCGTTCCCAGTAATTCCATCGCTGGTCCGAGAAGAAAAGGCAGAAGGTGGCTAATGCTTTTTTTTACCTTTTTACCCTTTTACCTTTTTACTTTTTATATATTAAATGTTAAAAATATAACTTATTTCAAATATAATACAGCTCACCTATACTTTTTTCGATTTATTTTTGTATCTTTGCAGCGAAAATGAATAAATAATATATGTAAGGTATGTTTGAAGAGATATGTTCCATCTACAAGTCTGCTACGGATGCCCACGGTGACTTCATCGATATGGAGACTGGCGAGTGCATCACGCAGATGTCTATCCGTGAGTTTTGTCTGACGGACAGATGGAAGCCGTATGTAGAGAAGCTGAGAGCCATGCGACAGCAGTATGGCAGCAAGGCGAAGAAGATGCCGGAGTATATCGACACGAAGAAGATGCTTCCTGGTGCCACACTGAGCGGTCTCTTCAGTCTTTATGAAGACGATAGTTTGACCCACCCAGGCCAGCGTGTGATGGTTTCACGCCGTGAAACACATCTTTATCAGCATACCGGATGGCTCGCTATCGACATCGACCTTCAGGACAACCAGCAGCTTACCAGCTTTGAGAATATCCGCATGGTGGCTCGCTTCCGTCCGGAGATAGGCTTGCTGATGCGTTCCTGTTCTGGTACCGGATATTTCGGTTTGGTTCGCCTGGCTTATCCCGACAGGCATAAGGAGCAGTTTAAGGCTATCCTCAAGGAATATGCCGCCCTGGGTATTGTGCTCGACAAGCAATGTGGCAATATCGGTCGTGTGCGTTTCGCCTCATGGGATGATGCCGACCATATATATATTAATAACAATGTGCAGCCTTACCAAGGCTTGCAGATGGACGAACCGCAGGTGATACCGCAGGCACGACCGATGTATCGGCAACCGCCGAGTAACGCCTCCAGCGCTTATGGCAATGGCAGCGATAACTCAGCCTTCTGGAATGATCCTCGCACGCAAGACCGCATCATCGAGCTTATCGTAAAAGCCCTAGTGAGCCGGAATATCAACATCACGGAAAGCTACGATGAGTGGACAAAGGCAGGTTGGGCATTGAAGGCACACCCTTATGGCGAACGTCTGTTTCACGAGCTTTCGGCATGCAGCCGTAAGTACAACGCTTCCCAGGCTTCACAGAAGTGGCGGCAGTTAGGCAGCAGCCATACCGTGAGCTATCATTACCTCATCCACGCCTTCAAGGTGAATTTGGGCGAAGGAGAATATCACTCTATTCTGCAGCAAGTATGGCGGGAAAGGGGCGTTTAAAGGTAAAAAGGTAAAAAGAACCTTAACCCCACACGCCCTGAAAGGGCAGAAGCTCCTAGCCCAGGGCAACACCCTGGGTATAATAGCAATCAGCAAGTCGCCCTGTAAGGGCAAAAGCTTTTTAATACAATAAAGATTAAAGATTATGGCAAAGAGAAAAGTAGAAATCCCGAAGGGGTCATGGCTCGACCAGAAAGGTCAGCGATGGATGAAAGTCGCATTCGATGTGATGATTGGGGGGGGTAAATTCCTCCGGCAGATAGTGATGGTGTTCCCGGTGAACTTTGATATGACATTGGGAAAATATACGGTAGATATGGGCGATATGATCGATTTCAGAGATAGAGTAAATCAGCAATATCCTTCGCTGGAGCGCCTGAGGAACCTTACGTTTTACCCTACGGGAAACAAGGTTTTATGAGGATGAAATAAATTTACAAATCGGTTCGGCAGAACCCTGAAAGTTAAAATTTATACTTTTCGTAAGTGGCCGATAATAAAGGTTTTACGCTTTTGCAAAAATTTTGCGAGAGTCTCACGAGAGTCTTATGAATGTTTTGGGAATGTTTTGCGATTGTTTCGGTGTTGTTCGTTTATCCCTCTATTTATATATAAAAAACTTTACAAAATGAAAGATAAGAAACAGAAGATTATTGCAATAGTAGGTCAGGCTGGCTCCGGAAAAGATACGGTTGCCCAGCTGATGCGGATGACACTCCATGTGCCCATCCTTTGCTCCTATACCACTCGACCTATGCGTGAAGGCGAGGTAAACGGCAGAGAGCACGTCTTCGTAAAAGAGTGCAATATCCCAAGAGAAAATATGCTTGCCTATACTGAGTATGGTGGCTACATGTATTGGACGGAACTCGACCAGATAAAAGATGTCGCCATCTACGTAATCGACGAAAAGGGCATCATGAATATTTGCGAGCGATTCCCTGATATTGAACTGGTGAATATCTACGTAGCTGCTAAGCCCGAAACTCTGAAAGCTCGTGGCATCGCTCCAGAAAGAATGAAGCGTGACGAATATCGGGTAACAATGGATATAAACAGTTTTGATTACGTCATCACCAACAATTCTTCGCTCTACGCTCTGCTGCAGTCAGTAATCACAACGTCTCTGCAGATAACGAACTATAGTCTGGAAAAGCAGGAAAACTCGAAATTTTCCGAATATATAAAGGCAGCATTGAAAGATAATTAATAACTGATAGTTTATATTTGATATGAAAATGATAATTCCTGGTGTTGAGTGGTGGCCTCAGAAGACCGGCACTCAACAGGTTGCCCGTGTAGGCAGAATCTGCTACAAGAGCAAAGCCAAGCAGCCTGACGAAAAACTTTCTGAAGAAAAGAAAGAGGAGTTTCGGGAAGAACAGGCAGTAAAGATGGTTAACCGTTTCTGGGAGAGCGGTCATCGCTCTATGCTCCGTCATGGTACCATCTATTTCTTCGTCAAGAACGACAATAAGCTGCCGAGGTCTCTCTGGTCTCTCCTCGTGGCTTCACCTTACATCAATTATGCGGTGAAGGATAAGAAGGTATGGATCAGCAGCAACATGCAGTTCCTTGCCGAGCATGACGAAATCCTCGACATCCTCACCCCATACGATGTAAAGGAAGATGAGTTCATTGAGAAGGCACTGAAGTATGATTGCAAAAAGGCTCTCTATCTCCTCCGTATGACCATGGTTGTTACCACGCAAATCAGTACCAGCCGTGAGCTGAACCGCACATCGCCTAACAGTATCAGCGAGCAAAGTACCCGTTATGTGAACCTGGAGAAGAAAGGTGGCGTGCAGATTGCCCGTCCGCATTGGTTGCATGAAGGCACCCGATGGCAGAAGTTCCTCTATCTTGCCGGATGCAAGATAGCCGACTGGCTCTATCGCCGTTTGCTGAATTCGGGCATGAAGCCGCAGGATGCCCGCGGCATTCTTCCTCTCGATACCTATACGGTGGTAGCCTATACCTATACCCTCAAGGAGTGGAAACATATCCTGGACCTCCGCTTCCATGAAAGTACCGGCAAGGCGCATCCTAACGCCAAGGAAATAGGCTATCTGATTCATCGCATCATTACCGAGAGAATGATGGAATATGATAAAGAGTTTGAAATTTAATTAAAAGTAAAAAGGTAAAAAAGTAAAAAGGTAAAAAAAAGTTGGTAAAAGGCAAAAGAGCGGTTAAGGTTCTTTTTACCTTTTTACTCTTTTACCTTTTTACCCTTCAAAAGAATATGGTAAAAATGACATTAAACGAATATCAGCAGAAGGCAATGACAACCTGCCTTCCTGAGAGTGATAATCTCTTCTATATGCTTGCCAACCTTTGTGGCGAAGTAGGCGAATTTGCTGGCAAGGCTGGCAAGCACATGCGTAAAGGCAAGCTCCATATCACCACCACCGAGCGTGACGAGGATGGTAAAATCTGCCATACCCAAATCTGGAATGTAACCGATGAAGAGCGCAAGCTGATGCTTTCCGAAATCGGCGATATTCTCTGGCAGACCGCAGGTCTCGCCCACGTGATGGGTGTAAGCCTCGAAGAAGTAGCCGAGGAGAACCTGGCAAAGCTCGCCTCCCGCAAGGAACGCCATGTGATAGCTGGTGAGGGTGATGAGCGATAATCGCTCCCCTCTCCTCGCTATCGCTAACGCTCATTATGATAAATAGAGCTTCCGTTCCCAGCGATTCTATCGCTGGTCCGTAAGCAAAAAAGTAAAAAGCAATGGGAACAAAAAACAAGAAACACCAGCAGCAGGCGATGGCCAAGCGTGAGGCGCAAATAAGAAACCTCCCTACCATCTACACCTTCAACTTCAAGGATGTGCCTGCTGATGTATACACCAAAACCCTGGAGACACTCTTCGCTGATCCGAAGTTTGTCGATGCCGTGCGCAATCGCAACGAACTGGTACGCGCTGCCAACCGCATACCGCAGGGCGCGCCTCAGATGATGCCCCTCATCAAGGCTATACAGGAAAAAGATAATAAACTGGCCAATGCCATCTACGCCCTGCTAGTACAGGCAAATCTGCACAGCGAAGTAAGTTACGACTTCCTTAACTTCGGCCATCTGATACGTTACTACGTAGACTACAGCCGTCCGGGCATACAGGAGAAGGTAGACCAGCTGAATACCAATCTCGATAAGATCACGTTCCTCTCCGAAATCCTCGAAAATCTGCTTACCCAGGTGAAGGGAGATATGCTGGAAATCTTCAAAGGTGCCAGCGAGTTTCAGCAGTTTGACGGCGTGATGGCGAGCCTCCGTCAGTTAAGCGGTTTCTTCGATTTTGCCCGTAAGAAAGACGAGAAATCGAAAGATTACGCCCTCTACTATGAGTATGCCGACAGCATCAATGCCTATATGGATAAGCGGATGCAGACCTATTCGGCAAAATACCGCAAGCTGCATCCTACCCTTCCCGGTTTCACGCAGGAACAGATGGTAGAGGCTATCAATCTCTTCTTCGGAGAGAAAGATAAGTTCAATGAGAGCTTCATCGCCAAGACGGAATCAGGTGGCTGCTATATCGACGGCATGAAACTCATCCCTAATCTCAACGAGGAGCAGACTGCCAAGCTCAATAAGCTGGTACCCCGTCCGAAGGAAGGAAACAGCATGCAGAAATACTTCCTCTACATCACCGATGCCATCATGCTAAATTACCATTTAAAGGTAAAAAAGTAAAAAAGTAAAAAGGTAAAAAATGCCAAATATCTATCTCCGTCTCCCCACCTCCCGCTGCCAGTTTTTCCGGCACCGCGACCCTAAGTTCACCCTGGCCAAGGATGAGCCGGTGGTGTTCAGCAACTACTCTCACGAGCATTTCATTATGCGCAACTCCCTCATCAATGCCACCGCCCGCAGCAGCCGTATCGACCTCGGCTGTTTCTCGCAGCAGCAATGGTGCAATATGCTGTCTGGCAAGCACCCTGCAGGAGGCAAGGTAGTGATGCGCCGTGATGCCGGAAGCTGGCTCACCTTTCAGGAGGTGCAGCAGCTCAATGGCCGCCTTACCGACGGCAAGGGTTCACATGATGATTACCTCTGCATCCGCTTGCCGAGCGAGGTAGAAGTTGTCGATACCGTTTATCCGGTAAAGCCTACCTTTACACTGGATACGCACGGCATGAGGGCGCTGGCGGTCTCACTCAACAACGATTTCAAGCGCAGTCTGGTAGAATGGGCACTCTCCACCTTCGACTTCTGTACCTCCAAAGGAATGGTTATCGCCCGTTCCCATAACGCCATGCTGGAGCGTTATTTAATGCGCTACGGTATAGAAGTCAGCGAGGAAGAGAAAGACGTATTGCGACGCATCATCGGCAGATGGTTCCGCACGGAGCACTGCTTCTTCAAGAGCTATTCCTGTGTGGATATGCAGTATAAGGATAGCCGCGATAAGCCTAACCGCATCGATGAAGTGCAATGGCTATGATTTTACACCTTATATAATAAGTGTTAATTCATGTATAAACAAAAGTTAAATAATAGATAAATCAAGGAAAAGACATGAAATTACCTGATAGTTGCAGAGAGTTATTTCTGGATGGAGTAACCGATGCTTATTTATATGCAGTAAGAGACAGTTCTGTTCCTATTCCCTTCAGCATACCGATGCTAGTGCAGATAAACGGCTGCCACTTTGCCGGCGAAGCACTCCATCTTGCCACCAGCGAAGGCGACAATTATGTAATATCTGACAGCATCACTGCCAAAGAGACCTCTTCAGAGGGAGGCAATGGTACCGTCTTCAAGTTCGAGATTACCGCAAATATCAGTGACGGAAAGGCGAATATACCCGAAATCATCAAGAATATGCACGGAAAGGACTATTATATAGTCTTGCGCAAGCAGGATGATTCGCTTTATCTGTGCCATACGATACCTGGTACCTTCAGTATCGCTCCATCGGTAACTATCCAGATGGATGCAGAGAGCCGTAGCATAACGGCTACCTGTCAGGCGATGTCAGAGTTTATTCCGATAACGATTGCTTAATCAATCATAAATTTATAGTACTTAATTATCTTCTAGTTTTAGTAAACATATATTTCATAGTATCAAAAATTAAATTTATTTGCTTACCCTGCTGTCCGTGAGGATCGCAGGGTTTTTTGTTTTTACCTTTTTACTTTTTCACCTTTTTACCTTTATTTTGTCCCTATATGCCCATGTATTTCCTTTACCTTTGCCGTCAGAAATATTGAAAGGTCTTCTTTTGCTAAATAAGGTAAGGAGATTTGTATTCAGGATAACGATAACATACATTTATTTTTAAAAATTTATTACCCACATGAAAGGTCTTTATGAAATTCTGACCGAGAAGAAGTGGATGGTGAACCCCGATTTTGTGCATGGCATTCGCAAATCGATTGAGCAGAACCTAAATACTCATACCGCGTTTATCAAACCGGAAAAGACTTGTGGATTCGTCACTGCGGAGGATGATAAAGGCAACATCTATTATCCGGAGGAATATCAGATTTCTGAGGATGGTAAGCAGGTGAGAGCTAACTATCAGCTCGACTATCCGGAAGGGGACGAGCGGGCGCAGAACTTCCCGTTTGTTTCGGTTCTCACCGTAGATGGTCCTATCACTCGAAATGGTGGATATTGCTCTTATGGTTCTATCGACCATCGCGATATGATGATGCGTGCAGCTGACCATCCGCTTTGCCGAGGTCATCTTTTTATCATTAATACTCCTGGCGGTTCAGCTTGGGCTAAAAACGATTATGCACTTGCTATCGACTATGCCCACTCCAAGGGTCAGAAGGTCATCGCCCTGGTAGATGGCATGTGTGCCAGTGCAGGTATGTATCTCGCTTCTCTCTGTGATGAGCGCTATTATTTGAATCCGAAAGACCAGGTTGGTTGCATCGGCGTGATGGCAGCCTTCTATACTTTGGCTAATGGCTCAAAGGATAAATATACCGATGAGACTTATCACGAGGAGTACGATCCAGAGTCTTTCGACAAGAATAAGGCTTACCGTGACATCGCCAACAAGAATGACAACAAGGAGCTTATCAAAGAGCTTTCCGAGTTGGGCGTGGAGTTCA